>Ga0100391_1003022_pt1 | contig 17377 bp, 12 predicted proteins | sample CryGeymeta201515_FD_81541 | JGI IMG/M metagenome (GOLD analysis project Ga0100391, IMG submission 81541) | Groundwater microbial communities from Crystal Geyser aquifers in Utah, USA - Crystal Geyser metaG 2015-15 | ecosystem: Environmental > Aquatic > Deep subsurface > Groundwater | place: USA...
CCTCGGAACGGAGAAAAGGTCGGCCCTAGTAAATTGCCGAGTTTCTCCAAACCACCCTACCTAGCCGAACGTAGCCCTAGAGAGCTGGCATAGTCGAGAGAACGCGGTAGCGTTCGCTCGTACGGAGTAGTAGCTACTACTAGTAGTACAGTAGTAGCTAGCTACTCGAGTACTAGCTACTCTACTAGAGTAGTAGCTAGAGTAGTAGTAGTTGCTACTAGCTACTCGGAGTAGTAGAAGTAGTTGCCTACTAGCTACCAGGTAGCTAGCTACTAGTAGACTAGTAGACTACCTAACATAATTAATTAATGGTCGATATCTTGCTTAAGAAGATTTCTAGCGACTACAGTACCTGGTAGAAAACCATAATCCCTATTAGCGTTGAGGTTACTGAAGTGCTGATGAAAATTTTACCTTAATTGGCGGAACAAAACGTTGTTCTAGCCTGTACGCACTGAACAGTAGCTTGACATGTCTAATAAAGTAAGTGGTAGAATGATCTCGCTCAACATTAGGAGCGGAAAAATGATTTCAAGAACTACCCAATAAGCCAGCGTTGATGCTAGAGGCGGCAACATATTTAGCTATTTGGCGGTGGGAGCTGAAGTAGTCGGCGAAGTTGTGCCGGCAGATTTGCTGGTTTTCTGCTTGTTTGCATTGTAAGTTGCCGTGATTCCAGCAGTACTGGGTGTGGTTCCTCGAAGGTTGGCTCCAATGCCTTCTCCGTCTTCGGGAGCTCCATCTTTCACAAATGGGGGAGAAGTACCAGTACCAATTCCGCCACCACCAGATCCAATCCCCATAGACATTGCGCTACCATTAGATGTAGTTTGCGAAGGGATAATTTGCACAGCAGTTTGACCATTCGCGAGGGTGGTGGTTTTCGTGCCACCACTGCTACCACCACCGCTACCGCCTGGCTTGTTGCCGCCTGGCTTGTTGCCGCCTGGCTTGTTACCCTGTTTGACATCGTCCTTCTTGGCTGATGCCTTGTCCGCGAAATGTAAAAGTACGACAAGCATGGAAAACGAAAGAATAGAAAAAAATTTCATGATAGCGCTTGTGGTCTAAAGTTTGTTACAGAAGACGGCGAATACTTTTTGCAATTTTCTGTTTTATGAATGCATAAGATGTGCCTCCATGGTTTGTCTTTCGGGTCAACTGATACGGAAGCAATAAAATTTGCTTCCGAAACCGTATGCAAATGTAGATGTTTTAAAAATTTAGGACGCGTAATGAAGGAGGTATCGTCATTGACCAATAAATGTATTCCGCGTGAATCCATCGGAACGAATGGGAATTTTCGGCTGGGTAGACTACCATGGTAGCTATTCAAATTCATCATGGAAAGTAAGAAATTAAAAAATCATTTTCGAATAATTGAGTCGTGTTCCCAAAAATTGCGTGTACTGAGTGGTACCACCTTTTCTTCAAAATAATACTAATACTCATTCACTCCCCAGTCACTCATGAATAGAAGTTGTCAGTCCAGGCAAAATTTCCGGGTAGTCGTATGAAGTCTGTCAATCGTCAGTATTGAAAAAAAGTCCTAAAATCTCGTTCAATATTAACGAGTAAAATTAACAGAGCAGACCTACTACTAGTAGTACAACAACAGAGACTACTTGTATTTACTTTACAACAACCAAACTGCAAATAATGAATAGATGCAAAGCACGCCACTTCGCCAAGGTTCGATTGCAACGAGAATTCAACAATTAAAACCAGGACGCTTGCGCCGTATGGAAGAGTTCAGGAAACCATAGAGGCAGCCACCGTCACGAATTATTTTCGAACTACAATATACTGTCATTTCTCTGTTCCTTCCTTGGCAGCAAGTTTTCTTACATCAATTATTGTACTGCTGGTAAAGTTATTTAGGGATATATATCACAGAATCGACAGCTTCTGTCATGACATCAACTTTACCCGGAAGCAATGTAAAGACTGGTGTCTGCTTGGGGACCAGCACTATCTCGTTACAAAATACTACAACAGGTTCCAAACAAGAAGCGTTGATGGCCATCTTTCATCTAACAGCAGCACCAGAGACTGACGAGGACGGCGAACAGTCGTTGAGAGTAGTGGTCACTGATGGCGTGCACGTTTTTCAAGATAGAATTGAAATGAAGGATGTCAAAATGAAATTATTATTAGACTCTAGCGTAAGCGCCAAAAAGCAAGCCTTGCAGTTTGCCGGATATCTCCTGGACGAAACCAAAAGCAACAATGACCAAGTGGAAGCTGTCTACACTTTGGAACAAGACGATGACCAGCACGATGCTAATCAGATCAAGCTTGTTGTTAAATATCGAACGAATGATAATGTTGATTACGAAGATGCCGCTATGAAAAAGGCGTGGTCGGGATCTTTGTCGTCCAGCTGCAGCAACAACTCCAACCAACAATCTGAATTATTAAACTTTTATCAAATTCTAGGAAGCAGCATAAATCGAGAGCGAAAAAGCATTGTCAAGATTCAGGAGCAAATGGAAACAGTCCAACAGGATCGTGCCGCTTGGAAGGAGGCAGCTGATCAATTGAGTGGAAAATGGGAACAAGAAAAAGATACGCTGTTTTCGAATTTTGTGACCCTCTACAACACGACCCGCCTAGAACTGGACAAGGTGCGCACCGAACGACAAGATTTGCAAGAACAACTCCTCCTTCGTTCTCAAGAGCAACCTGTCGCGAAGAAATCTCGGACCGGCAAAAAGAAGGCGAGCGTACTTCCACAACAACCCGACGAAGAAATGCCAGACCAACCAGATGATATGGACAATCTAGTAATGGATGAAACTATGGTCACGGCATTGGCAGCGGGAAAACGTGTGAATATCAAATCTGAACAATCATCATCGACCGTTCCTGTCAAGAAGAACAGAAGAGGGGGTGGCAATGAAAGCAGTGATGACAGTACCACGAGTGAACCCTCCAAAAAGCGCCGGTTCACAGCCAAAACCAATCTCCAAAAAGCGAGTCCTACGACGTTTTCTGACAGCTCTGATGACAGCATTGCTCGACGAATTCGAACACAAATTGCAGAAGGTTTAAACAGTGACAGTGATGACGATGATGATGATGATGATACCGGAGGCAATTGGAAAGAAAAGGCGGGGAACTCGGTCAAACGGGCACTCATTTGATGTGTATAAAGGGTGACTCTACCGTACGTATAAAGGGCAAAAGGGACACCAACTGATGAAATAAATAAACACGAAAAAACAAACAAAAAATCATTGGATGGATTTCTGCATGCAGAACCAACTCCTTGTCTTTTCATTGAAAATGAAGACGTACGTTCGGCTACTGTTACTTGAATTTTCACCAAAAACTGGTTGGCCTCGCCATACCCAGTGTAAAGAAAGGTCTATTGAAAGTAATACATACTACAAAGATGAGGAGGCATCACTGGCTGCCTTCTTGTTTCATGTCTTGTTTTTATTACTATTTTCTCGCTTCCATCGCTTGAGGTATTAGCCCTAATCCTAAACTTTTTTCCAACCACGCTTCAAAGTTTACTCCGAATGCATACTACTAGACTACTAGCTACTGTAGCTACTAGTACTAGTACTAGCTAGTACTCTACTAGCTAGTACAGTAGCTAGCTAGTACTCGTACTACGGTAGCTATTACTCTAGCTAGTACTACTACTTAGACTACTACAGTAGACTCTAAAATAAGGCCAAAGCTGCGTGCTGGGCACGACCGATGATGCTTCATAGGAGAGCACAGAGCACTCATGAAGTTACTCGTTGTTCACCGCACAGTGAAAAGCTACGAGGTACTAGCAAGAGTATCCGATGAAGAGAGACTAGACCGCTAACGATGGAATCCAGCATTTGCCGTTTGACTGCTTTTATTAATTCGACTTGTTTCGGTAGAGGAAGTCAAAAGGAGGAGAGTCAGTAGGTGAGCAGTGAGCAGTGAGCAGTGAAGAAGCTAGCCAGGGCATTGTTAAATACTTCGCTCTTCCAGCATTATGTATTCTCTTCGAACGTGTGCCATATTGGCAGGCATGCTGTCAACAGGTGCAGCTCGAAGTGTTGGTGTCAAACTCTTCTATCAATTGGGATTTACCAATTATTTGTTTGTGGTACTTCTCTACCTGTTGGGACAGTCCTTGGCTCTAATTTTTTACGTTCTGGCTCGGCAGTGCTTTCCCGACAGCAATGAGTACCACGACTATGCACCTATATTGCCAAACAATGAAGATGGAGTGGTCGATAATACTGTTGGCGACGAAGAGTATCCTCGAGGTGATGACTCCAGTTACCGAAAGCAGCAGCAGCAGCAACAACATCTACCACAGCAACACGCAGTACTGGAGTTGTCATTTCTTGCTCGCCCCTTTACTTCTACTGCAAAAGTTTCACAATATCAGCCAAAAAAATTCACAGTAGCTCATTCAAATGAAGATGAAGATGAAGATGCAGAACACCATTCTGCTGCTAGACAGGCACATCCATTCCTGCATCACAGTCAGAGTGCACCCCTGGTTGAACATCATTCTTCACAAGCAGAGATACCAACGACGATCATTCCACAAACAGCAGCAACAACAACAACAACAGCAGCAGCAGTTGCTAACGACGACTGCAAGGAAATGCTGCACCGCGCCCAATCCATGCCACTGCCCGCACGGCGACAATCCCTGCGTCGGCAGGGTTCCAGAACGGGTCTGACCGAAGAATCCTCTCATGCCGTGGTTTGGATTCATTCCATTCCGTGGTACATCAAACCAATGATTCCGGGACTTGCTAATTTGGCCAATGCGGCCCTCAAATGGGCAAGCTTTATATACGTCGCCGCCAGTATTGCCGAAATGCTCATGAGTGGAATGGAACTGGTCCTGAGCGTTTGCTTGGCTCGGATTGTTAGGAAGCGACAAGTTAGTTCTCAACGATGGATGGGAGTAGGAATTGTGGCAGCGGGTTTGTGGGTTGTTCATGCTGCCGATTACGTCATGGATACTCGACACCACGAGTCATTATCATCATCATCAGCGATGACACGAGAAGGAAACGAATTTGATAAGTTGGGTAATGATACTGATGTTTTCATGACGGACGAGAAACCACTATCGTTAGAACAGCATCAGCACCAAAAAGAGCATTGGATTGGAGCATTGCTAATTGTAGGGCAATGTCTAACGGCAGTCGGGCAAGATATTGCCGAAGAGATTTTCTTGCAAGAGGCAGACTTTCCTGCTACACTCTTGTTGGGTATGGAAGGAATTTACGGCCTGATATTTGGGATTCCTCTCTACCTGCTACTGGCTCCGGAACCTATCAGCGTTACACTGAAGCAAATGGAAGCTTCGTCTTGGGAATTGACGTACATGATTTTGTTGACATTTATCTTCTTAGCTACCGGTATTTTCAATATATGGACTACAGGCGCTACCAGCAGCATGACAAGAAACATGTGGAAAAACATCCGAACGATTGCCGTTTGGTTATTGGGTTTGATCTTGTTCTATGCGCTTGGGAATGACGAATTGGGCGAAGCATGGATTGTTCCAGATTCATTTTTCATTTTAGCGGGGTTCTTGATCATGCTATCTGGCATTTATGTCTATTACGAAAACAAGTAGTAATGAAATTGAACACGTGAGAATATCTGATCTGATGTGTTTGAAACATCCTCGGTAGCAAGTATAATCACCTGCTTTTGTCTGCTCTGCTTACAATAAAATTAGATTAGTACCTGTGTTAGCAATAGTTTTCGTTTGTTGTATAAAAGCCTTCTTGCTTGACGGCTATCCATTTTTAAAACTAAACATCCTTGGAGGGCAATGGAGGTCGCAGAGCACAGTACAAGGCGGCTCCCAAAAAGGGCAATAGCAACGTAGATGCTCCAATGAACTTTGCTTGCTTGTCGTCTACGTCGGGTTGTCGCAATTTCAAGTCACTTGGGATCAATGACGCAGCCGCAATATTCAAAACAATGGCATCGACAGTGCTGACACTAACAAATTTGGATGTAGCAAACAGATCCGTGTAACTTTGAACAGCTGCTGTGGGATCTTGGACAAGGGCATTCACCAATCCTACATAAAATGGCAACCCGATGACGCCGGCCACGAGACCCCATCCAAGCAACTTGCTTTCAAGAATATTGCGGGTAAACCAGCTGGCTTCATCGGGGTTGTATTGCTGTCGTGGTGGTGCTCGAAACGAGAGATAAGGTCCTGTTTGAACATGAAATGAAATGAACAATCAAACTGAGACACCATTTTAATCTTTATGAAATCAGGCCATTGCATTGTTGTTTGTACGTACCGACACCTCCGTATCCCGTGGCAAAACTTGCAACGAGAAAAGGCAACGGCGGCAGTCCCCGTTGCGCCGCTTGAGGCACTGCTGTACATGCGATAATGATGGGCATGATGCCCAGGTAATTAAAAATTAGCTGAAATCCTTCGGAAAAGCCTGGATCAGACGGATTGGCAATGTAGTCGTTGATCAGAGCTGTGTCGCTCTCCGCCAAAAGCTCGCCTGGTCCCAAGGCAGCAAATGCAACAAATCCAATCCAGAGAGAAGCAAAAAGGGGATCGAACGACCAAGAAGCTGTATCAATGAGTGTGTCGTCCGATTTTGGAGCCATGGACAGTGCTGTGGCGGTGCGAATGTTACTGTTAATGTCGATGTTGACGTTAGTAGAGACCTGCTCACTAGTATTTATCTTTGCGGATTTTACGCTTCCTACTTTCGCAGTTGCGGCATGTTGGACTGCGACTGGAAGGAAGGCTTTGCTGGCAGGGCAATATGCCAAGAAGAGGAGGAATATAACCTTGGTTGACTGTTTCATGCCTGGTACTTGTGAATACGTTTACTACTGATTACGAGTAGTCTAATGTATTAATCTGATGGATCGAATGCCGATGATGTTTGGGGTTTTGTATGGACCGACTAAGAAAACCATGGATTGATGGGAGAGTGATGATGACGAGTGATGAGTTGGTGTGCGATTTGTTTTGAAATAGAAAGGATGACGTCACTGCAGATTTTTTTTTCAGGGAGGCAGTGCAGTGCAATATTAATTACAGTAGACTCTACCGCAACAACTAGCTACCGGTACTCTACGAATACTCCAAGCTACTGTTGTAGACTAATACCACTCCTACTAGCTAGCTAGTAGTAGACTACTAGATGACTATTATGATGTACTCGAGTATTAAACAAACAGGAGCCCACAGGGCATGCTGTAAAGAATGCAATTCGAATATCAATCATGAGCACCATGGCGTCTTCAACTTAGCATGCAAATTCGTTGCCAGCACTGCTTCTTGGATGTAAATAATGCATGCTCAGATAATTATTTCAATTTCTTCTTTTTTTTTTCCACAAAAAACGTAAATTCTTTTCTTCTTTGCCAGCATGATCTCTTCGTTAGTAAGCACCAGCCAACTCTTTGCTGTTGACAGCAAGCACATCAAAGATGCAATTATCACGCTCAGTCACATGAGCATGAGCACAAGCAACAGCAGCCTCTTCTTCAGTGATCATTCCTTCTCCCAAGCGTCGGCCCGTGCGGGCTGTGGTGCTAGACTCCACAGGCATCTGGCACTCTTCTGGATGCTGGACGCCTTCAACTGCATGGAAAAGCTGGACTTCGGTGCGGCGAACTTGCCATTCCTTGCCAAACTCATCAGTGTTGTCTACAACATTGCCTTCGCGGTCTGCCTTCCTTCCAGATGGGTATTCACCCATGAGGCCAACAGCGCCTGCGAAGTTGGTGGAGTTACTCTTTATATCAACACGCATAAATTCACGGAATGCCTGCAAAGAAATAGTGCTGTCGTCACCTAGCTGCACACGAAAGTTTCTCTGCCTATCACTGACATCCTTATACTCCAATTTGAATCCAGAGATGCTGCCAATCTCATTGTAGGATCCATCACCCTGCACGAATTCACGATGCTCTGCAAGCTCTCCATTGATCCAGTAGCTAGCAGCATTCATGCCGCCCTTGACTTCAAGGGTGTTACTGCCAATGCGGAGGACGGCAGTTTCAATGAACGACCACCAGGTGCGGATCTTGGTTCGGATATGAATGTCAAGGCCATTGCCATTGTCGAATCCGGCATTTTTAACAAGCACCAGGTCGCAACCGCCGCTGGAGTCCAAGTGAGAAATTCAAAAAGAGATGGAGTATGTGTTGGATACAGTACCACAAAAAACGACAAATAAAAAATGCTAACAACTTACTGGAAATCAAAGCTGCTACCGTCCCATGTCTTCACATGAGGATCTCCATTGGCACCAACAGTTGGTGGGGCATCGGTCGTCGCAGGTGGGGCCCTGGTCGCCGTTGGTGGGGCATCAGTTGTTACTGGTGGGGCATCAGTCGTTACAGGGGGAGGGATTGCGGTTGTGGTCGCATCGTTGCTGCATGCAGGAGTTGTGACTGTCCACACACACTCTATTCCAGCGCCATTGCCTGTGCAGCTTGGAATGCTTTCAGGACGAGGCTGACATCCAGCGTTGACGACACTAGCATCGCCAAATATAGTGGCCTCAATATTATAGTTGCCTGGGCTTCCACACCCGGCCCCGTCTTTCAGGAGAAACTCAACTTGTTGTTCTGGGCCTGCAATTTGACATCCCTCGCGAGTATAATCGATACCATGAATCTCATCGGCGGAAGCGAATCCATCTGGCGGGTCGGCAGCACAGGTTAAATCATCCTTCTCACAAGCGTGGCTGAAAGTATCGTGGTTACTTTTCAGGCATCTCCCACCATTATCATCCCGCTTGATGCAGACCTCGTACTCGCAGGCTTCTCCCCGGCGAGTACAGATACCTGTGTTGCTCTCGGTAATGGTAAACGTGATGCAGTTGGATTGCTCTACACAAGAAGCTGCCGGTTGAGCTTCGACGATGGCGGTACCGGAGAGAGCGAGAAGTGCAACTGAGAGAAATTTCATAATAATGTTGGTTGGTGATATCGATCGATAACTTCGTTTTTTTTTTTACCACAACTGCGAAACTGCATTACAGAAAGACATGGCGCAACAGGCATGAGCGCGATTGCCAAGAAGACAGCGATAAAAGATAAAACCCAAAAGAGTGAGAAAGTCGATGGCACCGTGAACGAGGGAGCAGGGCGCAAAGTAGTCGCAAGACATGGCAACAGTCGTCAGCAAAAGAAAGCAGCGGCAACAACAAACAACCCGAACAATGAGCTCCTAGTCATCCGGATTTGATTTCAGAGTAGGCGATTGTAGCAGCCGACCGATAGCAACAAGTTGGTCGACTAATGCTCAACATTTGATCCAGCAGCGATTGGAGTTTTCTTACCAACAAATTCAGTTTTCTGCGATGAAGGAAATGCTAGATTTGTTGTAACTGTATCACAAATCTTATTCTCGGCTCCCTTTCATATTTTTCACATTTTGCAATGTCCGTTTCGGATAGAACATGTTAAGGGTACCATCACTTGAGTCCTCAGATTATCCGAGTACGAACCAATCAAATTATGATAGTTTGGCTACTAGCTAGTATTAATTCTTTGTACTGCCTGTGAGTTAATGGGCTATCCGAGTTTTGCCAGCCCTGTGATAACCCGAGCCACTCCGAATCAATCAAATTGTGAGTGGTACTCTTATGATAATGCGATTGTAACTGTTACTAGGTCTACTAGTTTATGAGCATAGGGTTAACTGAGTTTTGTGAGTTCTCTTGGTCCTTGGTCTGGTGAATTCAAAAAGATTTTGAAGATCCACCATAGTAGACTACTACTGTATTGAATTGGCTTGGCTTGCGGCCGTCCCTCCGTTCTTGGATTCGTGTGCAGATGGGTGTGTAAGCTTGTTTCGACCATAGTACACGACTGTGCCGTACTCTCAACTACCTCGTAGTTGTTGGATACTAGAATACTTGAGTACAGTAGTCTACTCGGTATTATCTATTAGCATCATTGCGAGCGCAAGTACAGATAGGATTACTGTAATTAGGCTCAATAACAATAGTTCCTCTAGCTCGCGTAGCTAGTAGTAGCTACGAGTAGTAGTAGAGTAGCACTTCGGCAATTTTGCCAGTTTAGATGACGACGTAGAATATTGTACTGGATCTACATACTGGTCACCGCCAAAAGAGTCATAAGTCCCTTTTACAGAAAGTATTCCGTTCTAAAGAATCTCCATGCTTTTGAATCACACACGACAATCAATAATGAAGCACAACTTGTCAACGAAAGAGATTATTTACAACATTACAAAATTTTTCATGTATCGAAGAATCCTAGAACCCCATCCTGACCTCGAGTACTTTTGCTCTGTGTTCTGTAGGAAAATGTCGATCGGCGCATTTGGGCATGCTCTGCAGACTTTTTTGGCATATTCGTTAAAAAGCAAAGGCTGTGGGATTCCGAGCTGCTCTTCACCGGGTGGTTGCAAGCATTGGCTTTTTAAAGCGGCCCGAAAAATCCGTTGTTACTGAGGCCAAAGAACATTCAAGGTTTCGGAGTATTCCTTTTATTCGAACATGCTAGCAATTGGCTCCAATGCAGTTTTTTAGCTACTCGTCCCAAGCTTGCACAACAATTAGATTAGATATTACTCCAAAAGCGTGCGATTGTGTTGCAGCCTGTACGAGTAAGAACGCTTTCGCTACAACGAATTTTGTGCGATCAAACCCAGTAACCTATTAATAAATTATAGCCTAGGGATCGCCAAGTGCCCTTTCCATACAACAGAAAAGACGTCTCCTTTACGACATTAGTTGTAGAGGAAAGGGAGACCGGTGATCAAAGGCTCACCGGCCTCCCTGGTAATGTCATGGCGGATCAGCTCCCAGAAAGCGAGCATGGCGAGGCGACCGTTGTTGACCTCATTGGATTCGCGGGTGAACGCCGTTTCCTCGTCCATGTCAATGGGAAGAGGAGCGTGGTATCCGGTAATGGGAGCGGAGATAGTATAATCGACAGCTCCAATCGCAAAAAAAGTAGCTGTGACGAAAAGATACGGCTTGATGAGCTTCAAGGTGTCTTTGAGTTTCACCGGAGAGCGCAGTATTAAACTTACCGATCCAAAACTGACGAAGCACGGGCACAAAAAAGAGCAGAGTCCAGCAACGAAAAACTATGAGACTATCGCACATATTCTGTGACGTGCACGTTTCAGCTTTATTCAACTCACCTCACTGGGAATCACATTGATGGCAGCAACGCCGTTCGGAATGTCAGCGAATTTGAGACCAGGAGCAAGTTCTCCGGGGAAGCGATAGACCTCAGGGACGATGTACCCAATGATAGCAAGCATTGCGGCACGGCCGTTCTTGACTTCACCAACGCGGGCCTTGTCAAAGAGCTCCTTCTCCTTGTCTTTCGTGAGCCCCAACGGGTCCCAGTAACCCACAGGAGCAGTCGCTCCAGGCATAGCTTCATACGACATCTTGATTGCGGACATGGACGATGTCTTCTTTGAAGGGGTAAAGGCAGAGCTAGTGCTAGCCAAGAGAAGAGGAAGGAAAAGTTTCATATTGAAATTGATGCTTCTGGAGAATTGACTTCAAATCGATATTCTTTCAATTTTGTGGGAAGTAACTCTCGATTATTTTCCAACATCCGATCTTGCGAAATCAAAGATCCATCAGAGTGCAACAATAAAACGAGAATCACGAGATCCAACAGATATATCTTCAACAAATCTATCATAGACACCTACAAATGTATACAAAGTCCACTATCATAAGCACCAGAGGTTAAGTGAAGCGCAAAGATCTTCAATAAACCTAGGATCCGTAACTTGGATCCATGGGCAATAAGCTATTTGAATCTTAAGTAGCTCATGCTTCTTCTAGCTACTAGACTAGCAGCGCTCCGATGCTATCTTCTGCCTGCTGCCAGTAGCTCTAACTAGTTAGCGCCCCATCGGGTGAGTTGAGGCGATCATATATATCGATCAGGATACTAACTAATTCCCGCGAAATGTGAGCGGATGGTGCAACTTGAAGTTCGCGGTTCTTGTTTGACTCGCCTGTGATTCTTTTCATCATTGAAGTTGAGCATGAAAGTCCCAGTTACCACTGGTAATAGTGCGGTACCAGTACTACTACTACTAGGCAGTACTACTGGTACCAGGGGGGCAGGGCAGCACTACTGGTAGTACAACTACTATGGTGCTGGTAGTACAAGCAGGATAGGATAGTACTACATGTTACCACTAGTAGTATTGTAGTACTAGTACACTACCAGTAGGTACCAGATGGTAGTACGGCGGACTACTGTTACCAGTAGTACTGAAGTACCATCATCAGCGTAACGTCAGTTGTTGGCGATTTGGCACCTCATCGGCCAATGCAAAATACGGCCCCTTATGTTGAAGTCGAACTACGATGTCAGAAAAAGTGCATACGCGCGTAGGTCCCATAGCCCTTATTGAAGTCATGGTTGAAGTAGCAGGTTCTCCAAAGGTTTTACGGTACTACGAGGAGTGGTAGTGGTACCAGGTACGGTACAGTAGTACCAGTACCTAGTACCAGTAGCCAGGTAGGATTGCTGGTACTGTATTACTACCAGGTACCTGGTACCTGGTACCCTGGTAACACTCCTACTAGCTAGTAGTGTACCTACGGTAGTCCTACTAGTAGTAGAGTGGGGTAACTGGCTGGTACTACTAGCTAGTCTATTAGTAGTACTAGTAGTAGCGCTACTGGTACTACGGCACCACCACTCCTCAGAATGGTACTAGACCCTAGTACTAGAAGTACCAGGCTACTGTACTTGTTACCAGTAGACTACTACTACGGTACCACTTTACCACTCCCACATGCAATCGCCCTTCCTGTGTGGGGGTACTTCAAGGTGGGATTCCAATATTGCTGTAACTAACACTCGGAATACCATACTACTTGTAGTAGGTCTAGCAGTATCTGGAAGGGTTACTAGAAGGTCCAATGAATAGATCAAAAATAAAAATAAATCGAATCTCTCGACACTCCCAAGCAAATACAAAGCGCAAACTTATTCGTACTACCTACGGCTGCAAGCCCCCCCGGTCGAGGACGCCTACGCTGCGAAAAAGGACACCGATGCCGGTTGAAAGATTGATGTGACTCGGAATAATACCCCTTTCACATCTGTCAACTTTGAGTTATGACGATGGCAGCGACGATGAAACACGACAAAATGCCTTATTTTTGTTGGCGGACAAGTTCAAAGATCTCCATAATGAAAGCGATGTTTTTCGTTTCCCGCGTCGTTCTGTTTGAAGCCGATAGATATATATTTTGTCAGGAGTGCACCCGAAAGGAATTGTTGAAGGGCCAAGCCATGCCTCCAGAAAGACACTGGTAGATTTTTCAGAATTTCGATAACTCTTATAATTGTTTTCGTTAGCTGATAATCGATGCACAGCACAAGCACAACAGCTGAGGAAAAAGTTGCAGAATGCAATTGGCAAATAGAATAGGCAAGGAATGCAGCAAGGAATGCAAAAGACACAGTTTCTCATATTTGCTACATTTTATTTATTCTTGCATACTTTACTTCTGTACAGTGCTACGAATTTGATCACTGCCTTTTAATAGGTTTGCAGGTTGTACTGTACAAGTAGCAAATAAAAATATCTCGACGCAGAAAGGAAAGGCGGCTGGAACCATACTTCCATAGATGAGGTAGCATGCAATCATTAGATTCAGATACATGCATTTTTAGAGACGCCCATTTAACAAAAGTGACCGAGAAGAGCTCCCACAATGCTAGTCGTCATCAACCAATTCCATGACGCAATGTTGAGAACTGTATTAGCGCTGCTGCTGCTATTGCTGCTGCTGCCCGAACCTGTAGTAGAAGTAGTACTACTACTGCTAGTACTACCATCACTTTCACTGGCTCCATTATCGGCAAGTGCATTTTCGCATCCGGGAACATTCGTTAGCGGAGCTTCAAAGCCGTAGCCCGAACAATCGGTATCCGGGTACTGTTCCATGGCATCCGATACTTGACCCGTGAGGGGATCACAGTCCAACGGAATAACACTTCCATCCTTAATTTCCATGCAAAGTCGATTGCGCAGCACCGATTCCTCTAAATTGCGATCGACACGAATCTTGTTGTACAGAGTCTCACAGACCTGATCCTTTTCCTTTTGGCCCTGTTCGTCATTTTCAAAGTAGTCTGACATTTTGGTGTAGCAGTTAAATTCGGACGTTTCGCAATTGGTGGTTTCTCCGTTAATGGTAATAGCGGGTGCAATTTCGACAAGGTTATTGTTGTCAGGATTTTGCACAAAAAAGGCTCCTCCATCGCTGCCCGCGCCCAATCCGAGCTTGCTGTCAGACGCTTCCAGATCTCCGAACCGCAAGGAATTGATAAAAGAATTTACACTATGGCACGACGCGTTTGGATCGATGCTGCTGATGGTAATGTCGAAAAATCCTTTGCATTCTCGGGAACCTGTATTCCATTCAACAATATCATCGTTAATTTTTCCGTACACGATGCAACTGTCAGGATCATTACCATCAAAGAGACAGGCATTGCATTCTTGAGCACTGGCTGTTGGAGCTTTTGTAAAGGACACTAGCACTACAGAAGATGCAAAGAGAAGGAAGAGGGGGCGTACGATGCGAAACATTTTGTTGGATATAGTAATATCGTTGATTGGATTAAGTGTATGTTATATGTGTCTCTGGTTGCAATAGCAGTGCGTTGTTGTGTACAGTAGCTAGCAATGGAGTAGACCCTCTAGTAGCTGGGTTATCAGTTGGATAATAATAAATTCTTAAAAATTAATCAAAAGTCAGTATTGCAAAATGACCGTCTTACAGTATTTCCATGAATAATCAACAAAAAGGATACGCAAGGTGGTTTTTGCAACAACGTTTGCTTGACTACTACTACTAGACTAGACTACTACCAGGTACAGATGTAATACTATTAGAGCTGCTACAGTACTACAGTAGCTAGTAGTAGAGTAGGAGGAGTAGACTACTAGTAGTAGAAGGAGTATTAGTACCTGGTACTACTAATAGTCTACTCCTAGCTAGAGTAGTAGCAGTATAGCACTAGAGTAGTAGACTAGCAGTACCAGGCAGCTAGAGTAGGAGTAGGAGTTCTTCTTAATAACCTTTAACCTTACTTCATCTTGTTTACACTACTGGTACTGGTACTGTATGCAATGTTACAACGTGTACGTCTTGCCGTGATGTTCCGAACGAATGAAATATTTTTTGACCACTGTGAAAACAATACGACGCATTAAGTAATGAAGGACAACTTAATTATGGACCCAAGACCTTCAACGAATCAACTTTTCGAATTCGCAAAACACGTTCACACAAAACGAAACTCAGTTCATTACAAAAAATAATAACAATACTCACAAAATACTAGGACTACGGTAGTACACAGTATACACACAGCTTTTTAAAACGATTTCATATACATTTGTCCTGCCAAAATAATACTGTATTATGAACCACCAACCAAAAGTAGAAACGACAAACCAATTGCCGTTACCAGAAATCTCCGCACGGATCACAAAATCGTCGTCGGAAGCAGCAGCAACAACAACAACAACAACAACAACAACAACAGCGATGTTCGAAATGATTCAGCTGCAAAGTCATGATGATGATGATGATGATGATGATGATCATGATCATGATCATGATTCAAAACACGATGATGATCATGATCATGATGATAATCGTGATGATAACCTTTCTATTGAAAGCATGAATGACAATCACATTTCGCGTCCATCAAAAGAAACAGATGCAGCAATCATAAGTACTATGTTTTCGGTCCCACTGCTCAAAGTAGTTGCCTTGAACGATGACAACAACAACTATGACAACAACAACTACGAACGTCACACAAAACGTAGATGTTGTTGTCCCGATATGGAAACTCTCGAATCGTCCTTAACCACTATTTTCGACACGATGCCAGAATCGTTTTCGAATGGGGATTTTGCTAAACAAATTCATATCGTCGAACCAGGAGATGATTTTAAAGTACAAGTGCCCTGTCATGTAATGTCACAGTATGAGGAGCCTTGTGGGAACCTTTCTAACCACGAAATGATGGTCCAAGACAACGTCGCTGAAAACGAAAACAATGAGACGACACAAAATCAAAATCAAGAACAACATCATTCGTTCCCTGCAAAAGAGGAACACATGTCTTTCGTAGTACCGTTGCAGACCAAAGTACGAATGAACCATTGTACCGGCACCAAAAGAGGACGTCACAGTAGGACACGAAATTTGGCTCTGACTTGGAATGATTTTGAAGCTGTTGTGCTGCATTTGAAATTTTCACTCGAAAATTAATATCCTGTTTGACACACTACTACTACTAATACTAATTTCTACCAATACAACTACACAATCACGTATTTTGCTCTTTATTCACTCACTCATTCTCCGTTCAGGAACGTTTGGGAACAACAGAGCCAAACAAGATCTTTCTTCCTCTCTCTGGTTGCCTTGTCGATGAAATCTTCTCTTGATTTTAGATTGCTTGATGTGTAAATATCGTTTGCGAGGATTGCATCGCGAACTGTCCAATTTTTCACCATTTTAATAACAATAAAACATGCATAGTAATCTGGGGTGGTGTGCACTCTAGACCAAAGTAGCTACTGGTAGTTAAGCTTTAGTCGTAGCCTAGTTTTATTACAACATTATCGCCAACCACTCTAGCCAGTGGGTGGCCTTACAAGTTTTATTTGTCTGCTACTGATAAATATTAAGCTTACTATTTTGGAAGTGGTTTACTGAAATTTTGTATAGTCAAACCTACTGAAGGGAGCTCAGACCTCAAATTCCATCCGTGACATATATTTAGCTTACTATTTTCAAAATAGAGTACTACTAAAGTTTTCTATTATCAGATTTAACACAAGGTCCATGGACCTCATCTACTTTGAAGAAGTAAATACAAAATTCTTAGCATGAACCTTGAACCTCTCATTTGTAGATGGGTGGGGATGTGAATTTGCAGTGCTTTCACTAGTAGTATTTGGACCTTTGATTTTTATCATAGGCCCATATATTTACTTCCAAAAATGAAGCCCTGTAGAAAATGTGCTCCAGTCTACACCAGGTTGGTCAAATATTTTTGGTTACGACAATTATCTCAAATATTTCCAGTTACGATAATGGTAGGTCCATATGTATATGTGTTCAAATATTTCCGGTTATGACAATTACATCACACAGTAGGTCCATATAATATTTATTTGTTCTAGCCTCAATTCTAAATAAGGAGTGGTTGGCGTACCCCCCCCCCCCCCCCCCCCCCCCCCCCCCCCCCGCCCTTATAAATTATAAAATTTTTTTTTCTTTTTTCTCTTTTTTTTTTTTCTTTTTTCTTTTTGTTAATTGTATTCTTATATTTGGGATTGAAAATAAAAAAGAGG
>Ga0100391_1003039_pt1 | contig 17320 bp, 12 predicted proteins | sample CryGeymeta201515_FD_81541 | JGI IMG/M metagenome (GOLD analysis project Ga0100391, IMG submission 81541) | Groundwater microbial communities from Crystal Geyser aquifers in Utah, USA - Crystal Geyser metaG 2015-15 | ecosystem: Environmental > Aquatic > Deep subsurface > Groundwater | place: USA...
CGGCATGGCCCGCACCGGCCAGCGCAACACCACCGCCGACATGGCCGCGGCCCTCGGCATGGCCCATGCCTTCGGGGTGGAATTCTACGAGATGGCGCTTGGAGGCCCCATCGAACAGGCCCGCGCCAGCGATACCTTCAACTCTGCCGGTTGGCATGGCAACGCGATCCTCTCCTGCGTCCCCTTCGCGCGCCTGCACCTGATCCGCCTCCCCGAGGAAGGCTTCTGGTTCGACGCCGCACGGGGCGGCGGCAACAGCCACGAGCCGCGCATCGGCACCCGCATCGCCGTGGCCGCCGTGATCCCGTCCGAGGCCGGCCCGATCTGCGCGGTCTCCACCCATCTCGAATCCAACGCCGACGCCGCCTACCGGCACCGCCAGATGGCGGCGCTGCTCGACGAAATCGACGCCTTCGCGCCGGATTTGCCCGTGGTGATCGGTGGCGACCTGAACACCGGCAACCGGATGCCGGATCACGATTACCGGGCCGAAACCCTCTTCGCTCTGGCCGAGGCGCGGGGCTATGACTGGTCCGCCAGCGCGCCCGGCGTCACCGTGTGCTCCAGCCTCCTGAACCCGCGCCCGCCGCGCGCCATGCGGCTTGACTGGGTTGCCACGCGCGGCCTGACCGGCACGCCGCATCCGCTGATCCCGCCCCTTGACCCCGACGGCACGCCCCTCTCGGACCATCTGGCCATCGTCGCCGACATGGTGCTGCCGGGCCAGGCCCTGCGCAACGCAGTCCCCGGTGCAGGGCAGGGCGCACCACCATAACCTGCACGGATGCGCGCAGATCCCGCATCAGGGGGTTTGCCGCGCCCGGCATCCGGTGCCATCCTGCCGCCGCAACCCCGTTCGGCCCGGAGATCCCGCCATGACCCTGCAACACCGCCCCTGGGTGCCCGCCGACAGCGAAGCGCTGGTCCAGCACGTCGCCGCCCGGACCGCCGCCGCTGCCAGCCGCGACATCGCCGCGCGCCTCGTCACGCTCGGGTCCGACAACCGCGCCATCCACGAGTCGCGCTGTTTCAACCTCAACCCCGCCACCAACGTGATGAACCCCGCCGCCGAGGCGCTTCTGTCCAACGGCATGGGTCCGCGCCCCTCGCTCGGCTATCCCGGCGACAAGTACGAGATGGGGCTGGAAGCCATCGAGGAGGTGGAGATCATCGCCGCTTCCCTCGCCGCCGAGATCTTCCGCGCCCGCTTCGCCGAAATCCGCGTCGCTTCCGGCGCGATGGCGAACCTCTACGCCTTCATGGCCACCTGCCGCCCCGGCGACACCATCATCGTGCCGCCCGCGTCCATCGGCGGCCATGTCACCCACCACTCCGCGGGCTGTGCCGGGCTCTACGGGCTGCGCATCGTGGAGGCCCCGATCAACCCGGATTGTTATACTATTGATCTACCCGGTCTCGCCGATCTGGCCGCGCGGGAGCGTCCGGCGCTCATCACGCTTGGCGGTTCCTTAAACCTCCTGCCGCACCCGGTGGCAAAGCTTCGCGCCATTGCGGATGGCGTCGGCGCGTGGCTGCTGATGGACGCGGCCCATCAATGCGGCCTCTTCGCCAGTGGCGTCTGGCCCGATCCGCTGGCCTGCGGCGCGCATCTGATGACGATGAGCACCTACAAGAGCCTTGGCGGACCGGCGGGCGGGCTGATCGTCACCAATGACGCCGACATCGCCCAACGCCTTGATGCCATTGCATTTCCCGGCATGACAGCGAATTTCGACGCGTCGAAATCGGCGGCTTTGGCGCGCACGTTGCTGGATTGGCGCGACCATGGCGCGGCCTATGGGGCCGAGATGGTCCGCGTGGCACAGGCGCTCGCCCGGGCGTTGAAATCGCATCAGATCCCTGTGTTCGAGACCACGCGCGGGGCCACCGAAAGCCACCAGTTCGCGGTGCCCGCCCATGCCTTCGGTGGCGGGCAGGCGGCCTCGAAGCATCTCTACAAGGCGGGCCTGATCGCCTGCGGCATCGGCATCCCGGCGCCGGAAATTCCCAACGATATGAACGCGATACGCTTTGGCACGCCCGAACTTGTGCGCTGGGGCGTCGGGCGCAACCCCGGCGAGGTTGAACGCCTCGCATCGCTGATCGCACGCGCGCTCAACAGCGCATCACCGCAGGATCTGGCCGCGGAGACGGCGGAATTTCGCAGCCAGTTCAAGGTGCTGCATTATATAAGCTGATTTTTAATGAATTTGAAAATCATTCGCAATAATCTTGACGAACTGCGAATGGGTCTCATATAGAGAAGTCATCCCAGCCGCCGGAGATCCCCACATGCCCCGCCTCTTGTCGATCCTCGCCGTGCTTGCAGCCCTCGCGCTGCCGGTGCAGGCTCAGGACCGGCTCAGCATCGTCGCCACCACCGGAATGATCGCCGATGCCGCCCGCATCGTGGGCGGAGATCTTGTGGAAGTTCAGGTGCTTATGGGGCCGGGCGTCGATCCGCACGCCTATCGCCAGACCCGTTCCGACATCGTCGCCACGGCGCGCGCCGATCTCGTGTTGTGGCATGGCCTCTATCTGGAGGCGCAGATGGAGGAGTTCCTGCTGGAACTGGCCGAAAGCAATACCGTCATCCCCGTCGCCGAAAGCCTCCCGCGCGCGCTGCTGCTGGGGTCAGAGAATTATGCCGACCGTTTCGATCCCCATGTCTGGATGGACCCGATGCTGTGGGCGCAGGCCATTTCCGCCGTCGAGACGATCCTGATCGATCGATTGCCGGACCATGCCGCGACCCTGCAAGCCAACGCCGCCGCCCTCGCAGGCCAGGCAGAGGCGCTTCAGAGCTATGCGCAGGAGGTTCTCGGATCGGTGCCCGAAGACACGCGGGTGCTGCTGACCGCCCATGACGCGTTTCGCTATCTCGGGCGGGCTTACGGCTTCGAAGTGATTGGCATTCAAGGCATTTCCACGGAAAGCGAAGCCGGTCTCCAGCGCATTGGCGCACTTGTGGACCTGCTGGTGGAGCGCCGGATCGCGGCCGTCTTCGTCGAATCCTCGGTCTCCGATCGCAATATCCGCGCCCTGATCGAAGGCGCTGCCGCGCAGGGGCATACCGTCACCATCGGCGGCGAGCTTTATTCCGACGCCATGGGCCCGGACGGCACCTATGAAGGGACATGGATCGGCATGATCGACCATAACGTGACCACCATCGCGCGCGCCCTTGGCGGCACGGCACCTCGGGCGGGCATGCAGGGCCTGCTGGCAGTGGTGAACTGATGGTCGACCTCAGCCTTGTCGCACAGCCCCGGGGCCTCGATCCGGCAAGCCCGCTGGCGGTGCGCGGCCTGACCGTGACCTACGGCGAAAAGCCCGCGCTCTACTCTCTCGACGCCACGTTTCCGGTCGGCGCGATGTCGGCGATCGTGGGGCCGAACGGCGCGGGGAAATCGACCTTCCTCAAGGCCGCGCTCGGCCTGATCCCCCGCGTCTCGGGCGAGGTCACGGTGTTCGGCCGCGACGTGAACCGCGCGCGCGACCGCATCGCCTACGTGCCGCAACGCGCCAGCGTGGATTGGGATTTCCCCACCACGGCCATCGATGTCGTGCTGATGGGTCTCTACGGCCAGCTTGGCCTCTGGCGACGCATCAGCGGCGCGCAACGGGCGCTGGCGCGCGCCTGCCTCGACCGCGTCGGCATGGCCGATTTCGCAGACCGCCAGATCGGGCAGCTTTCGGGCGGCCAGCAACAGCGCGTCTTCCTGGCCCGCGCATTGGCGCAGAATGCCGACTTGCTGCTGCTGGACGAACCCTTCGCGGGCGTCGATGCCGCGACCGAGTCCGCCATCATCGACGTGTTGAAATCCCTCAAGGCGGAAGGGCGCAGCGTCATCGCCGTGCACCATGATCTCAGCACGGTGACGGCCTATTTCGACCATATCCTGCTGGTGAACCTGCGTCGCATCGCGGAAGGCCCGGTGGCCCGAACCTTCACCGCCGCGTCCCTGTCCGAGACCTATGGCGGCCGCCTCGGCGCGCTCCAGATCGAGGGCCTGGACCTCAAGGAGGCCTGAAGCATGCAGGATTTCCTCGACGCGCTGGTCCTGCAGGCGGGCTACAACGCCGCCCTCGTGACCCTTGGCGCGGCGCTTCTGGGCTTCGCGGCGGGGGCAGGCGGCAGCTTCCTGTTCCTGCGCAAGCGCGCTCTGGTCTCGGATGCGGTGGCCCATGCCACGCTGCCGGGCGTCGGGCTTGCCTTCATCGCCATGGTGGCCCTGGGCGGCGATGGGCGCAGCCTTCCCGGGCTGATGGCGGGCTCGGCGCTGACGGCGTGGCTGGGATTGCTGGGGGTGGAGGCGATCGTGCGCCGCACCCGGCTGGCCGAGGATGCCGCGATCGGCGCGATCCTGTCGGTGTTCTTCGGCATGGGCGTGGTGCTGCTGACCGTGATCCAGAACATGAGCCAGGGGCGGCAGGCGGGCCTCGAAAGCTTCCTGCTCGGCTCCACGGCGGGCATGCTCTACCAGGACGCGATGCTGATCGCGGGCGGCGGGGCCATGGTGGTGGCCGCGATCTGGCTGCTGCGCCGCCCCATGACGCTGGTGGCCTTCGATCCGGGCTATGCGGCGGCGCGCGGGGTGAATGTGGGCCGCGTGGACCTTGCCATGATGGGGCTGGTGCTGGCCGTCACCGTCATCGGGCTGAAGCTTGTCGGGCTGATCCTGATCGTGGCGCTGCTCATCATCCCGCCGGTCACCGCGCGGTTCTGGTCGGACCGGGCCGATAACGTGGTCTGGTCCGCGGGCGTGCTTGGCGCGGTCTCGGGCTGGGGCGGGGCGGCGCTGTCGGCCTCCGCGCCGTCGATGCCCACCGGGCCGATCATCGTGCTGATCGCCGCCGCGCTGTTCACTTTCTCGCTGCTCTTCGCGCCCGTGCGCGGCGTCCTCGCTTCCGTCCTTGCGCGCCGCGCGTTCCAGGCGCGGGTGCATCGCCGCCAGGGTCTGCTGGCCCTGTCGCGGTCCGAGCCGATCCACGATGGCCTGACCCTCAAGGTCCTGACCCGCGAAGGCCTGATCCGCCCCGACGGCGTCGCCACCGACAAGGGCCGTGCGGCCGCGGCCAAGATTGCGCGGGACGAACACCGCTGGAGCGTTGCACGCCGCCTCCACCACGACACCGCCCTGACCGGCCGCTACGATGGCCTGACCCCGATCGAGGAGGTCTTCACCGCCGACGAGATCGCCTTGTTCGACACGCGGGTCGACCGGATCGGGGCCGTGTAGCGCCATGGGGGCCGATTTCGTCCAGTTTTCCCTGACGCCGATCCTCGTGGGGATCTTCGCCGCCGTGGCCTGCGCGCTGCCGGGCAATTTCCTGATCCTGCGGCGCCAGGCCCTGATCGGGGATGCGATCTCCCATGTGGTGCTGCCCGGCATCGTCGTGGCCTTCCTGATCACGGGAACCGTCACCACCTGGCCGATGCTGCTGGGGGCTGCCGGTGCCGCCCTTGTCGCGGTCGTCCTGATCGAGGCGGTGCGCCGTCTGGGCAGGATCGAACCGGGGGCGGCGATGGGGGTCGTGTTCACCTCGCTCTTTGCCGGGGGTGTGCTGCTGCTGGAGCAATCGGACACCTCCGCCGTGCATCTGGACGTGGAACATGCCCTGATGGGCAATCTCGAACAGCTGATCTGGCTGCGCGCCGAGGGCTGGGGCTCGTTGCTCGATCCCGTCGCGCTGGCGGCCCTGCCGCGCGAACTGACGCGCATGGCCGTGGTGGCCGCGATCATCGCCGGGCTGACGCTGGTGTTCTGGCGGCCCCTGAAACTGGCCAGCTTCGACGAAGGCTTCGCGCGCGCGCTTGGCCTGCCGGTCTCGTTGATCGGGTTCGGACTGGTCAGCGCCGCCGCCGCCGCCGCCGTGGCCGCCTTCGACGCGGTCGGCTCCATCATCGTGATCGCCATGTTCATCTGCCCGCCCGCCGCAGCGCGACTGATGACCAACAGCCTTGGGCGGCAGGTCGGGTGGAGCCTTGTCTTCGCCACCGTCTCCGCCGTGTTCGGCTATGTTCTGGCGGGCTATGGCCCGATCTGGCTTGGCGCGACCAATTCGGTCTCGGCGGCGGGCATGGTGGCGCTGGTCTCGGGCGTCATTCTGGCGTTGGCCTGCATGTTCGGCCCCGCCCGCAAGCGGGTAGGGGTGGCGGCGGGGTGATGGCCGCTCTAGGGTGCGTGCGCGCCGGTTCGCGCAGAACGACCCCAAGGGCCAACCCGATGACCGACAGTCCCGAAAGAAATGGCGGCCCCCACCACGCCGGCGCGCGTCTCTCCTTCAAGGGCGAGATGAGCTATGTCGACTACCTCGCCCTCGACCCGGTGCTGGGCGCGGCCCGGCCGCTGTCGCAAGCCCATGACGAGATGCTCTTCATCATCCAGCACCAGACCTCGGAGCTTTGGATGCGCCTCGCCCTGCACGAACTGGACGCCGCCCGCAGCGCCCTGTCGCAGGGCGATTTCCCGCCCGTGTTCAAGATGCTGACGCGCGTGGCCCGGATCTTCGAGCAGTTGAACGGCGCGTGGGACGTGCTGCGCACCATGACACCGTCCGAATATACCGCGTTCCGGGACGATCTCGGGCAATCCTCGGGGTTCCAGTCGCATCAGTATCGGCTGATCGAATACATCCTCGGCAATCGCAACCGGGCGATGATGAAGGTCCATGAACACCGCACCGACCTGCATGCCATGCTGGCGCAGGAACTCACCCGGCCGTCGCTCTATGATGTCGCCATCAACCACCTCGGCGGCGCGTTGGGCCGCGATCTGCCGCGGGGCGCGCTCGACACGCCCCATGCGGCGCAGCCGACCATCGAGGATGCGTGGGCGCAGATCTACCGCGCGCCCGAGCAGTATTGGACGCTCTACGAACTGGCCGAAAAGCTGGTCGATCTGGAGGATTACTTCCGCCGCTGGCGGTTCAACCACGTCACCACGGTGGAGCGCATCATCGGCTTCAAGCGCGGCACCGGCGGCACCTCGGGCGTGCAATATCTCCGCCGGATGCTGGAGGTCGAACTCTTTCCCGAACTCTGGAATGTCAGGGGACAGCTATGACCTTGCCGATGAAGGACCGCTTCGATCTGCCTGCGGGGATCATCTACCTCGACGGCAACTCGCTCGGGCCGCTGCCTGCGGGCGTGACCGACACGGTGGCCGCGATGACGCGGGACCAATGGGGCGCGCACCTGATCAAGGGCTGGAACGTGGATGGCTGGATGGCGCAACCGTCCCGCGTGGGCGACCAGGTGGGCCGGATCATCGGGGCGCCACCGGGCAGCGTCGTGATGGGCGACACCCTGTCGATCAAGGTCTACCAGGCGCTGTCGGCGGCCTTGCAGATGCGCCCCGACCGCAAGGTGGTGCTGTCGGACAGCGGCAATTTCCCGACCGATCTCTACATGGCCGAGGGGCTGATCCGGCATCTCGACCACGGCCATGCCCTGAAGGTCGTGGCCCCCGGGGACGTGGCGGCCGCCATCGACGACACCGTCGCCGCCGTGATGATCACGCACGTGGATTACCGCACCGGCCGGATGCACGACATGGACGCGATCACCGCCAAAGCCCACCGGGCGGGCGCGGTGATGATCTGGGACCTCGCCCATTCCGCCGGGGCCGTGCCGGTGGACATGGCGGGCTGCGGCGCGGAATTCGCGGTCGGCTGCACCTACAAGTATCTCAACGGTGGCCCCGGCGCGCCCGCCTTCATCCATGTCCGCCCCGACATCGTGGGCGGGATCGACCCGGCTCTGGCGGGCTGGCTGGGGCATGAAGCACCCTTCGCCTTCGATCCGGACTATCGCCCCGGCGCGGGGATCGAGCGGATGCGCGTCGGCACCCCGCCGGTGATCCAGCTCGCCGCGCTGGAGGCGGCGATGGCGATCTGGGACAGGGTCGACATGGCCGACCTGCGCGCTGCCTCGATCCGCCTGTCCGAACAGTTCATCGCCGAGGTGGAGGCCGCGTGCCCCGACCTGACGCTGGCCTCGCCCCGCGACAGCCGCCAGCGCGGCAGCCAGGTCTCGTTCCGGTTCGAGCAGGGCTATGCCGCCATGCAGGCCCTCATCGCCCATGGCGTGATCGGCGATTTCCGCGCCCCGGAGATCATGCGCTTCGGCTTCACGCCGCTCTATCTGGATGCAGGCGATGTCAGCGCGGCGGTGGAGATCCTTGCGCGGATCCTGCGTGACCGGCTTTGGGACCGGCCCGAATTCCGCGCGCGCCAACGGGTCACCTAGGCGACGGCTCAGGCCGCCGGATGCGCCACCCGGATCGCGGGCACGGCCGCGTCTTCCGCCGGCCACGTCACCATCACGATGGCGCAACCGCTGACCGACTGCGCCGCCATTGTCCTCGGACCAGTGGCGGACAAGGCTCGCCATCGAGACCGGCAACACATCTTATTGTTTCGCCCAAAGCAAATCTCGAACCAAATCCTGAACCAGAAAAAGCAAAGCCCACAGGCGAGCCTGCTATATGGGGGCCGCTCGTCTGTGGGCTTTGCTTTTTCTGTGGTGGGTCATTTTCAAATGATCACGCTGGGTCAGTTTTGAATGCAGATTGACAAGCAAGGGCCGCGATCTTGCGTGCCAACCCGGAGACGTTGCCGATCACATGCACGTCGCAATCGCCCGCCGCCTTCAGGGCATCGACGATCGCGGTGGCCCGGTCCCGGTCTTCTTCCACCACGACGACAGAGAGGTGCTGCATGATGTCCGTTCGATGGGGAGGTCCGCAGGCCACGGCAAGGGCGGGTGGCAGTGCGGGGAAATCGTCACCCGATTCTGCCGCATTCTTGGGCGGTCCTGTCCCGGGCCGCGCGGTTTTGCGCCGCTTCCGGGACGCGGCCATGCGCGATCGTCCGACCTCTGGGCTGACGGTCCGGCCACGGTCGGTTTGCACGCCCCGTGCGGGATCTGCGAGAGGGTCGAAGCGACTGGACGCGTGCTGCAATTCCTGTTGTTGCTGGCACGGTGGCTAGCACGAAGGAGCAGGTCTTGAACGAATGGTGGCGCAGCGCGGTAATCTATCAGGTCTATCCTCGGTCGTTCCAGGACGATGACGGCGACGGGGTGGGTGACCTGCGGGGCATCACGCGCAGGCTCGACCATATCGCGGAGCTTGGGGCGGACTGCATCTGGCTCTCGCCGATCTTCGCCTCGCCGCAGCGGGACATGGGCTATGACGTGTCCGATTACCTCGCCGTCGATCCGCTGTTCGGCGAGATGGCGGATTTCGATGCGCTGATCGCGGGCGCCCATGCGCGCGGACTGAAGGTGATCGTGGACCAGGTGCTGTCCCATACGTCCGACAGGCACGACTGGTTCAAGGCCTCGCGCGTCGACCGGACCAATCCGAAGGCCGATTGGTATGTCTGGGCCGATCCGCTGCCCGATGGCTCCCCGCCGACCAACTGGCACAGCCATTTCGGCGGCCCGGCCTGGGAATTCGACCCGGGGCGCGGACAATACTTCCTGCACAACTTCCTGGCCTCGCAGCCGGACCTGAATTTCCACAACCCCGACGTGGTGGAGGCGATCCTTGAAACCTGCAAGTTCTGGCTTGACCGGGGTCTCGACGGGTTTCGGCTCGATACCGTCAACTATTACTTCCACGATCAGAAGCTTCGCTCCAACCCGCCGGCGCAGACACGGCCGCAGGTGATGGCGACCGACCTCTACGGGATGCAGAACAACATCTACAACAAGACCCGCCCCGAGAATCTCGCATTCCTGGAGCGCTTGCGCGCCCTGACGGACCAGTATTGCGACATCATGATGGTCGGCGAGGTGGGCGAGATGGGCCACAAATCCATCGAGATCATGGGGGCCTATACGGCGGGGAACAGCCGCCTGCACATGGCCTACAGCTTCGCCATGCTGGGGCCGGATTTCAGCGCCGAGCATTTCCGCACATGCATCGAAGGCTTCCGGCGCGGGGCCCCCGATGGCCATCCCTACTGGTCGTTCAGCAACCACGACGTGCCGCGCCATGTCAGCCGGTGGGCGGATTACGCCACCTCGCCCGATGCCATGGCCCGGATGACCTGCGCCATGCTGATGGCCTTCGAGGGCACGATCGGCATCTACCAGGGCGAGGAACTGGGCCAGACCGAGACGGAACTGGACTTCGAGGAACTGACCGATCCGCCCGCCATTCGCTTCTGGCCCGCCGTGAAGGGCCGCGACGGCTGCCGCACGCCGATGGTCTGGGAGAAGGACGCGCCCAATGCCGGGTTTTCCACCGGCGTGCCATGGTTGCCGGTGAAGGCTCCGCAGGCCGCGAAGGCGGTGGACCAGCAGGGCGGCGCAGACAGTATCCTGACCTACTTCAAGGCCATGATCGCCCGCCGCAAGGCAAGTCCGGCCCTCAGCCGGGGCAGGACGACTTTCCTGAACCTGCCCGAGCCGGTTCTGGCCTTCACGCGCAAGGCGTCGGACGAGACCTTGACCTGCCTCTTCAACCTGTCACCCGAGGCACAGGTCTTCGACGTGTCCGCAACGGCCACGATCAGCCTGTCCAACCGGGCCAGCCTCGTCGATGGCAAACTGACGCTGGAGGGAACCGGTTTCGCCTATCTCGCCCATGACGGCACGATCACGGTCGAACCGGCCTAGGACAGGCCCTGCACGTTCCAGACCTCGGCCATGTAGCCCCGGATCGTGCGGTCCGACGAGAAGTGGCCGGCACCGGCGATGTTGCGCAGCGCCAGCCGTGTCCAGCGGTCGGGATCGCCATAGGCCGCGTCAACCTGCGCCTGACACGCCAGGTAGCTGTCGAAATCCGACGCCACCAGGAACGGGTCGTGGGTCCACATCGCGTCCACCAGCCCGAAATAGCGCGACGGCTCGGTGCGGTTGAAACGGCCCTCCACGATTATCTGCAACACGTCCTGCAAGGGCTGACTCGCCATGATCGCCTGTCGTGCGTGGTCCGCCACGCCATAGCGCGCCTGCACCTCGGGCGCGGTCATGCCGAAAAGGAAGAAATTCTCGGGCCCGACCTGTTCGCGGATCTCTACATTCGCCCCGTCCAGCGTGCCGATGGTCAGCGCGCCGTTCATGGTGAATTTCATGTTGCCGGTGCCCGATGCCTCCTTGCCGGCAGTCGAGATCTGTTCCGACAGGTCTGCCGCCGGGATCAGACGCTGCGCCATGGAGACGTTGTAATTGGCCGGGTAAACCACCTTCAGCAGGTCGCCGGTCACCGGATCGGCGTTGATCGTGGCGGCCACGTCATTGATCAGGTGGATGATCTCCTTGGCGCTGTGGTAGCCCGGCGCGGCCTTGCCGCCGAAAATCTTCACCCGGGGCGTCCAACCGGCAGAGGGATCGGCGCGGATCGCGTTCCAGCGCGCGATCGTCTCGAACACGTTGAGCAACTGGCGCTTGTATTCGTGGATCCGCTTGATCTGGACGTCGAACATCGCGTCGGGATTCAGGGCGATGCCCATATGTTCCCGGACCCAATCCGCAAAGGCCTCCTTGTTGGCGCGCTTTGCGGCGGCGATGGCGGCGCGGACGGTTGCGTCCTCTTCATGGGCGCGAAGCTTGGCCAACCGGTCCAGATCGCGTTCCCAGCCCGCACCGATCGTGTCGGTCAGAACCCGCGACAGGCCGGGATTGGACAGCCGCAGCCAGCGGCGCGGGGTGACGCCGTTGGTCTGGTTCACGATCCGTCCGGGATAGGCGGCATTCAGCCCCGCGAAGACCGTGTCGCGCATCAACTGGCTGTGCAGCGTCGAGACGCCGTTGACATGGGAGGCCATGACGAATGCAAGCGTGCCCATGTGCACGGTGTCGTTGTGAATGATCCGCAGTTCGGGCGGGCAATCGGTGGCGGCCACATGGTCCGCGTCGATCCGCTCGATGATCTGCATGTGGCGCGGCAGGATGCGGCCCATCAACCATGTGGACCACGCCTCCAGCGCTTCGGGCAGCAGGGTGTGGTTGGTGTAGTTCAGGCAGCCGGTGGCGATGCGCCTGGCGTCGGCCCAGTCCAGGCCATGGACGTCGATCAGAAGGCGCATCAGCTCTGGCCCGGCCAGCGAGGGGTGGGTGTCGTTCATCTGGATCGCGACCTTCTGCGGCAGCAGGCCAAGGTCGTCATATTCCGTCAGGAAGCGGCGCAGGATGTCCTGCAACGCGGCGGAGGTCAGGAAGAACTCCTGCTTCAGGCGCAATTCCTTGCCGTTGTCGGTGGCATCCTCGGGGTAGAGCACGCGGCTCAACGTGCGGGCCAGCGCCTCGGGGGCGGCGGCGGCGGTGTAGTCGCCGGAATTGAACCGGTCGAGGTCGAAAAGATCCGTGGGCAAGGCCCCCCACAGGCGCAGCGTGTTGGCCCATTTTCCCTGCCAGCCGACCACGGGCATGTCATAGGCGCGGGCATGGACGGTTTCCGAAGGGTGCCAGACGGCGCGGTTGCCATCCATCTCCACCCGGCCCTTGAAGGGGATGGTGTAGCGCGCTTCCGGGCGTTCGAATTCCCACGGGTTGGGGTGGCTCAACCAATCCTCCGGGCGCTCCACCTGCCGCCCGCCCTCGAACCGCTGGCGGAACAGCCCGTGTTCATAGCGGATGCCATAACCGAAGGCCGGACAGCCGAGGGTGGACATGCTTTCCATGAAACACGCGGCCAGGCGCCCCAGACCGCCATTGCCAAGCGCCGCGTCCGGTTCATCCTCCACCACCTCGGCCAGCGAGACGCCCTCGTCCTCCAGAACCGCGCGCATGGTGTCGTGCAGGCCCAGATTGACCAACGCGTCCTCCAGGATGCGGCCGATCAGGAACTCCATCGACAGGTAATAGACGCGCTTGCCCTGTTCGGCGTAGGTCTTGCGCGTGGCGGCGAACCACGGCTCCACGATCACGTCGCGCACCGCGTAGCTCACCGCCATCCGCCAGTCGTAAAGGCTGGCATGGCCCTTGTCCTTGCCAAGCGTGTAGGTCAGGTGCTTTTCGATCCGGACGCGCAGGGCGCTGGCGGACATGTCATTCATCACGTTCATGGAATGCCGTTCTTGGTTTCTTCAACTCAGCCAGACGCGCCCGAGGGGCGGCAGGGGGAATTCGTCGTCGGGCAGTTCGATACGGCCGTCAGATAGCGCATCATGGCCCCGCGTCATACCCTGATCGCGCAGCCATTGTCCCGGTATGGTCTGCCAATGCTCGGAAAAGTTGAACAGGCACACCAGGACCTGGGCGGGGGCGATCCGTTGGAAGGCAAGGACAGCCGGATTGCCCGTGTCGCGGATGCGGCAGGCGAAGCCGCCATGCAGCGCGTGGGTCGCCTTGCGGCGGGCGTAGATGTGCCGCGTGCCGGCCAGGACCCGCCCCTGCGGGCTGTCCGGATCGCCCATCGCGGCCGCCACGCGGTCCCAATCCATCGCCGGGCGGTGGATCCATCGGCTGTCATGGCAATGCTCCGGACGCCCGAGGTATCCGTAATCGTTGGTCAGCGCGACCTCGTCGCCCATGTAGACCAGCGGCACCCCGCCATGGGACGCGATCAGGGCATTGCCCAGAAGCATCCGCTGCACCGCCAGGTCGACCGCGTGTGCGTCGCCCTCCGCCAGCGCCCTTTCCAACCCGGCAAGCGAGGCGAAACTGCCCGAAATCCGCTTGTCGCCGGTGGTCTTGTTCGCCTGAAACAGCGCGCCGCGCGCGAAGGAGCCGGGAAAGATGCCTTCGTAGAAGTCCGACAGGTAGGCCCGGTGCGCCGCGCCGGAAAAGCCAAGCGCTCCCGCGTCCTCGTCGGTGATGGCCCACCCGATATCGTCATGGCAGCGGATATAGGTGGCATAGGTGGCGTTGGTGAGGTTTTCCGGGAAATGCGTGCGCAGAACATGGCTCATCAACCCCGTGTCGCGGGTCGCCAGCGCGCCCCAGAACTGCACCATCAGGTTGTTGTGATAGGCAAGGTTGCCCTCGCGCCCGTCATGTTCGCCGCGCCCGAAATAGCTCAGCATCTCGGCAGGGCCGACGATGGCCTCCTCCAGATGCAACACACATGCCGCACAGACCCGCGTGACGGCACGCAGCGCGCGCAGGATCATGTGAACCTCGGGCTCGGACTGGCAGCGCGTGCCCATGCGCTTCCACATGAACGCCACCGCATCGAGCCGCAGGACATCCACGCCCATGTTGGCGAGGAACAGCATGATCTTCGCGATTTCCAGGAAGACGCGCGGATTGGCCCAGTTCAGGTCCCACTGATGTTCGTTGAAGGTGGTCCAGACCCATTGGTCGATATCGGGATAATGGGTGAAGCTGCCCGGCGCATCGTTGGGAAAGATCTCGATCAGCGTCCGCTCATAGGCGCGGGGCAGGGTGGCGTCGTCGAAGAACAGGTACATGTCCCGATGCGCCGCGTCGCCCTTGCGCGCCTTCACCGCCCAGTCATGTTCCTTGGCGGTGTGGTTCAGCACCATGTCGATGCACAGCGACATGCCGCGCGCGCGCAGCGCCGTCGAGAGCGCTTCAAGATCGCGCATGGAGCCATAGGCCGGATTGATCTTGCGGTAATCCATCACCGAATAGCCGCCATCGCTGTCGCCGGGGCGGGGCTTGAGGCAGGGCATCAGGTGGACATAGGTGACGCCGAGGCCGCTCAGGTAATCGAGCTTGTCGTGCACGCCCTGCAGATCACCGGCAAAGCGGTCGATGTAGAAGACATAGCCCAGCATGTCGGGGCGCTGGAACCAGTCCGGTTCAAGGTCGCGTTGCAGGTCGAGGGTCTTCAACGCCGCCGGTCGCGCCCTCCATGCGCGGCGCATCTCGGACAGCAGCGCGTCGCGCATCGCCGGGTAGCGCGGGTCCGCCCCGTAAAGCGCGTCGAGCATGGGCCAGAGGTCACTGGCGCTGCGTGCCAGGCGCAGCTCGAAGATATCCGTGGCGTCCGGCATGGTCAGGATCTCAGGTCACGACATCGGGGGCGGTTCGGCCCGTGATGCCAGCAAGCTCCGAAAGCGTCAACGCCGCCTCGCGCACCGCGTCAAGGGCGACTTCGGGCGCCTCGTGAAGCCTGGATGGATCGGTCTCCAACTGTTCGAGGTACAGGCGGATCGTGGCCCCCTCGGTTCCGGTGCCCGACAGGCGGAACACCGCGCGCGCGCCGCCCTCGAACGCGATCCGCAGGCCCTGTCCGGTGGAGCGGGAGCCGTCGACCGGATCGTCATAGGCGAATTCGTCCGCCGCCCCCACGGTCAGGCCCGCGACCGTTGTGCCGGGCAGGTCGGGCAGGGCGGCGCGCAGCCCGTCCACCACGGCGTTGGCCTTGGCCGCATCGACCGCCTCGTAATCCAGCCGGGAATAATAGCAGCGCCCGTGGGTGGCCCACAGATCGTCCATCAGCTCCGCGACCGACTGGCCGGTTTCCGCAAGGATGTTGAGCCACAACAGCACCGCCCAAAGCCCGTCCTTCTCGCGCACGTGGTCCGATCCGGTGCCGGCACTTTCCTCGCCGCACAGCGTCGCCTTGTTCGCATCCAGCAGGTTGCCGAAGTATTTCCAGCCCGTCGGCGTCTCGTAACACGCGATCCCCAGTGCCTCCGCCACCCGGTCCACCGCGCGCGAGGTCGGCATGGAGCGCGCCACGCCCGTCAGGCCATCCGCGTATCCCGGTGCCAGATGCGCCTTGGAGGCCAACAGCGCAAGGCTGTCGGACGGCGTGACGTAGGCGTTTCGACCGACGATCATGTTGCGGTCGCCGTCGCCGTCCGACGCGGCGCCGAAATCGGGCGCGCCGGGGCCATACATGCGGTCCATCAATGCCTTTGCCCAGATCGGGTTCGGATCCGGGTGGCCACCGCCGAAGGTCGGGCTCGGCACTCCGTTCACCACGGTGCCCTGCGCCGCACCAAGGCGGTCCTCAAGGATCGCGTGGGCATAGGGCCCGGTGACGGCATGCATCGCGTCGAAGGACATGGTGAAGCCGCCCGCGAAGAGCGCGCGGATCTTGTCGAAATCGAACAGCCGCTCCATCAGCGCGACATAGTCCGCGACGGGGTCCACCACCTCCACCGCCATGTCGCCCAGCCTGTGGTCGCCCAGCGACCCGATCTCCGCATCGTGGGAGGCGATGATCTGGTAGCAGGTGATGGTCATGGTCCGCGCGAAGATCGCATCCGTCACGGCTTCGGTCGCGGGGCCGCCATTGGGGCCGTTGTATTTCAGGCCGAAATCCTCGGTCGGGCCGCCGGGGTTGTGGGACGCGGACAGGATCAGCCCGCCATCGGCGCCGCGCATGCGGATCAGGTGGGACGCGGCGGGCGTCGACAGGATGCCGTCTTGCCCGACGATGCACCGGGCCGCACCATTGGCCGCCGCCATGCGCAGGATCACCTGGATCGCCTGCGCGTTGAAATAACGCCCGTCGCCGCCCACCACGAGCGTCTTGCCCGCCACGCCACCGATCCCGTCGAAGATCGCCTGCACGTAGTTTTCAAGGTAATGCGGCCGCATGAACATGGCCGTTTTCTTGCGCAGGCCGCTGGTGCCCGGTTTCTGGCCTTCGATCGGGCTGGTCCTGACGGATTGTGTGGGCATTGGTGTCTCCTCCCTTGGTTCGGTGCGTTCTGCGCGTCAGCCCCGTTTCTCCTGGGAAAACACGACGACCGCGTTGGCGGCCACCTGCAGTCCCGGTGTAACGGCGATGGCGTCGCGCTGACTGGTATCGAAGCGCCGCACCCAGGCGTCGCTCTCGGGCAGGTCGGGCGGCACGATCTCCACCGCATCGCCCCGGTTCAACACGATCAGCAGCGCCCCCTCGCGCTGAACATATTCCGGCGTGCCCGAGGCCATGCGCATTTCCACCACGATGGTGTCGAGGCCGGGATCGTCCCAATCCGACTGCCGCATCGCCCCGCCCCCGGCGCGGCGCCAGTATAAATCGGGCGCGCCATCGACGACGCGATGGCGCGAATGCAGGAAGCGGGTCTGTCGCAGCAGGGGATGCATCCGCCGGAACGAAATCGCCTGCTGGCAGAAGGTGAAGAACGCGTCCTCCGCTTCGGGCCAGTTTACCCAGCCGATCTCGTTATCCTGGCAATAGGCGTTGTTGTTGCCGCTCTGGCTGTTGCTCAACTCGTCGCCCGCCAGGATCATCGGCGTGCCTTGGGACAGCATCAAGGTGGCGATCATGTTGCGCTTGCGCCGGATGCGGGCGGCGCTGATGTCGGGGTCATCTGTCGGGCCCTCGACGCCCATGTTGTCGGACCGGTTGTCGGAATGGCCGTCCCGGTTGCCTTCGGAATTGGCCTCGTTGTGCTTGTCATTGTAGCTGACCGTGTCCTGAAGGGTGAAACC
>Ga0100391_1003044_pt1 | contig 17297 bp, 8 predicted proteins | sample CryGeymeta201515_FD_81541 | JGI IMG/M metagenome (GOLD analysis project Ga0100391, IMG submission 81541) | Groundwater microbial communities from Crystal Geyser aquifers in Utah, USA - Crystal Geyser metaG 2015-15 | ecosystem: Environmental > Aquatic > Deep subsurface > Groundwater | place: USA...
AAACTAGTGGTGTGTGTATACAGAGCAGGCTAGGCACACGACCTAATAGAGTAAGACCTAACTCCTGAGTCCTATCATAGGAGACAAGGTAAACTGCCGTAGTCCACCTGGGCTTAATTTGCTCCTGCCTTCTACTACTAGAGTACTACTAGCTATGTAAACAAGAGTATAGCAGTACTACTACTAGTAGTAGAAGAGTAGACCATCAAACAAGATTGTCTTGTTGGGACAACGCAAGAGGTAGCTACTGCTCCGTACTACTAGATACGGCAACTGTCTCACAAAGTTATCATCTCGCGGTTAAGGTGTCAAGGGAAAGATAAACAATGTCAACCAAGAAGAAGTTTGATTACATTCGCGACGTCAACGCAACGGCTTCTTCCTCCAAAGCAGCACTAACAGCATCACCCGCACCAGCAGCCTCCAACATGGCGTCTTCTACTTCCGCTACCAGCACCAAACAAAAAAATATGGAATTATTGAAAAATAATCCCAACATGGACATTGCGGATCTGTTTAAAATGACAAAGGGAATGGATGACAGCATAGAGTATTACGAAGAAGAAATTATTGAAGAAGAAATCATTGAAGATGACCTGGATTTGTTCGACAAGAACAAAACATCAGGAGCAGCCTTTCAAATTCCAAACTTTGCTGCTCGAAAGGCAGCCCCGGCTCCGGCTCCAGCTTCACCGCCCGTCTTTGTGCCGCCTAAAATTCCCATCGCGATAGCCAACAAGAAAAAGAATGCGAAAGAAATTGATGGATCCAAACTGCTGTTGCTGCAATCTGCCGAACAAAAAATAAACGAAGCCCACGAGAATTTTCACCTTGCCATTCAAGAGGGCAGTGCCATCGTGTCCTTGCTAGAATTTATGGTGGCCAACTCACATTGGGAAGAAGACGAAATTGAAGAAGTGGATCCTAAAGAATGGGAGGTTCTAGCGGCGTTTCAAAATACCATGACAGAAGCACAGAGTATCATGAACCGATTAGAACAAGCCAAACACAGGTTGATGGGGACCAGAAATAAAGGCGAATCAGGCAATATCAAGGAAACTCCTTCCACGACAATGACAGCCGCACACACCACACTTACAGCCTCAAATACCGGAAGACGGACTCCCAGTCCAGAAACAACTTCCACTGGTAAGCCTTTTCGACCTCCTTTGGCGGTGCACCGAGAACCTAGTTTTCGAGCTCCCGATTTGGCAACACTTCAAGAAACGGAAGACGAAGCAAGCGAATCGGAATCTACGTTGAATTCTAGTAATCCAGATTTGACCAAGGCCAAGGAAGAATTTTTGCGTGTCGCACGAGAAGGAGCCGCACTGGCAACCAAGTTGAAAAGACCCGAACCAGTCTATGCTAGGAGAGCATCTCTTGAAGAGATTGAATTCTTACTAGTAGCCAAGGAAGGTGCTGCCGTAGCTACGAAACGAAGCAGTGTTTCCGCAGCAGCGCCGAAAGCACCCGAAAATAATGAACTCGCCAATGCCAAAACTGCCATGATGAATTTTGCCAAAGAGGGTGTCAGTCTGGCGGCGAAGCTCGAAAAGAGGAGTCTCGCTCAACGTGCCAAGGGCGGCACTCAAAAACATGACGCTACCAAGGAGGGACAAAACGAACTAGTCGAGGCAAAACAAGCCATGATGGATTTTGCAAAGGAAGGCGCCAGTTTAGCTGCCAAATTAAACAATCAAGACGGTGTTGAAGCCGAGCAAAAAGCTGTGGCAACGGCCATGGCAGCTGTGGAAGAAATTGTAGAGGAAATTATTGAAATTGAAGAGTCCCCAGAAGATGGCCTTGCCAGAGCCAAAAAGGCCATGATGGCCTTTGCTACGGAAGGTGCGATTCTCGCGTCCAAGTTGAAACAGAAAAACCCGGCGGCGGGAGAAAAGAGAGTCAATGCGGCGGAGATGAAAATACAAGATACTGGCTCGGAAACAAGTGCTCAGAAGAAAATAGCAGAACCAGTAGCTGAGCTCAGCAAGGCGTCGAAGGAAGTAAATTCATTTGAACCCGAAAAGGATGTCCTCGAATCCAGAACTAGTACCCTTGAGGAAGCGTCAAAGAAGGAGGATAGAAGTGCGCCTGACAAAGAAGATATCGTAGAGGCGGCACAACCAGTAGATGAGCCTGGAAAGGCTTCTGAAGAAACAAAAGAAACTGACAATGTACCGGTTGAGGTTGCAAACGATGTCACAGAATTAATAACTACAACCACTGATGGAACTGAAGAAGCGACTGTGGGAGAAGTGGCTGAGCTCACGGCGACAATAACTGCAAAGGAAAGTGAGATCAAACCTGGCCAGCAAGCAACCACAGAAAGCGCCACGCCAACCACCGAGAATGTGCACGATTCTAAGGCAGCAGTGCAGACCAACGGTTCAGAAAGAAATTCCACAAAAGGCACTTACGTCGAAAGCAATAAGGGTGAGCAGAAGAGTAGGACTACATCGGCCAACATGGTAGATGCTTCCACGCCAATTACTGCTGAAGACGGAAAGCGAGAAAATTCACTTGTGGCTGACGCCCCTGACACGTTGAATGAACAGGAGGAGAACGAGCAGCATGCGGAAGTAAAACCTGAAGCTACATCACACGTTTCAAATGCCGATGGATCGCCCGCTGCGCCAACAAAAGTTAATGCTGCCACATCCGCGGAAGAAACCACTTCAGTGGACAATTGCGTTGGGGAATCGGCCGCGACAGCTGACACCAAAGCTAAACAAGAACCTTCCAGTGAAAATATAGACGAAGCCAGGCAATCGTTCTTGCTAGCTGCCCAAGATGGCGCTGTTACACTTTCTCAGTTGGAAAATTTCTTCGCAAGCGAAAAGAAAGCCGAAGAAAATGCTGTTTGCGACGAGAAGAAAAAGCAATCCGCGAACGACGACGAAAATGCTAGTGAAGAAGACAGACAAAAAATTGAGAATTCTGAACTCTTGACGCGGGCTCGCGGGTCTCTGCTGGCCGCAGCCGAGGAAGGCACGGCCCTAGTAGCTATAATGGATGGCCGAAGCAAGAAAGAAAATAATGAAAAGAAGGCAGCAGCACTGGAAGCGGAAACGGATGTTGTGCTGAGTACCAGCCAAAAGTTCAAAGATGCAGCAAAGTTGGTTGATAGGCTGAATACTTCCGGCTCTTCGTTAACAAAGAAATCATTTAAAGAGACTGATGAAGACGTTATCGAGGAGGACGGAGAAATAGAAGAAATTGTGAACGGTGTAGAAGCTTCCAAAAAGGCACTCTTGCAGATTGCCGAGGAGGGAGTCTCGTTAATTTCTACGCTGAAATCTAAAGTCAATTCAAGCAAGCAGAGTAACGAAGAAGAGGAAGTGGTTAGCGATGTGGTTGAGGAAGACTCTCTTGCTGCTGCGAAGTCAGAGTTTTTGTCGTTTCAAAAGGAACTGAACAAAAAGGTCGCACCTATGGCTGCAAAAGATGATGATGTCAATCCAATGATCACAAGAACAGAAAGCGAGGAAGCTGATTGCTAATTTCAACTGTATTGAAGACTTCAGGGAATGCAGAATTGGCCACTGCCTTATGATTTACCTGCTGATTTTTACGTCTTGGCTACTCTACTAGATAGTCTGTCAAAGCTGGTATAGCTTATACTGTAACACTAAGCCTAACTATGCACGAGTTGACTTGTACTTCAAGTGAGAAGACTAAAAAATGGGACTGGAGTACAAAAAATTCGAATACGCGAGTATTCTCTTGGCCGCTTCACTCTTGGATAGGGTGGAAACACCAATCAATGCATGTCGGATAGTCAACAAATGCACACCATCAACCATCAAGCATCAACCTTACCTCAACAAATGGAGCCCAAAACAGGGTCACTACCACTACCGTCATGGTTCGACATTCCCTACGAAGAACGGTGTAGTCCCTCGAGCTTAGACATGACCGCAAAGGTCTCGAATTTAAGCAGTGTCGAAAAACGTTTAGAAGGTCCTCTGGAGTTGTCACGATGTTACGTGCAGTCCTCGCGCAATCTCGACGAAGCTGAAAATTCCTGTCGTCGAATCGTGGAGTGGCGACAAGAAATTGGCATTCATTCATTGTGCCTTGCAGACATCAATACACCGGAATCCCAGTCTATTCCGACACCACTATTCCTACATTATTTTCCTTCGTGTTTCTTGGAGGGAATCGATCTCGAAGGAGATCCTATTTGGTGGGATCGTACTGGTGCTTTGACGAGCATGTTTAGTTGATGAAAGAGCAAATACACTCGAGAAATGCTTGTCTGCACATTATTCATTTCCGCCTCTCAGTACGACGAGTAGAGAGCAACTACCACTGCAACACAAGCTAGCTATGATTTTTTTCAGAGCTAGAGAGAGCAGTTACTCGGGTATTTGCTAATGTATGCCAGCAGCTCTTACTAGCGATAGCAGTTAGTTGATCTCCAATACTCAAAAAATTAGCAGTACTACTCCATTATTCACTGTAATTTGTTTTGGCGGCGCGTTATACCCGTGTCGGCTAAAGCAATCCGTAGCATTCTTATCTTCTCTAATCAAGCAATTTGGGGTATGGTGGAATTCTGGAGCTACTGCTATATACTCTACTATCAGTTGACTTCTTGCTGCATAGGACTGGCACACGGTGAAACTAACGACAGCAAAACCAGCACAACGACAGAAATTGACGAAACAAAAGCCTGGGTAATTCTTATGCAAAATTCCTGTCAAATTCCTCCGTCCCACGTTCAATGTTTACTCTAAGAGTGGTATTGGTTTGCACTTCAATTACTTCAGGCCGAGTCCAAGATGTAGTGTAATTGCTCCAAAAATCGCTGAGCATGTGTCGAAGCAACTTCAACAACGTGAGCATCAAAAGAATCCAATCGAGCCACGGCCTTGACTTGTGATTCGCTTTCATCGTTTGCCTCGTTGTTACTGTGGTTCATAGTTTGCGCAACCAATTCAAAGTACTGACCAAACTTGTTTTTTGGTAAGAGCCCGTGCTGTTCTGGCATTTCGTAGCCAACGACGAGGTACGTACCAGTAGCAGGTTGCTCGGCCAAAAGTACCAAAGGTCGAGCATTCTTTTCTCCCACCCACTTGCCGTTGGCTCGGTGCATATCCATCAGGTAGCTGGCCAAGCGAGTCAGAGCCAAAGGCTTTGCCAAGACATTGTACTGCTGATCGGCAGCGCTGCTACTGCTGCTCATATCTTGCGGATTGGCGGCCATACCAGCGCCGCCTCCACCGCCACCGTTGCCGGCTTGACTAGAACACGTAATGTAGGCATACCGAAAATGACGGAGTCGGGTGATGGCATTCCGTGCCACGAGACTCACAGCCTGGGTCAAAATCAATCGCTGGAGTTTAACAGCCCACTGGACACCGGTATCAATGTCGCTTGTCTTCCGGCTGTTTCGTCCCGTCAAGGACGTGGCAAAATTGGGAGTACTACCGAGGGCATCGTAGGCCGCCAGAAAGCACTCTCGACTCAATTCCTCTTGCTGCACCTCTCCCGACTTTTCTGTAGTCTTGGATTGACTGTCAGAGGCCGAAATGATTGGACACTCGAGCAGGGCTGAGGCAGCGTAGCAAATGTCACTGGCACTAGTAGAGCTTTTGAATCCAGTGACACGAGCAAATGAAGTGAATTCGAGTTCATCTAGACCAAATTCCTGCAACATACAAAAAAGAAAGGAACGCACCAAGCGTGCGTAGGTGAGTGATACATGCGTATCATTTCGGTAACGAAAAAATAGAATATTCTCTTGCACTTGTACAGCACAAAGTAGTAGGCACTGCGTACCTCTGCGAATTCCATGAACTTATCGTGCAATTGTCGTTTGAGAGAAGGTTTCATAAACCTAAAAGGCTGTTTGCATTCCTCCTGGGGATATCCCATGCGCGCCAAAAGCTCATAAAGACGTTGTATACCTGGTTTAGTCCAAAGTTGTAAGGTTGTAGAAACATAAGGACTCAAGTAGAGCGAATCCAACAAACTGGAATGTCGCAACAAAAAGAAGCGAAAGTCTCGCTGCGGTTTGATCCGACCGTGCTCCGAAAAGGTCAATCTGGTCTGTGAAGGATTGGTGCCGTTGCCCATCAGCTCCTCCGCGTAGACGGTATTCGAAGCTCGTTCGACACTGTCTTGTTCTGGATAGATTTGGCGACAAGTTTCCTGAAGTGCTGTTGCTAATTGAGCGTAGGCCAGTTTCTCGAGACGGCCCTGCAGATACCCGTCCGTCACGCCAATCATACACAACCAAAGAAGATCAGAAACCTGCGCAAAACGCAATTGCTGTGCCATGTTGTAACACATACATGATGCAGGCCATCCGTAGGACGAGCCGTTGGAATAGTAGAGCCGCAATTTGTCCTGTCGTCGACGGTGACGTTCGGCAGGAGAGAGTGGATGTAACACCATACTCTTGTCCACATCGGCCTGAGATGATGTATTCATGGTCGTACCTTGCGCGGAAGTAGCATTGAAGGGATCTTCGTCTGCGTCTTGGTCATCGTCATCATCATCAAGGCCTTCGGTGGCAACTGTTTCATTGCCCGGACTGTCTTGAGGCTGCGACTCTTGTTCTTGCTGTTCACGTCGATTCGTCTTCTTCTTCTTGTCTTTCTTTTGTGGAGTACGTCTACCATTACCTTCGTCTTCTGCGTCGTAGTCCGCATCTGGATCCTCCATGAAGACATCATCATCATCATCATCATCAGGTCGTCTTTCCTGAATTCTGTCAGCACTACGAGAATTCCGTTGTACATGATCGTCGAAGTCCATTTCCATTTCTCCATCATCATCGTCGTCGTCGTCGTCTTCTTCTTCATCTGTGTCGCTCAATCCTCGAATATCTTCATCTTCGTCGTCATTGTCTTCACTTGAGGACTCTTCATCACTGTTCTGTTCCGCATCTGATTCATTGGCGCTGAGATTATCTCCATCCGAGGGCAAATCTTCCGGTGATCCCTGAGTGGCATCCCAAAAAACTTGAATATGATTTCCCGCGTATATATTTGCCAGATGAAGAGGTCGACGACTGTCCAACACGTATAGTCGTGTCGTCTCCAAGTCCAATAGACGCTGTTGTTGCTGTTGCTGTTGCTGCTGCTGTTGCTTCAAGGTGGAATCGTCGTCGTTTGTGTGTACCACAGGAGAAGATGCCGAACCAAACAAACGAGACAAATTGCGAGTCCCTCCCACATTCAAGAGGACCACAGCCGCATACGGATCCTGTAGGGACGATGACGACGTCGAAAAGTTCGAAGGTAAAAGTTTCTCTCGAAGTTCACGATAGGTAGGGCATGGTTCCAACACATATTCAATCTGATCAGCACGCAACATATAGGTCAAGATGCGAGCTGCTGCCATGGCATCCACATCGGCATGACACAGAATCAAAGTTTTGCCTGGACTACTACCACCAATACCACCACCAGCAGCAGCAGCGGCAGCACTGCGACATTGATGAAGAAGGTCTTCATAACCATCTCTCCATGATTCTTGTTGGAGAAGTACCATCTTGCTGTGATTTCTTATTTTCAATAATGATGAGGTTGTTGATCAACCTGACGATGGAATCTACTCCGGAGTAGTCTACTACAGTAGTAGACTAGACTAGCTAGTAGTAGACTAGTAGTCTAGTAGTAGCTAGACGAATAATAATAGTACCAGGTACCAGGTACTGTAGTGAGGAAGGGACGGCACATGAACAGAAGAAGAAAATAGAGTAAGAATAATAATAAAAATGTGATAAAAAGCAATGCTGTCGATTCCTATTTGGGGGGTCATAATGGGGGATTTTAAGAAGTAGTATAATCAGTTTAGACTAAGAAAGTTGGGATATTAGTGTTTTCTTGGGGGGCGAAGCTTTTTCGCGCCAAATCCAGCCAGAATGGGAGGGGAACCAACCTCCAGGTTCTGAGATCACTACTGACGACCTATTCATGACTAACAATAGCATGGATAAAAGAAGTTAGTACTAGTACTCTAAAAAATACTGTTCGAGGCAGCTGGAAACGATACGATAGTAGCTGCAGAATGCTCTGTGTATGGTAGAAAACGCAGATTATTAATAATATGAGCGCCATTTATTATTATTTGATTTATTACGAGCGACAGGTAAGGCTGCTTGCTACCCGGACTCTTCACAGTACACCAGTGAGTCCCTGGAGAGCTCCAAAATGGCTTGACTCTCTACAAGAGGATCGGCATCAAATTACTAGACTACTAGTCTAGTTTAACGGAATTTAAAATGCCTGGTACCCCAAAACCAAAAAAAATGTACTCTAGTCAAATACCACTCCTCGGAGCAATATTTAAGGTAGCATTTTGGAGACGCTGCTCCAAAGCAGCTAGACTACTCGAGTAGATCGGAAAATACTGATATTCAATTTTTCTTAGATAAAAAATACTGCTCTCTCCGAGTGGTCACCTTGCTTTAAGCGTTGTCTACCAACGCTCTAAGCATCAGGGAGAAAGTGCCTTAGTAGTTGAATCTGCTTGCTGCAGCTGCACTACTTTTGCAATGGATGCTTCCCAAAAGTCAAATAAAACTCCAATGCCATTCGTGGGCGAAAAAATCAAGCATGACAAAAAAAAGTCGAATCTATACCGACCCTTAATACGACTCGGCGTGCAGTGCATCTGTCATTTTACAGAAATTCCATATTGACGACTTCATCTCCTACCAATTCTGGTTGCTGCTGACCGTTGTGCTGCTGCTGGCCGTGATGTTCCTGATGCTCTTCTTGCTGTTGCAAGTGCTGATGTACCTGCAAAGGATTGTGAGCATGTTGCTCTTGCTGCTGCTGCTGCTGCTGCTGATGGTGATGTTGTTGATGTGGAGGGTCGTCAGCCAAATGGTGGGCATGCTGAGGATCATGCAAGACTTGAAAGCCTTCGTTGGGGTCCATCGGCGGCGGGGGAGGAGGAGGCACGGCCATTCCAACATGGTGATGCTGGTGATGCATCAATATTGGTGCAGTTGGCTGCTGCTGCTGGGTTGAAACATGATGCCGCTGTTGTTGGTGGCTGTCCACAGACCCCGCAGCAGCGACATGCTGCCCTTGCGCAGATACCGAGACTTGGACATGTCCTTCAGTGCCAGCATCTCCCATCAACATAGGAGGAAGCTTGGGTACAACTTCGCCGCCGTGCAATCCAGGTGCGTCTTGCTGCTGTTGCTGTTGCTGATCTTGTTGTTGCTGACCTTGTTGTTGGTGTTGAGAAACCGAAACCCCTCCATTGTTATTATTTGGTTGCTGTAACGGCGGAGATCCAGGTGTGATTCCGACTCCAACCTTGCGTTTGAAATTCGGCGCCACCCAAGAGAAGCCAATGGCGTTCAACTTGCCGACCCGCTCATCGGTCAATTGTGACTTGAGTCCCCGTAGACGAAGAGAGTACTCACTTCGCTGCTTCATGACCCATCGTCCAAAGGCCTTGTCTGCGGGATAGTACTGAGGCACATTGACATCACCACCGTGCGTCTTGGCATATTCCAGAAGCTGGTTATATCTATTGTCCCATCCAGTGACAGGGGCTGAAGCAACGTAAAGCATAGAGAGACAGAAAAAGAAGTTAGAATACGATGATGCAATGGGCGAATACGACGTTTATGTCTCGTCGTGTCAAGTCAAGATAATATCTCACCTGCAACCCTCCACTGGAATCCCAACTCATCCAATAACTTCTTCCGGTCAGGAGCAAGACATGGTTTAGGTTTGGGTCGATTGGGAAGTTGCCCGACCGCCTTGAGATCTGCTTCTCTCTTGTTTTCGCGTCTGTTTCCATTTGTAGTTTTTTTTTTTTCGACAACGACAAATAATAAATGGTGAGGCATGGTAGATCCGATAGGTCTTGCCACTGATTGAAAATGTCAAACAAACAAAATGATACATGTATACGTGCGTGTGCAAGTATAATGTGTGCGCGCGTACGTACTGAATTTTGACCCATTGACCTAGTGGCGTACTTTGAGGAACATTGCAATGTCCGTGTTCTTCTTTCCACGCTTTGAGCTCCTCGTACCGGTGGTGCCACCGTCTTCCATTTTCGTGAAGCATGGTATCCCAAATGAATCCCAAACTATCGAGTACCTGAATTCGTTCCTCGCTGAGTTCCGAACATTGCCGGTATCCAATCTTTTTGCGCTGTAGTTTGGAATATTCTTTTCGCTGATTGGCCACCCATCGTCCCAACTTGGTTTGCGCCGGTACGGCAAAATTGCCCAGTTTCGACTTGAAAGCCATGAGGGCAAAGAACATGTCATTCCAAGAGGGCGCGGGTCCTCCGGTACGATAATGTGAATCTGCGTAGGCTGCACTGGTTATTTTCTTCTTTTTCTTCGGTGATTGCTCTTGTTGTTGTTGCTGCTGCTGCTGCTGCTGCTGCTGGGCTTCGTCAGAGTGGTCTTGGTCGGCACTGTTATCAGATACCGATAGGTCTTCGGAAGTTCTCTTGTGGATGTTATTACTGCCGCTGCCGTTGGCTTGCGGAGTATCATTGGCCGATACATTTATATCAGTATTATCGTTGCTATCGTTCTCAGTCTGATAGTGCTGCTGCTGCTGCTGCTGCTGCTGCTGCTGCTGCTGTAGATCATGATGATGAATGTGATTGACAACAGCATCCAGACCATCGCCAACCGTGGGAAGTTCTTCTTCATCGTCATCGTTTCCTGCAGAATTATCAGCGTTAGTGCTTGCACCAGGTACAACGGCATCTGTTACATCTTCTGACATGTTCAATAGGTTGTCGGTAGCAGAAGACATACCGGTGCCATCGTTGCTGGTCGCAGCAGGATTCGTTGTTTTCGGTGTTGGCGATGGATGAGAGGCAGCAGCAGCAGCAGCAGCCTGAGGAGATTCCTGTTGCTCTCCACTCATACCTCGCAGAATGGATGTCCTCACTACTGTTTGTCTAGTTGTTTGTACGAATAAATTGAAATGCAATCCAAATAATCAAAATGAGTGAGACAACTCGAGATTACATACTAATATGTATTATATATGTTCTCTACTTTCTACTGTAGTACTCGGAGAACTAGATATGTATGAACCAGGAACCGGCGACCCTTGGTAGTAGAGGCCTGCCGATTAACCAACGGTGAAGCTGCAAACTGCAAACATCATCGTGATACAAAAAAGCAAGGACGCAAGAAGCGAAAACCTGATTCATTAATAGTAGTATCAGGAGAGGAATGGGAATGCAAGCATCACACCCCCGGAGTATTGAGTATTGACAATGACCTACCGTTGTCTGTCTTAATTTGCCTGTTCTGATCTGTTTCTTTCGTTGCTCGTGCTTTTGATTAAGAAGCAAGTGCACAAGTGTGATGAGCTAGCTGTCTGGGGAGTGCCTATTTCTAGCGTTCATTGCACTTCATTCAATAGTCGACTTGACAAGACAACTTCGTTGCCTCGCTCCCCGAAGCATGCCGCGCTTTCCATCTCTAGTTAGCAGAAGTCTGTCATCTGTCGTCTATTTTCCCATGGATCAGCTATGCACTCTTTCTTTTTACAGTAGCTAGTAGTAGATACTGGTACTACTTAACAGCCTGTACAGGAGTCTACCTAGTAGTAGTATTAATACGGTACTGTAGTACTGATCGGAGTAACACCAGCCAGCAGGGTACCCCAGGTACTGGTTGCTCCATTGATAAACCAGTAGTCTACAGTGTACTGGTACCAGGTACTATCGGGATAGTAGCTAGCCTACTACGGTATGGTACCTTGTACTTCACTCGTTGTACCAGTACTTAATACTACCTAGTACCTGGTACCACGACGAGGGAGTACCATTAACTGATAAAATGTACCTTATGGTACGGTAGTACGTATGTTCCCCAGATAGAAAGCCAGATCGATCAGATGCTCTCTATTACCAGGGTACTCGGTACTCGTAAGACTTGAAACTACCAGTACTTTGGGGTGTCTCTACTTCCATTAATGAACGAGATGAACTCGAAGTTTCCACTGACCATTCGTTTAATTGACAGTAGCAACGAAGTCTGCAACATACCTGGTACCTGGTACCAGGTACTTTACACAAATACTACCAGCATTCGTACCAGGTACCATACTTATCAGTATTTAAGTAAGATTTCGCATTCTTTCCAGGGTTAGGCTTTTTTCTGACTATTAAGGTGGTCGCTGTCGCAGTAGTAGTTGCTAGTAGTAACAGTACCTGGTACCTAGTACCAGCTATCGTACCGTGTGGTAAGGAGTCGTCTGAAAGTCAGTGAGTGTTCTTTCTTACCTGTACTACTAGTAGTAGTACTACCAGGTACTGTACCGGTACTAGTAGCAGCCGTTGGTAGTACCACGTACCTGGTAGTCTAGTTCGAGTAGTAGATAACCAGTGACTTTGCCTGTACCAGGTATTCACAAAAACCAAGCAAAGTCCTTGTTAATAATAATATCGGAGCAGCAACATTAAACTTGGAAAAGGTATTCAGCCAGCTGCAATTGCGTACCCTCCATTCCATACCAACCATCACCATCAATCTGTCTACACCTGCACTTAACACTGGGCCCGTGAGCCAATGATCCAAGAGTTCGACGTTCAATTTTTTGCCTCCAGTTTATATACTACTATATACCTATATTTTTCATCCGAAAAGGACTCCTGATTGGGCCTGGCCAAAATTTCACCGATTTTACATCATGACCTTCGATATGAAGAACTTTGACTTTGAAGCAGACCAGGCAGCATCAGAGCCAGTGTCAGGTGACCAAGATATGTATATCTGGTTAACCGCAGACAGCATGTCTGTGTCGTCCCTGGAAGCTGAAAGTTATGCGAGTGAAAGTACCAGCAGCAGCAGCAGCAGCAATACTTGGAGTAAGAGTCGCCAAGAAAAGAGCCGAGGTAACACAGACACAGATAAGAGCAGGAGCTGTGAAAACCAAGTGTCAGCGGTACCACCAGCATCAGAACCGATGTCAAAAGCGTCCAAGACGTGTCGCCACAATTCCTGTCCAAACATTCTCCTTCCAATGGGAAAGAGGGCGGAAGCAGCAGCTTCATCAGGACGCACGAAACCATCGACATTGACTGACGAAGGGCATCGCTGGGCTTCTCAAGAACAAGAGTTTTCTATATTGGAGGAGAAAAAGGTATCCCAGCGTTTACTCAACAAAACCCGCACCGGCTTTCGCGGTAGGAATGATACAAATACAAAAGCACCAAAGATATTGCAATCGACCAAGTCAGCTCTGGATTTTCAAAGTGATACCGAGGATATTATGAAAAGTGCCCAACTGCAGATGCAACAGAGAGAAATGCTACGACAGCGCGAACAGCAGAAACAAGCACGAAGGCAATATCGGAAAGTAAGAAAACAAAATCGTATTTTGGCTGCTTCACGGAGTGACAACAGTGGCGGCCTTCAAGAAACAACTACCGAATTAATTCCTGCACTCAAGAAATCTTCCGTCTCATCTCCAGATTTCAATCGAGCTAATACCTACCCGTCCATCCACAACGGAAGCAATCGATGGGATTCAGTGTCCAAGTTGAACAATGAAAGGCAAAGGTTGTCGCATTTTGCACCCGAATCTGATCCTCTCAGCGGCATGATCATTGATGTCTCCATGAATTCACTAGACAAGAGCAGCAACAGCTACAATGAAAGACTCTCGTCTGCGTTGCTGGGAAACATGGTAATATCCACGTCGACGGTGCGATCACAAGTACGTCCCAGTACTGCAATGAATGGAAGGAGGTGCTTGTCGAATCCAAATCTGCTGTCGTTGGATGGTCGTTTTTTAACTTACCAAGGAAAAAGAAGAAATGGCCCGAGGAACAGCGTTGCTGACAGAGCCCTTCTGGGTGACAAGGAAGACAGTGCATGTGCAAGGCGGAGTTCAAGTTCAAACTTTGCGGCTGATAATCACATGCCGAATTGCTACCAGCGTTATCCTTCGAATCCACCTGCACACAAAAAGAGTCTCCCGCGGCTTTCAGCTCCAAACTTAACGGAGCTAGATCAGCAAAAATTCATATCAACTCATAAAGTATTTGCGACGACCTCGCGGTGGTCTTCGTCAGTGTCTCCAAATCTGGTGGCAGGAAAGCTCACCTCTGGACGTCGTTCTTGCAAGTCTCCCCCGAGAAATGAAGTGGCCTCGAGTATGATGAACGCCAAAAAGTGTGGCGTTTCAGCTCCGAATCTGCTACTGCAGCAACGGAGAGCTACAATCCCTGAATATTTATTAGATAACTCAAAGAATGAGCGATGGAGTGCCAGATCCACACTGCCTAAGCGTCCTAACTTGTCAATGAACTTATTGGTTGCGGGCACATCTACTCTATGGAACAGTGTATCTGCGTTGGACAACGAGCACCGCCGAAGCAAATCTCAGGCTGGGACACGCACGGCAGAATTGGCGTTGAAATTGATGAAGGCAACGAGTCTTGCGAACAATGTTGGTGGGAACTGCAGAGTAGATGGGCTCTCCGTTGATATGCCAACCATAGCCACCGATAGTTTCGGCAAGCCGGTCAAAGGGAAGAAGTCAAGAATTGAGATAATGTTAGAAGAAAAGAACTCAAGATCTCGTCTTCGATGGGACAGCGGCAGTTACGGGAACCTATCCAGTGCTACTCTTAGCGACCATCGTTCTACTATGAAAATCTTACCAGAGCGAAGAGCGAGCAGAAAGGAGCGGATTATAAGAAAGCAGGCCAAAAAAGCGGATCGCGCGATTTCTCGTCCCAAACGCACCAGTACGAATGAGAGCCAGAGGAGGGACCAGGAAGATCCTTTGCCTATCTTGAAACAGACGCCATGCCTACCTGCCGTGCCTAAACAGGGTGACACTCAACCATCCATCATTAAACGAACGGTTACCAGGGAAGCGCCTACGCTGCTAGCGAGCACTTTGGAATCCAGTCCTAAGGTTGCAGCAAGGAAGCCTGCAAAGGTTGCCGACTTAGTGCAAAGCTTGACAGAAATGCTGAATTCTAGTAATTCGGAGATGCAGACGGCTCTGAGTGTCGACGATTCCCCTGATTCTGTGTCTAAGGCAGCTGTAAGTCTCGCAGCTTTAGAAATCAATCGCTGTAGTCGCATGACGATCAGAGAAGAAGGAAGTGATCGAGCTCTAAAATCAAAGCACCGGCATGCGAAGAATATTCAAGACGAAATGGCTGTTGTATCGATTGGTTCGGGATACGTTGAGACTATTCCAGAGCGTCCTAGTAGAAAGTTGAGTCTCGATCTTGTTTCTCAAAACGATGAATTGTCGATCCGTGACACGCAATACTTAGAAGGCGATATTTTTAAGTCGCCTCAGCTGCACCAAAAAGTCCCTTACGAATACAAAATTGCTCGAAACATTGGAAGTGACAGTAGACCGGAGCCCTTAGCGCGTACATTAAGTGAGGAAAGCCAGCGAGCACTTAATGGTTGTGATGCATCATCCAAGTTAACATCTAACAACACTGCTAATACTTCGATGCTGCGGTTGCCTCAGAGACGACTAAGCATCACCTATGATCCAGAAAATCACGATGAAATTGGTGGCGCGAAGCCAGGCTCTACGGGACAGCGACAGCCTCAAAGAAAGGCAAGCATGGACTTCGTTGCTGGGGTGGATGATTCCTCTACTATCAGTCGTTCCACTACGTTTTCATCCCAAGCGGGAGGAGCTTCTCTACTTACCTAGATAGGTAGGCAATCGTCGCTCAGCAGTGCTGTGGACACTATGAACTTGCAAAGGCTGAGCAAACTTGTGCCCGACAAAAGCAACGACAAGGACGAAGTGATGGCAGACATGTTGCGAGGCGGAAGTACTCAGACTACCATTACGCCATCCATTAAGGAAGAATACACGGCACCATCACAGGCAGGATGCTATCGATGTTGACATCGGATACGACACCTTCAATTCCGAAAAAGCTGGGCCAAGGAAGTAAATAGGAGAGTACAACCGTGTTGTTACGTTATAGCGTCACTATAGCAATATTCCGTTCTGAAGTAGAGCAGCCGAATAAAAATTGTCAAAACTGTACTACTCCTATTAAGAAGTGGAGTAAACTTCGACTACTAGTAGGTCTAGCTAGTGCTAGTAGTGGACTACTAGTAGTACTGCTCCTCGGTACGACTACTCCTGACCTCCCTAGCTAGTAGTAGGTCTAGTACTGTTAGTAGTAGAGAGCTACAACTGCCTGTAGTAGATTATTAGTAAGCAAAATCAGCCCAGGTGGACTGCGTGCAAGCAAGTCAACGATTTGATTTTGCAAGGAAAACATTGGACTCATTTACTGACTACTGACACTCTCGCACACCATGGCAAACGATCGAAGTCAATCGATTGCATCGAATCGACGACGTGCCGTACAAGAAAAATGGAAGTAGACGTTCTTGAACAACTGTACAAACAATTAGGATTGCAATCGACGATTGCCCAGCAGCCGGTGCAAGATCTTCAACCTGTACTTGATCGTCGATCGAGCTATGAATCAGTGGAGGCGTAAATTTGTGCCTGCATACAATCCAATCCGGAACCAAAGCCATGGTGGGTCTATTGATTTCCGGAACGGAAGACGTCTGTTTATAACTACGCAGACTACTGAAAAATCGATCGACGATCGAAGGAATTTTAGTACGAGATCGACTGACAGAGCAGCCAATCTACGATACTGTAAACCTACAGCTAGCGTATCTTCGATGATATTCGATATTCGCCAAGACGAATAAAATCGTAAAGAACACCTTATAGAAGACTACAATTATTATACTAAAAGAAAAACTACGGGGATGTAATTATTATGATTATAAATTATTAAAAAATATTTGCAAAGGTGTAAAGGGGTGATAGGGGCCATATGAGAGGCAGCAGCAATACAGGGACTTAGTGTGAAGTAGTCAGAGGCACATGGATTAACTTCTTGATTGAACCAATAAAGGAACAAGTGGGACGTTCAATGCAGGGTGGCTCAGTTGCAAGCAACATGAGAGAGGCACCACATAACATATAGGGGGGAACCACAGTGCCCCCCATCCATTTTGTGTGTTTAGACTTTAAACTTCCATCCGAGAATGTGGTAGCATCATAGCAGGATCAATTTGAGAAAGAAAAAAAACAAGACAAACACCATCCAGCCACCACTGACTGTCCTCTGCTACCTCAACACTGCATTGTAGCCTCCATAGGCATAGCATACTGTTGGACTTGAAGAAAACACCATCCAGTCACCACTGACTGTCCTCTGCAACCTCAGCACTGCATTGTGGTCCACATGGACTTAGCATACTGCTGGACCAACCCATCCCATCCAGCCACCACTGACTGTCCTCTGCA
>Ga0100391_1003047_pt1 | contig 17285 bp, 8 predicted proteins | sample CryGeymeta201515_FD_81541 | JGI IMG/M metagenome (GOLD analysis project Ga0100391, IMG submission 81541) | Groundwater microbial communities from Crystal Geyser aquifers in Utah, USA - Crystal Geyser metaG 2015-15 | ecosystem: Environmental > Aquatic > Deep subsurface > Groundwater | place: USA...
AGAGAAAAAAGTCTCGAAATTGGTGATACACTAAATCGTCAAATAATCTCGAGTTCCAAAAATCTCAAAAAAAAGGATAGCAAACTCGAGTCAGGGAAAATCTCGAATTTGGTGGTAACAGATATACTTTTCTTAACTCCTGTGACTAGCTACTACTACTACTACTAGTAGAAACTAGAAGATACTCTCATTTCTAAAGGTGGGTATGATACCAGTACCTAACTTAACTTTTACTACGAGTACTCTCCTTAATATCCTCCCTCATCCCTTCACCCTTCACCCTTCGCCTACTCCACTTCTGCTTGCAGGATAGCTAATAAGATAACAGACTCTTTTCATTATTGATGATTGATGAAATCACACTTTATGGCAATACTGTCCAAAAGCGAGCAGAACGCAGCAACAAAATCAATGAAAGAGGACAAGAAGTACTTTGTGATTAACGTACGGAATCAAGAAGAGCATCTGCCGAAAGGACTGTCTCGATCAGATAAAACAAACACTATGCTGCTACCCTCTTCTGATAGCAACAGCGCAGTATATATCGTGGTCATTGCTCATCCGGATGATGAAAGCATGTTCTTTTTACCGACCATTACGTCACTGCAAAAAGCTGGAGCGACCGTTTGGATCTTGTGCTTGACCACGGGCAACTACGATGGTCTGGGAGATATCCGAAAAACGGAATTGTCTCATCTTTGTCGATGCGTTCTGGGAGTAAAATTAATTCATTTAGACGTCGCGGAGATACAGGATCACCCCAACAACGCATGGCCTCTGGAATTGGTTGCCAAGGAATTGGAAAGGGGAATCCGAATTGCATTGCGATCATCGTCAACACCAACACCGAAGCAGCAGCAGCAGCAGCAGCAGCAGCAGCAGCAGTACGACAACGTGATCCTGATTACCTTTGATACAGATGGGGTCAGTGGACACTGCAATCATCGGGATACCTATTTAGCAGTTCGTCTATTAATTTTGCAACAACAATTGCAAAACATCAAAGCATCCAAAAGTTCGACCGGGAGCAGGCTTCCTACTCTGGAAGCCTGGAAATTGGACACGGTGCATTTTTTACCCTTCAAATATCTCCCGTTGGTGGGATGGTGTTTGTGCTTGTTGAATCTCTTGAAACTATGGCAGCCGACCTGTGCGATCCTGCCGTCACAGAAAAAAGCAAGGACTGTGGTATCAACGAAAACGATGAATCCAGCACACTGTTGGCAACACCATCATCAACAGTGCAAGCAGTTGTTTATCGCAGTACAAATCCTAGACTCAGTTGGAAGGCCATGGCTACACATCATTCGCAATTTGTTTGGTACCGACGACTCTTTGTGATTTTCAGTTGTTATACCTTCGTGAATTCCCTCCGGCCCATTCAATTATAGCTGATAAAACTAAATAGCTATCGTACAGCATACCAAAAAGCAATGACACAATCAATATTCATATTCATTTAAAAAAAAATGGACGAATTAGTCGCGGTCAAAAAGCATTGAAAACAGATTTTCAATCATTCGTAGCGTATTTCTCCAAGAAATTCAAACGTATTATTTAGCAGACTCTAGTACGGCAATCAGTACAAGCGGCACGACCGTCATCAGCAACATTGCCACAAGATTCCTCCTTGTCGCCGAAGACGCGCCACTTTCTAGTGCCGCACCCATTGCCGGACATTCCGAGGTCTTGATAGGAAGTCCCGCAGCGTACCTACAAAAAGTGGCCATGCCATTGCGATCTTGCATGCCAGAGTACGTATCAAAGTCGGCAACTCCTAGACACCGTTCGTCCATCTCACCGTGATAGCATGTGCCCGTGGCTTCATCACAAAAGCTTTCTACTTCCCATCCTGACACGGCACAACCATCGTATTGACAACCTTCATTGCACGGCGATGTATTAGGTTCATCTAGTTCCCAATCAGCGCATGTTTCCCACGGTTCATTTGGGGCAAGGGCACCTGGTTGCGGACCTCTGGTAAAGGTGCCGTCCTCAATAGCGTCCAGTTGCTGTTGGATCGATTCCGCACGCGCCTTCATAAAAGGAAGCAGAGGAAAGGTGCCCGCATCCCAAGAAGATGCATCCGGCGAAAGCTCACGCTGGTAGAATTCTCCAAAGGACATGTCCTCGGTGATGGTCGACTGCATCAGAGCAGCATGGTTTTCAATTTCGGCAATGAAATCAGCATTTGTATAAACAGTTTCCAAAAATTCTTGAACGTAGCCCATGTATTGTGCGTGAAGCGTCTCGTCTGTCAAGAGTGGCCCAACCAGGGAGTTGGATTCCAAAGATTCACATGTTGGACGAGTAATGGACCACTGTACGAGTCTCCCCTCGCAAATATCCGGGTTGCAACTAGCAGAGCCTGGCTTGTCCAAATCATAGAGCATTAGTTTCCACAACTCAAGATTGCTTTCTGATTGTGCCAAATAGTAGTTGTTAACATTTCCCATGAGACTGTTGACATTGAGGGTAACAGCCAAAAAGGCAAAGGTTTTCAACATATTCTCCACATCGACTTCGCTGCTATTGATTTCGGAATTGGCACAATTTGGATCACAACGGTAAAACGACATGACTTGGTTGATGAAATTTTCTATTTCATTGTCCCAATTGTCCGTTCCCAGTTCTTGATCGAGAAGGCCTTCTTCTAACAATGTGGTTGCGCAGTCCTCGTCGTTTCTTAGATACGCAAGCACAACATCTGCCATCAATGCTTCTCGGTACTCCTGGTAGGATGCTCCGCATTGACTACGATCGCTCAAACGGGGAATTGACGGATTGTGATTTCCTCGCTCAAAAGCGTAGGGAGGAGTATCCAATTCATTTACGCGACTTTCTGCTTCCGCCAATTGTTTCGAGGTGTACAAACCACAATCCTCCGTCACAGGTGTCGTCTGAAACAAGGCAAAGTTGGTAGGATCCCAATCAGGAAAGCTTCGGGCAAAGACGTATTCTTCTTCGGGTAATTCCATCAAAGTATAAGCCGATCCCTGCAATTCGTCATTTATATAAAAGTTGACCATTCTTGTTCGAACGTGCGGCAATCCAAATCGGGCAAGCATACGGCTGTGAACATAGTCACGCATATAGCTAGGATCAAAAAGACCCGGAAACCTCAAGTACACCCGCGGAACTCCGAATAAAGATTGGGTCGTATTGACAGCACCGTTAAAGCCCGAAAAGTCCAATCGAAAGGGAAGTGGATTCCCGAGACACGCCGCCATGTAGAGTGATTCCTCTCCACGGGTGCGGATGCGCCCAGGACTTGTCAGCTTCGCCAAGACTTCGCTGCCATCAGTAGTACTGAGCGTGGCAGAGGTAAACTCTTGGTACACTTGAGTTTCGGGATTTTGTACTAACGCCTCATAGGCTGCATCATCCATGCTGATCTTCAAATCCAGGACCGTGTGCGCATCGTTACTATTATTGACGGGAAGGCCTTGTCGATCCATGTTGAAAAATTCAACGCCGGCATCATTCTGGGCGGCCATTTCGGCTTTGCGCGCGGCTACTAATTCGGCAACGGTAGGCAATTCTGTCATGATGTTTTCGGCACCCGGTGTGGGTGTGGCAGTGTAGTTGTACTCGAAACCGTTGAGAGCATAGGTCACATCCTCGAGTTGATCATTGGGAATTTCCGGTAGAGGACCGACCACCGATACGTAAGTGAACGTATTGCCTTGCACCTGAACTAAATTCACGGTATCTTGAGACCCAATTCCAAAATTGGGGGACAGCAACGAACTGTTGCTCGTGACTTTGGCGCAGCACAACACCACGTACGCGTTGGCTTCGATAATATACCCCGGCGGGAAGGAAAAGGTGTCGACATCAGCGAGTCCATTGTCGTCGTGCAGAACAAAATTGGTCATATCGACAGATGCGTTGCCCGCGTTAAGCAGCTCGAGCCAATCATCGCCACTGCAAATATTGGAAGATCCTGACGGTGCCACTTCCGTAACAATAACTTGAGCTTGAGCTACGTTGATTGCCGTTAATAATATGGCCATGAAGACGGCAAGGTTGCACATGGCCCTCCTGTCAAGGTAGTAGGAAGAAGATACTATCATGACTGGTGCTGTACTCGGTATGATAGTGTATATTGAGACTAGTAGTCTTGTGTCTTGTAACTTCTGCGAGGATTGAATTGATAAATTGAGTTTTCTTGTTGTTGGCGCACATCGTGTAGTAGTAGGGTCTAGTAGTAGCTAGCTAGAAATCAAATAATACTATCCATGACCTTCTTACACAGAAGAGTGTTCGCAATGCACGCATTCGCGGTCAAAGAATGAAGAATGCGTCGTTGCGTGTCGAACACGGCTTTTCTTGATGCCGGGTTCGTGTTCTCCAAATAGGCTTTGATGATGATTTTTTAAGAGTTGACTGTTATTTACTAGTATTATGGAGAGGAATCGAATAAACGTCCGTCCATCGCTCGGCGGCGTATACAGAAGTGAGCAAAGAAAAAAGAACTCGTTTTCCTTTCTTGTTACTGTACCACACTAGTGTATGATGATACACACGGGACCACTATTCGACTGCTTACTTGGGTTGTAAGTACCAGGTACCACTACTAATGAACGGATAGTTACAACAACTAATAATGGTACATGGTAGCTACCTGGTAGATTTAAAAACAAACTAATAATAAGAGAATAAAAAGAAGAATATCTTAAAAAAGCAGTCTGTCAGCATCATACCGCAGCCATCGAACAGCAAGCTACAGAGTGCTACTGCAGTACTCTACCAGATGTTTTTTTCTTGCGAACCACGTATTTACCCATGCCTCTCGGAGGCAGCGTGCCACAGTCGTCAAGCTATTTACGGTATTTCTTAAGCTCGCAAACCGCCTGAATAGCCAAGACTCTCTTTGATATTGTCTATGGCAAAGGCAGCTCATGATGATGATGATGGAAAAGCCAATTGTCTATGCCAGGACACGAATTTTCCAAATAAGGGAATCTCGCTGGCAACGATGCAAATATAATTGTGTAAAAATAAATTCCACCCACCCAGGCAGCTATTGATATCCAATATTTCCAGAGGACCCCTTGCAGAATTCTTCAGCTGACATGAAATAAATAGGTGTCATGATGGTTCGACAAACTTGTGCAGCAAAACTTGCTCACACTGTCGCATTCAAATACAGACACTAGGCCAGAAGTTGGTCGGCATGTTTATTTTCGATCATTTTCTTTAGTAGTTTTCCAATATCACGATACAATCAGCCTTGGTGCGAAATGCATTCTGAAGATTATTATCGTCCTTATTATAGCATTCTGCCAAAAATGTATGTAGTGCCTTGAAGATAATTCTCCAGCCGAGATGACATATTTGCTACTAGTGGCAGCGGCGGCAAAGATGCTCGCTTTAACACATGCAGAGCACCTTTGAGCGTATATTAAGAGAAGAAAGCGGAAAGTGAAAAGGAATACTTTTTGTTGTTCAAAATTGTGCTTAAAATTTAAAGACTAAAATGGTTGCAGCAAAGCACTAATCTCCTCAGGTGGCATCAAGTAGTGGTGTAGAGCTTGCTGTTGTTCGTGGTTGCTCTCCTGTGCCTTTTGATGAATGATATGAATTGATCTTCTAAAATTCCATAGATGTATGGCACCAAAAGTTGCAAGGTCGGTCGGTCCAGCACGCTTAATTTCTACTGGTTACAGGAACTGCCTTGACTTTTTCTTCCAAAAGAGACTTGTAGGGACTACTGTAGAGTCCGCCCTCCCCATCGGGATTAGGAGAGAGATCGCAACCTCCATCCTGGTACGACTCAATGATCTTAGAAAAGTCCTTCCAGTACTTGGAGTTCACACTGTGTTCCTCAACAAGCCCCAACGAGGCCGGGTGGTACACATGACAGTAAGGAAAAGAAGGGATCCCAAGCGAATGTACCAATTGACGATTTGACTTGTCCTTGGTGTAAGGTACATCAATAAACTGGATATCTGGATTTTTGCGGGCAAAACTGTGCATCATGGGCTCCATTTTCTTACACGCCTGACAATAAGGTGCATGAAATCGTACCACAGTTAATCTGTCCTCGTCCTCGAGAACAGCAGCCTTGAGCTCGGCCTTGCTATTTATCGTCTTGAGATTATCCAGTCCGTTCTTCTTTTTCTCTGTGGGATTCTTCTTGGTAGGAGGACTCAGTATCGTTCGGACCTTAGCATCGAACTCGGGAGTTTCGACAGCTTCAGGAAGATCTACATAAGTATAATGCAGCTTCGAGGGACTATCAGGAATGAGAGCTCGCTTCGGATACAAAGGAGGATTCGGGCCGGGTTGAAAAGCAGCCACGGGGGAGAACAGGAGAGAGGCCATCATGGCGAACATTTGCTTACTTTTGCTACCTGTATTGGGAGACATGGTGATAGATTTTGATGGCTTGATGTTTCAAAAATAAATGTTTGTGAGCAGGAATTGGGAATTGTGGGCAACTCTTCGCGATGGAATGCTATTTGTTTTTGTTTCGAGGCCTCTTGAATTCCCTGGCGCTTTCTCTGACGTTGCAAGCACCGCATGCTCCGGAAATAAAATTCTGCTAACGGTTTTGTGGGGTAAATATTACGAGAGGTCTAATTTTGATCAATTTTACTTAAGTATCTTCACTTCAAGGGTTCGCAGGTGAGTCCCTCCTATTTATTTCTTTTCTGTATTTAAGTTTGCTTTTTCTTATTCAATGTTTTGGCATTTTCTGACGTCAGTATAATTTTGAAACCCGCAGTGTTCAAATAAAGTCCAAGAAAATCCAATTCGGATTTCTTTCACTCATTTTTTTGTTCTTTTGTGCGTCGAAAATCCTTTTTTGTTCTTTCTCTCGAAATCACAAACTTCGCAACAAGTCGGCTCTGCTCACCTTGGAGCCAGCGCATCACAGATACGTCGCTGTTCTTTTTGATACTACCAGCACCAGCAGTAGTACTCTATTACTACTACTAGTACTACTACTACTACCAGGTACTCTAGTCCAGCAGTAGTAGGAGTAGACCAAGTACATTACTGTAGTACAGTAACTGGTAGTGTAGTAGCTACATACTGGTAGTAGGAGGAGGGTACTACTAGCAGAACAACATACTTCTGGACTAGGACACCACCTATCTATCCGTACTGATCTTCCAATCTTTGCCTGGTAAGCACCCCAACCATCAACCTTTTCCAACGTGTGTAGATTTCCGTTCTTCTTTTGTCATTTGCGTCTTCGACGGACTTGCTGTAAACTTCGACGGAGGCTTCTCTGAGCAGATCGGCGTTGTGTTCATGGACCACGATACCCCGAATAATAGGGGCACGGTTGCCGTTGTGGCCCTCAAACCCCAATAAGCAGGGCGCGTATGGACTATTCAAAGTGTAGAGAAGTAAGGAGCAGTCAGGTCAAGTATAGATTGCGAGAGTTGTGGCAAGTGACACAAGGACGACGCCGAAACAATACAGCAATGACTTACATTCCTAGTTGCTTTGCTACCTTGGCCACGCGTGGAGCGTCAACGTGTACAAGACCTGGGTTCATAAGAGCTAGCTCCACGTTGTTGTATTCGTTCACCGGAATTGGCTGATTCGCCGCAACGTAGGGGAGTTTGAACTTTTCTGTTTGCCATATCGCATAAAGATCGACCATGCCATCACTCAGGGGCTCCGATGCATGATCAATTTGCTTCTGCTGGTATTCCGCGCTTCCATCGTTTTCTTTTCCAACCCCGTACGATTTTAGTGCCTTAAAATCATTTGCTCTTCCCTGGGTGCTTTTGGCGCGGGCTTTCACCCTTTTAACGGGCTTCGTCAGCTCACTCTTCCGCACCTTACGGCCTTGATAAAGCCATTTCTTTTCTGGGAGAGCCTCGCTGACATCGCTACGAGAGTAAACCATTTCTCCTTTAAAGAAGCCTCGCAATCGTTTCTTAGCATCTGGTGCGATCACCTCTGCCTTTTTGAGGACGGACGCGATAGCATAATGTGGGTGATTCTTGAATTTCTCCTTGGAATTTGGTATTGTTTCACTCTTGGCATTTACAGCAAGTTCTTGCTTTTCAAAGTGGTTCTCATCGCTTTCATCTTCTGGTTCGCTCTGAACGTATTCCTTGACTGGCGATTCTTCGTCGTCCATATATTCATCATCCGATTCTAGAAGAGCGATGGCGTTATCGCCAGTCTTGCCCTTGCTGAGATCCGGTGCTCGCTTTCTAGCAGATGACGCAGCCCCGTTTTGCCCGTAAATCGCACCGGTCATTGCTGGTTTTCCTTTGAAAGAAGAATTCAATTCTCGGATGACTTTGGACCACCATGCATTCTTCTGGTCAGACAAAGCAGTGGCCTGGTCTTGGGGTGCAATGCCACGAAGCTTGAAAGTTTCTACCATGCTGGAAGCATACCGAGGTGTCACGTCTGTAAGATGCTTTCGTTTTTGTTCCTGCAGCTGCTGTCCTGATAATTCGATCATATGATGCTCCGCAGCAATAACAAAGGCAACAGGGTACCGCCGTCTGGAGCTAACTCGCGATGCTGTTCGTTGTGTGTTCACTTTGGTGACAGATTCCTGTTCTTGTATGTGCTCAAATAAGCAACTTTCTACAATATTCGGTAAATCAATGGACTTTGTACGCGGGTCGACATGGATCCAGCGCATGGATTGTTTATTGTTGCTATTCTTGGCCGTTCTTGTTTTGTCATCGTTGGGAACGCGGCAGAGCACTTCGGCCCACCCCAAGAGTGCATCACCAGGCTGATTGAGCAATTGATTGTCATTTGCCTGAACAATTGTGGTAGCATCAAGTTCTTTGGCCTTTTTGCGTGGTCTACCCTGGTTAGATCTTCCATTTTGTTTTTGGACATTCTTGAGATTCCATAAACTGGCAGCCCGAAAAATATTGACCATGGATGCTTGCAGCATGGGATGGTCCAAGTCCAGATCCTTTCTCACGGGTTGAACCGCAGCAACATAGCGAGTTCTCCAACCCATAGATCTAAAGTCAAAAGTCAAAAGAGAGTACCAACTGTCACTGTGAGAACAACATGTACACATGTTTAGACTTGAAACTGCCGACAAGCAACAAAAACAGCCCCCCTACCGTGTCATGGCAATAAAGAGGTTCACTTGATCCGTCCTCGACCACGGATGAACTACCGCTGAATTGTCTTGCTGTCTCTCCCATAATTGCGGATCTTCCGAATGACATGCTGCCAAATACACACAATAGTCGAGTAGCCGCGCCGTCGACGATGTTTGATTGGACACAGTCAATACTCCTTCCGTCACAGATTTTCGTTTCTGTCCCACCCCACGTCCCCTTTTCTTGTTCTGCTTCGGTAGTCGAGGAGCGCCTGCCATAGCATTGGCCTCCAAGGTCTGTCGACGTTTGGTCTCGGCATTGTGGATAAAATCAAAATACCAACCCGCAAACTGTTTCAAGACTGCTAGTTCGGGTACTGCATTGTTCTTGTTTGTGTCCGCAGCATCGTCACTCCACCAACAAGAACACGGAGGAATGAGACTGTAAGCAACCGGTAACAGCAATTCATCAGAGCATTGTTGGGACACGAACATTATGTGACTCGTTAAAGCTAACCAGTGAGACTTGTGCAAATGTTCCAAAACGAACTTTGTACGATGCGGAAGGCTTGCAAATTTGTATTTGCGGCGGGTTTTAGCTTTCTGTTTCTTTGCTTTTTCAATGTCGTCCGACTTATCATTCGCGGAGTGACCTTTCATGAAGCGACCTTTGGAGGAACCGATATGGATAGTCACAGGCTGCAATGATTGAGGGGTGACTGTTGATATTGCTGGAGGTTTTTGTTCCCCATCGTTGTCATTCGCCCCGATTAGTTCCCTCGGATGATTATTGTCTGCATCTTCCCAGTCGACGCTGTCTTCTTCACTACCAGAATCATTACTTCCCACAAACTCGGAGGGAAGCCTTGCCACAGGTGGAGATTTTTGGTTGGAAACAGAAGTAGATACCAGAGCCATATCGAATGCGAATAAGCCATTACTAGAATTCGCGTCTTCATTATCCTCGTCATCATTCGTCTCTTCCTGATTTTGAGCAGCTTTTGTCCACAATGCTTCGAGGCCCTCGTTCTCCTCGTCGTCATCAGATCCTGAATCCCAATGAAAGCTCATCTTTCTCTTTTTTGATAATTTAAGTTTAAAAAGTAAGTTAATACTCTATGATTTGCTTACCATTGTTTAGGCTGGTGGTGGTAAGAAGTACTCGATTATGTAGCTCTATCCATGCATGATGAAATCCTCCAATTTCCTGCTGCGACTTCGTTGGCTGTCGGCAGCAATTCTTTAAACAAAGAATCAGCGCTCGGGTGGTTCGGATATTGTCATCAGAATGGTGCCTTCGCAAAAAAAAACTAGCTAGAGGTCTAGACTACTCGGAGTCGATCTCATCAAAGTGTCGTGGCCTCTATCAATAATAGCTACGAGCAGTCTAGTCTAGAGCTCTCTTACTGACAGAAAAATAAAATGTTCGAGTATTCTAGCAGTGCTAGGTACTGTAGCAGTATTGAGTTGAATGAATGGCTAGCATAGGTTATAGCCAGCCAACTGCCGTACAACAGTAATAGCTACTCTATTCTTGGTGGAGTGGCTGGAAATCACAGGCTAAATCTTGTTACACTACTTTTGTTGAGTGTGCAGTTCTTAGCAGAGAGAATGTTTAAAGTGAAAATTCAGGATAGGCTCTATTGCACTATGTTCACTGGAGGGAAGGTCGAGAAAGAACGGACGATATAAACCAGACATCACATTGTTCTGGCATTTTGTCCCATACATCTAACAGCTGTCAATCACACGTTAGCAAGGCACAAAATCCAGCTTCATCATGAGTCCAGTAAAGAGCGCTTTGAATTGGACCTTTGTTCGAGCCACGCCCCAAAACTGCTGGTTGTTTCATGATAACTATCCGCCAGATCTTTGTCTTTTCGTCGCAGCCATCTACAATTCAGGGCTTCAGCGGGTGTGTAGCGATCGTCGGGGTCGACTTGCAACAAATTCATAATGAGGTCTTTGGCAGCCTTGGGAATATCGTCCCAATATTCCTCGTGAAATTCATAATTACCAGCCGTAATTAGTTCCGCAAGTTCACATTCGGGTGCATCAAAGGGAGCATAACCGCCCAACAGTACGTAAATAACAACTCCACAGGACCACATATCACACAATTCATTGTACCCATCTTCATGAGTGAGCAATTCTGGGGCTACGTATTGTGGAGACCCACAAAGCGTTTTCATACATTTCGGACCAGTAATCGTTTTCGCACAGCCAAAGTCGGCAATCTTAATCTTGCAAAGATCGTTATCTTTGGCAAGCAGAATATTCTCGGGTTTGATATCTCGATGGCAAATTCGTTTCTTGTGGCAGTAATCTAGGGCTTCCAATAGCGTCCGACTTACTTTGCGAGCATCCGAGGGTTCGTACACTTCAATTTCTGTCAACTTGTCCAACAAATCTCCTCCCCTCATCAATTCTTGAACCATCATGGTCCGTTCTGGTTCTTTGTAAACATCCAGCAATCGCACCACGTAGGGCCCTTCTCGCAGCAATTTCAAGGCGTTAATTTCGCCCTTGATGGATTCCCCAGCCGCTTTGTAATTTTCCGTGTGAATAATTTCCTTCACGGCATAATGGTGCTTGTTTTTCTTGTGCGTACAGAGATACACAAATGCAAACCCACCCTCACCAAGAACTTTCCCCATCTCGTACACATCATCAAAGGGAGTTCCTGCCGCACTGTCGTTTACCAAGAGAGAAAGCTGGGATATTTTTTGCGACGATCCCGTATTTTGTTTTTCCAGCACTTTTAAAAAGTCCTTTCCCAGCCTGCGTTTAGATTTGTCTACACCGGGTGCCGGTGACAGAGTGGATGGTGTTAGGGACCCGTCAGCACCGCCGCCTTCCCCCGCGGCACTCAAGGATAAGGATGCCAAGCTCGAGTTGAAGATTTCGGCCGCATCTTTCTTGGGAGATAAGGATGCCGCGCCGCTTCCATCATCACAGTGAAAGGACTCTCCGTCATCTTCTGAATATTGACTCCGCCGACTCGTATCCATATTCAAAATGCTCAACGACTTACGAGAAGCTTCACTCTCCCGAGTGACTGCACCGCCATTGGAGGTCATAGTGAGTACTGGAAATTTTTGTTGCGTTTACGGAGACTGGCAGGCAGCGTGGAGCAAATTGTTGGTATGCAAAATATGTTTGCAACAAGATATATTTTGAATAGCGTGGCAACCTGCTTTTCCTGTGTTGCTGTTAATGTTATCCACTTGGTAAAGGTGGAGATGCGCTTGTTTGAAAAAGATAGCGTGGATTAAGACTGCAAATGCGGTCTACTCGAGGACGTTGTGATGACCGGAGATTAAGACTGTACTGTTTTTAAAGGAACGCGGCTTCTAAACCGACCAACAAAGAGACCACTTCGCTTATAATTAACTTAGCGAGATTAGAGTCCTTACTGCTAGCGGCGGGCCCACTACTAGTAGCTAGTAGATGCTTGTGCGTAGCCTTGCTTGCCTGACTCTTTTATGAATTTTGTTGTAGTCTAGTGGTGGTTGTTGTTTGTTGTTGTGTTCAAGATGGCCTGTCGTTCTTGACTGTGTCTGAATTTAGTAGCCTGATATTTAATGGGGTTTGAGGCGAATCGTGCATAAGGAATTATGAAGAGGCATAGGAGGCCGAATAGATCTCGAGTGTCTGTGAAACGATTTATTGGGATAATTATTACTGTATTATTTAATAATAATATCATCTTTAAAGCAATTACATAAAATTTGTTTGACGAATTAGGAGCAAACATCTTCGAAATGAGTAACTCAGTGCATCTTGGCGCTACCAAGAAACGAAATTTCTGCCGAGCTGCATGCACTCATAAATTACAATTTCATCCATTAATAATGCGTCTGTCCACTCCAAGTAGTAGTGGACTCCAAGTGTGACGAGGCACGCTGGCAGGAAATCAATTGGGACGGAAGAGCATCTGAAATCTGAAGTCACAAGTCACAACTGTCACAGGGAATGGCACTGAAATTCGAACTCCACCAAGTAGGGATTCAAAAATACGGTCTGAGGATGTTTCACTGCATGCACTGACAAAACATCCCAGAGTAATCAATTCGATGCCGCAAACACCCAGCTCACGCAAATCGGAGAGCAAGCACATCAGAGAGAGAGAGTTCCAGGCTCCAGTCAACTGGCTACCCTGGTACCCCAGAAATGAAGATTTTGGATCTTTGGAAGCATTCCCTGGATCAGATGGTATTTGACCAGAAGAGTGGTGTTGCCATAGATTAAAATCTTTCAATTTTTGGGAGTAGTCCCAGCTTGCTTGAGATTTTCCCAAAGTTCCTGAACGTTTGGCAACCCACAATGAAAGAGATACCCGAGTAAAAGATATTCGGCCAGAACTTACGCCTACTAGAGCTCAGTTGGAAGGCTTCCAGTAGACGCATTTTCAGAGTGGCAAACCTCTGTCAGCGTTTTGAGTGCTTTTAGCTCACTAGAAATCTTACCAGTTAGTGAGCTGCTGAAGAGACTGAAGAGTTGTAAGATCGGAAATAGTTTTATCTCATTTCGCATAGAGCCTAGCCTGGTTTACTTAACCGCTTACCGGTACGAGTAGTTGTTTTGCCAGAACCCCAACCCTTTCGTGAAACAGGCCGAGATACCTGACACTATTTATTTTTTAATATTTTTTTGAAGGTGAGTGACAACAATAATTTCTATTGATTTATAAAGTGTGAACATGGTGTCGAGCTCAGGTGTTGTTGTGGCTGTAAATGCAAGCATCCAGGTCCATGCTCATCGAAGAGAAGAGTTTCTGAAAATATTTCGTGAGCAAGCTACCAAGAAAGATCCCCAGACACAGGCTGTATGTGAACTGATACAATCCGAAGTGGGGGAAGATCTGGACACACCAAGAACCTTTCACTGCCATTTGAAATATAAGTTTCCGTCCCGAGAGGATGCCGAGCGTCTATTGCAAAAGAGAGAGAACCACAATAGCCAGTGCTGTACTGATATTTTCTTGCACGGACCATCCGAGGACTGGGGGAAGGTCTTGAAGGCTGCTGCTTCTACTATTGTTGTTCAATGTTGGCTAGTCGCATCATCTCCCAATAGTGCTTTACCCAACCCCAAATGTACTAGACCCGATGGGGAAGAATGGCTCTGTTTGAATGCTAAAGTGACTGTTCAGCCAGAGCAACGAGAGGAATTGCTTAAGGTATTGGAACATGCGAGATCTTCATCCATTCAAGAAGAAGCTCTCTGTGTAGAATATCAGTACGGCGAATCTCTGCTGGACCCTAATACCTTTCTTGTTCACCAAGCCTATAATGGACATGAAGGGGGCAAGGAAGGATTTGATAAGCATGCCGAAACAGCACACTACCAACAATGGAATGCCTTTTCCGATGCACACGAACCCATCGTAGAAGCATATCGGTTTCGCCTGTCAGAATACCTACTACCGGTACGACAACTAAATGCATACAGAAATATATTGCTGTTGGATGGAGGAAATGGACATGAACTAAAACAGCGGGGCATTATTGCTGAGGATGGATCATTTTTTGCAGGAATGTTGGCCAATGAAGTTCATCCCGAGATTGTCAAGGCAGTCCATCACGATTTTTGTAACTGTGGATGTGAAGTATTGACCACCAACAGCTTTGTCACTGTGCCTCAGCGTGTTGAAGAAAGCATGTTTTCAACAACAACTACTGCTTTCGATGATTGCCACCAAAGGTCTAACCAAGAAGCATCTGTCCAAAAGCGCACACAGGATCTGATTCGTGCCGCCGTCGAATGCGCTCGAAGTGCAGCGACGGAATTTGAAGCATCCAAGAACAAAAACCGGCAAGCAATTCGTGTGGCTGGGACTGTCCCGCCATTAACCGAATGCTATATTGCTTCGGCGGTTCCAAATGACATCTTTCATTTGGTATCCTCGTACGAGATTATTATTTTGACGCTCAGAGAGGCTGGTGTCGATTTGCTACTAGCAGAAACATTGTCCACGGTTCGCGAAGGTGTTGCAGTCACTCGTGCCCTATCTCAGGTGACAACGACAAAAACAAATACCACACCACTCTGGTTATCATTTACGATAGATGACTTTGCCGAACCACCAAGGCTGCGATCGGGTGAATTTCTGGAGGAAGCCGTAACTGCAGTTTTAGACGAAGCAAAACAAAGTGGAATACAACTTGAAGCTATTGGGATCAATTGTGCTTCTCCGAAGGCTGTCACTGAAGGTGTTGTGTGTCTGAATGCTATCCTTCCAAACCAGGACCTCCAGTCGGTGCCAAGGGTTCTTGCTTATGCAAACGCCTTCCAAACAACAACTTCTGAATGGCTCGCTTCCCAAAGGAAAGACGACGATGAAGGAATCAAACTGCCAGCAGACCTAGGTAAACGAAAGCCGCATGTTAGCGAGTACGACAAAGACGGTGTCATTCTACCGAAAGCGTATGCAGATTACGTGTCTCAATGGATCGATTCTGGGGCATCCATTGTTGGTGGCTGCTGCGGGTGTTCACCAATGCACCTGAAGGTAGTTCGTGACATGATTGATAACAGGAATTGACCTTGCATCACGCTACAAAACAAGAAAGGACTCTTTCCAGGGCTTCACATACTTTGTTTTACTACTAAATTTGGCACGGTAGTAATTACTGCAGATGGCCAGGACTTATTTTTATTTTTGCACCCCAAAATTTCACTTTTGGAGTTGCTGTTTGTTGACACTCCATGCCATCTGTGCCGCGCGTGTAATCTACTAGTTGAGGCTACTGTTCGATCAGACAAGTCCCATTGCGCTGACGGGGAATCAAAACAACGGCTGGAGGCTGAAACTGAGTCGGGTCTTTGGTCGCCTGTCGTACGGAATCTTTCTCGTTTTCTTTGGATTGCTGCTCGTCTTCGAGAGTGTTTATGTTCTGAGACTGCCCCTTAATCAATGCTCGCTGATGACTATCGCGACACTGATTGTTGTGTGGATTCTCAGAGAAAGTAGTCTTTCCCGCAATGGAATCATCATTTCGTTCGGAAGCAGGCTTTCGCTTGTCTACAAGTTTCAAAAGAAAAGCTCCAAACTTCTTGTCCGTCAATGGTCGATAGGGATGACTGGCCATAATTAGCAAGCAATGCGTGCTGCTTTGTCAACGAATGTGTTACCTCTGAATGTTCGAGAGAGATTGTCCTTGCGCGCCCGTCAATTGCAGATCGTGGTTTTGCTGCTTTGTGGCACAACAAGATTGTGCGATCGCAATGAGTAGCGACATGATGGTACCGTGTAAACGACAGATGAATGGTTTGCTTTTGATTTCAAATTGGATTACTCTTTCTTGCCGTTTCTATGAGACGAACGACAAAACTTCTCCTGAAAACCCAGACCTAGGACCTAGCTAGGAGAACAACCACACTACTGCTAATAGTAGTCTGATACTAAGTAGTAGAGGCTCAATGTTACTAATACTCTGCTGTACTACTAACTAGCTAATAGTAGCTAGTTTAGTGTTCACTATTGCTCTTCTAACAGCTGCACTTTCAATTTTGTGTTTTGCTTTAAAGTCTTGTATCATTTATTTTAGCATGGTCAGCTTGAGCCTTTTCAAAAGTAGCCCTGGCAGCCTTTTCTCATTATTTTTTATTTTCTTCATTCATTTCCTGCCTGTCCCTGCAATTATTATTTTTGCACATTCTCCACAATTCAGATTATTTATGTGGTTTTTCTGTGGTGGTACCTGGTGCGAGCACAGCAAAGCTGTGCTCGACTTTACCAGCTCCCAGGTGTCGGGGGCTAGCTAGCTAGGTAGTTGTAGGGTATGGAGAAACTCGGCAATTTACTAGGCGGACCATCTCCGTTCCTAGGCGCCGGCCGGAGTGTTGCAATCCACCCGGAGGTGGGTTGCATCAGCTCGCCGGTGACCATTCGGGTGGGAGTGGCAGGTTAACAAACTATTTGAACGTAATTTACTTTCGTATTTGACGAAACGGCAAATTAGTGAGGATTTTGGTTTGCATTTTTCGTCTTCAATTGCTGGGCCCAGGGTCTAGTAGGCCTATCGCTTTCTGGTAGGGCTTTGACGCAGGGCAGCTGTGCGCCCGCCCCCTTTGGCTGGAAAAGACTCGAGCAGCTGTGCTCGAGTCTACCAGCTCCCAGGTGTCGGGGGCTAGCTAGCTAGGTAGTTGTAGGGTATGGAGAAACTCGGCAATTTACTAGGCCGACCATCTCCGTTCCTAGGCGCCGGCAGGAGTGTTGCAATCCACC
>Ga0100391_1003055_pt1 | contig 17274 bp, 11 predicted proteins | sample CryGeymeta201515_FD_81541 | JGI IMG/M metagenome (GOLD analysis project Ga0100391, IMG submission 81541) | Groundwater microbial communities from Crystal Geyser aquifers in Utah, USA - Crystal Geyser metaG 2015-15 | ecosystem: Environmental > Aquatic > Deep subsurface > Groundwater | place: USA...
GGGTGCCCGGGCTTTATTCGGGGCTTTGGGACGGAATGTTGGGTGCCCCGGGCTTTTCATAGGCCTACAACAGGCATTCGGCAAGTACATTGTCTCCGCTGAATGGGGAGAATATCCGGAGTTTCCAGCCCCCAGCCGACAGCGACGTGGTGTATTGCCGCAACATAGATGCAGTTTCGCGACATATCTTGATTGCTTCGGGGCCACTTGTATCGATCCAAGCATCTACCGACATCCCAAATACTTTCACCTCACATTTGCTTGTGAAATCGGTGCCCTTCAGCGCACCACAAAGCCGCGATGCGTCATCCACTTGAATTTCAGAATCGGACTTTTCCCAGGGATCGGGTGAAGATGAGTCGCCACACCCGGAAAGCAACAAGGCAAGGAACACCGATACAAGTAGCGTAACAACCTGTTTCATTTTCGCATCCGGCCTCACTGGCAATGTGTGTCGACTACGACATCACGAAATGGGCTATACCGCCGCGCCAGAATGCTCTGAACATACCGCACAACGGCAACTTCGAAAATTCTATCTTTGAATTCCACCCGAAGCCACATATCATTGATGCTTTGTTCCGCACCGAACTTGTAGTGGCCAGATTCGAAGCGTAGCAACTCTTCCGAGATTGAGCGCGGCGTCAACTCGATGATTCGCTGCCCTTCCTTTTGATGCTGCTGAATCGTAGAACAGGAATAGCTGCCGTGAACTCGAACGCGCGGATTTGGATAGTTGATGTACGCCTGAATCATATTCCGTAGACCCCTCCGGACCATCAGCAAGACAAGGTCGCCCAACTAGATGTAGATCCCGAATCCGGCATGTTGCACCGCATGGTTGGCATTAGCTTGCCCGGATTGGAGCATATTCCCTACGGCGCAGCAAGCAATTGGCCGTTGGCGGCGAAAGCCATTCGCGCGACGGTGCGCCAACACGGCGTTGCCTTCACGATTGCGGCACTGCCGCGCTAGCGTGCGCGATCGCCACGCGCTCCCGTACCCACCCAGCGAAAGGTCAGGTTGATGCGTGGCTCGCTCACGCGCGTGCTGCGCGGCAGGGCATGGCGGTAATTTTGCTGGGTGTCACCGGCCATGATCAGCAGGCTGCCATGCGCCAGCGGCAGGATCTGCGAACGCGCGCCGGTTTGCTTGCGTTTGAACGCGAAGCGCCGCTCGGCGCCAAGGCTGAGCGAGGCGATAACCGGCCGCGGCCCCAGTTCCGGCTCGTCATCGGCGTGCCAGCCCATGCAATCGCGGCCATTGCGGTACAGGTTTGCCAGCACGCTGTTGAAGTGGGTCTCGGCGGCTTCCTCCACCCGCGTGCGCAGTGCGGCCAGCAACGGCGGCCACGGTTGTGGCGCAAAGCGGGTGCCCGAATAGGTATAGACCGCATCCGCATCGCCAATCCAGCAACTCAGCCGCGGGCTGTCGTGGCTGCGCCCGAACAGGCGAATGCGATGGGTTTGCCATGCGATTTCGCTGCGCAGCGCGGCCAGCAATGCGTCGGCCCGCGTGGGCGGCAACCAGTGCGCGTGGTAGCGCATCTCGGCGTCGGGTAGCGGTAGGTCGAGCCATGCCATGGTGCATGGTAGCGGCTGCTAGAATTGTCGGGTACTCAACAGGAGCCGGCCATGAGCGAACGCGAATCCATGCAATACGATGTGGTCACCGTCGGCGCCGGCCCGGCCGGGCTCGCCTTCGCCATTGCGCTCAAGCAACGCAAACCGGAACTGTCGGTGTGCGTGATCGAAAAAGCCTCCAGCATCGGCGCGCAGATTCTGTCCGGCGCGGTGATCGAGCCGGGCCCGCTTGATGAACTGCTGCCGGGCTGGCGCGACAACCCGCCTCCGATCTGCGTGCCGGCCGGCAAGGACGAGTTGTGGCTGCTCAGCAAAACCGGCGGCTGGCGGCTGCCGACGCCGCCGACGATGAGCAACCACGGCAATTTCATCGTCAGCCTGGGCGCCATGTGCGCCTGGCTGGCACCGCAGGCGGAAGCGCTGGGCGTGGAAATCTACCCCGGTTTTGCCGCCGCCGAGCCGTTCTACAACGCCGATGGCAGCGTCGGCGGCGTGCGCATCGGTGACATGGGCGTGGCCCGCGATGGTTCGCACAAGCCCAGCTACACCCAAGGCATCGACATCAAGGCCAAGGTCACGGTGCTGGCCGAAGGCGCGCGTGGGCATCTGAGCAAGCAACTGATCAAACGCTTCGATCTGGCCGCCGACAGCGATCCGCAGGGCTATTCGATTGGCATCAAGGAATTGTGGCAGTTGCCGGCCGGGCGCGCCGCGCCGGGTACCATCTTCCACAGCATCGGCTGGCCGGCCGACACCCACACCTACGGCGGCGCCTTCCTGTATCACCTCGACGGCGACCGCGTGGCGCTGGGTTATGTTTCCGGGCTCGACTACAGCGACCCGCTGTATCAGCCCTACGAAGCTTTTCAGCAGTGGAAGGCGCACCCGAAAGTGAAGGGGCTGCTGGACGGCGGCAGCATCCTTTCCGCCGGCGCGCGGGTGATCGTCACCGGTGGTTACCAGAGCCTGCCGAAACTGGAGATGCCCGGTGCGATCCTGATCGGCGACACCGCCGGCCTGCTCAACGTGCCCAAGATCAAGGGCGTGCATCAGGCGCTGCGTTCGGGCTTGCTTGCCGCCGAGCACGTGGCGCAGACGCTGAGTCCGGTCGGTTTCGACGCGCGCCTGCGCGCTTCGCCGATCATGGCCGAACTGAAAACCGTGCGTAACTTCAAGCCCGGCTTCAAGAAGGGCCTGTGGTTCGGCCTGCTCAACTCGGCCTGGGAAACGATCACCGCCGGGCTGTCGCCGTGGACGCTGCGCAACAAGGCTGACTGGAATCGCCTGCACAAGCTCGGCGACTACGCGCCGCCGATGCGCGATTACGTGGAGCGCACGCTGCCGCCGCGCGACCGTCTGGCCGGGGTGTATTTCGCCGCCACCGAGCACGACGAAGACCAGCCGATCCATTTGCAGGTGTCCGACACCTCGATCTGCGTGGATCGTTGCGCCAAAGAGTACGGCAATCCGTGCACCCGCTTCTGCCCGGCCGGGGTCTACGAAATAGTCGACGATGCGCAAGGCAAACGCTTGCAAATCAACGCCGCCAACTGCGTGCATTGCAAAACCTGCGACATCAAGGACCCGTACCAGATCATCAACTGGGTCACCCCCGAGGGCGGCGCCGGCCCGAATTATCAGAATCTGTGAGGGTGGCGCGCGTACGCGCCTTGCGCAGTGCGCGGGGTTTCACCGGCACCCTGTGCCCCGGGTTTCGGCCGCCGGCCTCAACCCGGGCTACCAGGGCGATCGCTTGGTCGTGAGATAATGCACGCATGCTCCGTATTGCCCTCGCCACTGCCGTCGCGGCGTTCACCCTCGACGAAGACATGGACCCGCTGCGGGCGGCCTGCGCGCAGGCCGGGGTAACAGCGCAACGGGTGGCCTGGAACGATCCCACCGTCAGTTGGCAACGCTTTGATGCGGTGCTGCTGCGCTCGACCTGGGACTACACCGATCAGTTGCCGGCGTTTCTGCAATGGTGCGAGCGGGTTTCGGCGCAGACGCAACTGATCAACCCGCTCGACGTGGTGCGCTGGAACACCGACAAGCGCTATCTGGGCGAACTGGCGCGCGCCGGCGTGCCGGTGATCGAAACCCATTATCTGAGCCTGGCCGATGCACCCGACGATTTCCCGGGGTTCGCCGAGTTCGTGCTCAAGCCCACGGTGGGTGCGGGTTCGCGCGGCGCGCGGCGCTTCGTTGCCGACGAGCGCGAGCAAGCCGTGGCACATGCGTCGGCGTTGCAGACGCAGGGCCACGAGGTGATGGTGCAGCCGTATCTGGCACAAGTGGACAGCGCCGGCGAAACCGCATTGCTGTATTTCGCTGGTGCATTCAGCCACGCGATCCGCAAGGGCCCGCTGTTGCCACGCGGCAGCGCGGCGACACGCGCGCTGTTTGCGCCGGAACAGATCAGCGCACGGCAACCCAGCGACGCCGAACTGGCGGTTGCCGAACGCGTGCTCGATGCCCTGCCCTTCGCGCGGCCGTTGTATGCGCGGGTCGATTTGCTGCCTTCGCCCGATGGCCCGCGCCTGCTGGAGCTGGAACTGACCGAGCCCTCGCTGTTCTTTGATACCGCCGCCGGTGCCGCACCGCGCTTTGTCGCGGCATTGTGCGACGCAATTTCAACCGACATACTGCACCGTACGGCAACGACAGGGTAAAATGATTCGGATCGTGTGATCCGGCAGCGATGCCGTTCTGTTGTGAGCCGTGGTGCTGTCGTCACCCCAGCGAAAGCGGGAGCCCCTGTTGGATGGCGCTAGCGTTGGCGTTGTAGGTCGGCTCAAGCGCCGCAGGCGGGGAGCCGACACCGTCGCAGTACACATGTCGGCTCCAGCGCTGCGCGCTTTGAGCCGACCTACGTATCCTTGATTCAGCGCCACGCGGGCTCGTGTTGGCGTTCCCCGGAAAATCCGGAACAACTTGGCAGCACGGCCCGGCGGCATCGATCACAACCCGTATTTTGTCGCACAAGGAAACCACAACCCCATGAAGATTCTGGTCGGATACAAGCGTGTGGTGGACTACAACGTCCGCATTCAGGTGAAACCCGATGGCAGCGGCGTAATCACTGATGGTGTCAAGCTCTCCGCCAATCCGTTCGATGACATCGCCTTGGAAGAAGCCCTGCGCCTGCGCGAAAAAGGCGTCGCCAGCGAGGTCGTGGTGGTGGCGATCGGCCCTGGCGATCTCACCGCGCACATCCGCAACGGCTTGGCGATGGGCGCCAATCGAGCCATCCACATTGTCACCGACCAGCCGATCGAGCCGCTGGCTGCCGCGCGCGTGCTGCACAAGCTGGCGGAAAAGGAACAACCGGGGCTGGTGCTGGTCGGCAAGCAGGCGATCGATGATGATGCCAACCAGACCGGGCAGATGCTGGCCACGCTGTGGGGCCGGCCGCAGGCCACCTTCGCCGGCAAAGTGGACGTTGCCGGCACCGTGGCCACGGTGGTGCGCGAGGTCGATGCCGGCCTGGAAACGCTGGAAGTGGACCTGCCAGCGGTGATCAGCGTCGATCTGCGGCTGAACGAGCCGCGCTTCATCAAGCTGCCCGACATCATGAAGGCCAAGAGCAAGCCGATCGAAACCATCGCCATCGCCGATCTGGGTGTGGACGTGAGCGCGCAATTGCAGATCAGCCATTACGCGCCGCCGCCCAAGCGCAGCCGCGGGGTGATGGTGAAAGACGTGACCGAACTGGTTGCCACTCTCAAGACCAAGGGCCTGCTGTAAGGGGTCCTCTGAGCAAGCCGTCACCCCAGCGGAAGCTGGGGCCATGCTGATGTTTGCAATGGATTCCGGCTTTCGCTGGAATGACGAAAACCGACTTTTTGAGAGTGCCCCAAGTGAGGCAAATGCGGCCTCACACGCGCACCCACTGAACCGAACCTGCCCGGCCCGAGCCAGCACCATTGAAAGGAACACATCATGAGCAAAGTCCTGATCGTTGCCGAACACCACGACGGCCATCTCAACGCCGCCACCGCACGCTGCGTCAGCGCGGCGCTGGCGCTGAAAGCGCAATCCATCGATGTGCTGGTGCTGTCTGACGCACCGGATGCAGTGGCCGCGCAGGCGGCGAAACTCGACGGCATCAGCCGCGTGCTGAGCATCGCCAATGCCGCCAACGCCGCGCCGATTGCGCAAGTGCTGGCGCCGCAGGTGGCCAAGGCCGCCGACGGCTACAGCCATGTGTTCGCGCCATCCACCACCTTCGGCAAGGATCTGCTGCCCTGCGTTGCGGCGCTGCTCGGGGTGGCGCAGATCAGCGATGTGATGGCGGTGGAATCCAGCCACGTGTTCCAGCGCCCGATCTATGCCGGCAACGCCATCATCACGGTGCAGGCACCGGCCGATCGCACCGTGGTTGCCACCATTCGCACCGCCTCGTGGCCGGCGGTGGCTGCGGGCGGCAACGCGCCGGTGGAACCGCTGACGGTAGCAGCCACCCTGCCCAGCCATACCCGCTACCTGGGCTTGCAGGCCGGCAGCAGCGACCGCCCCGACCTGCAAAGCGCCAGCAAGGTGATTTCCGGCGGCCGCGGCGTCGGCTCGGCGGAAAACTTCGCCATCATCTACGCTCTGGCCGACAAGATCGGCGCCGCGGTGGGCGCCTCGCGTGCCGCAGTTGATGCCGGCTATGTGCCGAACGAATTGCAGGTCGGCCAGACCGGCAAGATCATTGCCCCCGAGTTGTACGTGGCGATCGGTATTTCCGGTGCGATTCAGCACCTTACCGGGATCAAGGACGCCGGAACCATCGTCGCGATCAACAAGGATGCGGAAGCACCGATCTTTGAAATCGCCGACATCGGCCTGGTCGGCGATTTGTTCAAGATCGTGCCGGAGCTGGAACAGGCGCTGTAAACGGCTGGGCCTGCGCGGCAACGCCACCGCGTTGTCGCGCCATTCACGCAAAATCCGTCACGGTGCCCAATGGCACTTCCTCAAGCCAGAACATCCTTGGCTCGTCATGCCAGCGAAAGCTGGAATCCAGTGACTTCAAGAGATTGAGCAAGAGCGAGGCGCTGGATGCCAGCTTTCGCTGGCATGACGACAAAGTAAGTGCCATTGGCCCCTGTGCCGCTTGCGGCAGCGGTTTGCGTTGGTATGGGGGTGGCCATTGGTCATTGGTACACGTTTGCCACCCGCCGCGCCGGCTTACACTTCGGAGTCACCCACGATGCCGCTCAGGAATCCCAAACCGATGGAACAGCCGATCTGGAGCCCCAGCGAGGAGCGTATCGAGCGCGCCAACCTGGTGCGTTTCATGCGCTTTGTGCGCGCCGAGTTGGGCGATAACGGCGACCTGAACCGGCACGCGGCGCTGTACGAGTTTTCGATCCGTCAGCCCGAGCGGTTCTGGACCCTGGTCTGGGATTTTTGCGGCATCAAGGCCAGCGGTGAACGCGAACCGGTGTTGCTCGATGCCGATCGGATGCCCGGCGCGCGCTGGTTTCCGAACGTGCGGCTGAACTTCGCACAGAACCTGCTGCGCTTCGACGACGAGCGGGTGGCACTGCTGTTTCGCGGCGAAGACGGCCGCAGCGAGCGCATCAGTTACGGCGAACTGCGGCAACGGGTGGCGGCATTGTCCGCCGCGCTGCGCGCCAGTGGCGTCGGCATGGGCGACCGGGTGGCCGGCTTCATGCCCAACATCCCGGAAACCGTGATCGCCATGCTCGCCAGCGCCACGCTGGGTGCGGTGTGGTCGTCGTGCTCGCCGGATTTCGGCGTCAATGGTGTGCTCGATCGCTTCGGCCAGATTCAGCCCAAGGTGCTGTTTACCGCCGCCAGCTACCAGTACGGCGGCAAGCACTTCGATTGCCTCGACAAGATCGCCCAGGTGGCGGCACACATCGCCAGCATCGAACGCGTGATTGTGGTGCCCTATAGCGAGCGCCCGGCCAACATCAGCGCGGTGCGTGGTGGCGTGCATCTGGCCGAGTTTGTCGCTGGCCACGCCGATGCGCCGCTGGAGTTCACCGCCACGCCGTTCAATCACCCGCTGTACATCATGTATTCCTCGGGTACCACCGGCGTGCCCAAGTGCATCGTCCATGGCGCCGGCGGCACCTTGTTGCAGCACCTCAAGGAACTGGTGCTGCACACCGACCTCAAGCGCGATGACCGCATTTTCTACTACACCACCTGCGGCTGGATGATGTGGAACTGGCTGGTGTCGAGCCTGGCGGTGGGCGCCACCGTGGTGCTGTACGACGGCAACCCGTCGTGGCCCGGCCCCAGCGCGCTGTGGGATCTGATCGACGAGTTCGGCATCAGCATCTTCGGCACCAGCGCCAAGTGGATCAGCGCGGTGGAAAAAGCCGGCGTGAAGCCGCGTGAAAGCCACAAGCTGCTATCGCTCAAGACCATCCTCTCCACCGGCTCGCCACTGGCGCCGGAGAGCTACGACTACGTCTACCGCGAGGTCAAGGATCAGGTGATGCTGGCCTCGATCTCGGGCGGCACCGACATCGTCAGTTGTTTCGCGCTGGGCTCGCCGCTGTTGCCGGTGTATCGCGGCGAACTACAGTGCCGCGGCCTTGGCATGAAAGTGGCCGTGCTCAACGACGCCGGCGAACCGGTGGTGGATGAAACCGGCGAACTGTCGTGCCTGGCGCCGTTCCCGTCGATGCCGGTCGGCTTCTGGAACGACCCCGACGGCAGCAAGTACCACGCCGCCTATTTCGAAACCCACGCCAACGTCTGGTGCCATGGCGATTACGCGCGCCTCACCGCGCACGGCGGCGTGGTGATCTACGGCCGCTCCGACGCCACCCTCAACCCCGGTGGCGTACGCATCGGCACCGCCGAAATCTACCGCCAAGTCGAGCAATTGCCGGAAGTGCTGGAAAGCCTGTGCATCGGCCAGGACTGGGACGGCGACGTGCGCGTGGTGCTGTTCGTGCGCCTGCGCGAGGGCTTGGCACTCGACGATGCCCTGCGCGATCGCATCCGCCACCAGATTCGCGCCAATACCACCCCGCGCCATGTGCCGGCCAAGATCATCCAGGTGCCCGACCTGCCGCGCACCCTCTCCGGCAAGATCGTCGAACTGGCGGTGCGCAACGTCGTCCACGGCCGCCCGGTGAAGAACACCGACGCACTGGCCAACCCACAGGCGCTGGCGCATTTTCGCGATGTGGCGGAGCTGGCGAGCGACTGACGGCGGACTTGGAAAACCGCACCAGCAATCGTTTACCCTAAATTGTTCAGCCACCACCCAAAGACGTGTGCGTTCCCGAACGCTTCGCATTGGCAATGGCTGCATCCGGAAAGGCTCGATCCAGCGCAGGGTGTAGCGGCTGCCGCGGCACGTTAGCAATGTCGTAGCCCAGGAACGCCAGGAGGAATTGCAACCCGCTCACTACCGACACCGTGGCAATCATGATTGTGCCGACCGGCGTCGCCTGCCCGATCTGGTTCGCATGCCACCAGTGCCAGCCACCGAATACCGAGCCAAAACCGAGCAGCATGATTGCTGCAACCAGTTCGAGCGAAGCAATGGATAGATCGCGCAGAAAATAATTGTAGACAATGCGCTTGGCCGAATTCCTGAGATGTTTCAGCGCGAACTCGCCGAGCACTTTCGACGCTTTCAGGTTGCTCACCTCGTCCCCGTAACGGGCGTCCATGGGCACATCCACCACCGTCGCGCGCAGGGTGTTCAATCGGAACAGGATGTCGGTCTCGAAGAAATAGCGATTGCTGATCGACTCCAGCGGTAGGCGTGCGGCCACCGCCGCATGGATGGCGGTGTACCCGTTGGTCGGATCGAAGATGTTCCAATAGCCGGCCGACGCCTTGGCCATGAAGCTCAGCCCGAGGTTGCCGACACGACGCGCCAAGGGCATGGCCTTGAGCTGACGCAGATCCCAAAAGCGGTTGCCCTTGGTGTAATCCGCATCGCCGCGCACTATCGGGGCCACAATACTTGGCAACAGCGCCGGATCCATCTGACCATCGCCGTCAATCTTGACGATAACCTGGGCACCGTCGGCGATGGCACGCCGATAACCGGATTTGACCGCGCCACCCACCCCTTGGTTGCTCGCGTGTCGAATCACGCGGACGCGTGGATCAGCCACGTTTTGCTCGATCCAGTCGCCGCTGTGTTCCGGGCACGCATCGTCGATGCAATAGATGGCATCGACCTCGGAGCCGATCGCGGCAATGACCCGCGCCACATGGCGCACAACCTGGAAACAGGGGATCACCACGGCGATACCGGTCGTCCAACGCACCTTGTTGTCCATTGGCGTTTTCCAGTAATTGCAGGGAGCGTAGGGCGCTGGCATCGATCGAGTCCAACGCAATCAACGCGACAATCCGTGGCAACAGGTTGCGCACGGCGAAATGCACGCCCGAGGTGGTAATGATAACGCCAATGCGCCAGGCCACCCATCATCGCGGTAGCTGCCACGCGATCGCCCGGCAGGGTATCGCCTGACAATCCGGTGCCTGGAGGCCCCTCATTGATCGATCACGACTGTCTGCTGAACAGCGGCGCGGCTGACGCGCACCCGGGCCAGCGCCACGCCGAGGCCGCGCGATTCGCCCGGGTGCCGCACCACCTTCGCAGCAAACACAATGCGATCTCCCGGCGCGCTGGGACTCAATTCCACCCGATACTCCTGGCCGCTGTCACCCAAGCGGATATCCTTGACTGCATCGCCCAACCCAACCCGAAGTGCAAAATTGGGATGATCCGCCACTTGCCAGGCAAAGAATTCGAGCACCACCGGGCCGCTGACCCGGACTGGCAACTCGACGGATGCCGTCTCAATCCGGCTCCAACTGCCCCACTGTTCGGCATCGTTGAATCCGTGCAGAAGCGCCGGCATGCCCGCATAACCGGTATCGATTGCAAGCGGGCTGCCATCCCAGTCGCTTTTGGCTTCGATCAGCGGCCACTGATAGGTGGCGTCAAGTAGTACCAGGCGCAGATTGTCGAAATCCAATTCCGCGCTCCCTGCAATATCCACCGCCATCGAACGCGGAACGACGATCCAGTGCACACCATCGGGAACGTCCGTTGGCCCGAGCGTGGCTCCGCCCGCAAACGTGCGTACGTATTGCGGCGAATCCAGCGCCATCAACAAGGTCGACGTCTCGCCATAGCGTTCGGACGTTGCGATCAGGCCGCTGCCGACGGGCACATCGCCCAGAAAAGTGTCGATTGCGCGGGCCGCAGCGACGATCGGCCGATTCTGCCCAGACTGAAACGCCGTCCATCGCGCCATCTGGGCATGGCCAGCGAGCATCCACAGCAACGCGAACGCCACGTATGGCCAACGCGCTGTCCGGAAACGCAAGGCGAGCAACCAACACCCAATTCCCATCGCCAGCAACCACCACGCGAGCCAGGTCAGTGCGCCGTCGAATGTCCAGACGGACAGCTCAGGCCTGAAAAAACCGAATGCGTCCGGGTAATCCCAGGGAAACAGGTGGTACATCGTCGAACCGATGAAGAAAAAACCAACCAGAACGGCCATGGCAAGCAGCGGTACAAGGCGACTACCGGCACGGCGCGATGCCCATACCGAGTAGGCAAGCAGAAACGGCAGCAGTCCAGCCAGATAACGCCCATGCAGACGATCACGTTCGAAGTCGTTTCCCACCGCCGCCGAGCTGGTGAACAATGCCACCATCAGCAAAAACGCCACCAGCATCAGCGCAACGAACAGCGCGAAGTAGGCACGCCGCTCGTGCGCCGGATCGTCCGCACCCGGTGTGCTTTCGCCACCACGTAGCAGCCCGTGGACTATGCCCAGGATGGCCACAGACCCAGGCGTGAACAACACCAGCAACAGCCAAAGGTGCCCGCCAACGTAATTGACGAGGTTGATGAGATTCGCGGACAGGAATGCAACGTCGAATATCTGACCGATATACACAACGTAGAATGACGGCAAGATGCCCGTGCTTGGTGCCGCCGCAGGTAGCAATTTGCCAACAACGACGATCAGCAGGCCGACCATCAACCCGAAAATGGCGGTGAGCGACAAAGCGCGACGCCAACGAACGCGGGCCGGCACGTCGCGTTCAAGCATTCCGGTAGCAAACCAATACGCCGCACAGGCGACGATCAGTGCCACCGCATGCGGCTTGATGAAATAGCTCAGGGTACACAGGGCCGCGGCCGCCGCGACGTAGCGGTATCCCGGCCTCGACCCTGCCGCCACGACCACGCCAGCAACCAGATAGATCGAGAGTTGGAACGCGACCTCGGGCAACACGGTGGTGGAATAAAACGACAGCGGCAGTGCCAGGTACAACAAGGTAGATATCAGTGCACTTTTACGGTCGAACACGCGCGCGAAGACGGCGAACAGGGCAAATGCCCCAAGCACGAAACTCAGCGCGTTGAAGATGCGTCCAGCCAGTGCGGTGTGGTGTGGTGAAATCGCCTTCCACACGCCATACAATGCCGGGTACACCCTGTTTTCCACCGCCTGCAAGCCCGGATCCAGGCGCTGCAGCTGCTCGGCTGTCTGCGCATATTCTGCGTGCGCGAAATAGGCGTATTCATCGCTTGCCATGATCGGCGACTCGACCGCCGCGATCCGCAACACTAGAAGGACAAATGCCGCGAAGGCAACCAGCACCAAGGCTTTGGGGATGGTGGCACTATTGCTTTGGCGGAGGAGCGGAGCGAAGGTCATTCCAGGAACCGGTTCGGGATCAGTGGCTTGGGTCCGCAGCTTGCTTGGAATCGCCCGAACGATGGTGTCGCATCGAATTGACAATGACGTCAAGATCGCAACCTTGGCATTGTCCAAAACGCGCCGCGACAATCGGTTGGGCACTCACTATTTTGTTACCGGATCACTCGTCTTCTGCGCGACAAAAATAACCGGCCAGGTATGGCCATCCGCATACGGGCAGGCGTTGGTCACGATGCCCTGCTCGGGGTCGAAGCACAACGCCAGAGTTGCCGGAGGGAACCCGGCCGTGGTGATCCAGTCCAGCAAGTCCCAGCCTGGCTGGGTGAACACCAGTGCGCCATCACCGTTGACCGGATTGCCATGAAAGCACGGTGCCAGTTCATGCACCAGCGCGCCATCGACCATCCGTGCGCGCACGATCGTGTGTTCCAGCCCCTCGTAGAACGGACACGTGAAGAACAGCCAGCCGCCGGGGCGCAGGATGCGATGACACTCAGCCAGCGCTGCGAGCGGGTCGGGCACATGTTCAAGCACGTCAAAATGCATCACCAGATCGAGCGAATCCGTGGCATACGAGGTTGCCAGCAAGCTTTCGTGGCGAACCGACTGCCCCATCGTCGCGATGACGTCGCCTGAGCGACACGACGGACCGAGGAACTCGCTGCCAATCAGACGTGGCAGGCGCTCACGCAAGCGCACAAACAACGGCGTCACTTGTTCGAATACCACCGCATTGCGCAGCGAATCATCGCGCGCCAACAGTGCGTCGAGCGTCACCAGTATCTGCCGCATCCGGCTGTTGAGCCCGCACTGGCACAACAGGCCCTCGCGCAGATTGGCCCAGTCGCCCTGCGCGGTGTCAGGCTGTGTCAGCCAGCCGCGCTTGCCGCAACCAACGCAGAAACCGTCGGCGCCGTGCTTCGCGATGATCGTCGGCTCAAGTCGGGCGGCTTCCGGCGCGAGCTCGGCAAACACACGCTCGGCCGCTACGCGCGAAGGCAACCAACGTGGCGCGCCGCTTCCCGAATGCTCCGTATTCATGCGTCGCTCCTGGCGTCCTGCGCAGCGTGCGCGCGCTGTATCCCGATGATCGCCTCGATGCGCTGACGATAGCGCATCCCGGCCGCTCGCCAACCGATCCGGGTGCGGATTGCGCGACTGGCATCGCGCCCGATGGCATAACCACGCGCCGGGTCATCGACCAGCGCGGCCATGTAATCTGCCGCGTGTCCGACGTCGGCATCGGCCCAGTGCTGGTCTTCGGCATGCGGGTACTCGCCCGGCTGCACCGGCACCAGGGTGTGATCGACCAGATAGGCCGTGCGCTCAGTCATGAAATCGAGATTACCCGAATAGCGCGTGGCTATGACCGGCTTGCCCAGGTACATCGCCTCGGCCAGCCCGCGACCGAACCCTTCCGCGCGATGCAATGAAACGAAACAATCACAGCAGCGCAGCAGGTTTTTGGTGTCGTTGTCATCCATCTGCTGATTGATCAGTACCACGCGGCCATGCCACCCGGCCAGCTCGCGTTGCAGCGTGGCGAGTGCGTCGGGCGCCGCTTCGGCACCGTGCACCTTGATCACAAGGCAGGTGTTGGCCGCTGGCCTTAGTTGGCACAACTTCGCAAAAGCGCGAATCGCCGCTTGCGGATTCTTGCGGGTGGCGTACGAGCGAAAATCGAAAAAGAACAAAAATGCATAGGCCGCTTCGGGAATACCGTAGTAGCGGCGCGAGCGAAATGCCGACAGCACCACCTCGCAGGCCAACGGCATGTGCAGCACCGGCCGTTGCACTGCCGGCAGCAGCGCATCACGAATGAAGGCACTGGGCGCCCAGATTTCATCGAAACGATCCAGTTGCCGCGCCCACTCCTGTGGATAGCGTGATAACTCCCAGGCAGGATAGATGACGTTGTACGCGTGCTTCGGCAAGGTCTCGCCGAGCGTAGCAAGCGCCAACGCAACCTCATCGCCATTGAGATGGAACACATTGATTGCGCCGGGCCGCGCCGTCAAAAATGCGCCAAACTCGGCCTCCGCATCAACGTCCGGACGCTGATGCCCATACACATCAAGAATACCTGGCCGCAGCGCCACCGAGCGCAACGCACGAAACGAACAGCGTACGTCCTCGCCGCGCCCGATCGGCGCGAACGGATGGCCGATGAGACAAACGTCGGGATTTGTTGATGCGGGCATGGGTGCGCTCATCCGAGGCTATAACGGTCACTGCGCAACAGATGACCAGACTCACGCGCATTGGCGTGTGCTTGCAGATAAGCATGTCCAAAGCGCTGGTCGGGCTCCAGATATGCGCCCTCGGCCCATTCGTTCCAGGCATTGATGAACAGCAAGCGCTCGTCGCCGCTGAATTGCTGTTTGGTGCGCTCGATGGCGGTTTCCAGCCAGGCCTGAAACGCCCCCGGGGTGGCGTGCTCGAAGCAGTAACTGTTGTTCTGCCGACGCGCAGTGTTGTCCCAACCGGTGGCGACGCCGAGAAAACGCTTGTAGCCGGCCAGCTCACGGGTGGCATAGCGCACCGCCAGATCACGGTAATCGGCGACCGCACCCTGAAAGTCGGGATTCAGCAACGGCTCGCTCACCGGATAGGGGTCGGCCATGCCATGCGGCGGAAACTCGATGGCGGCATCACAACCGTAATCGGCAGGGAGTACTCCGGCTGACACCATCTCGAACGATTCGACGTGCGCGATGTAGATTTCGCCAATGCCCTCGTCGCGGCAAATCTGGCGCCAGAGCGCAGCGGTGCGCTTGAAGTCGGGAAACAGCGCAACCCGATAGACCGCAATCAATGGCCGCCCACCGACACGAATGTACTGCGGGCTGCGAAAATAGCGAATCAAATCGCGAATCACCGCTGCGTCGTCCTGCTCCGAATGCTGCTGCGCCATCAACACGTCACTATCCTCACCATCCCAGCGCCGTGTCCAGTTTTCGTTGGCCCAGCACAGGCAGAACGGAAACGCTGGCCGCCCACTCTCCAGCATCGCCTCGATCGGCTGCTCCAGCAGCCGCTGTCCGCCGAACCAGTAGTAGTAATAGCAGAACCCGCCGATGCCATAGCGCCGCGCCAGTGCAGCCTGCTGCTCCATGACCTGCGGTGCGCGCAGATCGTAGTAACCAAGATCAGCCGGCACGCGTGGCTGATCGTGACCGACAAAGTTGGGCCGCGCGCGGGCAACATTGGTCCACTCGGTGAAGCCAGGCCCCCACCAGCGATCATTCTCCGGAATCGGGTGAAATTGCGGAAGGTACAGCGCGATGGTGCGCACGTCGTCGAGGCGATCGACGTCTGCCTGCCAGCGTTCGCTGAAGGTACGCAGATTGCGCGCAATACAACGCAATTTGTAGTCACCGGGGATGGCATCGGAGGTGGTGCTCAAATGGTGGATAACGGTGGCGTCTGCGCAGTAAACCACCCGCTTGCCATTGGCGTGCAAGCGCATGCACAGATCCGAGTCTTCGCAATAGGCCGGGGCGAAGGCGTCGTCAAACCCCCCCAAGCGTTGAAAGTCCGCCGCGCGCAGCAGCAGGCAGGCGCCGCTGCAATAGTCGACGTCACGATCGAAGCGGTAACGCGGCAAATCGGGCAGGTCGTTGAGGCCAATCATCTCGGAGCTGCCATCGCGCAACAGCCGGGTACCGGCTTCTTGCAGCCAACCACTGGGATAGACGATGCGGGCGCCCACTGCACCGATATCGGGGTGCGACTCCAGACACTCGACCAAGGCAGTCAACCAGCCATCGGTAACCTGCACGTCGTTGTTGAGCAACACCAGCAGCCGCCCACGTGCGAGCTGTGCAGCGCTATTGCAATTGCGCAAAAAGCCCAGGTTCTCGGGCTGATTGACGACGCGCAGATGCGCCACCCGCGCCAGCACCTGCGCCGTGTCATCGCTCGATCCGTCATTCGCTACCAGCACCTCGAATGATGGTCCGTGCGGGTCGACATGCGCGGCGATGGAGGCGAGACATTCCAGCGTGGTGACAAGATGGTTGTAGACCGGAACCAACACCGTCACAGCGGGCGCATCCGGTACCAGTGGCAAGCGGATGCTTGCTGCAACTTCGGCAAGGCAACGTTTCGCAAAGGTGATCATCGGGTATGGCTTGGCGCGCTTGTCACGTTGCCGCTGCGCCTGCGCCGCCTGGATGCGTTCGCGCACACCATGGTAATCGTGCCATTCGCGCACGCCATCGGCACGCCATGGCGTATTTTGAGCGGTGACGACAGCAGCTGTTGGCATGGATTCCGGGATTGCATCGCGCGTCACCGGATGTGGATGCGGTGCGGGCTCGACCAAAGCCGCATCCGGCGCATGCGTGCGCGCATTTGCCTGCCAGCGCCGATAGGGCGCGGTATTGGCGAACAATGGCCCGGTCAGGCGGAACAGCCAACCCTTCAGCGCGCGCTTGCGATTTGCCGACAACGGCACACCGCGGTAGACGCGCTCGGCCATGGATCCGGAACCGGACGGCCAAACCGAACGCTTCGGAAGCTGATGCTGCAGCGGCTTCGTGCGCGTGAACAAACGTCGCAGCGCACGCAGCGGTGCGGTGACTCGCCAACTGCTGGAAGCAAGCAGGTCAGCAAGTTGCACCTGCGTTGCATGCAGCCGCTGTTCGAAATCCTGAGTGCGTGTCGATGCCTGATGCAAGGCGACGCGCAGCGCATCGATGGTCTGCGCGAGGCCTTCGGCGCGTGCGCTTTGTTGCGCTAGTGTCATGCGCAACGCGCCCTGCGTACGCTCAAATTCGGCGACCGCGACGGCGTGACTTTCGTGCAACGCGATCACGTGTTGCGCGCGCTCCGCGATCTGGCCGTTGGCTTCGGCGAGCTGCGCAGTCAGCGCGGCAACTTTTACGTCACGCTGCGCATTTGCATCGGCGAGCTGCGCAGTCAGCGCGGCAACTTGCACGTCACGCTGCGCATTTGCATCGGCGAGCTGCGCAGTCAGCGCGGCAACTTGCACGTCACGCTGCGCA
>Ga0100391_1003090_pt1 | contig 17148 bp, 12 predicted proteins | sample CryGeymeta201515_FD_81541 | JGI IMG/M metagenome (GOLD analysis project Ga0100391, IMG submission 81541) | Groundwater microbial communities from Crystal Geyser aquifers in Utah, USA - Crystal Geyser metaG 2015-15 | ecosystem: Environmental > Aquatic > Deep subsurface > Groundwater | place: USA...
CGATTGCGACTCGACCAGTTTGAGCAGCCAGTCGCGCGCGCGCACCGCGGTCGAGGCATCCGGCGGTGCGGCCTTGTAGAGCCAGTGCGCGGCGGCACCCTTCTCGGCCACCATGTCCATCTCCTCGGTGCGGATCTGGATCTCGATCGGTACGTTGTAGGGCGAGGTCAGCACCGTGTGCAGCGATTGATACCCGTTCGGCTTGGGCAAGGCGATGTAATCCTTGAAGCTACGCGGGCGCGGCTTGTATAGCGAGTGCGCCACGCCCAGGGCCTGGTAGCAGTGCGATTCGGAGTGGGTGATGATGCGGAAGGCATACAGGTCGTAGACCTCGCGGAAGCTCAGCGACTTATCGCGCATCTTGTGATAGATGCTGTAGATGCTCTTCTCACGACCTTCCACCCGGCACGGGATGCCGGCTTCATTGAGCCGCTTCTTCAGTGACTCGGTGACCGAATCAACGATCTGCTTACGATCGCGGGTCCGGCTGCGCGCCGAACGCTCGATCACGCGATAGCGATGCGGGAACAGGTTGGCGAAGCCCAGTTCCTCGAGTTCGTGCTTGAGCGCATTCATCCCGAGCCGATCGGCGATCGGGGCATAGATCTCGAGCGTTTCGCTGGAAATCCGGCGCCGTGCTACGACCGACATCGCGCCGATGGTGCGCATGTTGTGCAGCCGATCGGCCAGCTTGATGAAGATCACCCGCAGGTCACGACTCATCGCCAGCAGCAGTTTGCGGAAGCTCTCGGCATCCGCCTCCTGGCGGGTGCGGAACTTCATCTTGTCGAGTTTGGTCACGCCGTCGACCAGCCGCGCGACTTGCGAGCCGAACTCGTTCTTCAAGTCATCCAGCGAGATGTCGGTATCTTCGACCGTGTCGTGCAGAATGGCTGCGGTGATGGTCTGGTGATCCATCCGCATGCCGGCCAGGATCGAGGCGACCGCCACCGGGTGGAGGATGTACTCCTCACCACTTTGGCGAGTCTGGCCCCGATGCGCCTGCTCGCCCAACTCGAAGGCACGCAGCGCCGTGGCGACGTGCTCGGGCTCAAGGTAGGTATTGAGCAGTCGCCTGAGTTCTCGAACCGGGGCCGGATAGCTCATTCGGGCACGGCCCTCAGCCCTGCGACCCGGGCGGCGAGCAGCGTCCGGTGGTGCTCGGAATCCTGGTGACTTCGCATACCGGATAGCTTATCGGAAGAACGCGGTCGGGGGATCAGAAACCTTCGAGACGTGTTCCGAGCAGATCACGGCAGAAGCCAACCACAAGCCTGTGCATCAGGAGTGTGAGTTCCACCGGATGCCCTCAGGCGCACCCGCAGCAGCCGGAAGCGTCGCGAGCGGAAGATCCTTAGTCTTCGTCAGGCGGCGGTGGCGGAAGCTCCGCCTGCATCGCAGCCAGCCGGGCGTCGAGCTCGGCCTGGTAGGTGCGGATATTGTCGTGATCGATATGACCTTCGGCGATCTCGCGCAGCGCGATCACGGTCGGCTTGTCGGTTTCCTCGGGCACCAGAGTGTCGGCGCCGTTGGCAATCTGGCGCGCCCGCTGGGCGGCCATGACGATCAGGTTGAACCGGTTCGGTTCGATGTCGATACAATCTTCTTCGGTGACACGGGCCATGGGGGCTCCTGCAGAGTTCGTGCCGGAAAGCAAGCCAATTAGTATAGCCCATGAAGCGGGTTCAGGCCAACAACTCTCCGAGCCGTGCCTGCTGAGCCTGCTGCTGGCGCTGGCGCCGCAGCGGCCAGGCACGAATGATGGAGATCAGCTCGCTGCGCGCACTCTCGAAATCGTCGTTGACCACGACCCAGTCGAACTCCAGGCAGGCCGATATCTCGGTCCGTGCCTCGGCCAGACGGCGTGCGATCACTTCCGGATGATCGGTGCCGCGGCCCCGAAGACGCTGCTCCAGCACATCCAGTGTAGGCGGCAGGATGAAGATCTCGCAGGCCTCAGGATGGCTCCGGCGAATTTGCGCGGCGCCCTGGACATCGATCTCCAACAGCACATCGAAACCCTCTGACCACAGGGCCTCGATCTGCGCCCGGTCGGTGCCGTAGCCGTTGCCGAACACATCGGCATGCTCCAGGTAGCGGCCGGCGACGCAGCGCGCATCGAAGGTAGCGCGGTCGATGAAATGGTACTGCTCGCCGTCGATCTCATTGCCGCGCGGCGGCCGAGTGGTGTCGGAAATCGAGAAGCGCAGACTGGCGAACTCGGCCAGTGCGCTCTTCATCAGGCTGGTCTTGCCGGCACCCGACGGCGCGGCGATGACATACAGCTCACCGCGGCGGGCTTCGGCCTCATTCGACATTCTGGATCTGCTCCCGCATCTGCTCGATCAGCACCTTGAGTTCGACCGAAACGCCGGTGGTCTCGGCCGCGACCGACTTCGAACCCAGCGTATTGGCCTCGCGGTTGAGCTCCTGCATCAGGAAGTCCAGACGTCGGCCGGCCGGCTCGTCGGCGGCCACGATGCGGCGAATCTCGGCCACATGCGCTTCCAGGCGGTCGAGTTCTTCGTCGACATCGAGCCGGGTCAGCTGCAGCGCCACTTCCTGCTCCAGTCGGCCGGGGTCGAGGTCGACGCCCAGACCCTCGAGCCGCTCGTGCATGCGGCACTCCAGCGCGGCGCGCACCTCCGGCAGGTGCGCCCGGACCCGGGCGATCTGCTCGAGGACCGCGACCAGCCGTCCTTCGATCATTGCGGCAATCGCCTCGCCCTCGCGCGCCCGAGCCTCTGCCATCTGTTCCAGGGTTCGGTCCAGCAGTGCGACAGCACGCGCCTGCTCGGCCTCGAAATCGACCCGCACCTCCGCCAGCAGCCCCGGCCAGGCCAGCAGCCGGACCAGATCCACATCACCGCCGCCGGCAAGCTCGCGCAGCTCGCCGGCTCGCGCCAGCAGCGCGTCGGCCAGCGGCCGGTTCAGCACCAGCTCGGCCGCAGCGGCTCCGGGATCGGTCTGGTAACGCAGGCTGACATCGAACTTGCCGCGGGCGAAGCGCTGTTTCAGACGCTCGCGCAACACCGGCTCCAAGGCCCGGAATTCCTCGGGCAGACGCGGATGCACATCGAGATAACGCTGGTTGACGCTCCTGAGTTCCCAGGTCAGCGTCCCGGCCGGCCCGGCTTCGGCCAGGCTGGCATAGGCGGTCATGCTGTTGAGCACGATGGCTCCGGTTCTGATTAGATCGAGAATGGTACCTGATGAGGCGGATCGGTCGCTTGGTCGGGTGGCCCTGAAACCCGAAAACTTGTCCGCCGCCCTCGCTATCCTTGAACATTGACCCGCCCCGATTGCCGATGAACCATTCCGCGACCGATCCCGCTGCCATCGAGACCCTGCCCGGGATCGGGCCGGCGGTGGCGGCGAAATTCCGGGCACTCGGACTGGACACCGAGATCGACCTGCTGTTCCACCGCCCGCTGCGCTATGAGGACCGCACCCGGATTTTGCCGATGGCGGCGCTGCGGCCCGGCATGACCGCCCAGGTCGAGGGACGCGTACTGCACCAGGAAGCGCGTCAGGCGCGCAAGCGAAGTTTGCTGGTAGTACTCGAAGACGACTCCGGCCAGGTCCTGCTGCGGTTCTTCCACTTCTATCCCAGCCAGCGCCGCCTGTATGCCATCGGCAACCGGCTGCGCTGCTTCGGCGAGGTTCGCTACGGCCCCGAGGGCTACGAGATGGCTCATCCGCAGTGCACTGTCCTCGGCGCCGGAGCGCCGCTGCTGCCGCAGTACCTGAGCCCGATCTACCCGACCACCGCCGGCCTCGGTCAGCAGCGACTCGGACAGGCCGTGGAGCATGCGCTCGAACGGCTGCTCGAGGGGTCATTGGTGCTGCCCGACGTGCTCGGCCGGCCGGCGGGACTGCCGCCGCTACGCGATGCTCTCGCCGCCGTCCACCGCCCGCCGCTGGATGCGCCGCTGGATGACCTGATCGAGGGTCTGCATCCGGCAGTGCAACGTCTGGCGCTGGAGGAGCTGGCGGCGCATCACCTGGCGCTGGCGCGCCTGAATCGAGCCCGCGCCCGACAGCGCGCCGAGGCGCTGGTCGACGCCGACGGCCTGATCCAGCGCATGTTGAACCAGTTTCCGTTCGTGCCTACCGGCGCGCAGGTGCGCGTGATGGCCGAGATCAGCGAAGATCTGGCTGGCACCCGGCCGATGCGCCGCCTGCTGCAGGGCGATGTCGGCTCCGGCAAGACACTGGTTGCGGCCGCAGCCGCGGCCCAGGCAATCGGTGCAGGTGCTCAGGTGGCGATCGTCGCGCCGACCGAGATCCTGGCCGAGCAGCACCTGCGAAACTTCAGCGATTGGTTCGAGCCGCTGGGCATCGAGCCAGTCTGGCTGGCCGGCAAGGTGACCGGGCGCAAACGGACCCGGGCATTGGAAGCGCTGGCCGACGGCGCGCCGCTGGCCGTCGGCACCCATGCCTTGTTCCAGGACGGGGTCGAGTTCCGGAAGCTACGGCTGGTGATCGTCGACGAGCAGCACCGCTTTGGCGTCGGGCAGCGCCTGGCACTGGCGGCCAAGGGCAGCCACGGTGCGCGCATCCCGCACCAGCTGGCGATGACCGCCACGCCAATTCCACGCACCCTGGCGATGACCGCCTATGCCGGGCTGGAGGTCTCGGTGATCGATGAGCTGCCGCCGGGCCGCACGCCGGTGACCACGGCGCTGATCGATGCCGATCGCCGGCCCAAGGTGATCGAGCGCATCCGCGTCGCGCTGGCCGACGGCCGCCAGGCCTACTGGGTCTGCCCGCTGATCGAGGAGTCCGATGTGCTCGAGGCCGAAGCGGCCGAGGTCACCGCCGAGGAACTGACCCGTCAGCTGCCCGAGTTCAGCGTCGGCCTGGTCCACGGTCGGCTCAAGTCGACTGAAAAGCAGGCGCAGATGGACGCCTTCAAGGATGGCTGCACCCGACTGCTGGTCGCGACCACCGTGATCGAGGTCGGCGTCGACGTCCCCAACGCCAGCCTGATGATCATCGAGAACGCCGAGCGCCTCGGGCTTTCGCAACTGCACCAGCTCAGGGGCCGAGTCGGACGCGGCAGCGACAAATCGGCCTGCGTGCTGATGTACAAGAGCCCGCTGGGGCAACTGGCGCGCGAGCGTCTGAAAGTGATGCGCGAGACCACCGACGGCTTCCGCATCGCCGAGCGCGACCTGGAGCTGCGCGGCCCCGGCGAAGTCCTCGGCACCCGCCAGACCGGCATGCTGCGCTTCCGCATCGCCGACCTCGCCCGCGACGCCGAACTGCTCCCGAAGATCCCGAACCTGGTCAACAGCATCAGCAAGACCCAGGCCGACACGCTGATCGACCGCTGGTTGGGACGCTCGGAGCGATTTGCGGATGTCTGAGCCCCGGAGCTGTTCAGGCCGCCTGCTTCCGGCGCATACTCTCCGGATCTTGCACTGCCGGGCAACTGCGCCGGAATATTCCCACCTAACTGCTCCAACCGTGACATTCGCCACATGACAGTGGCGTTCGATGTAGTCAATATTTCAGGTCTTGCATTGATCACAATGCCGTTCTCATGCCTACGTCGCCTGTTGCAGAGGTCGCGGGGGTAGGGTTGATCCGGGCAACTTGCCCTCCATCGGAGCATCGCAATGGATAGACGCAATTTCCTCACCATCACCGGACTGACCGCAGCCGGGCTGATGATCCCGCTGCCTGGCCGACTGATCGCCGCCGAAGCGCTGGCCGATGGCCGGATCGAGGTTGCGGTCAAAAAGGCGCTGGCCGATCGCGCCCTGACTGCGGCCACTGCCGCCGGCGCGAGCTACTGCGACGTGCGCATTGGTCGATATCTCAATCAGTTCGTGGTGACCCGCGAAGACAAGGTTCAGAACATCGTCAACACCGAATCGATCGGCGCCGGTGTACGGGTTATCGCCAATGGCACCTGGGGCTTTGCCGCCACCGACAGTCTTACGCCCGACGCCATCGCGGCAGCGGCAGTCCAGGCTGTGGCGATCGCCAAGGCGAATTCCATCATCCAGACCGAGCCGGTGCAACTGGCGCCGGTCAAGGGCGTGGGCGAAGTGAGCTGGGCCACGCCGATCAAGAAGAACGCCATGGAAGTCCCGGTCAAGGACAAGGTCGATCTGTTGCTCTCGGCCAATGCCGCAGCGTTGGCGGCCGGCGCCAACTTCGTCAACTCGACGCTGTTCCTGGTCAACGAGCAGAAGTACTTCGCCTCCACCGACGGCAGCTACATCGACCAGGACGTGCACCGCATCTGGGTGCCGATGCAGGTCACTGCAGTCGATCAGGCCAGCGGCAAGTTCCGTTCGCGCTCGGGCTTCGGCTCTCCAATGGGCATGGGCTACGAGTACCTGGATGCCGATCCGGCCGAGCGCGTTGAGATGCCCGGCGGCGCGGTTTCCTACCGGCATTCATACAATATCGTCGAGGACGCCGCAGCAGCGGCCCGTCAGGCGCGCGAGAAGCTGACCGCACCCTCGGTCAAGCCCGGCAAGTACGACCTGGTGCTGGATCCGGATCACCTGTGGCTGACCATTCACGAGTCGGTCGGTCATCCGCTGGAACTCGACCGCGTGCTCGGCTACGAAGCCAACTTTGCCGGAACCAGCTTCGCCACGCTCGACAAGCGCGAGTCAGGATTCCGCTACGGCAGCGATCTGGTCACCCTGTTCGCCGACAAGACCCAGCCGCACAGCCTGGGCGCGGTCGGCTACGACGACGAGGGCGTGCCGACCAAGCGCTGGGATCTGGTCAAGGACGGGATCCTGGTCGACTATCAGAAGATTCGCGATCAGGCCCACATCCTCGGTCAGGACGCATCCGACGGTTGCTGCTACGCAGACTCCTGGTCCAGCGTGCAGTTCCAGCGCATGCCGAACGTATCACTCGCACCGGGCAAGAAGGCATTGACACCCGAGCAGATGATTGCCGATGTCGAGGACGGTATCTACATCATCGGCAACGGCTCGTTCTCGATCGACCAGCAACGCTACAACGCCCAGTTCGGCGGCCAGTTGTTCTACGAGATCAAGGACGGCAAGATTACCGGCCAGATCGAGGACGTGGCCTACCAGATACGCACTCCGGAATTCTGGAATGCCTGCACCGCGATCTGCGACGAAAGCGATTACCGCATCGGCGGCTCGTTCTTTGATGGCAAGGGCCAGCCATCGCAGTCCTCGGCAGTGTCGCACGGTTCTTCGACCGCGCGTTTTAACGGAATCAACGTCATCAACACCGCGCGCAGCCTCGGCTGACCCGACCGCTAAGGAGAATTTCCAATGGCTATGTTCAACGAATCCGAAGCTCGGGCCATCCTCGAGAAGACCATCGGTTTTTCGAACGCCGATGAATGCACCGCCTCGCTCAACGGCGGCATCGAAGGCAACGTCCGGTTCGCCCGCAACACCGTTTCGACCAGCGGCCTGGTTGATGAAACCACGCTTGCCGTGCAGGTCGCATTCGGCAAGCGCGTCGGTACCGCCACCATCAACAGGTTCGACGATGCCTCGCTGGAGCGTGTCGTGCGTCGCGCCGAAGAACTGGCCCGGCTGGCACCGGAGAATGAAGAGTTCATGCCGGCCGTCGACAAGCAGGACTACACTGCCACGCCGACCTTCGTGCAGGCCACCGCCGACATCACCCCGGAGTTTCGCTCCAGGGTGGCGGCCGATTCGATCAAGCCCTGCCGCGACGAGAACCTGGTTGCTGCCGGTTTCCTGTCAGATACCCGCGGCTTTGTTGCAACCGCCAACAGCAAAGGCAATTTCGGCTATCAGACGCTCACCAGCATGGACTACACCTGCACGGTGCGCACCGCCGACGATGCCGGTTCGGGTTGGGTGGCGCGCAATCTGGCCGACGCCTCGAAGTTCGATGCCGGCCGCGAGATCCGAACCGCGATATCCAAGGCCAAGGGTTCAGCCGAGGCGCGGGCGCTGGAGCCGGGCAAGTACACCGTGGTGCTGGAGCCGGCGGCGGTTTCGGGTCTGCTGATGTTCATGCTGTTCGGTTTCGATGCCCGTCAGGCCGACGAGGGCCGCAGCTTTCTGTCAAAGAAAGGCGGCGGAAATCGACTCGGCGAGAAACTGTTCGACGAGCGCGTCAATGCCTTCGCCGACCCGAGCAATACCGATGTACCGGTGTTGCCCTGGGACGGCGACGGGCTGGTCCGCAACCGCCGCCCGATCATCGAGAACGGCGTGGTCAGGCATCTCAATTACTCGCGTTACTGGGCCAAGAAGCAGGGCATCGACCCGGTGCCACAGCCGGGCAACATCATCATGGCCGGTGGCGACAAGACCACCGAAGAACTTGTTGCATCTACCCGCCGCGGCATTCTCGTCACCCGCACCTGGTACATCCGCATGGTCGACCCGCAGAGCGTACTGCTGACCGGACTGACCCGCGACGGTACGTTCTACATCGAGAACGGCGAAGTGAAGTACCCGGTCAAGAACTTCCGCTTCAATGAGTCGCCGGTGATCATGCTCAACAACATTGAGGAGCTTGGCAAAACGATCCGCATCAATGCCGGCGCGGGTGTCGGCGGCGGGCAGGGCATCGCAATGATGGTGCCGGCGATGAAGGTGCGCGATTTCACCTTCACCTCGCTGTCCGACGCGGTCTGACCACCCGGGCGTGGATCGGCGACGCTTCCTCGGCTCGCTCGGTGCCGGCGCCGTCGGTGCCCTGCTGGGGAGTTCCCTGGCAGGCGCCAGCGGCACCGCCGATGCGGACCATGACTTCTGGTTTACCCGGCTCATGTATGAGTCGGGCAACTGGGATGTCGATGAGCGGATGCCGGCCAACCTGATTACCTCGTTGATCGACTACACGCCACTGCGCGTCGACCCGATCGAGCACGTACTCGCCCTGGCCGATCCACACATGCTCACCGCGCCGTTCTGCTATATGGCCGGACACAAGCTGGTTGAGTTCAACCCGGACGAGCGGCGCAATTTTGAAGCCTACGTGCGCAACGGCGGCTTCGTTTTTGCCGATGATTGCAACCACGATATCGATGGTCTTTTTGCCCGTTCATTCGAGTCGCAGATGGCCGAAATCTTCGGCCACGATGCCTTGCGCAAGCTGCCTGACAACCACCCCATCTACTCCAGCTTCTTCCGCTTCGACGGGCCGCCAACCACCAGCTTCGAGCTCAACGGCTGGGGCGATGATCTGGTCCATGATTATCTGAAGGGCATCGAGATCGATGGTCGGCTGGGTGTGCTCTACAGCAACAAGGATTACGGCTGCGAGTGGGATTACGACTGGCGCAACAAGCGCTGGCTGGCCGAGGACAACACCCGGTTCGGAGTGAACATCGTCATGTATGCCTTGACGGCTTGATTGGCGTTTCGGCAGTGAAGCTCGTTCGATTGCGATGATTCCTCAGGCCCGCGGGAAATTTGCAGCGCAGGCTTTCGCCGACATGCGTCGCGGTCACCGTGCCGTTTGCTGGCCGCATTCCACTCATCCCGAACAGCCGAATTACACCGCCAGGTAAACCATGGAAATCGATGAAAACGCGGTCGCCGCACAAGTCCAGTCGCTTCAGGCACTCAGGGAGTCCATTGCCCAGGTCATCGTCGGTCAGGACGATGTCGTCGAGCAGCTGCTGATCGGGCTGCTGGCCGGGGGACATTGTCTGCTGGAAGGTGTGCCGGGCCTGGGCAAGACGCTGCTGGTGCGAGCCCTGGGGCAGGCGCTGGAGCTGGAATTCCGGCGGGTGCAGTTCACGCCGGATCTGATGCCCAGCGACATCATCGGCACCGAAATCCTCGAAGAGGACCACGGCACCGGACGGCGTGTGTTCAAGTTTCAGAAGGGACCGGTATTTACCAATCTTCTTCTGGCCGATGAGCTGAACCGTACGCCGCCGAAAACCCAGGCAGCGTTGTTGGAAGCGATGGCAGAACATACCGTGAGCTATGCCGGGGCGACCCATCGCTTGCCCGAGCCGTTTTTCGTGCTGGCAACCCAGAACCCGCTGGAGCAGGCCGGCACCTACCCGCTACCGGAGGCGCAACTGGATCGGTTTCTGCTGCATGTTCGGGTCGATTATCCAAGCGAATCCGAGGAGCGCTCGATCCTGACCCGAACCACCGGCACGGCCCAGGGCAAGGTTTCCCATGTCATGACCGGGGAAGCGGTGCTGGCGCTTCAGGCGCTGGTGCGCGATGTACATATCGGCGACGCCGTGCTGGAGTGGATCGTACGCCTGGTTCGCGCCAGCCGTCCGGGTCCGGATGCGCCCGAGCGGGTGCGACAGTGGCTGCGCTGGGGCGCCGGACCGCGCGCCGGACAGTCGCTGGTCCTGGCGGGCAAGGCACGTGCGCTGTTGCATGGGCGACTTGCCGTGACCCGCGAGGATGTGCGGACGCTGGCGCTGCCGGTGCTGCGGCATCGACTGCTGCTGTCATTCCAGGCCGAAGCCGAACAGCGCCTTCCCGACGAAGTGGTGCTGGCATTGCTCGAAGCGGTGCCATTCACGCGGCCATGAGGGTCATTCCAACGGCCCTTCGCGTACGCGCTCGGAGCTGCGGTCACGCATCACCCAAGTGCTGAACCGAGCCGATCAATGACGACTCCCGATTTCATCCCGCCCGACGTGCGTGCCCGCCTGAAGGCGCTGCGACTGCGTTCGCGACGCAGTGCGCAGGCACAGGGGTTTGGTCTGCAAAGCAGTCGGCATCTGGGCAGCGGCATGGAATTTGCCCAGTACCGGAGTTATGAACCGGGCGACGAACCAAGACAGATCGACTGGAAACTGTATGCCCGCTCGGACCGATTCTTTGTCCGCGAAGCCGAACGCGACAGCCCGCTGACGGTCTGGTTGCTGATCGACACCACGGCCTCGATGGGTCAGACCGATGCGGCCCGCCCTGCCCTGTCGCGCCTGGATGCAGCACGCGGCCTGGCCGCCTGCGTGATCGAACTGGCGATGCGCCAGGGCGATCGCTTCGGTCTGCTGAGTGTCGGCGGGGCGGGGCTGGCGGTCACCGACGCTGCGACCGGGCCGCGCCAGCGCGATCGTTGCCTGTTACGACTGAATGCCCTGTCGGCTGGCGGGCAGTGGCCGGAGGAAACCTCACTGCGACCACTCTGGCAGAGAGTCCATGGCAATGCGATGGTGATCGTGCTTAGCGATGGATTCGACGCTCACTGTGTCGCCCTGACCGAGCGCCTGGCCAGGGCCGAACGCGAGGTTCTGCATATCCAGTTGCTGACCACCGATGAGCGTGACTTTCCGTTTCGCGGCGGTCACCGGTTTCGTGACCCGGAAACCGGGGACGAGTTGCTTTGCGACGGCGACGCGGTGCGCGAGGACTTCATCCAGCAATTTTCGAAGGCGCGTGCCGGGCTGGCCGCGCGGCTGGCGGCGGCGGGTGTGGGCCACGTCGAATACCTGCTCGATGAACCCCTCGATGCACCACTGCAGCGCTGGTTCGGTGAGTCCCGACAGCACGGGGCACTACCGCGGTGAACCCCGGGCTGCTGTTCCCTGCCGGCCTGCTGGCGCTTGCCGGGTTGCTGGTGCCGCTGCTGATCCACCTGGTCCGCCGATCCGAGCTGGTAGTCCACGATTTCGCGGCGCTACGCTGGCTGTCGGCCAGGGCCAGGCCGCGCCGGCGGCTACGCTTCGACGATCGCGCGCTGTTGGCAGTCCGACTGGTATTGATTGCCGTAATTGCCGTGCTGCTGGCACAGCCGATCCTGACCCGCTGGCCCGGCGCGCGCGACTGGCTGCTGGTGGTGCCCGGCGCCAAGCCATCCGCCGTGCCGGTGCCCGATGACGCGCGACCACTTGAGCGCCCAATCGAGCGGCGCTGGCTCGCACCCGGCTTGCCGGCGCTGGACTCGCCGATGCCAGCGGCCGGGCCGAGCGCCAGTCTGCTGCGCGAACTCGATTCCCGACTGGCGCCTGAAAGCACGCTCACCGTGGAGGTCCCGTCCGAACTGGGCGGCCTGGACGGCGAACGCCCGCGCTTGAGTCGACCGGTGGAATGGCGCGTATCGAGTGCCGATTCGACCCCGGTCGAGCCCGCAAGCCTGCCAGCTACGGCGGCACGGCCGGGTCTCTGGCTGGTCTATGCGCCGGAACGGGCAGAGGAACTGCGTTTTCTGCGTGCAGCCGCCGACGCTGGTGGCGTGATCGATTCCGATACTCCCGAATCGACCACGACCGGCCCTGTGTTGGACATTCTCGGAGAAATCGCGCTGCCCTCCAACCTGAACCGGGTCGATTGGCCGACGTTCGGCGCGGGACGTTTGATCTGGCTGTCAGAACAGGCACTGCCGCCCGCCGTAGTCGGCTGGATTCAAGCTGGCGGTCAAGTGTTGCGCGTCGGAGTTGTCGATGAAGCAGCCAATGACGATTCGGTGCTGGTCTGGCGCAGTGCCGATCCGGGCAGCGACGTGCGGGCATACACGTTGGGTAGCGGCCGGTTAATGGTTCTGGCAGCACGCCTGGATCCTGAATACTTGCCAGAACTGTTGCAGCCGGACTTCCCCGATATCTTGCGCGGCTGGCTGCAGTCACCCGGCCCCGAGCCTTCCCGCGCACCGGCCAGAAGCCATGCTCCGGACACCGGCCTGGCGGCCTGGCCGCCCCCGTCGCGCGGGCTGGGCGACTGGCTGGCCGCTCTGATCGCCCTGCTGTTTCTGCTCGAGCGCTGGCTGGCCAGCGCGCCGGGAAGACTGCGTTGATCGCCGTCGATTCGTTGCGGACATCGCTGCAGCGTATTCGAGCGCGACGCGTGGCGATTAGGTTTGCGCAGACGCTGCCGGCGGGTCTGGCGCTGGTGGCCATCGCCGGGCGGTTGCTGGCGCTGTCGGCTGCGGGTGTGTCGGTTGCTGTGCTGCTGACTGTGCTGGCGTCGGCAGGGTTGGCGCGACGCGCATCCACCCCGATCAACGCTGCCTGGCTGAATCGCCAGCTCGATCAGCTCCGACCCGAGTTCGAGGACAGTGCCGAATTGCTCTGGTCGGCACCGGATTCGCTACCGGCGCTGGTCCGACTCCAACGCACGCGGATTGCTGCCCGCCTCGATCACGCGCAGTTGCCTGAGCTTCGCACGCCCTGGCCCTGGCGTCGGCTGATACTGATCTGGCTGGCTTCAACTCTGGTCGCGCTGTTGGCGGTGGCCGTCCAGTTACCGAAGGATCGGCGGCCCGAAATGCTGTCGGACCCCGGGACCGAAGGATCCGAAGCACCCCAGGTCCTGAGCCTGATCGATATGCAGCTGGACGTGACTCCCCCGGCCTACACCAGATTGCCCGAATACAGCACGCACGGACCGGAAGCCACGGTGCTCGAGGGCGCGACAGTGCACTGGCGAATCGCGCTGGATGGCCAGCCCGAGGGCGTGCGCCTGGCGTTTCACGACGGCAGCGATCTGGCGCTGGTGCCGGAACATGGACTCTGGCAGGGCCAGCGCCGGATCACCCAGCCGCTGCTGTATCGACTGCACACCGAGGGCGGGCCGCCGTTGAACAAGGCCGATGCCGGCCTCAACCGCATCGAGGTCACCCACGACCAACCGCCCGCGCTGCGCGTGTTCGCGCCCGACCGAACTCTCAGCCTTGCCGAGCCCGGGCAGCGCGACTGGACCCTGGAAGCCGAGGCCAGCGACGATTACGGACTGACCGACGCGCGCTTGTCGATCACGCTGGCGCACGGCACCGGCGAGAATGTTGTCTTCCGCGAAACCGTGCACACCTTGCGTGGCGAAGGCGATGCGACCCGGAGACTCTATCGACATCGGATTGCACTGGCCGAAGCCGGCTTCGAGCCGGGCGACGATCTGATCCTGCGACTGAGCGTGGACGACAATCGCACACCGCTGGCCAACACCACCCGCCATCCGAGCCTGATCCTGCGCTGGCCATTGGCGCGGGGCGGCGAGGCCGGCAGCCTCGAAGGTGTGGTCCGCGACGTGATGCCAGCCTACTTTCGCAGCCAGCGACAGATCATCATTGATACCGAGGCGCTGCTGACCGAGCGCGGCAGGCTGGACGAGGAAAGCTTCGTCGACCGCTCGGACGCGATCGGTGTCGACCAGCGCATTCTTCGGCTGCGCTACGGTCAGTTTCTCGGCGAGGAGACCGAAGTAGCGACCCCGCCGCCCGCGTCCGACGAGCAGAACGAGGACCCGCAATCCGGCCACAGTTTCGATGACGGCCACGACCACGGCGACGCCGGGCCGAGCCGTGCGGCCCGCTTCGGCGAGATCGCTAACGTGCTGGCGGAGTACGGCCACACCCACGATCACACCGAAGCGGCGACGCTGTTCGACAGTAGCACCAGAGAGCTTCTGCGCTCTGCACTGAACGCTATGTGGCAGGCCGAGCTGCACCTGCGCACCGGACGGCCGGATGACGCGCTACCGCATGAGTATCAGGCACTGGATTTCATCAAGCGGGTGCAACAGGCCAATCGAATCTATCTGGCCCGGGCCGGGCTGGAGCTGCCGCCAATCGACTTCGACCGCCGCCTCGGCGGCGATCTGGCCGGAGTCGGCGCACACCGCGACCCGCTGAGCGCGCGCGAGGATGCGCTGGACTGGCTGCTTGAACTCTGGACTGCACTCGAATATGACGAGCCAGCCGATCTGGACGCTCTGGAACGCTGGCTGGGCCAGCGCCCCGCGCCGCTTGCCGACCCACTCAGCCTGCTCGCGGCCATGGATCGGCTACGTCGCGATCCGGACTGCCGCGACTGCGCCAATAGCCTGGGCCGGCTGATCTGGCCGCTGCTGCCGCGCCCGCCGGCGCAGGTGCCGGCTCGGGCCCAACCGGATGCTGCCGGCGAGCGCTATCTCGATGCGATCCATGCGCAACCGAATGGTCAAGGGGGCAGACAATGACCAACCCGCAGATGCTGGTGGCCGCACTGATCACCCTGGCCGTTGCGATATCGAGCCTGCGCACCCTGCGGCGCGGAACCGGTCGGCGCCGGGCGCAGCGCGGCATGCTGCTCGTGCTGCAGATTGCTGCCGCCACATTGCTCTACCTCACGCTGTTTCCGCCCGGTGACGAGCGGCCGAAGCAGGAACTCACCGTGCTGACCGCCGATGCCGAGATGCTGGATCCGCAGACCTGGGCCGACGATCAATGGGTCGCCGCCCTGCCCGAAGCCGGGTTGCTGACTGGCCCGGGTAGCAGGATCACCCAAGTGCCTGATCTGGCCGCTGCCTTGCGCGCGGCACCGGACGTCGAACGGCTGCGGGTGATCGGTCGTGGCCTGCCACCGCGCGATCAACGGATCGACCCCGGCATCGCGATCGAGTTCGTTGCTGCTCCGCGCCGGCCCGGGCTGGTCGAGCTGGATCATCCGGATCGCGTCGCCGCCGGTCGCCCGTGGTCGGTGCGCGGTCGGATCGAGGCGATGCCCGGTGCCTCCGTCGTGCTCAGAGATGTCGCCGATATCGAGGTCGCACGGGCGACCGGCGCGCCCGATGGTGGATTCATGCTCGAAGCACCCGGTACGCCGGCCGGGCGACTGAGCTATCGACTCGAGCTGCTGGATTCGGCGGGGCAGAGGACCGAGTCACTGGCGATTCCGATTGTGATCGAGCCCGGCGACCCGCTCCGTGTGGCGCTGTTGTCGGGCGCGCCCAATCCCGAGCTGAAATACCTGCGGCGCTGGGCCACGGATGCCGGTCTGGCGGTCGAAAGTCGCATCGTTCTCACCCGTGGAACGCACCTGGGCACCGGCCCGGACCGCTGGGATACCATCAATCTGGCTGGATACGATCTGCTGATGTTCGACGAGCGCGCCTGGGCGGCGCTGGCCGAGTCCGAGCGCCAAGCGATTGGCGATGCGGTGCAGGCTGGGCTGGGTCTGATGATCCGCTTGACCGGGCAAGCTTCGCCAGTGCTTCGCGCTCAGTTGGACGGCCTGGGATTCGCGGTCGAAGATGCCAAAATCACACGCGGTGTGCGTCTGGCTGATCGGGGTGAATTCATCGCAGATGCTATCGAACCCGGGCAGCTTCCGGCCGAAACCCTGCGCCCGGTGGAGCTGGCACGTCGGCCGCTGAGTGTCAGCGCAGTCGACGGCGCAGCGCTGGTTCGCGAAACCGGAGGCCAGCCGCTTGGTCTGTGGCGCGCTGTCGGCCGGGGCCGCGTCGGCCTGCTATGGCTGACCGACAGCTACCGAATGGTGCTGGCCGGTGATGGAGCGGGTCACGGCGCGCTGTGGAGCGAATTAATCGGCACACTGGCGCGCGGACGCGAGCAGAATCGACCGATCTGGCAGCAGCTCCACCGCTGGCCGCATCACCGTGCCGTGGTCTGTGGCCTGGCCGCGCCGGCACATGTGCTAGGCCCCAACCAGCAGCCGGTGCAGCTGATTCCGGATCCAGTCACCGTGACCGAAGCTTGTGCCGGGTTCTGGCCACGCCAGGCCGGCTGGCACCGGCTGCGGCATGCGGGAGCAGAACATGCCTTTTTCGTTCATCCCGTCGATGCCGGTGCCGGGCTGCGCGCAGAGCAGGACCGCGCCGCCATGATCCGCCTGATCGCGGGTCGGCCCGGTATGACCGAAACCAACACCGCGACCCGGCCCAATCCTGGTCCGAGTCGGTGGCTGTGGTTTGCCGGCTGGCTGCTCAGCAGCGGACTGCTGTGGTGGTGCGAACGGCGTCCTGCACCCTCGTCATGAAACGCAGCGGAACCGCGGAAGCCCTCGGCGTCCGCCAGAATCGTCGCGAGCAATGATGTCCCCGAGCACTGGTCCAGCAATCCACCTCTCGTTCGCAGTTTTCTTCAACAACGCGTCCTGTCCAGTGTCTTTGCGCCCGCGGCTCACCAGATCGATTGGCAGGAACAAGCAGCGACAACATCGTAAAAAAGAAGCAGGCATCCGGAGAGCCCTGAAGCAATAAGACCAATGAGTGCGAAAAACTCAGGTCGGGGTGGCGCCTTTAAGCCGATCCCGGGGTGGCGCCGAGCTACTCTCAGATCTGGTGTATGAGCTGACTTGAAAGCGGCGGCAACCCCTGCTGAAATTAGAGATGACCAAATCACTAACTGAGCTACTCTCAGATCTGGTGTATGAGCTGACTTGAAAGCGGCGGCAACCCCTGCTGAAATTAGAGATGACCAAATCACTAACTTTCAGACCAGGAGAATGCCGCC
>Ga0100391_1003092_pt1 | contig 17144 bp, 23 predicted proteins | sample CryGeymeta201515_FD_81541 | JGI IMG/M metagenome (GOLD analysis project Ga0100391, IMG submission 81541) | Groundwater microbial communities from Crystal Geyser aquifers in Utah, USA - Crystal Geyser metaG 2015-15 | ecosystem: Environmental > Aquatic > Deep subsurface > Groundwater | place: USA...
TATTTTTTTGATTATTTTTTTGAGCGTCGATCTTTCCCCGTGAGATGGCAATTTACCCAACCTGGGGTTTGAATTATCCTCTATTAATATTTTATCAAAAAAAATCAAAATACTCCACCCCCGTATTTGCACGGGTGAGACCCGTGTAATTTTATTTAAAGATTTCTTTTTTTAATTTTTTAGCTTCTTGAGTAAAAAACTCTTTCCACTCCTGATGGTTAATTTTTTTTGAGCATCCTGGGGTAATTGGTTGATTTTGAAGCTCAGTTACCGAACCCAGAGCCATATAATAAAATTGTAATTTTTCTTTAAAGCCGTGCCTTGAAAATCCTTCGGCAATATCGCTGGTAATAGAAATTGCCGCCCGCCGCATTTGATCAATAAGACAATATTTTTCTTCTTTAGGAAGTGTTTTTGTTATTTGATAAATCAACAAAACCAATTGATGACCTTCTTGCCACACTTGTAAGTCTGTAAAAGATTTAATTGTAATTTTGTTCTCCATATTCTAAATTCTAGATTCCAAATTCTAAATTCTAGTTTAGGGTTGACAAGATTTCATGGTTTGCTATAATGATAATGTGATAACATTCTGGAGTGTCTTCGGATAGCTCCAGATTAAGTGACGAACCTCTCCCCGACTTTGTCGGGGGGATTTTATTTTAGGAACTCAATTTTATCTCGCAACTTCTTAAGGTTGATATATTTATCAGAAAGTTCGATGAGTTCTCGAGAAATATGATGCTTAGCCGACATGATAATAACTTTTTTACCATTTTCTTTCATTCTTTTTACAATGGGCGCAAAATCGCTATCCCCAGAAAGCAATATCGCTGTATCAAATTCTCTCGCATTATCCATTGCATCTATTGTCAGTTCAACATCAAAATCGCCCTTCCATTCATAAACCCCTTTTGTAACCCTAATTCTCTTTACTTCTTTTGTCCTTACAATGTATTCATTTATCTCTAACATATCAAGAAATTTCTTTTGTTGAGGTCTTTCTGAATCAGTGGCAGTATAAACAAACATTTTGCCTAAATTTTTGCCACATTCATCATTAAAATATTGTTTCAATTTTTCATAAGAAATTCTCCAGCCCAAAGTTTTCTGTGTATAAAAAATATTCGCTGCGTCAATAAATACATAAACTTTACCTTTTACAAATTTGTTAATCATATCATTCGTAAAACTCCAATGGCCCCAATAAATATAAATAAGGACTAATATCCGGCGTATCAAATTGATAACTTATCTCATAGATTTCTCCTTCTTTCCAATCCACTTGCCAGATGATTTGTTTCGCGTCAGTTTCGCGTCCTTGTTTCGCGTCGGTTTCGCGCTGAGTTGCCTTCGGCAACTCATAATAAGCGAAATAATCCGGCACATCGGTCACATTATTCGGCCCGCACTCTCCTGATTTTTGAATTTCGGGGAAAACCACTCCATCTACTGGTGAGGTAACGAATCCTGTTGGCGAAGTTGGTGGGACCGGCGGAATAATTTCTAATTTTAAATTGGCGTCGCAAATAGTATGGCCAGAGTCATCTAAAACTGCCATCTGCAAATAAGCCGTCTCATTTGGCAGGTAAACCCCGTTAGAAATACTATTTCTAACGGGGTAAATTGATTTATTGATATTTATCGCTAAAACTCCCCAGAAAAATTCCTGCTCTAAATAGTAAATTTTGCCTGCTTTTTCAACTTCAAGTTTTAGAAAATATCTGCCCGGTCGTCCTCCGGGATTCTGCCAGACGAAATCTTTGGGGTTTAATTTTAATCTGTAATCTCCGCCCATTTCTTTAAAAGAAAAGTTGGCAGGCTGTTCTTTGTTGTTAGGCAGTATCAAGTTGACCTGACGAATTTTTAATTTTGATTTTTTGTCCTTCTGGGAGATAACAAATTCCGGCTCCTCATCTAACCTGAAGTTTTTCTTACTCGTAACTTCCGGGGGCATCACCTCTTTTTTAACATCCTCGTACTCCACTTCCAGCCAGACCGCATCCAGATAAACTGGATATTGGATGTTGGATGTTGGATATTGGATATTAGATATTGGATATTGGCTGTTTTGATATGTAAATCTTATTTTTAAATTATTAAGGTCTTCCCAAGATTCAAAAATCGGCAGAGCATAAAGAAAATAACCGCCATTTAAATTATTTGAAATTTCATTTTCCAAATCAAAATTGGCTAAAGATTGCCAGGCCCTAAAGGAGTCGCCTTGCGACCCTTCGGGGTAAAAATCCTGATAGTAATAATCAATAGTTAATTTATCTCCAGCCCTTCCCCTGCCGGCCAAGGATAATCTCAATTGAACATTATTTATTTTAGTTCCCTCAAAATTATCAGATACAGAAAAATTAGACAATTCCAAACTTCTTTCCTCTGAAAAAACTATCCCTTCTTGAGGAGGAGTTGCCGTTTCTTCAATTGAAAATTGTGGAATTTCTAAAGGGTAGGCCGAATTAACTATGTTGAATTCAATAGAAGCTGCCGTTTCTGGCAAATCTTGCGAAAAAGCCGCTTCCGGATTTTGCCAGCCTGCTTCAGGTAGTTCCCGCCCATCAATGGTAGCCGGCGGAGCAATAAGGGAATTGGGGAAAATTTTAATCAAATCCCCGGAAGCCCTTGCTGAAAATGGGCCAAAATAATAAAACAATCCTCCAAAAACAATAATCAGGATAGAAATCAAAATTAACGACTCTTTTCTCTTTAATATTTGAGGCATCTTGAATTATTTTAACATATAATTGGAAAAATAGAGAAAACCAAAGACCGCTTCCTACCAAATTTGGTCGAAGCGGTTTTTGAAGCCCCGCCTTCCTTCTGGAGAATTCTTCCGGAAAAAATCCAGGTGGGTGTCCGCAATGTAGCAACTATGAAAAGCGCCACAAGATATAAGACTCCCTAAAAGAACGTTTGTCCCAGAATCTCAAGAAAGATCTCGACGGGGCACTTTCATTATAACATAAATTTCCCATCAAGGGAATTCACCAGCCAAGTATAGAGATTCAATGTGCTAAATTTGGACGCAACAATTGCAGAACGCAACAATTCATATATTTAAAACTTCAACCAATTGCTTAATCAAAGAAATCACTACTGGCTGGGCTAATAAACTAAAAGACGGGACCCCCGCATCGTCTAAGATAATCCAGGGTTTCTCTTTTATTTTTACTTTTTTCCCCTTTTCATCCCATTCAAAATTATATTCCGGAGTAATCTCGTAATCATCGACAAAGTTTTTGGACTCCTTGACCGGTATAGAATTTCGTAACAAAATTTTGGGAATGCCGTAAAGCGAAAATGACTGTTCAATTAATTTCTCGTCCATTTTAAATCTCTCTCTTATTGGTTCAATTCCTAATTCATCTCCTTCTTTTGAGACCATTTTGGCTCCTCGACAATTTGGATTGTCGCAAATCAGGTAAAATTCCTTTCTCTCTTTGTCATAACCGACTTTTGAAGTAAGAAGCAATCTTAGATTCCTTGAAGTCTGACAAACCGGGCAAACTTTTCTCCACTTGATTCTTTGGTCAATCACGCTTTCCGGAACGTCAATTAACACAAAAACATCCGGGTCGTCTCGATGGCCAATCAAATCCCTGAAAAACAGGGAAAATCCTATTTGGTCCAAATCTCTGGGAAAACCATCAATAAAAAGCGCCTTTTTTTCTCTTTTTGCCATCTCTCTTTTCACTATGGCCAGAATCAATTCCGTCGGCAACAGAGTTTTTGTATTTCTTTTTTCCAGAGCAGAAATTATTTCCTCAATTGAAAATCTCCCTCGATAATTTTTTTCCAAAAAATTTATCAATTCTTTTTTTCTTTTTTCATCTCTCAACTCCAAATCTACGGTTCTTACTATATCTCCGATTGAAAAATGCTCAATCCTTTCAGGATAAACTATCTCGGCAAACATTTTTGAGTAAGTTCCCTTGCCAGAATTTTTTTTACCTAACAAATAGGCAACGAATGTGTTTTCTTTTAAGTATTCTCTGAGTTTTTTGATTTCTTTCCCAGTCTTCAATTCAAAATACTCTTTTTGTTCTTTGGGATCGGTCAAATTGAATTTTCTCTCTAACCCCTCAATTTTTGTTTTAAAAATTGGAAACTTCATTGATTTCCTACGAATATTCGTTGATTTATTTATACCACCATTTCAAAAATTTGACAAATAAATTAATAAATACTAATTTCAATAGATAGCTATTTAACAACTTGCCCGCCTAAGTTTTTTTAAAAATTTTGGCGGGTTTATATGGGAGGTGAAAAAAATGAAAATTTTTCTGATTTCCCCGGTTAGGACGGCCAGTTTAGAAAATATTGAATTGATTAAAAAATACGTAGAAAAATTAGAAAGAGAGGGCCATCAAGTCCATTGGCCAATCAGAGATACCGAACAGAATGATCCTACCGGCGGAATTAATATCTGCGACACAAACCTAAAAAAGCTTTTTGAAGCCGATGAAATCCATGTTTGGTATTTTAAAGAAAGCAGCGGCACTCATTTTGATTTGGGTGGAGTTTATGTGCTAATCAGAATTCTGGGCTACAAAAAGAGAGTAGTTTTTGTAAACAAGAACGACTTTACCCAAGAGATTGCCAAAAGCGAAAAGAGTTTTTTAAAAGTTCTAAATTTTTTGGATAAGGAAAGTCAAGGAGGACAAAAATGAATATGTCAGAGCTAAAGAAGCTATTGAGAAAAAGCTGGACAAAAAAAACAAGCAAGGATCCCAGAAATTGGACTCCGAAAAATCCGGCCTGGGGACAGTGCGCGGTAACGGCTTTGGTAGTTCAGGATTTTTTTGGCGGTGAACTCCGAAGAGGAATTGTAGAAATAAACGAAAAAGATGTATCGCTTTATTTATCACATTATTGGAACCTGCTCCCTGATGGAAAAAAGAAAGACCTAACGAAAGAACAATTTCCAAAGGGTACGGTTATACCGAGAAAAGGTGAACCTCAAAGCAGGGATTACGTTCTTTCTTTTCCAGACACAAGAAAAAGATACGCTTTGTTAAGATTGGCGATCGAAAACCAAATCCGGCTGAAAAAAGTTTAAAAAAACCAGCGAGAACACTTCTCGCTGGTCTTTTAAATTGTTTATACGAACAATTTTTTGCTTGTAGGGAACTTCGCACATTTTATTTTACCTGGTAGCTAATTCCGTCGCTTATTATTTTGATGTCGCCATCTAAATCGGTGCGAAAAATTTGGATGCCAGCTAGATTTTCTAAGGTTTGAGGGTGGGGGTGGCCGTAAGAATTATTTTTACCGCACTGAATTACGGCAGTTTCCGGTGATACCGCTTCAATGAACTCTTTAGCGCTTGAGGTCTTGCTTCCGTGGTGACCCACCTTTAAAACATCTGAGTCAATTTCAGCTCCCCTTTTAATAAGTTTTCTTTCAACAGATTGATAAGCATCGCCGGTAAACAAAAAGGATATTTTATCAAAAACCAAACGGGTCACTATTGAAGTGTTATTGTTATTTTCAACTTCCTGCCCTTCCAAATTTTCAAAAGGATATAGGGTATCTAAAAAAAGTTTTCCGCCGGGATGGCTTCCCGGTAGAACACCGGGAAGCCATCCCGGATAGATGATTGTTTGACCGGATTTGGCAATATAAATTTTAGCTTCCTCTTTATCTTGTTCTTTCTGAAGGGCCCTCTGCCACTCTTTATATTCGGACGTGGTTCTTGAAACCCCTGTCCATAAAATATTTTCTACTTTGTATCTTTTTAAAACCTCGATTAAACCAGCAAGATGATCGTGTTCGGGATGAGTTAAAATAATCAGGTCAATAGTTCTGTCCCAGAAGGGCATTTCTCTTCCTAGCTTCTCTAAAATCGTCTCGTCGGGTCCCCCATCAATTAGAATCTGATGACGTTGAGGAGTTTCAATAAAAATGCTATCTCCCTGGCCGACATCGAAAAAATTAACCTCCAAAAATTGGGATTTGCTTAAATCGTAAACTGCAAGCCACGCAAGGATGTTTAATCCTATCAAAATTCCAAAAATGACTAAAATGATTTTTTTTGAATCTTTGTTCATCATCTAAAATATAATTCAAAATTCAAAAAACTCAAAAACTCAATCTATTTGATAAAAAGCCCGAAGTCGCCGCTAGCGACTTCGGGCTTTTTCAAGACTTCCGGAAATCTCAAAAACCTATACCTTTGCCTTTCCCAGTATCCTGTACATTTTTGTCCCGCAAGTTGGACAGATTCCAGTCATTGCCCTTCTTTTCACCCCACCCTTTCCTTTCATGGCAACTTCCTTTTCATCCTTCATTTCTCTTTTCTTTTTACATTTTACACAATAACCTGTAGTAGCCATAATTTTGATTTATCTTAAGTTTATTTTTGGTTTCGACCTTTGTCTCAAAACGTAAAGGGTTCTTAATTATCCCCAACCTAACTTATTATACCTCAATTTAAGCAAAAATGGTAGTCAACCCCGCACCTTTTCAGGACTGAAGGCTACGCCAAATTCTTCGTTTGAACTGACTATAAACCTTGCCAAATTGTTTGAGTTTTGTTTCGCGATCTTTGGCATCATTCTCGTTGGCGTAGCCTTCAGTGTAAACCAATTTCCAAGGTAAATACTTCTTAGTAGATGTTACTAATCCAGCATTATGCTCTTTTAATCTTTGAACAATGTTTTTAGTATAACCAATATAAAGTTGTTGGTGCTCTTTACTTTTTATTATGTATACCCAATGCATTAATATAATTTAGTCCTGAAAAGGTGCGGGGTCAACCCCTATCCGGCCTCCGGAAATCAATATGGATTTCATCTTTCTTCTAATATTGTCTTCTCTCCTGGGCCCAAAATTGTCTTCTCTAAAGATTGAATTTGAGAAAGCAAAACCCCTAACGCTATAAACGCGCAAATAATAATAATAAGAAATCCTATTGAAGAAAGAATCTTTTTATTTAAAAAATGGTAGCGGTTTTGGTTATTCATAATTCTTTAAGAGTTAGGAAGTCTTTTTTAAGTAATTCTTTCAGATTGGGATTATGGAGAGCGGCGGCTGGATGATAAAGGGGAATTATTTTTACCCCTTTAAATTGCTCTATCCCAGAAGGCAAAGCATAAACTTTTTTGAATTTAACGGGATAAACTTTTCCGTGAATTTTAGAAATACCCTGAATTTCATTTTTCAATCCATATTTTTCGAAAATATATTTTGTAGAATAATTTCCTAAAGTACAGATTGTTTTTGGCTTTATAACTTCAATCTGCCTATCCAAATAAGGTGCACAAGCCTTGATTTCCTTTTTTCTGGGGCCGCGATTCCCGGGAGGATGACATTTTAAAATATTGGTAATGTAAACTTCTTTTCTTTTTATCCCCGCCGATTCTAAAAGTTCATCCAAAATTTTCCCGGCCGCCCCGCAAAAGGGCAGCCCTCTTTTGTCTTCCGAAGCTCCCGGCGCCTCACCAGTAAGCACAATCTTTGCCTTTGGATTCCCTTCCCCAAAAACCGTCTTAAGTCTTTCTTTATAAAGAGAGCATTTTTTGCAATTTAAAATTTCGGTTTTAATGTTTTCAAGTGTGTTCATAGTAAGCTCCTGTAGCCGCCGGGATTAGGAGTCGCAAGCGCATATTTTGCTTTTATCTTCTGGTTCAATATGAATGGTAATATCTTTTATCTCGGGAATTTCTTTTTGTAGCCTTTCTTTAACCTGATGGGAAATTTGGTGCGCTTTTTCTAAAGGAAATTCGGGGGAAATAACAATATGCATATCTAAAAATATATGGCCTTCTAATCCCCTGGTTCTAATTTGGTGGGTTGATTCTATCCCATCAATCTCCGAAGCAATTTTTTTAATTTTTTCCGGGGCAATAAAAGCTACATCACATAAAATTTTTGAACTCTCTCTGAATACCTCCGTAGCCATTTTAATAATAAAACCAACAACAAAAATAGCCAGAAGGGGATCCGCCATTGGAAAACCAGCCCTGATGGCAATCGCTCCTAGAATTACCCCACCGGTTGTAAAAATATGAGATTTAGTGTGAAAAGAATCAGCTTTTAAGATTATGCTTTTTAATGTCTTTGCCCGGGAATACTCATATCGAGCTACAAAATAATCAATAATCAAACTGCCTATTAAGACTCCGAAAACTAAAATAGTTATTTGGGGAATGGTAGGATTTAAAAATCTCTGAATTATTTCCTTACAAATTTCATAGACGATTATAATCAATAAAAATAAAATCCCCAGAGAGGCTAAGGCCTCATATTTTTGGTGTCCGTATGGATGGTTTTCATCTTTGGGCCGAGCTGAAATTTTTACTCCTATCAGTCCAATGATATTTGAGGCGCCATCAAAGAAAGAGTGAATCCCGTCAGCTAAAATACTTAAAGCCCCGGAGAAAAGACCGATAAAAATTTTGGCAAAAGCCACCAACCAGTTCAGAAACAGAATTTTTATTAAAACTTTTTTTATTTCCGAATAATTCATTTTAAAAGCCCGTTCGGGAAGCCATCCCGCCGGCGGGATGGGCTTTGCGGTAAATTTACATAGTTTATTTCTTTTTAGGCCCTCCTAAAATTACTCTATTTAATTCTCTAAGTAATTTTTGGGTATCTATGTTATACATTTTGCAAACCTCCCCGATTTTTAGATTTTCTATTTCAGATTTGGCAAAAGGACAACTCAAACAGGGCAAATTATATTTTACCAAAATTTCCACCGCTTCGGGAATTTTCAAAATCTCAGCCAGAGTTGTTTTCGCTGTTATCTGTTTCATTTATCAGGTGGCTAGCCAGCCGCCGTCAATTACCACCGTGGAGCCGGTCATATAAGAAGAGGTATCGGAAGCCAAAAACAATACCAAATTGGAAACCTCTTCAGTCCTGCCCATCCGATGCAGGGGAATTCTGGCCAATGTTGCTTCCATGGTTTTTGGGTCTGACTTCAAAGGGTCAACCATCGGAGTTTCAATGACGCCCGGGGCAACAGCATTCACCCTGATATTGTAAGGCGCCAGTTCTACGGCCAGAGCTTCAGTCATTCCGACTATCCCGCCTTTTGAAGCGGAATAATGAGTGAGATTAGGAAAACCGACTCCCACCTGACCCATGGCAATTGAAGCAATGTTAACAATCACTCCCGACTTCTGTTTTGCCATTTCTTTGGCTGCAGCTTGTGCGCAAAGAAAGTATCCCTTAAGAGTTATATCTAAAGTTTTATCCCAATCTTCATCAGTTAATTCCAAAAAGGGCTTAAATTGGCAGATTCCAGCATTATTAACCAAAATATCAATTCTGCCAAATTTCTTAATTGTTTTTTTTACCATCTCATCGACCTGTTCTCTTTTTGTCACATCACATTTTACTGCCAGGGCTTTTCCTCCTCCTTTTTCAATTTCTTTTACCACCTTCTGACACTCTTCCAGGGAAATGTCTGAAACTACTATTTTTGCTCCGGCTTTAGCTAATTTCAGAGCATGTGATTTTCCCATCCCCCTTCTGGCTCCGGTAATAATGGCCACTTTACCCCGTAGTAGAGAATTCTCACTACGGGGTTTATCTTTTAATTCAAACATAAATTTTTGAATTTAATTTTGACTTTTTCGACCTTTGTTTCCTTGTTTTAAACACTTGTTTATTTTACCGAAGCTACCCAAACATTAGCTACCCAAACATTAAAAACTCGGGTTTAAAGATTAACAAAAACCCCAAAGCAAATATTAGTATCCCTCCAAACAGAGTCGCCCAGTAATTATATTTTTCGGTAAAACCAATTTTAGTTAAAGTAATTGCGGCCAAAGAAAAAATTATTAAATCATCCAATATAAAAATAAAAGTATAGAGTAAAAGATAAAGATAATAAATCAATGGATTTAAGTGGTTTAAGGTTAAAATTTTAGTATAGATAGCCGGGAGGCCGGCTGAACAGAAAAATTCTACCAAATTTAGTCCAATGGCCAAAAGAATAATTCCGCCAAAGATTGCAAAAGTAAGAGGAGATGCGGCTAATTTTTCGGTATGGTTTTTCAACCAATTTTTAATTCTTTCCTGAAAATTTAACTTTCCGTCACTCACTTTGCACACCCCCGGCCGAAATTGAATAAAATTTTTAATCTGCCAAATCCCCACTCCCAGGGCAAAAACCCCGATTAAAATTCTGGTCAGATTTACATAGCTTATAACCAAAAATAAATTAAGCCAGGCGGCCAAAATTAAATAATAGAATATGCCAGAGACAGCAAGAAATGTTCCGCCAATAAACCACATTCTTTTTCTTGAGCGGGTATTAATTAAAAGGGCAATTAAAAACAAAAGGACCCACATTGCACAGGGATTCAATCCATCAACGGCTCCCAGGATTACAGTCAACAGAGGTAAAGAGAGCTTAGAGATATTAATGCTGCCAAAAATCGGAATCTTAATTTTTTGAAAAGCCGTGGATTCTTCGCCCAAGCACTCTTTTAAACAATTTTCGATATCTTCGCCAATTTGCTGGTTAAAGCCGATGAAATATCTGGTGGGGGTAAGGGTTACCGGAATCCACCCTCTTTTCCCTTCCGGCACCTGATATTTCTCGTAAAAATCTTGTAAAATTTCTTTATTTTGGGGGTGAGAAATTACTTCATATCTATTTACCACAATTTCCGGATATTTTTTTTCTAATTCTTTTAAAAATTCTTCTTCCTCGTCACAATGGGGACAAATGGCGCTGTAAAAGAAATTAATTTGCAGAACCTCTCCCTGGGCAAAAACAAAATTAAACCAGCCTAATGCAAAACAGAAAATTAAAATAGCAAAAATCCACTTTTTCATAATTTTACTTTAATATTTTTCTCTTTAATTTCTCCCAAATACTGGCTCGATCTATAATTAAAATTCCATTAAGGTGGTCTATTTCCTGCTGCAAACAATGAGCTAAAAGTCCCCTTGCCCTAATTTTAAAATTCTCTCCCTCTTTATTAAGGGCTTCTACTTCAATTTCCTCTGCTCTTTTTATTTTCAAAAAAACTCCGGGCACGCTTAAGCATCCCTCTTCCAAAACTCTTTTGCCCTCTTTTTTTAAAATTTTCGGGTTAACAAAAACTTGAGGCCCTCTGCCTATGTCTATCACTACAATCTGCTTGAAAATTCCAACCTGAGAGGCAGTTAAACCTATCCCCCGGTTTTGATACATAGTCTCAAACATATCTTCAATCAATTTCTTGTCATCTTCGGTAACTTCTTTCAGGGGTTCAGATTTTATTCTTAAAATTGGGTCCGGATATTTTTTAATTTCCCGTATCATTTTCTTGCTTTATTAATTTAATTCCTATTTCGGAAATTTTACATCCGCCAAAAAATAAAATTATGGCGAGGATTGACCAAGCAATCAAATTAAAAAGTCGGGGTAAAAAATCTTCAGGTATTATTTCTCCCAACTTTGACTCTATTGTTTTTTGCATTGCCTCTTCCGGACTTAATCCTCCGCCGGCCTGCTGCTGGGAAACCTCTGTTTTTGTAACTTTAAAAATTTCCGGAGCTTCTGTTTTAGCAGTAAAAATCTGATAAGAAGAATATATGACCCAGAAAATAATAACCAATCCAGCGATTAACAAAAACCAACCGATTATTTTTTTCATGTTAATTCAAGATTATAACCACTACTTTCTAGTCTTCCGTCTGGACAAGACCAGACGGAAGAAAAAATTAAGTCAAAATGACCACCAACCATATTATAAGTAAAGCAAGGATAGCAAGTAAAATATAGGTTCTCTTTGTAAGTTTGGTTTCGGTAGTGATTTCCATAAATTAATTACTTTTTATTTTTTCGACCTTGCCCGGTAGTAGAATTTCGACAAATGTTTTGCGGAGCCCCGTAGAACTCCGCCAGTCGGCGGAGCGAGGCAGGTTCTTAAATTATAAATTCAATGGCTGCTCCAATCAAACACAAAATTCCAAAAATCAGGGCAAATTTAGAAAAATTTATTTTTTGGGAAATTTTGATTAAAAAATGCAAACTTAAAATCCCAACCGAAAAGCTAAAAAATAAAGACCGCCAGCTCTCGCAAATTAAAATCGGGTTTTCTAAAAATAAATAGCAACTTGAAGCCAGTACCACCGGTAAAGACATCATATAGGAAATCTTTAATATCTGGAATGGCTCTACTCCTCCTAAAGCTAAACCAAAAATGGTAGAACCCGATCTGGACAGACCGGGAATAACCGAAAGACCCTGTAAAAACCCGCAAATTGCTGCCAATTGGTTTGGGTTTAGATTTAACTTAGCGGGAAGCCATCCCGCCGGACGGGATGGCTTCCCGGCGGTGGAGGTCCTTTGGAAATAAGCAGTAAATAAAAGACCAAGACCCATCACCAACAAAAGGCCTGCTCCAATAGCAACCCCCTTTAATAGTTTATAAACCGGAAAACCAACTGCCAAAGAAATAAGAGTGGCAATAATCAAAAATTGGAGTAAATTCTTGTCTTTAAAAGATAAAATGTTCATCCAATCCTTTCCAAAATAAATTAAAACTGCCAAGACCGTTCCCAGGTGTAAAAATAAAGCTAAATCAAGAGGGCTTTTCAGCCCGGGGAGAAATTGGGCCACCAAAGCCACCACTCCTTCGCTTGAAATGGGAATCCACTCGAAGATTCCCTGTAAAATTCCCAAAAGAATGTAACTCATAAAAAATAGTAAACCCGCCTAAGTTTTGCTTTGCAAAATTTTGGTGGGTAAAGGGTCCAAAACCCGCAGTTATCTCCTTTTAAATTATCTTAAATATTTGTCAATGTTTATTAAATGCTCTTTGTAGGTTCTGGCATAATGAATTTTTCTGTTTCCGTCGTGAAGATAATATAAATAATCTGTTTCCTGGGGATTAATTGCCGCTTTTATTGCCTCCGGCCCTGGACTACAAATTGGGGTGGGAGGATAACCCAGGTAGCGATAAGTATTATATAGTGAATCAATTTTTCGATCTTCGGGCCAAACTACCGGCCACCACTTCTTTGGAACCCCCAGAGCATATTGCAGAGCAGCATCAACCTGAAGAAGAAAATTTTTTTGGTATCTTTTTAAAATAATTCCGGCAATTTGAGGCATCTCGGTTTTGTTAGCTGCTTCTCTTTGAACCAAAGAAGCCAAGATAACGGTGTCGGAATTAAAATCTTTATCGGAATTTTCTTTAAATTCATAAACAAACTGACCTTCTAGCCTTTCGGCAACATTACTTCCAGACCAATCCAAAGGAAATAAATAAGTATCTGGAAACAAATAGCCCTCCTTGGCTCTTTGAAGAAAATCTTTCTTTTGAAAATCCTGCCAATTTAAATTTAGTTGTAAAATTTTGACGACCTCTTCTTTTCTCAAGCCCTCTGGGATCTGCACCCATTTTTGAGGAGAAGGAATTACCAGATTCTCGGCTATTTCGAGAACTGACATACCCTTTGAAATCAAATAACCGCCAGGTTTAATTTGGTTTTCCCAGTTTTGAATTTTTAAAATCAGTTTAAATGCTGCTGGGTTTCTAGTAAAGCCCCGGGAATGTAATTCTTCAATTAGGGCTTGCTGAGAAAGATCTTGCCCTACTATAAACACTTCATTTTCTGACTTTCCCCAAAAAGTCCGGGGAAAAGTCGGTGGGGCAAACTGAAAAAGAAAAAGTAAAACCAAAAAAATAAAAATTATTCTAATGAAAATAAATGTTTTTTTTCTCATCCCGATTTTATCGAGGATCTTCGATAGCAAAGCTATCAGGATCGGTATCTTTTAATAACCTGAGGGATGAATTCAAAAATATCAGAAGCCATTAGTCCCTCGCCGTATTTTTTTGAGGCCTGCTCTCCTGCTTTTCCATTTATAAAGCTCGCTGCTTTTGCTGCCTCAAGGGGAGAAATCTTTCTGGCTAAAATTGCTCCCAAAATTCCAGAAAGACTATCTCCCAGCCCGCCTTTTGTCATATAAGGAGAACCGGTTTTATTTAAGGCTACCTGCCTGCCATCGGAAATAACATCAATATGGCCCTTAAGCAATATGGTACAACCCAAGATTTTTGCCCATTTTTTTACCTTGTCTTTTCGGTCTTCTACATTTGCCCTTACCGTTTCACCGGTTAAAATTTCGAATTCTAAAATATTAGGAGTAAGGACAGCAGTTTTCCCTTTAATTATCTCCCTCTTTTGAGATATGGCCCTAATTCCATCTGCATCGATCACCATGGGTTTATCTATTCCAGTAATAATTTCTTGAATAGCTTTTACGGTTTCTGGGGCTCTCCCCAGCCCGCATCCTAGAATTATTGAATCAAACCCCGCACCAGTCCCGCTTTCAGCGGGACGGTGCGGGACTAGTCCAGCACCCCCCGCACCTTTTGGTAAAAGGTGCGGGGTGGTGCTGGGTTTTTGAGCTAAATTTAGAATAAAAGGAACATGTTTGGGTCTTAAAATATCTCCGGCTAAGGGATGACAAATCATATCTGGCAGAAAGGCGGCGGCAATGTTCATTGCCCTTTCGGGCCCTACGCAGCAGGTCAAATCTGCTCCGGCCCTGAGGGCCGAAACGGCATTAAAAACCGGAGAACCGGAATATCTTTTAGACCCTGCCAAAATTAAAACATACCCATGCTCTCCCTTATGGGTCCACAGAGGTCTTTTGGGATAAACCCTTTTTAAGTTCATAATATATCTAACTATGAGATTTGCAGGTTTTCTTTTGCTGAACTTTTTCTATTGCCCCTAACTGGCAAAGACTTTCTCCTCCGCATTTTTCTAATTTCTCTTGATTGATAATTTCAGCTTTGCCACCCTTCCCCATTTTAATCCCCTCCGGACAAACGGCAACACAAGCTCCACAACCAACGCATTTTTCTTTGTTTACCCGCCAAGCCCCGCCCTCAAATTGATGGCGGGATTTAGGCGGGTTTACCTTGTAAGTCATAAGTGGTTTTTGTTTGGTTAAAATTTGAAGCTAAACTTGCTCTCTGAGCTGCTTTTTCCTCCCGAAGATAAAGATGTAAATAATTTCCAAGAGGGCCAGCGTATTAAGTAGCAGCAAAGCTATAAACCAGCGCTTATGAGTATTGCGCGCTGCTTTCCATAAAGCTATTCCCTTCCAGAAAATTGTCCAGGCGATAATTAATAAAATGACCCATTGGTTAGCCACCAAAAACTGTTCCATAATTTTTTATTAATTATTAATTCCTTGCCCCGTAGTGAACCGTAAGTTCTACTACCGGGGTTCGACTTTTTTTATTCTGCCAAAATGGAGAACATCAATTTCCTCATTAATTAATTTCGTAAGTTATAGTTACCTGAACCTGTATTTTATTTTCTCCGGTTTCTATTTGGGGAACTTCACCACCGCCAGAAACCATTGGAGCTGCTTCTTTTAAACCATAATAGTAAGACATTGGACTGCTTTCACTAAAATTAACAATTCTAACCAAATTGACTCCGAGCTTAGAGGCTATTTCTTCTGCTTTAGCTTTAGCTTTTTCAATTGCCTGCTCTCTGGCTTGTCCTTTCAGCTCATCCTGCTTATCGATGGTAAATTGTAAATCTCCAACCTGATTAGCTCCGGTATCGGTTGCACCCTGCAAAATTTCTCCTATCTTTTCCATATTTCTGATTTTTACCTCCAACGACTGGTTGACTTCGTAGCCAACGAGAACTCTTTTACCGGGCGGATAGGGATAAATATCCGTTTCGATTTTTTGGTATTCGTAACGGGGGTAAATATTAAAACTGGTGGTTTTTAAATCTTTATCTTCCACGCCTTGGCTTTTAATAAAATCGATTACGGCATTCATCTTTTTTGTGTTTTCGCTCATTGCTTCAGAAACCTGTTTTGCTTCGGTTATGACAGAAAAAGTAGTTAAAACCAAATCGGGCTTGGTATAAATTTCACCGGTCTCAGAAACCGTAATGGTATTCTTTGCTTCAATCTCTTGGCCAATATATCTGCCTTCCTTGACCTTATTTTGAATATCAATGCCCACCCAGACAACAAAAGATGCCAGAAGCAGAATAACAACAATTAGAACAAAAAGGGGTGGTTGGGGCCGGAAAAATAGGATATTTTTCTTTTCATTATTTTGATTTTCCATACTAATTTGCTTTTAATTTTATTTTTTTCGACCTTTTACCCCGCACCTTTTCTGTAAAACAACTGTTTTGCGGCACACTCTATCGTGTGCCGCCAGAGCATAATCTTATTTTATAGTTATTGTTTTTAAAGTTAGTAATTCTATGGCAGAAAAGGTGCGGGGTTTAAGGGAAAGTGGAGAAATTTTTTCTTAATTCAAGATTATATGTTTATACATTAGCGAATCAAGGTTCTGCCGAGCTCCGCCGACTGGCGGAGCGAGGCAGGTTCTTAATTCAAGATTATATGTTTATACATTAGCGAATCAAGAACCTGCAAGTGAAACGAGCAGGTTCTTATTTCTATTATAAATTGTATTATAAATGATTACAACCATCGAGAAAGATAAACTTTGATTTTTCTCGTATTTTTCAAATTTCTACGGTATAATATAGGAGAAGAATCTTTTTCTAATATAATCGGTTCGTTCGGTCGAAATGGAAGCTTGCTTCCATTTCTCTCTCGCGGCTGATTATAAAAATGAAAGTGAGAACCAAAATAATAGTTTGTGTTTTTGCCATTTTACTCTTCGGGTTTTTACCAACGATTTTTACCCCATTAGATAGTAAACATCTAACGGGGCTTGTTTTTGCCCAAAATACCACTCCTGATTTACAAGAAAAAATCACACTGCTGAAAGAGCAAATTGCAGTATTACAAACTCAAATAGCTGAACTTAAAGCCCAATTGGAAGAAATCCAAAAAACCGAACCCAAATTTACAAAAACCCTTCAGCGAGGGATGAGAGAGGACGAAGTAAAACAATTACAAGAATTTCTCAAAACTCCGCCGGCTGGCGGACCCGACATTTATCCCGAAGGGTTGGTGACCGGCTATTTTGGCTCGCTAACCGAAAAAGCGGTCAAAAAATTCCAAGAAAAAAACGGTATTGAACCTATCGGCATAGTCGGGCCAAAAACAAGAGCAAAAATTAACGAACTTCTTTCGGCTCAGCCCTTGCCCGCCCAAATTTCTGCAAAGCAAAAACTTGTGGCGGGCGAGCCGGAACCAACTTCCGAACCGACTATTTCAA
>Ga0100391_1003096_pt1 | contig 17131 bp, 10 predicted proteins | sample CryGeymeta201515_FD_81541 | JGI IMG/M metagenome (GOLD analysis project Ga0100391, IMG submission 81541) | Groundwater microbial communities from Crystal Geyser aquifers in Utah, USA - Crystal Geyser metaG 2015-15 | ecosystem: Environmental > Aquatic > Deep subsurface > Groundwater | place: USA...
ATACTACCTCCCATACTGGGAACAGCAGTAGCAATTCCTAGTATTCCCCGAGACAACTTTAATTTTACGGGACAGTGGCTCTGCTCCGGTGGACCCTGGCCTGTTGGATGTGATGGTGACAAGATCCCGTGCCTCCGAGGTGAGAGCATGACAGACATGTTCGCTAGTACGGAATGCTTTGTCATGTGCTTTTGGTTGGCAGTGATCTGTGCCACGATTATCTTCGTGTCCATGCTACTACTCTATTGTACCGTCCTGGCCAATGAACGAGCCATGGAGAAGTATGAGTTTCGTGCGCCCGGCAGTAGTGCCCATAGTGGAAGCAGTACCGGTAACTCGGGATCATCATCGCGAGCATCACGTGTGAAGTTGTCGATTCGCACGACGTTGGCAAAACGCAGTCGTTCAAACGACGTTGCCTACCAAGGCATCTTGTACGTCTGGGCGTATATCGTTGTCGCCCTCTGCTTTCTGATGATGGATGTTACCAAAGTCCGCTTTTCGCACCAGATTGATTATGCTCTTGCCTTCATTTCTCCGCTTCAGGGGTTCTTCAACGTCTTGGTGTACCTCCGACCAAGATACAATCAATACAAACGGGACCATCCGAACATGTCACTGACCGGTGCTCTTTGTGACAGGATAAGACTTTTTTGCAGCAATATCAAAAATTGCTTGACTAAGAAGTGGCCGCAAGTGGCAATAAAGAAGAGAAACAGCAATGTCTCACCAGAGAACATTGAATTTCGCGAGCATTCCAACGGAGACAACGACAGTAAGGAAGAGCCATCGGAAGCAGCCGCAGACCGTGAATGGGACGACTACGAAGAATGTGAACCTGCAATGCTTTTTCTTTTGGATGTCGATGCTTCCATCGATGCTCAAGGCCATGAAAGCAGCGACAGAAGCGACATGGAATCGGTTTCATCGTTTGCCAACCATTCTGATTGCTTTGCTCAGACGGATGCCACAAATGTATTCGCTACAGGAAATTCCGAGGAGGGTGACTCAACAGGCAAGCCGGATCAGGTTTCTATGAACCCAACAACAGTACGCACGTGAACATCGCCCTTGCACTTCCTTTTATGGACTATGGTGAGTAATGGTAGTAACTTTGGTGTAGAAGAGGCACAGCCGAAAAGCTTGTCAACGAAATCATTACGCGTTCTGCTATACCGAAATAGAGAGAAAGGAAGAAGAGCTGTCATTACCGGGATTGGCGATTCAGGACAACCCGCAAGAATTTTTCCATTGCCAATGGGTTGTCATGAGCGCGCCAGGAGGTTGCTTACATTTGGTATACGTTGAAGCAAAGAAACCTTCTTGTGATAGCCACGAACATGAAGGGCTCGCACATTCAACGAAGATAGCAAGGGTTCACAGGCAGTTGACTTCAGAAATCAGAAAATGTGATTTCTCTCTACAAGATACCACTTTACAAGCCATTGAAAATGTCAACCATAAGCAATAATGTAGATACTAACTTCGTCACTTGCTTGGGTTGCTGCAATATAAATCGGAAGGAATAAGCAACCAACAAGAATTGTAGAGCATATTATGTGAAGCATATTGGCGCTAGATACTCGATTGCCATTATTTCGCCTCCTTTTGTGAGCACAAAGACGCGCTGTAGATTCTTTCATTCCGGTACATTTGGTTTGCAAAAGTTGAGTGATCTTCGCAAAAGAAAATTTAAGTTGATTTGTCGAAAAGCTGAGACAGACTCGTTGTGGCCGATTAATACCTTTCCTATCTATCAAGAAGTCAAGCCGCTCCTGATGCCTAGACTACTACAAAATTACAGTATCATTTCTACCGTTCTGCTCGGCTAGTTCTGGTGTTCGCATCGGAGTCAATTTTGCTTGCCTGGGTGTACGTACTACTTGTTGATATCAATCTGGGCTTTGTCCAAGCTGATGATGGAATTAATAACAGCAGTGATTTCTGACACGAATCCCAAACTTTGCTACTGTAGGTTTTACTCTTGGCAAGTTCCGAATGATTGCGATCAACCAAATCCAAACCAAACCATCATCGTGTCCCGGTTCTTTTAAATTGTTCATAAAACCAGAAAACACGAAGAAATCCTACCACTACCTAAAAGAATGATCAACACAATGATATCTAAAAAAAATTCGCGTCCCTTTTTTGACAGGAAGTACGTTCATAGACCCATTGAAGCAAAAAGAGGAGAGACACCGCAAGGACGCCGGCAAAAAGGAGAGACACATCATAACACTGCTTATGATCAATCCGTAACTATGCGTAGGAGGAAAGCTCGAGAAGATTTCTTTCGCAGGATTGAAGAATATGAGTACCAAGAAAGAGTCCAAATACAAAATATGAAGCGCCCGGGCTACGTTGTCATCAGAAACGAAGAGGGTCAACTTGTCAGCGTCCCAGAGGAAGAAGAGGAGGAAGAAAAGTCACAAAAGGAGATGGAGGAAATTGTAAACGAGTCCGACGAACAAGACAAGATGGAGATTGATTCTTCGTCTTCTGAGTCTCATGTGCATGCGCTAGTACCAGACGCAGTTACTGCCAAGGAGGCTGAATCATCTCCTTCAACTACAATCATTGACCACCAAAGCATATGGAATCCTCGTCACGATGGCCATCACAGGGTCATCCACGTTATTCCTCATGATGAGCATTGATTCGCGAAGCACAACGTTTGTAAATCCAAATTGCAGGGGTGCGAAGAAAAGAGGATGAACTTCGATTGCAAACTCATATAAGCTATAAAAGCGTCTGAAGCCATCTTATCTACTTCAGTAGGTCTAGTAGTATTGCATTTTGAACATGTAGATGTTCTTTTTAGTTCCTTGGTCCTTGTCGTCTCCATTACGAGTTACCGTGTGGTTAGTAATGAATATCGAATAGTCAGGTAACGGTTGTCCAATCGTTTCACGACTCAATTCAAGATACTCGAATAGCTTAGTACCAATCTACAGTACTGCCTGTGTACTCCCACTACTCTAGTTAGCTACTAGGAGTAGCTAGCTAGCTAGTAGACCTACTATTAGACTAGTTACTGGTACCATGGTCGAACTTGCTTGACTTGGGCCCACAGGTGGGACAATAAACAATGCTGTGAACGAGAAATCAATAATCCGAGATGGGTTGACCATGAATTGCGATATTCGGACGAACAATATTTTATGTGTAACTTCAGAAAGCAGTCGCAACAACGCTTGCGATTGACCTCTCGATATCGAAAATAACTATGGTATTTTGGAAGACTCGTCTATGAATCTAAAAAGCATTGTGTTTTGATTTTGAAATCATCAGCAACTTTTCTCGGCGTTATCTGCGGTGGAAAAGGCAATAGTATTGCATATGCGCTAGATTCTCACAAGGTCGCTGAAAAGAGGCATTTCCCATAAATTTTCTGGCTGTAGAAAACCCACGAGGGCTTTCTTGTTGGCCTCGATATCTTGCTCGATTTTATGTTGATTGTTTGAACACACACTCACACAGATCCAACCCAGCGTATCTCTCGAAATGTTACGTGTTCGTTTACGGTCTCCCCAAGGTCTTGGAACGCATCTGATCAAGTACAATAACGTAACATACTATGGGGTGAAGGAAAAAAATACCGTACCTAGAAACAACATAATAATAATATTATTGTCAAAACACACATTGTGTAAGTAAGCCTTCAAATATCGTCAATCCATCGAGGAAATAAGTCTTTGTTTCGAATATCATATTCACCAGGATCATCCTTGTTGCCAAATTCTTCGTCCGTAGTTCCCAGCAATAGAAATTCAGCAAAATAGGCAACATTTTCGGGACTGTCCAAGGCGCCAGAAGGTGGAGGTCTTGCTTTGCTGATGGTGGTGGTGTTGTCTCCACCAACTCCTGCCACCATTTCTTTCATTTTCTTGAAAGTACCTACGCCAGGCATGGCCTCATGGGGTGCTTGGCGGATGGTGCCTTGCATGGATGTATCCACAACACCCGGTTTGAAGGATCCGACGACAACCTTTCCGCCGAGGGTTTCCCGAAATTCTCGTTCTAGTACTCGGTAGGATTGAAAGAAAGCTGCTTTGGAAATCCCATAGCATCCCCAGCCAGAAGGTGGTGCTCCGTGTGCCGCTCCACTTGAAACGTGCAGCACTCGACCTGCAACACCGTTCTCATCCAGGGGTGTCATGAATGGGTACAGACTAGTTGTCAAAAAGAAAGGAGACTCGCAATTTACTTTCATGGCCTGAGAAAATTCGCCGGGTGTCACGTCCAGTATATTTTTTATAGGATCAATGGTCCCAGCACTGTGGATGAGATAGCGAAGCTGCTTCTGACGAGTCGCTCTACCATCGGCGGTGGCGCTATTGCAGAGTTCGGAAACACGGTCCACAATTTTCTGCCGTCCCTCTTCGGTACTCGCATCGGCTGGCAGAGCTTTGATTTGGGGAGAAACACCAGCAAGGTCGTCCTGATCCGAAATGGAACGTGACACCGCCAAAACTTGATCGATGAACGGAAAGGTAGCAATTTTCTTGGCCACGGCAAGACCGATTCCTGACCTACCACCCGTTACCAGTGCAATCGATGGACGGCTTTCGGTCGAGGCTTTGGCGTATGCGGCTCCAGTGCGAAAACTCATTGTTCCATGAGTACTTTGGTTCTTTGCTTTTGTTGATTGCGAGATTAAAAAATAAAAATACTCCAAAATCAAATTCAAAAAGAAGCGAGCTTATGAGCTTTTAAACAATTCCCCCCTTCGAAATTTCTTGTCTACGCTGATATCTTTGTTAAATAAGTGTGCCCTTCTTGCACCTTCGTCAACCTTCTTCACTCGTCGTCTATCTCTGTCAACAATCCTTTTCTCTTGGAATCGAAAAGATCAAGAAGGTTTGTTTGTACTGGTAATCCAGAAAGATCGCATAAAAAATGATATTGGTATGAAAACCACTAACCCTACTTCTACTACTAGACGTATTGGAAACATGTTGCTGTTGTGAGAGAAACTGAACGATCGGAACTCCTCTTGCACCAGGCCCGAGAAAGCAGGGCGTGAAAAAATTGGCTCAGCTTGGCATAGACTCGGCACTCTGATGTCAATGTTGCTCCTAAAAAGTCAAGCCATCAAACCCAAACAGACCAGTAAAGCCATCACTAAAAAAATAGCGCATCATTCAATAAGTACTGCATACGAGCGACAATCGCTAATAAACAATGACAAAGAATGTCATAAGAATCGAATTTTGTGCTAACTAGAGGGGGAGAAACCGTACCAGGAAGCACATTTAGTAGCACTTTCATTGATATTATGGCTTATATAAGATTCTATACAATACCTCCACCATAACCACGGTCGGGTGCGTAAATATCAGGGTAATCTCGAATACTTCCACCGCGTCTCTTGATTAGTGATGGCCCTTCCTTCTTCAGGGCGGCAACCGTTGGCGTTCCCAACAATCCCATGGCACGATCCAGTTCCACCTTCAGAATTTCGTAAGCTTTGCTCACACCAGCTTCACCTCCAGCTGCAAGACCCCACAAGTATGGTTTTCCAACTCCTACAGCATCGGCACCAAGAGCCAGGGCCTTTGCAATATCAGTACCACGTTGAATACCTCCATCCATAATGATTTCTACATCGGGCCCCACAGCCTCCCGAATGGATGGCAGAACGTCGATTGTTGCCGGAGACGTTTCTAATTGTCGAGCTCCGTGATTTGACACCCAGATACTTGAAAATCCAATTTCGAGTGCTTTCTTTGCATCCTCGGGACGCACCACACCCTTGGGCGCGGCAGGTCCATTCCATTCACCAAGAAGCCATTCCGCGTCCTTCCAGCTAAATTCCGGCATAATCTGGCTGTTCACAAAAGCAGCAAGGGAGTCCGCGGGGACTTCTGTGTTGATGCAGGCATAGGTGTAAGGTTCGTGGGAGAGGAAATCATACGTCCAGGCAGGTTTTTGAACGGCCTCCACCATTTGCTTGATTGTGTATTTGGGAGGAATAGAAAAATCGTTGCGGATATCACGTTCGCGATTTCCATACCAGGTAAAATCAACCGTCAAAGCAAGAGCATTGAAACCTCCTTCCTTGGCTTTGGCCAAAACTTCTTTGACCAGCTCGCGATCTTTCCACACGTACAACTGGAACACTTTGGGTCCCTTGAAAATTTCGGCAATTTCTGTTATACCCGTTGTTGCCAGCGACGACAAGCCGTACATGGTACCGTGCGTTTCAGCGGCCTTGGCAGCAGCTGTTTCGCCCTCCCAGTGAAACATTCGATTTCCTGCCGTGGGACAACCAAAAAATGGCAGTTTGACGTCACAGCCAAAGATTTTCGTGGACAAATCGAGGGGAGGTTTAATGCCCGACAATACTTTGTAGTGCATTTCTAGCTCCGAATAGGCATCCTTTGCACGACGGAGACTGATCTCGTCATCAGCACCAGCATCGAGATAATCAAAGACCATCTGTGTTGTGCCCCCATCATACAAACAAAATGCATGGCGAATGTATAGAAGGACGGACGGACGCATAGCGGCAAAAAGAATAAGTTATCCAATATAAGAAACGTGAACCAATAAATCCTTTCGTAGCCTTGTTCAACAATAGGTAAAACCCCCAAAAAATAATAACACGATATCAGCACACAAAAACGTACCTTGTGAGCACGAGATTTCGCAATCGCTCGTAGATCAGCAATATTGACAGCCTTGGCTAATCTTCTCTTGTACGGAGCATCAAAGAGTGCATTGAGAGGAATGTGTTGTAGCACCTTGTGCACTCCAAGTTTGTGTGGATTGAAGATCATACTATGATTTTGTTTTTGGCTTGTTGACAAAAAGAGAATAAAAAAGGGTGGTCGCAAGAAAAAGAAAGGAGACGAAGCTAAGCTATGCTACTGTACAATCCAAATGCAAGTCAAGATCTACTTGTAGTGTAGATGAATCAACAAGTATTGATGAAGTAATCGCTTGGCTGCTGGTGCCAACAACTGTTTTATTGTTATTTTTGGAAAAAGTGTAGTGTACTCTATTGAAGAACGTTGAACTGATGTTGATGCATGTTCCTGCAGCGAATCATACTAGACCCTAGTATCCACTTTCTCTCTGCCTTGCAACGCGTACGTCACAGTGGCCTCACACTGTAGTGGCAATAATTATGGATACAGCCCGGGTGGTTAGTATTCTCGATCTTGAATGTGAGGTACGAGTAAACTCTATCATCATCACCACCAGGAAAAGAACGCGAGAGCACAAGAACCCCCAAGAACACGGGGCGGTAGCTACTACTATTCTGATGAGTACAGTAGTAGAGAAATAATCATGACTACAGATGTTTCCATTGCTGGAACATGAAACATAGATCATCGATTTATCCGCTTCACTAGTAGTAGTTAACAATAACAAGCTCAGGCATATTTCTCGCAGAACTCTTCGTGGTGTACTCGGAACAATTCTACGCAACGTTCCATTTCCTTTTCGGAAGGCAAAAATGTTGTTCGAAAACCAAAGCGACCAGATTCCTGTTTGAAACCAGAAGCAGGAACAACACAAATACCAGTACGCTCCAACAAACTCAAAGCGTAGAGAACGTCTGGTGCTACACCCTCGTCTTTGGCTGCGGTTATAGCTCCCTCTGGAATTTCCACAGCTGGAAAGGCGTACATGGCACCTTGGGTCGGTTGACAGGAAAAGCCGGGAATCTGATTTAGACCCTGACTAACAACTTTGGATCGGCGCTTCAAGGAGTTAAAGATACCATTGATTTCGTTTTGATGGCTTTCATACGATTCATCGCCAGGTGCTGGTCCTCGACACATGAGTGATGTCATGACTTGGCCGTTCATACTGGCGCAGAGGCCAGCCGATGCTAACTTGTATATTTGATCCTTGACTTTGTCGTCGATGCCAACCAATTCCATGTAGCCACCGCGTCGTCCACATTCGCCAAAAACTCCCTTGGAAGTGGAGTGAAAGGAAATCAATTCCAATGCATCCTTTTGCAGCAATCCTGTTTCGTATGCTGCCCGTTTGGCACTAACAAACTCGGCACTGTCATCGTACACATTTTCTTGGTACACTTCATCCGCCAGTAGTACTAACTTGTGTTTGGCACAAAATTTCACAATCTCTTTCAGAGACGCTTTGGAAAGAACGGCTCCCGTTGGATTACCAGGATTGATCAAGACAAAAGAATTCACGTTGATACCATTGTCGCGTGCTTCCCGAAGTGATCGTTCCAATTCTTTGACATTTAGATCCCAACCATTCTTTTCGTCTAGATAATATCCCACTTGCTGACCTCCAAATTGAGCAATCGTGGCACTGTAGATTGGATATTGAGGAATAGGAATCATAACTCCACTGTTTGATGAAGCAGTAATTTTAAAAAGTGTCATGTGGTGATGGGATTTCGAATGTTGTCAGTTGAGCAAAGGGTAAGAATCAATCATTAGCAATATACATCACAAGCCAAGAGTTTTAAAAAGAACATACCACGTTGAATCAGCAATCAAAATATTCAACATATTCACAATTCCAGCACTGGCACCATTCGTCAAGTAGATATCCTCGGGATCTGTTGCAATTCCTCCATCTCGTTTGGTAATAAATGTTGCTACATCGTTACGAAACGACCGTACTCCCTTGCTGTGACTGTAGGCACCAGAACTTTTACAGGCCAACGCATTTTGGATTTCACGTGCACGAGTGATAGCATCCGCAGGAAACAGTTCCGATGCTATTGGGTGATCGACACCAACACTTGGAGGTAGATCAACCAATGCCATAACTTGACGAGGCCACGTTAATGGTGCCTGTCCCACTGATTGTGGATTACCAATATTGGTATAAACAATATGATCAAAATCGTACTTCTTGCCTTGTTGCTGTTGTTTCAGTTCATCCGCAATTTTGTCAGCGGCAATAACAATTTTTCCACGTACAGCATATTCCATTTCACGAATATTAGAACACATGGTGTCCTCTGTAAGACGCTTCTTTCTCGTGCCATCGTGGGAAAGATCCGTCGTCCTGTCAGTGTCTTCCTCCCCGTTTATGTCATGCTTCGACAAGGTATCACTGCTACTACTAGTCACTGTTGCTGCTCCCACCACCACCACCGAAGGGGGAGAGACCGAAGCTGTAGATGCCGATAGCAAGAAGAGAGCGATCAATGTGACCGACAAGAAAATACGTTCCGAGAAAAAATTGACCATGGTGGTGAAGAAGACAAGGATGCTGTTGTTGTGCTTGATGAAATAATAATAATAATAATAATATTGCTGGCTTTGAGAAGGGTTTTGGTAGGTCAAAAAAAATTAATACCCACTTCTTTAAATTTTTGAGTTGGCACAAAATTGAATCTACAAAATTAATATCAGAGAAGAGGACGCTTGACTCTTGCTTTCGTGTTAAGGGACGATGTCGGTCCTGGCTGTTTGAATATTATGATTGTGTGCCTTCTACTATCGAATGCGAATACAGAAGATTGAGGTATGGCTGATTATTTAATACGCTTTTCGTTCGTCGTTGTGATGATGAGAACAGACCAAGTTAATGCTAGGTATCTTCTGATTTTGATGGCTGAATGCGAATGGGTCTCGATTTATTATTTTTTGACATTATTATTATTTTCTTTCTTCTTGGGGCTTCGGGAAACAGAAGTCGGGACTGATTATTCCTGTAAATGGAGGATAGGGAATGAGTTTATCAATTTATTTTGCTATGGGGACTTTTTGATTGGTTGAACCTTCCATCATGTGTTGTTTACTACAGTACAAGTTTGAAGATGGCTGGGTGGTGGTGATGTTGTAGTCGAGTAGACTACCAGGTATGTGAGATGAGTACCAGCCACGTTTACTTCATCCATTCGTGCAAAAACATGCCCCTACATTTTGGAAAGGGGGTGAATAATAATTTCAATAGTAAATAATTGGGGGAAACAGCTACATAAAAAGGGGGAGCATGTGTACTCGTACTGACTCTTTTGTTTGTTGGTGTTACGTGAAAATATCCGGAAGCTGCTTCTAGAGTAGACTAATAATTTTTTTATTCGGAGTTGCACGTTTACTAGTAGTACTGCTTCTTATTACCACCAGGTAGTAGTACTACCAGTACCACTACTACTAGCTAGTATTCGGTTCGTGTGGATGTCTTACTACTACTAGTAGAGTACTATTTTAACTACTGTACCAGGTATTGGGGTCGAAAATACAAAAATACGAGTACGTAGTAGACTAGAGTAGTCTTTAGTTCCGTTTTGGAGTAAAGAATTGGTACTAGTAGTAGTTATAAGAATGGACACAATCAAACAGCCAGCTGGCCGAAAACTTCTATTATCCAACGCAGCTTTCAAAAAGAAAACAAACTAGTCTAGTAGACCTACTAGACTATAATTATTTCTTTTAATAATCTCCAACTTTTTCCCCGACAAGTTATAAAAATTCAATTCTATTACTACTAGACTACTACTTTGTCTTGGTCCCACCAGTACGCACCAGAAAAGATCTGCAGTCTAGAAGACAGCAAAAATTCATCTATTCGGAATTTCTGCGCAACTCTTTGAACCTCCAATCATTGCATTACTACTAGAGTACTGGTAGTGTTCAAGAAGAAGAAGAAGAAGAAGCCATGACATTATTATCATATCATTACAGTCTCTCATCGTTATTATTACTGATATTATGTGCAACAATATTATCATCGGTAACACAAGCCTTTGTGAGTCGTCCTTATGTTTATTCCACAACAACAACAGCACCACAGCATGGTACTTTTCATTTTTTTGGTACTAGCAGTGGTGTGGCCTATTATCGAACGAGATCTGAAACCGACGTTGATACATCGTCGTCTGCTTCCTCGACGACAACAACAACAACAACAACAACGCCTGGCAGCAGTCGAACCACTCTGCCCTTGTCACGACACGCATCTCCGTATCTGTGGGAAACAGCCGAGTCTCATTATTATTCCAACGGATATTCGGCACCCAACAACAACAACAACAATAATAATAATAATAATAATAACGGCTTTTCCGAACAAGAAATCAATGGCAGAAACCAACCACAAGAATTTCAGGTTGCTCATCGTTTGGTGGAAGGAGATAAAGATCCGTCATTGGTGGAATTTGTTTCGAGCGAAGATTTCATTCTGGATGTTTCTGGAGATGATCCGGAATGTGCTATTGATGGAACTTGTACAGACGACGAGGAGTATCCGTACGCTTTGATGTTGCAAGGTTCGGCACCATACATTGCCAGTCACCTGGGTGAAACCGCTGTTCTTTATATTCCTGGCGAGTGGTTGCACAAGCCCAATCAGCTCTTTGATAGCTTTTTACAAGACGTATCATTGGCACGATTGATGGGAATGCGGATTGTTTTGGTAGCAGATTGTCGCATTGATGCTCTCGCCGACGACGTATGCTTGGATCAGGGATACAAGTACGCACACGAATGTCATAATATTCTGACGGAAACAACGGAAGATGCTATTCGACAAATTGAAGAAGAAGCCGGATTTGTTCGTATCGAAGTCGAACGAAAGTTGAATCGCTATCTCAAAACTCAAATCGTCCGTACCGATGAACAGGAGGGCAACGTGTTGGGTGGTAATTACTACATGGCACGATCTTTTGGTACTTTGAACGGCAGGGACTTTCAACATACTGGCTTTGTTCAGAAGGTGTACACGGAAAACATTCAGCAGGCTTTGGATCGCAACGACATTGTTTTGCTAACGACGGTCGGAGCCGACCGACACGGTGAGAGTGTCAGTGTCAATGGACAGCACTTGGCTGCAACCGTTGCTGCGTCTCTGAATGCCTACAAATTGATTTACATGTCCAATCAAGGATCCGTATTGTCACAAAAGAATACGTTTGATGATGACGACGACGACGAACATCCATCGAAGAATAAGAGTCACAGAAACAAGAAGAAATTTTGCCAAGAGATTCCGCTCAGTTTTGCCAAGTCGCTCACGCACTACCACAAGGTCAAGGCTCACAAGACAGGATTTGCAAATTTTGAAGTTGCTCGACAGAGTTTGGAGTCCCGAGCTGTGGAATTACTGTTGTATCTGGCGTGGTCGTCTTGGGCCTTGGAGCAGGGCGTGACTCGAGCTCACATTGTCAATCCCAGAGACGGCGCTCTGCTAGAAGAGCTGTTTACATCCAAAAATGGAGCCAATACGTGCATCTACCACGACGATGAGAACAACGACGACGACAATTGGTTATCTGCCGATGAAGCCGAGGACTGGGACGCCTTCTTCTCCGAAGCGGCGGTGCAAGAAGAAAAAGTCTCCCGCAAGTACCAGTAGGATACATTTTTTTTTTTTGTTATTCTTTCGAGCCTACCCCCTTACCAACCACTGAAAACAATACAAGCAAAGCCCAACAGACCATAGAAAAATACAAGAGAACGTGTCATTGTCAACAACCGATTCTTCAAGAAAAAAGGACAGAACTTCCGGAAATTTGACGACTTAGATATGACTGTACAATTTTTTACACATTCTACCTATTAACAGATAATACAGAATGCTATTATTTATTTATTTATTTATCAATCGCTGATGGATTCCTATCATTTCCATTAAAATAATAGCATCATGGTTTCGAAATAATGCTCTCTACGCTATTGTATTGTTGCTTAGAAGGTTAGTAAGCTGCCACAAAGCACACGCACGTTCTCTGTGATTGATTTTTTTTAATTTGGAGTATTTGACCCACCGTTCAGTGCCATCCAAGGGAAGGATACCGAGAAGCTTTTGAAGGGCGGTTCGTTTCTTACGATGGGACATGGTACTGTGAAAGAATGCCATGTTCTTGGCACAGCACGCTGGATTGGCAAGAAAATTGCCCAATGTCATGACTGCCGTAGCTTTCTGTAATTCCCAACCCCACAAGGCTCCATTGGCAAAGATTACGACCAACTCATCCAACGACGCTGTTTGAATAATTTCTTTGGCTTGGTTTGCTTGCGTTTGATTGTAGCCCGTGAGCCAACGGTGAAGTGTGCTGTAGGTCAACGTTCCACCACCGTACACTCCCACAGATCGAGCAACGGTACTTTTGGGACGGTGGTTGGTGGGTTTGTCTGTACCTGTTGTTGTTGTTTCTGGCTGCAAATGTGGCGACGACACAAACGTATAGATCTGGGATCCGGCACGAAATGACTCTGGAGGGCAACCGAAACTTGTGACCTCTTGACGAACAGAACTGGGCAGCTGTGCTGAAGACGTCCAAGCCGCGTTGCTGGTGGAATGTAGGTCATCGGACTGCTGCTGTTCCTTGGAAGGCTTTTTGTAGTAGATTGTTTTCTTGGGTACTTTGGTACCAGTTCCCGAAAGAGCCAATATTAGGCTGGTACCACTGCTGTGGTGGGTGAGGCGACAATTCTGTGTCTTGGCATCGAAATCTGCCGCTGAACGAGTGGGGGACTTGAAAAGAGGAGGACGGTGTCGCTGTTCAACAGCATTTGCCTTTTCGAAAGTGAATACTTGAGGAGGAGCCAAAAGTCGATTTGATTTGCCCCATTGCTCATCGACGACGGTATGGAGAGTCGTTGATGGACTGTTGGCAACAACACTGGAGTAGTATTTAGCGTCGAGACCTGGAGCAGTCAACGCTAGAACTGCGGCCTTCGAGGCTGTGGAGCGGCGGCTGCGAAAACTGGGAAGCGTCTTTCCTTGCAAGGTTAGAGGATTGCGAAAACTGGGAAGTGTACCCATGGACGTTCCGGGTTCGACATTCGAGGGTTTGGACGACGGACCTGGTGCAATGTTTGCTACGACAGGACGATTGCTCTTTGCTATTGGGAGAACCGTCGGTCCATGTTTGGGCGGAGGAACCTGGAAAAGCGAGAACGAAGACGAGTGAGCGAGCATGACAGTATCGCAAGTACCAACAACATCATGTGCATCTACAAGTTGAATCGAATTCAAAGCTGTCGCCGCGGACATTGACGCTGTCGAAGTCTTGCGTGGCTGACGATTATCATTATTGAACAACGTAGTGGAACGAGGAGGAGGAGGAGGAGGAGGAGGAAAGAGAACCGACTGCCACAATGAATTTGACCAAATCAACGGAAAGAATTGTCTATGGGTGCATTGGGAAGCAATCGAAGGTACAATGGCAAGATTGGGCGAGGCCAGCCACTTTTTGTACTTGTTTTTTAATTTCGCTTTCATTTTTTTGTCCGGAAGGGACGTTTTCGATTCGAATGGTGCAAATTTGTTCTCGGACGAATAACCGATGGAATGCTTGTCCAGTTTCGTCGTGGACGACAATGGATAAAGAGTGGTTTGCTTACGACGCGAATCGTTGCTGTTGTTGACAACGTTCGAAATCATCATAGTCTCACGTAGTAACAAATGTTTGTCACGGGAGACCACAACAAAAAAAGAAAAGTGAATTCTATGATACTGTAGTCCAGAAAATGCAAATCAAATCGACAGTTTGCTTTTCGAATTTGAAATTATTAATATTTTTTTGTTCCTACTGTACGTCTTTTTCGACAACAAGCGATATCAAATTATACGCTTTTTAGTGTTTGGAATTCAAGGTGTCTGTCCCCTTTCCCACCAATGCAAGATTTGGACGTGTTCCATTATTTTCTTTTTGTATACCTTGTATTTACAATTCATTTGCGATGATACCAGTTGACTACTGTCCTACATTAACATTGATTATTATTTCGTCGTTTGTGGTTTGTTACGAAATGCATTGAGGGCCTGTTGAACAGCATCCACCCATCCCGGAATTCCGGGTTTATCAGGATAAAAAATGACCGATTCATCCAATCCCGCACCCACTTCTGTCGTCATCGTCGTCATCATCGTCTCCTCCTCCTCCTCGTTGTTATTATTGTTATTGGCATTGTGATTACAACTCCGACGACGACGACGACGACAGGCTTCGGCACTCGTTTCACCAATACAAGCTGCCAATATTCCATTGGTCGGTCCACCATTCTCCAACCATCCACGAAGACTCGATGGACTAGCCACACAAACAATGGTCGTTTTTTGTGCCAATGCTTGTTGTTCCGGTGTCCATTGTGCTGTAACTGTATCGTACGTATTGAGTCGTGTGACTTGCATCCCCCGTGCTTCTAATCCATCTTGAAGAGTCGTAGCAGCTTGAAGTGATGCCGGATACAATATTTTAGTGGTGGCATCGTCGGTAGCAGTACTAGCAGTAGCAGTACTAGCAGTACGAGCTGGTAGTTCCTGTACGAGCACCTTGGCGGTTGCTTTCGATGGACAAAAATCTACGGCAATACCAGCATTTGTTAGGACGTCTTCCGTGGCCTTACCAACGACTGCTATTTTGGGTAGTGGTACCATTACTGATTCATTGCTGTCAGCAGCAGTAGCATCAGCGTCTTGTAATGGCTTCCACACCGATATCAAAATGCGTGCTGCTTCCGGTGATGTTACGACGACGTAATCCCATGCTGTTTCACGTAATTTGCTTTCCAATTGTTCATAATCGGGACCATGAGCATGTGCAATACAGGGAAGTTCCACAATTTGAATGCTGTTGTTATGGTTGTCATTGCCATTGCCATTGTCATTATCGTTACGATGATTGAAAAGTTGTTTCACAAGCTGTGCACGCAATTTTTCGTTCTTTCCTTCTTCTCTCGTCATGGCAATAATGATGGGATCATCCGTATCATTGTTATTCCATTTCAATTCTGCTGTTTCTGCTTCTGCTTCTGCTTCTGATGATGATGACGATGATGCAAGTCCATAATAAATAATGCCAGAATTGTCCAATCGTGTCTTTTCTGAAAATAAAAGACGACACGATAATGATGATGGAGCAAATGCCTGAACTCGTTGTACGAAAAGCAGTAAAAATATAATTGCCATCTGCTGTACAATGTAACGTCTTGCAATACTTTTTCTTCTTCTTGTTGCTGTTGTCGTTGTTGCTGTTGTCGTTGTTGCTGCTGCTGCTGCTGCTGATGATGATGATGATGTTCGTGCCATGGACGTCATGTTGCTTCAACAAAATAACTCTAGCTACTATAGAGTAATACTACTACTACTAGTGGCCAGTGAAAAAAAATCAAAGATGAACGATGTTGTTGTTTGCTGGAAGGGAAGAAACAACCAACAAGGAAATTGTTGTGGAAGATTTATTTTGAGAAAGCATCGGACTTCAACCTTCAAATTATCTTTATCCTTATATTTACACGCCAGCATGAGATGCATTTGCTCACAATATTGTGTAATTACAGTATTAGTTTTTGATTATTATTATTTGATTCTTGTTTTGGAGCACCACCAAGGAACAAATACTACTATTCTAGACTAGTAGTACTACTACTAGTTCTACCTGCTACTACCAGGTAGGAAAAAAGTCTCGTACTAGGTACGTGGCCTCGAGAACAATCCAGAAGGACCTTTGCTCGTCGAGTGAGAATGAGTCAACAACAACTACTACTAGTACTACTACTTAGCTACTACTACTAGTAGGGTCTAGTAGTAGTCTAGTAGTCTAGTAGAGTAGTCTGCAAGTTTTTGATTCCAGTACTAGTACGCACTGTAACACGCACTGGCATCGTCTTCCCGTAATTTCTTTTTTCTTTTTAGTTATTTGTTTGGTTTTCTTCATTATTGTTTATTATTTGTACCCAAGAAGCTACTGCCACAGTAGCTACTGCAACAGTCAAGGAATCATCAATACCAGCTCTACTCTCTACTCTAGCACTAGACAACTGTCGTAGAAATAGTTGATGATACTAATTTGTTAAAGTCAGAATACACCAGAAAGAAACAAACAACACCATGGGTCAAGCAATGTCCACCACGCAGTGGTTTATCTACGGAAAACGACACTTTACAGCGTACGAAATCACTGTATTGAAACTGTATATTATTGTTGTTTGTTTGTTTGTTCGCTTCTTATGATTCTTTTTACACGCACACACACGCATTCAGAAAGAGCACCTCTTATTACTGATGTTTTCTCTTTTTATTGACCCTCAAATAATGATATTATTATTCTCACTGATATTATTTATTTTCCTTCCCCCCCCCCCCTTTTTTTTTTTTTTTTTTTTGTTTTTGCACATTTTCATAAAAAATAAAAAAATAATAAAATAAATAAAATAAATCAAGATATTTGAAACATAAA
>Ga0100391_1003104_pt1 | contig 17107 bp, 19 predicted proteins | sample CryGeymeta201515_FD_81541 | JGI IMG/M metagenome (GOLD analysis project Ga0100391, IMG submission 81541) | Groundwater microbial communities from Crystal Geyser aquifers in Utah, USA - Crystal Geyser metaG 2015-15 | ecosystem: Environmental > Aquatic > Deep subsurface > Groundwater | place: USA...
CCCCCGGTGCATGAGCCATCCGCCCGCATCCCTCAAAAAACCCTTCCCCCTTCAGGTCTCAGGTCTCATCCTCATCCCTCTAAAACGCCGGCTGCCGGAAAGTGCAAAGACTCCCGATTCTCGCCCGCAGGGTCACAGGGCTAAAGTGCTGTGACTACATCAAGCCGCTCAAGTTCACGCGATTCCGGTCATTAGTTATTAGTCATTAGTTATTAGCAATTACCCATTTGCCATTCCCCATTCTTCATCATCAATCAGTCATTATCCATTCAACCAAAGATTTTATGAAAGCAGTCCTACTCGCAGGGGGCCTTGGCACCCGACTCTCGGAAGAAACCCATTTAAAACCCAAACCGATGGTTGAAATCGGGGGGCGGCCGATTCTTTGGCACATCATGAAAACATACTCCGCCCATGGCGTGAATGAGTTCATCATTTGCGCAGGCTACCGCAGCTACGTGATTAAGGAATATTTCGCCAATTATTTCCTGCACATGTCGGATGTCACCTTCGACATGGAGCACAACACCATGGAGGTGCACAAGAAGCGCACCGAGCCCTGGAAGGTGACGATCGTCGATACCGGTGAGGAGACCATGACCGGTGGCCGCCTCAAGCGCGTCAAAGACTACATCGGTAATGAAACTTTTTGTTTCACCTATGGCGACGGTGTCGGGAATGTGGATATCAGCAAAACCATCGAACTGCACAAAAACGCTCAGCGTAAAGCCACCCTGACTGCGGTCCAACCTCCAGGCCGCTACGGTGCCCTCGGGATCGAAGGCGACCGCATTACCCAGTTTCAGGAGAAACCCGAAGGCGATGGCGCCTGGATCAATGGCGGCTTCTTTGTCCTCGAACCCTCTGCCATCGACTACATCTCCGGCGACGCCATGCCCTGGGAGCGGGAGCCCCTGGAGAAGCTCGCGGCCGAGAAACAACTGACCATCTATAAACACCAAGGCTTCTGGCGGCCAATGGATACGCTTCGTGACAAGATGCAACTCGAAGAGATGTGGGACGCCGGTAAGGCTCCGTGGAAGATTTGGTGAAACCGACTGCGTCGGGCACCGCTTATTTACGCTTATTAAACGCTCATTTTTGGGGTTATGAATAAAGAATATTTAAGTGACGAAGGTTTTGCACTAGTGGGGCAGCCTTCGAGGTGCATCGTGAAATTAGAGGAGGCTTAAGCGAAGAAATTTATCAAGAAAGCTTAGAATGAGAACTGGGTTTACGCACGATTCCATTTCAATCAAAGAAAGAGCTAAAAGTTTACTACATGGGGCACCTTCTAAATAAACGATACATCCCGACCTTCATGTATTTAATGAAATCGTGGTAGAACTCAAAGCGGTGAAAGCACTGACCTCTGAGCACGAGCAGCAATTACTTAATTATATGCACATTACTAAGAAAGCAGTTGGTTACCTAGTCAATCTTGGTCCGCCATCGGTAGAATGGAAACGCTTTATCCTCAGTGATTACATTCCCTCTTAAAAATGAGCGTTTAATCAGCGAAAATGAGCGGTCTCCAGCTTTGCTGGAAAAATAAGTTATGAATTTTCAAAACACATTCAAAAATCGCCGCGTCCTCGTCACCGGCGACACCGGCTTCAAGGGCTCCTGGCTCTGCGAGTGGCTACTGACCGCAGGCGCCGAAGTCTACGGCCTCGGTCTTGGGCCAAATACCGCCCCCGCGCTATTTGAGCAGCTCGATCTGGAGAACCGAATCCAGCACACTGAGCTGGATATTCGTGATGCCGCCGCTTTGCGCGAGCATGTCGCCCAGGTGGACCCCGAGATCGTTCTCCACCTCGCGGCTCAGCCTCTCGTCCGCCTCTCCTACGATATCCCCGTAGAGACCTATGCCACCAACGTCATGGGCACCGTCCACCTCCTCGATGCCATCCGGCATCTGAGTAATGGGTCTGGGGTAATGAGTAATGAGTTATCATCTCTCACCCACAACTCACCACCCACAACTCACCACCCAATCGCAGTCGTCTGCGTCACCACTGATAAGTGTTACGAAAACAAAGAATGGCTACATAGCTACCGTGAAGAAGACCCGATGGGTGGGCACGATCCCTATAGCTCCAGCAAGGGCGCCTGTGAGCTCGCGATTGCGTCGTATCGGAACTCTTTTTTTCCTCCCCATCAACTATCAACCAACAACCCTAACTGCCACAACGTGGCTATCGCTTCAGTTCGTGCGGGTAATGTAATCGGCGGTGGAGATTGGGCCATCGATCGGATTGTTCCCGATTGTGTGCGAGCGCTGAAGAAAGGGGAGGCGATCCCTGTTCGAAACAAAGTGGCGACTCGCCCCTGGCAGCACGTTCTCGAGCCATTGAGCGGCTATCTCTTACTGGCTGCCGAACTCTGGCGCGGTCTTAACGGTGAAGCGCTACTTCAAGCAAATTTTGACTATACCGAGCTTTGTGGTGCCTTCAATTTTGGCCCGACCCTTCAATCCAACCGCCCCGTCAGTGAGCTCGTTACTGAAGTTTTAAAGCACTGGCCGGGTGAATGGGTGGATCAATCCGATCCGAACGCCGTCCACGAAGCGTCCCTTTTAAACCTTTCCATCGACAAAGCCCACCACATGCTCGACTGGCAGCCTCGCTGGAATTTCGCCGAAACGATTCAAGAAACCGTCAAGTGGTATCAAGCTGCAGAATTAGATACTTTCGACGCACAGACCGAAACGCAGAAACAAATCCAACACTACACCAATACTGATAGAATCCGCTGACGCGGGAACCGCTTATTACCGCTTATTGAACGCTTATGTTTTTTGTTTGGACGCAGCGTAGTTAAATAAGCGTGTCATTAGCGGTGATAAGCGGTAAAAAATCACCCACGACTCACTACTCATAACACTTCACTCATTATGATAACAGCCATTAAAGAAGGAGATCACCTAAAAATCATCTCATCGACTGAAGAGATACCGGACAACGTCACACTGCACCTCGCTCTGACAGAAGAGGACAGTTGGGGGCGTGCTCAGATAGAAACCGAGTTCCGTTCTGACGAAGATTGGGGCGATGCATTAAACAGTTTAGTTCAAAAGTAGATGAGTAAGGTATCATTAAATCTGGGTGATGTGGTTCGCTTGCGTTGGCCCTACACCGATCTTGATGGGGGCAAAACGCGTCCGGCACTTATTCTGTCCGCGCCGAACGCTCGTGGCGATTGCGAGCTGGCGATGGTCACTAAGAATGTCGAAGACCCCTCGGCCATTGTCATTGCGGACGAGCATTACGCGTCCGAGTCTAAGCTGCCGTTGCCTTCTGCAGTTCGCACGGATCGCCGCATGCTCATCGCAGCAGACGTGCTCGAGAAGCTAACGATCGCTCTCGATCCAAGCTTCGTTGCTCAAGTCAAGAAAGCTATTATCCTCAAGCAGACCCGAGACTTCTCTAAACAAGTTCACGCCGCCAATCGTCCTGGCATCGACCCTGAGCATCCCCATAATCAATTCGCCCTCACTCATCCACCATCCAACGGCGAAGCCGTTTCGCCATCGGTGCTTTCAGCACCCTACGCCGGTCGGGTTTTCGATGAAGACGAGGTGGAAGCCGCCGTATCGGCCACGCTTGATTTCTGGCTGACCCTCGGTGAGCACGGCGAGGCGATGCAGGAGGAACTAGCCGCCACGCTGGGCGTGAAAAAGACACTGTTGGTCAATTCCGGCTCTTCCGCCAATCTCATTGCAGTAGCCGCTTTGACTACGCACAAGCTGCCGGCACACAAACGTATTCTACCCGGCGACGAAGTCATTACCTGCGCCGCCGGTTTTCCGACCACGGTCGCACCGATTCTGCAAAATGGGGCCGTGCCCGTCTTTATCGATAACCACCCGGTTCATGGAAATGCGCGCATGGACCAGCTGGAAGCGGCTTACGTTGCGGGTAAGACCAAGGCGGTCATGTTCGCCCACACTCTGGGTAACCCGTTCGATCTGGCCGAGGTCTGCGAATTCTGCCACAAACATGAGCTCTATTTGATCGAGGATAATTGTGATGCCCTCGGTTGCACCTTCACCCTGCCGGTCGAACGTGCCGAGAAGATTGGCCTGGATCATTTGTTGAAGATCGCCCGCAAGGGGGAGCACCACTGGATCCGCTTGGAAACGGTGGACGGCCTGGAGTGCCTCACCGCACCCACCGGCACCTTCGGTGATCTTTCGACCCAGTCCTTCTACCCGCCGCATCACCTCACCATGGGTGAGGGTGGCGCGGTCAATATCATCCGCCGTCCGCCCCTGGGCACTTATGCCGAAAGCTTCCGTGACTGGGGCCGTGACTGTTGGTGCCCGAGTGGCAAGGACAACACCTGCAACAAGCGCTTCGGCTGGCAACTCGGTGAGCTCCCGGAGGGCTACGACCACAAATACATTTACAGCCACATTGGTTACAATGTGAAGCCCCTCGACCCCCAGGCCGCCATCGGGCGCAAGCAGATCGAGAAGCTGCCCGCGTTCATCCAAGCGCGTAAAGATAACTGGAACTACCTGCGGGCAGGCCTCAAAGAGTTGGAGACCGTTTTTGAATTTGCGCTCCCCACCAAGGCATCCGGCTGGGATTCGGAAAAAGGCTTTATTTGGGAGGAACCGGGCTACCGCACTGATTGCTCCTGGTTCGGATTCATGTTGCTGGTCAAACCCGATGCACCTTTCTCCACCTCCGAATTTGCCAGCTATCTGGATGACCACAAAATCGGCAACCGCATGCTCTTCGGCGGCAACCTTCTCCGCCAGCCCGCCTTCGTGCAGTTGAAGAAAGACCGCCCCGATGCCATTCGCACCTTGGATTTCTCGGATCATTCATCCGGCATTATTCCTCCGCCATCCAACGGCGAAGCCGTTTCGGCATCCGCTATCACTCATCATTCATCATCTGCCACCGGGGCTTACCCGGGGGCAGATAGAATCATGAACGAGGCGATCTTCATTGGCGTCTTCCCGGGGCTTTCGAAAGTCCAGCTCGATCATATGGTGGGGACAATCCGCGACTTTGTCGCGAATTGTGGATGACGGATAAATGATGGCGGATGGCGAATAAATAATTAAATGCCCAACCCGAATACATTCAAATATCAGCGATTAGTGGTTGCTTACCACGGTTGCGATTTGGCTACTCGTGATAAGGTGGTTTCCGGAAAAGAGCATCTCAAGAAAAGTGAAAAAGACTACGACTGGCTTGGTCATGGCATCTATTTCTGGGAGCATGGGCATGATCGGGCATTAAGGTGGGCAAAAGAACGCAAAGGTAAATTCGTGAAATCACCCTCTGTTGTAGGTGCCTTGATCCAACTGGGAAACTGTTTCGACCTCTTGGATACCACTTATACCCAGACACTCGCGTTTTCTTGGCCCCGCTATCTGGACAACCTCAATACCCAGGGGAAAACGATTCCTCAAAATAAATCGGCGGGATCCCACGACTTGGATCACGTCGTGCGAAATCTTGATTGCGCTATGGTGAATTGGACGATTACCCAGTTGGAAAAGGCTGGAAACCCACGCTTCGATACGGTTCGAGGGGTTTTCCCCGAGGGAGATCCCGCATTTCCAGGGTCGTATATCCAAGGAAAATCGCACATCCAGATCTCAGTCAGAAATCCAGATTGCATTCTGGGTTACTTTCTACCATTTTAAATCTAAAGGGGGTAAAAAATGAGTCACACAACTACATCAAATCATACCAATCCGCTGATTAAAGTGCTGGCAGACCATTTTGCCAAGCAGACGCCCGCGCAGCGCCGCCAAGGGTTGATCGATGCGGGAATCCTTACGAAAAAGGGCAATGTTGCCGGTCCCTACAAATCAGTCATTGTTTCTAAGGGGAAGCGGTAAATAACACCCAGACCGCTCACGCGGGGACCGCTTATTTCCGCTAATTGGACGCTTATTTTTGTGATAGATGACCGCAGAAAGTAGATCCGACATCATTCCTCTCTCCCGTAGCTGCGGCGCGACAGCGACGCGGACTCCCGGCGCATAGGTCATTCCCCATCCATCAATAAGCGCGTCAGCGTTTCTCATAAGAATAACGGAACGACCCCATTTTGCTGCCAGCAATAAAATTAATGCTTGAGTTGCTACAGCGACTATGACACCTACACTAAATTTGATCCCATCATATGACAACACAATCTGATTTTAGCACTATCCGAATTGGTCGCCACATACAAGCCGCTCGTGAAGATGCGCTGCAGTTGCTAAGTGAGGGGCGTCAAAAACGCGTTGCAGCAGTTTATGAACTCGGCAACCAAAATAATTCCCTCCCCACAACTGCCGACGGAGCAGTAAGATTTGCCAACGAACTCGCCTGTTCGATTGCGGATGAAACGCAGGATGACGCCTTCTTCTTTTCCAATATTCGTAATACTGTCAGACGTATCCGTAGGTTGATATCGTAGATTTGTTGCTCTCGCCACCTTGAGCCGTATTCCTTAATGGACTGGAGTTCTAAAAATGGGCGTCTTTTGCTCAGAGAAATCGCTCGGATCCTTGTTTCAGGCATAGCTTTCATGCTGGGCATTTTTCTTATTTTCCAGCAAGATGCAGAACTTCGCAATGCTGGCTTTGCAACCACTGGAACAGTTGTGGGCTATTGGTTGAAATGATGAGTCCTGAAGATCTTGAGCAACTACGTGTTAAACGGATGCAGACCTTAGTCGGTGTCTGGAGGGCCTTAAGTGAAGCCGCTCTTATCCCGAATGCCTACCACTTAAGCAGCCTGTTGATTAACGAAGTAGTCGAACACTATATTTCCGACATCCAGGTGATTAAGTTCAGATACCGCATCGAAGATAGGATCAAGTTACATAAAATCGCGGGCCTCATGGCAGCAAGTATCATTCGCTTTAAGCCGGCTATCCCTGTCAAGGAAGATGAGATAGAACTGTACGACCCTTTTATTAACGAGTCTTTTGCGATCATTCATGGTCTTGCGGTCTGTGGCGAATGTGCTCAAAGCGATGATTATTTGGCACTTACGAAAGAACTTTGGTTTGAACAATGGCTGAATGATTTTCGCTACTTGCTCAGATACCGGAACTATACCGCCGAATCATTAATATTCATCTTCCAAACTTTGTGTGAATTGCGGTTCCCAAACTATTCTGATCCACCGAAAGGGGATTGAATTGAATTAAACGTAGCAGCGGTTAAAAAAAACATCAATAACCATGAACCGTTGCGCGGGCACCGCTTATTTCCGCTTATTACACGCTTATTTATTTGATGGCGGATAAACGATGCCGGATTGCGGATCCTCAATCTGCCATCATCTATCATTCCTCCGCCATCCATCCCATAAGCGGTCGCCAGCTTCGCTGGTAAAAACTCTCATTACGCATCCTCCCCTCATTCATCCGACCTCCGCCATCACCCATCCGTCATCAGCACGCGCCAGCGTTTAAACCATAAGCGTTCCATCAGCGGTGATTAGCGGTTAAAAAAACATCAATAACCATGAACCGCTCGCGCGGAGACCGCTTATTTCCGCTTATTACACGCTTATTTATTTGATGGCGGATATACGATCCGCCGGATTGCGGATCCTCCATCTGCCATCATCTATCATTCCTCCGCCATCAATAATCAGTAATCAAAAAACTCCGATTTTTCAATGCCTCCGACCTCAGCCATCCCCCATCCGTCATCAGCACGCTCACGCGTGCTCATCACAGGCGTCTCCGGATTCGTCGGTCAGAAGCTCGCGGCTCGCTTCCTCGCAGCAGGGCATCAGGTGCTGGGCGTCGATCTGCGGGCAGCGGAGTTTGCCTTTGCTGAGGATGCGCATTTCGAGTTTGTTGCCCTCGATCTGACGGACGCTTCAGCAGTGGCAAAACTGCCCTGGGAGGGGATCGACCTGCTCTACCACCTGGCTGCCGCCGGTGTGAAGGCTGCCACCCGCCAGTGGCCGCTCTGCGTGCAGGTCAATGTCATGGGCACGGCTGCCTTGTTTCAAGCACTCTTGACGCGTGTGCAGGTGGGGCAGCCAGTGCCCCGCATCGTTTATACCAAGACCTACTACGAGGATCATCTGGAGGCACTGCCTGCCTTTCGCGAGAATCCCTATGTCCTATCCAAGATCGCCGCGACCCGTTGGCTGGAAGCGGTCGCACCCCTTTACCCGCAGTCGATCACCATCGCCAAAGTCTTCCAGGTCTATGGTCCGGGCGATGACCCGCATAATGTGCTGAGCTATGCCGCCCGAACCTTAAAAGCCGGTGAAAAAGCGACCTTCGGTTCCGGCAAAAGCCTGCGCGACTGGATCTATATCGACGACTTTATTCAAGGTTTGATCGCCTGTGGCGCGGATCATGGATCGGGCTTACACCGCTTCGATCTGGGTAGCGGCGAGCGGCATAGTATCCGTGAAATGGTGGAAATGATAGCTGAGTCCTGCGGTGCAGATGCCTCACAGCTGGAGTTTGACCCTGCAAAGGATCGGGGGGATACGGAGATTGAGGATTGGGCGAAGCATTTGCCGCCTGATTTTAACATCGGCTATTCGAAAGCAGAAGGGCTTCGAGCACTGGTTGAAGTAAGCTAGAGTAACCGGCAAAGCCGGACACCGCTTATCACCGCTAATGACACGCTTATTAAAAGAACCCTCAGTCATCTTTTTCGATTTGGGAAAGGTGCTGGTCGATTACGATTTCGGCCTCGCCTACAATTATATTAAGAAGCGGTCAGCTCTACCATCCGATGAATACGATCAGCGAATCCCTAAAGTCGAAGAACTGAATGAACTGTATGAGACGGGAACAATCGGGACCGGGGACTTTTTGCAGGGCATGGCGGATCTTCTCGAATTCGGAGGTTCCATTGATTCACTGAAATTAGCCTGGTCGGACATCTTCAAACCAATCCCGGAAAGTATCGATCTTGTCAGCCGTCTAGCCCGAACTCACGCACTTGCAATTATTTCCAATACATCGGATGCGCATATTCAGTTACTGGAGGCCAATTATTCATTCTTCAGCCACTTCAAAGAGCGGGTTTATTCTCACCTCATCGGCTCTAGAAAACCGGATTCGAAGATTTACGAACACGCTATGAAAATAATGGGTGCAAAAGCTGAGAACTCTCTTTTTATCGATGATCGCATCGAGAATATACACGCCGCCGCAGATCTGGGCTGGGCGACTATTCATTTTCATGACGGAGCTGATTTGAGACAGGCATTAATTGAAGCTGGAGTGGGAATTCCTTCTAAGGAGCCGCGCTGAGGAACCGATTATTAAAAACAACTCCTCAACTATAAGCGGTGATCAGTGGTGATGAGCGGTTGCTCGTAGAGCGCAAAGAAAAGTCCGCACAGCGGGACCGCTGATAACCGCTAATCACACGCTAATAAAAGAAACGCCCAGAAACCATAAGCGGTGATGAGCGGTGATTAGTGGTCGCTCGTAGAGCGTATGAATACATGAAAAGTGAATATTTAAGTGATGAAGGTTACGCCTTAATGGGTGCTGCGTTCGAAGTGCACCAGGAATTGAACGGCGGGCTCTATGAAGAAATCTACCAAGAAAGCCTGGAACATGAGCTGGGGCTGCGGAAGATCCCGTTTCTGACAAAGGCTGAGCTGAAGGTTTACTACAAGGGCCACCTTTTAAATAAACGTTATATCCCCGACTTGGAAGTATCTGGTGAAATTATCACGGAACTCAAATCACTGAAGTCACTGACTCCGGAGCACGAGCAGCAACTTTTGAACTACATGCGTATCACAAAGAAAGCCGTGGGTTACTTGATCAACTTTGGCCCGATGAAATATCTGGAGTGGAAACGCTATATTCTTGAGGAATACATACCGACTAATTAAATCCACTCTGCGGGACTTCTGATAACCACTAATCACACGCTAATAAATGAATGCACCATAAGCAGTAATCAGTGGTGATAAGCGGTCGCTCGTAGAGCGTAAAAAAAATACCGCGCTGCGGGACCGCTGATAACCGCTCATCACACGCTCATAAAAGAAAATGCTTCTACATAATAAGCGGTGATAAGTGGTAATAAGCGGTCGCTCGTAGAGCGTAAAAAAATACAGTGCTGTAGAACCGCTAATAACCACTAATCACACGCTCATAAAAAAAACTCTCGCCACCATAAGGGGTGATAAGTGGTGATAAGCGGTCGCTCGTAGAGCGTTTAAAAAACTCCGCGCTGCGGGACCGCTCATCACCGCTCATCACACCCTAATAAAAGAAACCCTTCTCTCCACCATAAGCGGTGATCAGTGGTGATAAGCGGTCGCTCGTAGAGCGCAAAAAAAGTCCGCGCTCCGAGACCGCTCATCACACGCTCATAAACTTTTAATCTCGATACAAAATACTATGAAAATACTAATAACCGGAGGCTGTGGCTTCCTTGGCTCCAATATCGCAGCATCCTACTTACAGAGCGGCGACGAAGTCGTCGTAGTGGATGCACTCTTTCGCAAAGGCTCCGAGTTGAATCTGGACTGGTTGCGTACGCTGGATGCGGCGTCGAATCTGAGTTTTTATCAGCTCGATTTGGCTGAGACCGAAAAGCTGAATGCTGTATTCCAAAAGGAAGCGCCTTTTGACTACATCTGCCATTTGGGTGGGCAGGTCGCGATGACCACTTCACTCTCTGATCCGCGTCGGGATATGATGACCAATGTGGTCGGCACCTTTAACGTCCTGGAGGCAGTGCGTCAATTTTGCCCGGAAGCGCTCGTCGCCTATAGCTCAACGAATAAGGTGTATGGCGACCTTGAGCATCTCCGCTATGAGGAGTTGCCGACGCGATTCTCATTGCCGGATTATCCAAATGGTCTCGACGAAAGCACGCCGCTTGACTTCGCCTCACCCTACGGTTGCTCCAAAGGCGCGGCCGACCAATACATGCGCGACTGGCACCGTAATTACGGGCTGAACACGGTTGTTTTCAGGCATAGCTCGATTTACGGAGGTCGGCAGTTTGCCACCTTTGATCAGGGCTGGATTGGGTGGTTCTGCCAAAAGGCAGTCGAGCAGGCGGCTGCTTACGAGGCGGGTCAGCAACCTGAGCCCTTCACGATTTCAGGCACGGGTAAACAAGTGCGCGATGTTCTGCATGCAGAAGATTTGATTCGACTTTATCGTTCGGCCTATGCGCAGCGTGATTCGGTTGGGGGGCAAATTTTTAATATTGGTGGTGGTATAGGGAATAGCCTTAGCTTGCTGGAACTCTTCGATTTACTGAAGGAACTGGCTAATATGCCGGAACCGATGCGCTTTGAGCACTTACCAAGGCGCCAGAGCGATCAGGACTTTTTCGCCGCTGATATCACGAAAGCTAAGGATTTATTAGGTTGGGTTCCTGGAGTCAGTGCACTCGTAGGAATTTCAAAAATGCTGGACTGGACGAGTGAGCATCTTAGCTCATAGGCTATTCAACTATGGAATTTTCAAACGTAAGCCTATCCATTGTTATACCGACGCTAAACCGAGCTGACCTATTGATTAAGACTTTGCGGCTCATTTTGCCACAAGTAAAACAAGCATTCAGTCGAGCCGAGATTCTAGTATGTGATAACGCCTCCACAGACAACACCGCAGAAGTGGTTAAGAATTACCAAGTTGAATATCCCTTTCTTAGGTATCACTACTGCCCCGAAAACGTTCAGATTGACCAAAGTTTTCAAAGGTCGGCTGGGCTTTGCCGCGGGGAATTTATTTGGGTCCTAGGTGATGATGACTATCCCGCATTTGCTGCCGTCCAGCGATTGATTAAAGCAATCGATCAGCACCCAGATGTATCAATGTTTCATTTTGAACGACTATTTGCAGACCCGAAAATGCAAAGAGGATGGTTCCACTTTGCAATTTTGGATGGTGAGGAAAAAAAGCTTAGTGGCAGCGAGATGTGGGATTTAGTTTTTATGCGATTATCGTTTATCTCTTGTTTTGTGGTGCGGCGAGAGTGCTGGAAAGGGGACTTTGACTTTCCAAGGTATGCCGGCTTTGCGTTTATGGCGATGATCTATCAAAAAGTGTGGCAGTCGCCTTGCTTGATGCTGGGAGATCCCCTTGTTGTCCAGCGCGCTAGTGTTAGTGCCTGGAAGGCAAGTTGGCCGCAGTATTGTTTATTATCGATGCCCCGCGTCGTTAAGCTTCTTTCGTCGAGAGAAAACTGTACGGAGCTAATTTCGAAATGGCGCTCTCGATATGCTAGCGGTTACGCATTGGTTTACCTGTTGATACAAGCAAAGGCATTTGGTTTCCAAAAAGAGCGAGAAAAATGGAAGGAGGCAATGAGCTACCAAAATTTTAAAAATCGCTGTATAGCCGCATTGATTACTTTCCTAATGCCTACGGTAGCTTGTAAATTGATACTCTCTTATCTAACCCATAAGAAAAAAGCAGCTTCCGGTCTTACTTGATCGAGCATTTGGTGTTCGAGCCTCAGTAAAGAAAGAGACTGGGATAGAAAAAATCTCCCGAATGTGCAGTATGATTAAGCTTAACAGAAGCCACCTCGAATAAAACTAGCATGTTAAACTACCAAGAATGAAAATGTCCCTCTCCAAAAATAAAAAAAGAAGAATTTTACTTATGGGTCTGACTGGAGCAGTAGAGCGTCCCTCTGCTTACTTCCGATTCTTTGCTAATCAATCCGGCTTTTGCGTGAACGTTTTCACGTATGGAAATAGAGGAGGGATTCCTCTTTTGGGTAGACTGTTGTCGCTCCTGCACGGCGCTATCTCTGTTATTCACGCTGATGTCGTAGTTGTTTTACCGATGAGTCAAACAAAGCCGATTTTTATGACGTTGATGCGTTTGGCTAGACTATTCAAAAAACGTATTATTCTTGATTTTTATATTTCTGTTTATGAATCAGAGCTGCAGCGAGAAGCATTTTTAAAGGAGTCACACCTTGGGCAAAGGATGTTAGCACAGGAGCGCATAGCCGTGCATTTGAGCGACATTGTAATTTTCTTGAGTCAGTCTGAGAAGGTTCATTATATGAAGCTTCTGGACTTGCCAGCTTCCGCTTCTCAAACAGCTATAGTGCATTTGGTTACAGAAAGAAAACCTCAAGCACGACTACCGTTTACCAAATCAGTTGGAAACAACAGGCCGCTGATTGTTTGGTGGGCGAGGCTCGGCAATCCCATCCATGGCTTCGAAGTGATTGCAGAAACGATCAAAATTCTCTTAAATTCTGGCTTTCATGGTAGATTCGGGATATATGGTGATGGTGAAGATGAGTATGCGAGTGCACGTTTAAAGTATCCGTTTCTCTTTGAAGCTGAATCCGTCGATTTCCGACTAGATGTGAACTTTTCAAATGGAAAATTAAATCGGATTTTGGAAAACGAGGCTGACATCGCTCTAGGAGCATTTGGAACTTCCGAAAAAGCAAGGACGGTAATTTTGAATAAAATAGTTGAGGCTTCCGCTTATGGGATCCCATCGATAACGTGCTGGTCAACTGGGGTAAGTGAAATATACGTGGAGCGGAGTTCGATACTTTTTTCTGAATCAACCCCTCAGGGGTTAGCCCAAATGATTCAAAAAACCACAGGCTCGCCAGAGCAGATCAAGGTTATTGGTGAAAACGCGCGTAAGACCTTTCAAAACCACTTCTCTGAAAGAGCCTTCGAAGAAAGACTCAGTTTGATTTTCAAGGATTAAGTGCATGTTCAAAAAGCGTTGTAGGCACAAGGGGCGATCAGTTTTGTTCGCAGACCGTAGTCGGGTGAATCTGGCGGCACGCACAGCGAGAGGGGGAGTATCTTTAATTTCCAGCCAGGTATTCAGGTTCCTATTGCAAATCATTACGCTCGCCGCTTTGGCTCGTCTTCTTGACCCCGTGGATTTTGGTCTGTTCGCGATGGTCACGGTGCTCACTAACTTCCTGAATTTAGTTGGGAATTTGGGCTTGGTGCAAGCGACTGTGCAGCGTCCAAAAATTACGTGTCAGGAAGTCAGTAATTTATTTTGGTTAAATGGCGCCGTCGGGTTGCTGATTGCACTTTTTATCATGCTCATTGCGCCCTTCATAGTGCTATTCTATGGCGAAGTCCACCTTCGCAACATAGTTTACGTAATGGGGCTTGCGATTTTCATACAGATGTTAGGCCTCCAGCACCGCGCACTTTTGGAGCGATCATTTCAATTTGGAAAATTAGCATATTTGGAAATCGGTAGTCAGCTTCTGGGAGCTATCGGTGCCGTAGCTCTCGCGTATCTTGGATTTAGCTACTGGGCACTCGTCTTTCAGTATGTGATCGCCGCAGGAGTCTCGACCATGGGTCTGTTTGTATTGTCTAATTGGCTTCCTTCATTTCCTAAAACGTCGGTGTCGGTGAGAGCTTACCTGACCTACGGCTTAAATTTAGCCGGATTTAATTTCCTTAATTTCTTCGCGAGAAATACGGACAACATCCTTTTGGGTAAAATCTACGGGGCTGGTTCACTGGCAATCTACCAAAAAGCCTATGCGTTATTGATGTTACCGGTTCAACAGATCAACTCTCCTCTGACCAGAGTGCTACTACCCGCGCTGAGTCAGGTATCTGGTGATCCGCGCGCCTTTAAAAATGCATATGGCCGTTCTATTAAGACTCTCGCTTGGATTTCAGTCCCCTGTATTGTCGGGGTCGGAGTAATTGCAGATGAGCTCGTCTTGCTTGTCTTAGGTCCGAAATGGGAAGATTCAGTATTAATTTTTAAGTTGCTTCTGCCTGCAGCTCTGGTCGGCGCGACAAACGTCGCAACAGGATGGGCCTACCTCAGCCTTGGACACACAGATCGACAGTTTAAGTTCTCGTTCTTAAATACAATAGTAATTATCGGAGCATTGTTTACTGGTGCCCAATATGGTTTAGAAGAGACTGCTCTCGCTTTTAGCCTAGCCAGCCTAATACTACGAATTCCTGATTTATTATATTGTTTTAAAGGAACTTGTTTAAAATTTTGGGATTTTTCTTCGAATGTGTTGCGGCCCTATTTCGTCTCAATTATTTCTGGTCTAACAGCATTATTAATCGTAGACAGAGTGCAAATTGAGGGCTTATTGCTCATGACGTTGACCAAGATATCAATTTTTACAGCAGGAATGGTTGCTCTTGATTTGATACTGCCAGGCACCAAAGCGCTTCAAATCTATCTCAATCTAGTAGCCATCCTCCTCAAAAAACAGAAAGCGCTATGAGGTTGTTTATTCTTATCCCAGTTTTACCGCTATTGGCATATCTCTTTTTGTCAGTCTTCAATTTTCATTTTGGGCTGACTGTATTTGGCGAGATAAAAACGTGGACTACAGTTTTTGTACTTTTTTGCGGGGTGATATCAACACTCTGTTTTGTTGGGGGGCTCAAAACCAGGGGCAGAGCTTCAGGTTTTAAGCCAAAGATAAAGACTTTGGAGAGGGTCGTCTTCTTTGGTTTTTTATCGGTCTCGGTCGGTTTATTACTCCAAATTGTTGATAGATACATGGGGGGATTGTCAATCAAGACGAGCCTGGAGGCTACATCTGAGGTTCGCTCGATGAGGCAAACAACCTTTCTTTCAACTGCTTCAGTCTTGTTTCTTTTTATGTATCTACCCGCAATGGGCTCGCTCGCTTACATGGTCTTCAACAAGATAAAAGTTCGCTGGCTGTTATGGGCCGTGTTCCTCATTGCTGGCGGGCTTGTTGTTTTCAATTCGTTGATTAATGTTAACCGGGCTCCAATTCTTAATTTTCTCTTTCTAGGGGCTTTTGTGTTGTTATTTGGTAGTCGGGTCAGCTTGTCTACAACCCATGTAAAAAGGATGCTTTGGGCGACACTTGCAGGTGTAACTTTAGTTATAGCATTTACTATGTATTCGATTTTTATCTCAGAAAACCGAACGGGATTAAGTGAAACGGTTCAACTTCGAACGGCTTTTGAGCGAGCACGTTACGATTACCTTGCTCAAAATCTTCCAGTTGGGGCACTGAATTTCTTAAATTCTGCGTCCTATTATTTGTCGCATCAAATGATTTTTGTCGACGCCGCTCTGAATAAGTCCAACGCTTTTCGATTCACGCCACAAATTTTAAACAGTTGGTTCGTCGGTCAATTGGCTCCAATTTTTCCACAATTTTATTACGGGTATTTGTATGCGATCACCGAAGTTTACAGTATCGCAGGTGTTCCTGTTTACACCTGGCGATCAATCATCGGGCAGCTTATCGTCGGTTTCGGTTGGATCGCTACGCCGTTTCTCTTGGGTGTCCTTTGCTTTTTTCTTGGCTGCTGTGTTCGACGCGTGATCGCAACCGGAGACTTCTTTGCTTTCTTACTGGTGTTAGGATTATATTATATCGGGGTGAATGCTTACATGGTTTTTAAGGTCGACCAGTTTATTAACGGTATGATTTTCTTTATGTTATTTTTGTTTTTCCTGAGGCGGCAAAAATTATTCAGGATGAGTATCTAAATTAGTGTTAGGTTTGGGGTGTGCACATTGAAAAACCTTAAGTGCAGCCGCTTAAATATTTAGTGTGTAAGGATGATATTTAACTCGTTAGCTTTTATAGAGTTCTTCTGCATCGTATTCTCTTTGTATTGGGGATTAGCGTTTCGCTCTATCTCGCTCCGGAACTTATTTTTACTAGTAGCGAGCTATGTATTTTATGGGTATTGGGACTGGAGATTTCTTTTTCTAATTGCTTTCAGCTCAGGGGTGGACTTCCAAGTTGGCATTTTGCTTGGAAGAATTGAGTCGGAGAAATGGCGTAAAGCACTCCTAACTGTTAGTATCCTCACAAATATTGGCCTCCTTGGATTCTTTAAGTATTACAATTTCTTTATTGAGTCTGCTGAAAATGTTTTGTCGCAATTAGGTTTTGCTGTGAATGCCGGTTCGTTAAATATTATCCTCCCTGTTGGAATCAGTTTTTATACTTTCCAAACATTGAGTTATACAATTGATGTATATAGAAAAAAATCTCGCACTGTAGTTCGGCGTTGGACTTTTGAGCCGGACCCGCAAAGTTGGACAGGTTGCTTCACCCAACTAAGGTAAAGCAACCAATGAAAAAGAGACGTAAATTCACATCAGAGTTTAAAAGCAAAGTAGCGCTCGAAGCGCTGCG
>Ga0100391_1003107_pt1 | contig 17095 bp, 14 predicted proteins | sample CryGeymeta201515_FD_81541 | JGI IMG/M metagenome (GOLD analysis project Ga0100391, IMG submission 81541) | Groundwater microbial communities from Crystal Geyser aquifers in Utah, USA - Crystal Geyser metaG 2015-15 | ecosystem: Environmental > Aquatic > Deep subsurface > Groundwater | place: USA...
CGTGCGAAAGCGGACCATGGCCCGCCATGACCCCGCTCGCGCGCAGCCAGTTGCTGTGGAACATTGCCGATGTGCTGGAGGCCAATATCGATGAGCTGGCCGAGCTGGAAACGCTCGATCAGGGCAAGGCGCTGTATGTCGGGCGCTGGGCCGAAATCCCCGGCGCGATTGCGCAGTTCCGCTATTTCGCCGGGATGGCGACCAAGATCGAGGGTTCGACCATCCCCACCTCGATCAATTATCAGCCCGAAGGCAAGCAGGTGTTCGCTTATACCAGACGGCAACCTGTTGGCGTTGTGGGCGCGATTGTGCCGTGGAATTCGCCATTGGTGCTGACCGCGATGAAGATCGCCCCGGCGCTCGCGGCGGGTTGCACCATGGTCCTCAAGCCCGCCGAAGACACTTCGCTCACCGCTGTGCGCCTGCTTGAATTGATGCAGGAGGCAGGCCTGCCCAAAGGCGTGGTCAATCTGATTACCGGCCTTGGCATGGAAGCGGGCGCGGCGCTGGCCGCACACAAGGACGTGAACAAGGTCGCCTTTACCGGCTCCACCCAGACAGGCCGCGCGATCTTGCAGGCCTCGGCCGGCAATCTGAAGCGCGTCAGCCTTGAGCTGGGCGGAAAATCGCCAGTCATCATCATGCCCGATGCCGATCTGGATGCAGCCATCCCGGGCGCGGCCAATGCGATTTTCTTCAATGGCGGGCAGGTGTGCATCGCGGGATCGCGGCTTTATGCGCATGCTTCGGTGTATGACCGGGTGGTTGAAGGCATCGCCGCCGCCGCGCAATCCATCACTCTTGGCCATGGCCTCGATCCGGCAACGCATATGGGCCCGCTGGTCAGCCAGAAACATGCCGCCAAGGTCGCCAGCTTCATCGAGCACAGCCGCGCGGCAGGAGCCAGCATTGTCACCGGAGGCGAAGCCATCGGACCCAATGCGAGCTTCATCACCCCGACCGTCGTCGCCAATGCCAAACCCGATGCCGCAATCATGCGCGAGGAAGTGTTTGGCCCGGTCCTCGTCGTCACCCCTTTTGACGATACCGAGGAAGTGATCGCAGCTGCCAATGACAGCGATTATGGCCTGGCCGCAGGGATCTGGACCGAAGGGCTGTCCAATGCCACCCGCCTTGCCGAGCGGATCAATGCCGGAACCGTGTGGATCAACAGCCATGCCATGTATGATGCCTCGCTGCCCATCGGCGGGATGAAGCAATCAGGTTATGGCCGCGATAGCGGACAAGCGGCGCTGGAGAATTATCTGGAGCTCAAGACGGTGTGCGCCATCGTCTGAGCGCGATCATCCGCACCCATAAAACGGCGCCGATCCATCGCGGATCGGCGCCGTTTTTGTGTTTGCATAAAGCAGGTCCTAAAACGCGACCGAAGCGGTTACGCCCGCGCTGCGACGTTCGCCGTAGAACTGGCCATAAGTATTGCCGAAAGGCAGCAGCACGGCAAAGGCGTTCGAGGTATATTTCTTATCGAGCAGATTGCGGGCCCACAGGCGCACACTGATCGTATCGTTGAAAGTGACACCTGCCGAACCGTTCATCAGGAAACGCTCCGGAATAACGCCAAGATTGGCCGCATCGGCAAAGAATGCCGCCTGCCAGCTGGCATCCGCGCGGATGAAGGCGCTGGCATTGCTGCTGATGTCACCTTCCCACTGAATGCCGCCAGAGGCCTGCGTGGGGGTGGAGCGCTCGATTTCATTGCCCGAAATGTCGCCATTGGCATTGCACACGATATCGTCGCACGGCACGGTCGCGCCGGGCGCACCGCGGCTGAAGCGGCTGTCAAACGTGCCATCGGCATAGGTGCCCTCGGTATGCGAGAAGGTGGCATCGATGCTGATCTGATCGGTGACCAGAACATTGGCTGACAATTCGATCCCGTAAAGCTCGGCATTGCCGAGATTCCTGGTGATCGTGGGCACATTGGGATTGGTCGGGTTGGCGGGATCGAAATCCGCCGAGTTGATCTGGATATCGGTCCAGTCGGTGTAATACACTGCCGCATTGAACACCACCCGGCCATCGGCCAGCGTGCCTTTGAGACCGGCCTCATAGGTCCAGTTGGTTTCGGGATCGAACACCCGGTCCGCGGCATTGCGCGCGGTGGCATTGAAGCCGCCAGCCTTGGCACCGCGGGCCACCGTGACATAGCCCAGCACGTCCTGATTGAGATCGCGCTCCACCGTTATGCGCGGGGTGAATTCCTTGAACGTCGCGCTGAGCGGGTTGGTGGCGCCAAGCGCGCGCCGATTGTCGGTCGAGGTGATTTCCGTTTCGGAATACCGGCCTTCGACGCCAAACCGGGTCATCCCGTCGCCCGAAGTCCACAAGAGCTCCCCGAAGATTGCCGTGGCTTCCGTTTCGATCCGCTCGTCACCCAACAGGATATTGAGCGCGCCCGGCGTGCCGGGAGCCGTGTTGCCGTTGAAAGGAAAGAAATCAGCAGCAGAGGTGATCGGCGCAATATTCACGCTGGTGAAGGTGTTGTTGTCTTCGCCGGTCGAGTAGAAACCGCCGATGGCACCGCTGATGGCCCCGCTGTCAAAGGTCAGGCGCAGTTCGTGGCTGTCGTAGCTGATATCGCCAACCGGAGTGACCTGGAAATTGCACAGGCCGCCAAACGCGGTCACAAGTGTGCCGCAATTGATCGGATCGGGTTCCCCGCTGGTGGCGATATCCACTGTGCCATCGATCAGGCCGAAAACATAGCTCAGGGTGAGACCATCGGAAAATTCATAGGCGACGCTCGCGCGGAAAATATCCGTTTCGGCCTGGGTAGCGAAGCCGCGCGGATCGTTCAGCGTGGTTTCTGCCGGATCGGGGAAATTGCCACAGATGAAGGGACGATTGCCATTGCGCACCGCGCCGCAATTGGTGATCGCGCGCAGGCCATTGTCCGTTGCGGTGATCTGACCGGGATCAAGGATGCCGCCCGAAGCTTCGCCGATATAGCGCGAAGCGCGCGCTTCGTTGGAATTGTCGGAATAGTTGTACGAGAAATCGAATATCAGGCCATCGACCGGCTCGACCACAGCGGAGAGATAGACCGAGGTGTTGTCCCAGCCACCCACATTGCCGGTAGTGCTTGGGCCATCGATCGCCAGATCGGCGAAGGGGTGCGCGTTTTCCCAGCTGCCGTCATATTCCGAGGTGTTGACCGACGCGAATACCGCCATGCGATCATTGAGCGAAACGTTCAGGAAACCGCCGAGGTCGAAGCGCTCGTCAATCCCGGCAGTGCCCTCGATCTTGCCCGAGATATCGCCATCCATGACGGCCTTGCGCGGGACATAGTTGATCGCGCCGGCAAAGGCGTTGCGGCCATAGCGTGCGCTTTGCGGGCCCTTGACGATTTCAACCCGCTGAAGGTTGGTGGTGCCGATATCAACCGCCCATGAGCGCGGGATATAGATGCCGTCATAGAAGGTCGAAACATTGGTTTCCAGAGCAGTCACGCGGGTCTGTGCCTGACCGCGGATGACCGGGATGGCGAAACCACCCGAGAAATCCTCAAAGCTGAAACCGGGCGTGAACCGGGCAACGTCATCAAGCTCTTGCAAACCAAGGCGGTCAATCTGCTCTTCGCCAAAAGCGGTAATGGCGAGCGGCACGTCCTGAAGGCTTTCCTCCTTGTTCCGCGCGGTGACGATAATCACATTGCTGGTCCCGGCAGCGGTCGTGGCGGTGTCCTGCGCTGCGGCAACAGCGGGGCAGGCCAGCATGGCGGCCATCGCGCCCGCACTGATACCTGCTTTCATCGGCAGTCTGATCATCTTTGATTCTCCCTCTAGATTGTGGCCAAATGGTCACTGCAAGCAAAACACGAACCCATAGTTTAATCGGCCGGTCGCTTGGGAGGAGCACCAAAGAAGGCCTATCCATCTGGCAGATAAAGCGCTTTTAATCCCATATTTTCAGATAGTTGATTTGCATGAATTGGAGCCGGTGCAAGGCCTTTGCAGGCGCATCGCATGAGGTTGCATCGCGATTGTGTCTATGATGCAACAGTGCGCCATGCAGGTGATTGCGCTAAGCCAATTGCCCCGGAAAGTGGGCCTCGTGATTGCTGGCATACCAATCGGCGATTTCTTCGCGCGTTGCCCACCAGATGCCGTCCAGCCCTTGCGCATATTCGATGAATTCGCGCAGCGCCCGGATCGTGTAGGCGCGGCCCGAGACATGCGGATGCAAGCCCACATTCATGATCCGCCCGGTCCTGGCGCCTTCTTTGTGCAGCACCGAGAGTTCCTCGATCAACAGATCGCGATATTGATCGGTGGTGCGGTTGTTGCGGGTCAGGATCGTAAAATCGTTGATGACATTGGAATAGGGCGTCGCCACGATCGGACCGGCATCGGTGCGGATCATATAGGGCTGATCATCATTCATGATGTCGCAATAGGCCTTGAAGCCTTCCTCGACCAGAATGGTCGGCGTGTTCAAGGTTCCGCGCAGGGAACTCGACAGCCAGACCTTGGGCTTCTTCCCGGTATGCTGCTCATACATTTCCACCGATCGGCGGATGATGTCGCGCTCGGCATCAATATCGTCGTGGAAATCGGTCAGCAGTTCGCCCTGCTCGTAATTGTGCGCGATCAGTTCCCAGCCCCGCGTGAGGCAGGCATCGGCCATGGCCTTGCGCCGTTCAAACGTGACCGCGTTCACCGTGCAGCCCGCCTTGGCGCCCATCTCGTCAAACATCTCGAACATGCGCCACACGCCCACGCGCTGGCCATATTCGCGCCAGCTGTAGTTGGGATAATCGGGAATGCGCCCTGCCAGCGCATTGGGCAGCAAGGCCGGTCCGCCCGCGTAATAGGGATGATCTGTATCTTTGACGAGATCCCAGGTTTCCAGATTGAAAGTGAACATCAAAGCCACTTTCGCCCCGCCCGGCCATTGCAAGGGGGCGCGCTCGGGCAGCGGGACATAATCATATTCAAACATGGCGCAGGTTCCTAGAATTCGGCCATCAGACGGCCAAAGCCATCCTTCTGATCCATGATGCCGTTTTCGCGCAGCGCATTCCAGTAAGTCGCGGTGTTGATCGCGATGACCGGCTTGCCAAGCCACTCTTCAGCAGCGGCGGCGAATGTGATCATCGAAAGATTGGTGCCCACCTGCACCAGCGCATCGACATCATCACCGTCGAGCTTGTGCAGTTCTTCGCGCAAGGTGCTGGTCGGCACCTGCGCAATCGCGGTCCAGCTGGGGCATTTGAGGCAGGTATCGCGCACCACTTCGATATCGTGATCGGCCATGAACCGGGCAACCTGGGCATTGGCGCTGGGATAGTATGGCGAGATGACCGCGATCTTCTTGATGCCACCATACGCATTGAAAGCGTTGATCAGGCTTTGCGAACCGGTGCACAGGCCAATGCCCGCCACATCCTCGATATTCTTCTTCCATTCAGCCGCGCCCTTGGCGCCGCCATAGAAGGTCACTGCGCTCATCCCCATGACGAGGTAATCGGGATTGCAGGTGAGCACGCCCTTGACCGCATCAATCGTGTTGCGACTGATTTCCATGGTTCCGGCCATGAAGGTCTCGTCCGAGATCGCCTGGGCATCATTGACCACGATGCGGCTGTAATGATTGGTGACGCCGCGCACGCGCAGATCATCGAAATCGGGCTGCACGATCGTATTGGTCGAGGGGCCAAGCACGCCAAACAACCGGCGATGGCCCTGCACATCAGGATTGGGTCGCGGCCAGACAGACATCAGGCGGCCTCCTTTTCCTTTTCCAGACACTCGATCATCGCTTGCCGGATCAGATAAGCGCGCCGCAGCTCGTCATTGGCGCGGATATTCTCCAGCTCCGCCCGGCGCAGCGCATGTTGCCCGTCGCCTGCCTGAAGGAATTTCTTGTTCTTGATCGTTTGCGCCTGAATGAAATCATGGGTTGTCGTGCGCCGCTGGCGGTCAAACGCGCTCAGCATCTGCGCCGCATCGGCCCCGTGATTGTATGCCCGATCAAGCTTCTGGCACAGGTTGAACGCGTCATGGATCCCTGAATTCATGCCGAACCCGCCGATCGGATTGTTGAGATGGGCAGCATCGCCGATGATCGCAACGCGGCCCTCGACAAAGCTCTTGGCGACGCGCTGATGCACGCGGTAAATGGTCCGGTGCGCGGTTTCGACACGCTCGCCATTTCCGGTCAGGCGATCGAACACGGCATTCTTGTTCGCATCCGATTTCAGCAAGCCATCATCCTGGCTTTCCTCCGCCGGGACAAGCACGCGCCACAGCGAGGGCACGCGCAAAAGCACCATCCATTCCTCGGGATCGGAGACGTAATTGACCAGAGCCAGATCGGGCAGATGGGTTTCCAGCGGCTCGGTCGTGGTGAAACAGAGAAATTTTTCAGGGTATGTGAACCCGTCAAATTCCAGATCCAGCCATTTGCGCACAATCGAATTGCCGCCATCCGCGCCGATCAGAAAATCCGCCTTGATCTTGACGATATCAAGCGGGGCCTCGGCAAAAACTTCGATACCCGCGGCATTCTGATCAAACCCGATCAGGCGGTGGTTGAACAAAACCTCGGTGCCATCTGACTGGCGCACGGCTTCCGACAGCATCCGCGAGAGATGATATTGCTCGCACTGAACGCGGAAAGGATAGCGCGTCACATCGGCGATCTCGGACAGATCGAAATCGATCACTTCACCGGTCTGCCGTTCGCGCCAGTGATAAATCGGCGCCTTGAGACCCTTGGCAATCAGCTTTTCGGTAATGCCGAACTGGTCGAGCATTTCCAGGGTTGGCGGGTGAAACGTCGATGCGCGCAAATCAAGCGCGCAGTCGGACCCTGTTTCCAGCAGCACCACATCGATGCCTTGCTCGGCAAGCAGAAAGGCCGCCACTGTCCCAACCGGACCTGCCCCGGCGACAACCACTTGTGTCGTCATCTCGCGCATTCTTTTCACTCCACGCAGGGTTTTGCCGCACTGCGAAAATGCTGCGCGCGTCCCGTCCCGATGTGTATCAACGCGCCCTAAATGCATCGCCAGCCGAGATTTCGAATACTTCGCCTGCCAATTGTCCATCGCGTGGATAATGTCGGGAGGTTGGCTGCAAGCTTACCGCCATGCGGATAAAAAGTGGCCAAGGACACCGTCGGAAGGACAAGAAAGATGCCCCTGAACCGCCATCCCTTGCGCGAGATTACGCAAGTCGAGATTGATACATACAAGCGCGATGGTGCGGTATGTCTGCGCCAGGTGTTCGACAAGGACTGGATTGACCTGCTCGAACCGATTGCCCGCGAGGTGATTGTCGGCAAGAAAGATGTCGGATTGCTGCCGACGATCCCGGGCCGGTACATGGCGCGCTGCATCGAGGAATACCGCAAGTTCGTGTTCGAATCGCCGCTTGGCGAGGCGGCTGGCAAAATCCTGGAAGCGAAGGAAATCCGCTTCTTCTTCGATGAATTCTTCGCCAAGCCTGCGCAATCGGACGCCAAGACCTTGTGGCATTGCGATCGCATGGCTTTTCCGGTCGAAGGCAAGAGTGTGCCAAGCCTGTGGATCCCGCTCACGCCCATTGTGAAGGCCAACTGCCTCGAAGTGCTTGCCGAAAGCCAGCATGATGATGTGCCCTATTGGCTGTTCAGCCCCAATGCGCGCAAGATGATCAAGCCCGATGACCGGGTGCCGCATCCCGATATCGAGCCGCTGCGCGGGACACCGGGCAAGCGGTTTCTAACCTGGGATATGGAGCCGGGGGATATGCTTGTCGTGCACCCCTGGGCGCTGCATTATTCGGCAGGAAACCCGACAGACGATTATCGCATCGCCATTTCGGAACGCGTCTTTGGCGATGATATCCGCTGGGCGCCGCGCCCCGATTGTCTCAACATTGCCGGGGTCTGCTTTGACGAGATGCTCGATGGTGAAAAGCCCGCTGGCCCGCTCTTCCCGCTGCTCTGGTCGCAAGATGGCCGCAGCGATGATGACAGCCAGTATCCGCGCGGCTTTGCCACCACCTGGGCCAAGCGCGACATGGGCGGGGTCAATGAATACGACACCTTCAAGAAAATGAAGGTCAGGGAAGATGCAGGCGAATTGAGCAATAAGGCAACCGCTCCGGCGGATTGATCTGATGTCCTCGCCTGACATACTTCGCTCGCGATTGGCATCGCCAAAGCTGCTGATCGCGCCCGGCATTTACGACGCTTTGAGCGCCTACCGCGCGCAAGAGGCGGGTTTCGAGGCGGTGTTCATTTCCGGCTCCGCGCTGGCTGCAACCCATCTCGCACGGCCCGATATCGGCCTTTTGTCGCTGGGCGAATTGACCGGAATCGTATCGCGCATAACCGAGCGGATTGCCATCCCGGCAATGGTCGATGCCGATCAGGCGTTTGGCAATGCCTACATGACAGCGCGCACCGTGAAATTGCTCGAACGCGCCGGCGCGGCAGGCATCCAGATCGAGGACCAGTGCGAGGTCAAGCCATCGGCCGCGCCGCTTTCCCGCCCCCTGATCGCGCCCGCCGCCATGGCCGACAAGATCAAGGCGGCCAAGGATGCCCTTGTGGGCACAACAGTGATCAGCGCGCGCACCGATGTGACAGCCAACGATGGCTTTGCCGCAGCTCTCGACCGGATCGCGCTCTATGATGACGCTGGCGCGGACATGCTGTTTGTCGAAGGATTGAAGACCCGCGCGCAGATGGAGGAACTGGTCGCCGCCGTCGGCGGAAGGAAGCCGCTGTTGCACAATCTTCTGCGCGCCGACGATGAAGTGACCAGCGCCAGCGATGTGGCTGCGATGGGTTACGCCATGGCGCTGTTCCCCGGCATTGTGCCCGCTGCAATCGGCGCCGCGCTCGATCAGGCCCTGTCCGCCCTGGCCGTCGCCCCGGTTCTTGCAACGCCAACGCATCCGTCTGCCGACCGGATTGGCGCACAGGACTTTCTTGCGCGCAGCTAGCCAATAGCGCGCAATTGGCATTGAACAGGCAGACAAGAGGCCGCCGATGAAGCTGTTTTATTCCCCGTTTCATACCTTTGTGCACAAGGTGCTGGTGACAGCGCATGAATGTGGCCTGTGGGACGAGATCGATTTTATCGCCACTTTCCCGTTCAAGAACCTGGAGGGCGAAGATCAGGGCGAGGCCTACTCGATTGCCGCGATCAATCCCTTGAGCAAAGTGCCCACGCTGGCGACGGATGAGGGCCAGGTGATCTATGGCAGTCAGGCCGTGTGCGAGTTTCTTGATGCCAACAGCAAGGCTGCGCGCATGTATCCTCCAGCCGGGCCAGCGCGATGGGATGCGATCACGCGGCTCGCGCTGTCGGACACGATCTTTGAAGGCACAGTGCAAATGGTCGCCGAGCAATGGCAGGTGCCCGAGCAATGGAACATGACCGTATTCGAACGCATGTGGCCCAAATTCATCCGCTCGCTCGACTGGCTCGATAGCGAGGCGGCAAAGGGCTGGGACCGGTTCGATATCGGCCATGCCGCCATGTTGCATGCGATCAGCTATCTGGGGTTCCGCGCCGAATTCTATGAAGCCAAGGATCCGCTCTATCCGGATTTCAACTGGCGCGAAGGCCGCCCCGCCTTGTCGGGCTGGTTCGGTGAGGCGATCGGGCGGCCCAGCGTCCAATCGCATTACAACAAGGATTTTGTCGGCGATACCAGTGCCGCGCGCTTGCAGACTGCCGTGGCCCAGGTGCTTGCCGCAAAACAGGAGAAGCATGCGTGATCGATTTCTATTACTGGCCCACGCCCAATGGCCACAAGATTGCCATCGCATTGGAAGAGTTCGGCCTCGCGCATGAGATCAAGCCGATCAATATCCTGACGGGCGAGCAGCACGATCCCGATTTTATCGCGCTCAGCCCGAACAACCGTGTGCCTGCCATCGTCGATCACGAGGGGCCGGATGGGCGGCCTCTTGCCGTGTTCGAATCGGGCGCGATCTTTCTTTATCTCTGCCAGAAAACGGGCCAGTTCTGGCCTGACAATGCTGCGCAGCAAAGTCTTGTAACACAATGGCTTTTCTTTCAATGCGCCAATATCGGGCCAATGTTCGGGCAATGCGGACATTTCCGCGGCTATGCCGATCAGTCAGTGCAATATGCAATCGATCGCTACAGCGGCGAAGTGCAACGGCTCTATGGCCTGCTCAACCGGAGATTGGCGGACAATGAGTGGATTGTGGGCGATTTCTATTCCATTGCCGACATGGCCCATTACCCTTGGATGGATCACCGCCAGCAGGAATTGCATGGCGTGGATCTGACCAGATTCCCCCACGTCGCGCGCTGGATTGACGCGATGGAGGCACGCCCGGCGGTGCAGCGGGGCATGGCAAAGCTGGCCGAAAGCCTGAAAATCGGCAACCCGACCGAGGAAACGAAGAAGGCGTTCTTCTTCAGGGAATAACCCTTAATCGTCCACCGCAGCGACCAGCAGATTGGGGATCACGGCATCGTCAAAGGCGAGATTGGTCTCCCCCACCCGCACCACGGTCAGCCCATGCGAGGGCGCAACATAAACGCGTTGCCCGCCAAAGCCATCGAAATAGACCAGATCCCGGGCAATATAGGGTTCTGAATGCGGAACCCTGATCGGGTTGGCAGCTGAATAGCTGCGCTGCGCGGTCCATTCCGCGCCAAGCCACACCTGATAGCCATACTGACCATTGGCTGGGGAAGGCGTGGTCATTTCGACAATCCATGCGGCAGGCACGATTTGCTGCTTGCCCACGCGGCCCTTGTTGCGGATCAGCTCGCCAATCTTGGCATAATCGCGGATGCCCGCATGCAGCCCTGCATAAGTCCGCGCCTTGCCTGCAGGATCGACCCACAGCACCGCTTTTGTGCCACCCATCGGGCACCACAATTCCCGGAGCAGGAAATCGGGATAGCCTGCATAGCCAGCCTTGCGCACCTGCCGGTCGAGAATTTCACCGAGCAATTGGCTCACGGCATTGTTATAGGCAAAGATGCTGCCGGGTTCATCGGCCAACTGCGTTTGGGCCGAGGCGGCAAAGGAATCGGTGGCAAAGATGACCCCGAACAGATCAGATGGTCCAAGTCCGCTAGCCATCTGCAAGGCCTGCTTGATGGTGATGTCGCCGCGCGGATCGTCTGCCCATTGGGTGAGATAGGCATCCAGCGGATCATCGACCGAGGCGATCATGCCTTTGTCGATGGCAATGCCATACATCAGCGCCATGACCGATTTCGCCATGGATGCGCTCGCGCTACGCAGGTTCTCGTCAAGGCCTTCGGCATAGCTTTCATGCACCACGGCGCCATCTTGCAAAACAATCAGGCCATAGCCCTTTTCCCGGTCGGAATAGGCTTTGACTGCGGACAGCGCACGCTCCAGCTCGCCGCTCGGCTCGGCGCGCGGCAAGTTGCGCACATTGCATGCCGGAAGGGTCGCTTGCGGCTGATAATAATCTATGTCGAGCACGCTTACCATCTGGTTCGCCGCCGGGTCCATCGGGGTCGGCGGACCAAACACGACTTCGGGCCGCTGCGTGGTGGCGCTTGCCGCCGTTTGCATGGTTGCATCAGGCATTGCCGTGCAGGCAGCCAGCGCAATGGAAGTCAGCAAGCAGGCGATGAGCGGTTTGATCATGGTGTCAGTCTTTCGCGAGCGTGACACCGGCTGGCGCTGCAGGTGCCCGATCAGGCAGGTCTTTGAGATGGATGTCAAGGAAAGCGATAGTCGCTGCCAGCGCATGAGCGAACTTTGCCTCGATATCAGGTGTTACAGGCTTTTCCCGGCCATAAATTCCGCCGAAATAATGATCGATCCCCTCGCCATACCACAACCATCGATCCCCTGGTGCAGTCTGTTCATAAGAAGTGATATGATCGCGCCAGTCATCGACGAATCCGGGCAGGATATCGGCTGTTCCGCTCTGGGTGAAGCTGGGCAGGGCAATGCTGCTCCAGCCCTCCGCGAGGATGGCACCTGGCACCGGGCCCGGGGGTGAAAAGGCCACCAGCACATCAGCGCCCGCGATCTTGCGGCTTGGCTGCGCGCCGCCCATTTGCCAGGCATTCGCACCGGCCGCCGTCTGTGCAATCAGCGCGCCATAGGAATGCCCCATCACACCGATCTGCCCCGGCTCCAGCGCCACGCGGTGACGCGCGAGCGCGGCCTGCAATGGCTCTGCAGGCCCGGCGAGATAGGCCAATTCATCATTGCGCCTTTGCCATATCGTAAGAGGATCGGCAGGTGGATCGAGCGCCAGCACCTCTGCATCGAGATGGACCGGAGAAGCAATGACATAGCCAGCTTCGGCAATCGGTTTCAAAAGCCGCGCATAGCGATCCGGGCTGGCGAAATTGCCGCTCGAAAACACGATCAGCGGATACGAGCCCGGGCGCGCAGGCAGGAGGATTTCGACGGGGAAGGAATGCCCGTCTTCAAGCGCCATGCGCGTTTCGATCAGGATCGGCCCGGCCGCCTGATCTTGCGCAATGGCGGCTGCGCCTAGATCATCACGATATGTCGAACACGCGGCGAGCAGAGCGGCGCAACACAGTGCCACAAGGCCGCCCCTCACGATCATTGCGCGCCCGACATCTCGCGCAGCACCGCCTCGATCACCGCGCCCATTTTCGCGTCGATGCGGGCCTGTGTCGCCTCATCAGGCTCCCAGGTATCGAGCGTCTCTTGCGTGGTGATGCCAGCCTCTTCGAGCTTGGCTTCGAGCACCGCCTGCCGGTCAAGCAGCACGCAGACCTCTTTCGTCAGCGTCACGATGGCGCGTCCAAGATCATCGATCTTTTCCGCACCAAAGGCATGCACCTGAGGCGTATTGAAACTTTTGGGATCGGCGTTCATTTCGCTTTGCTCGCAATGAGAACGTGCGGATAAATGCCCTCGGCCCTGGCCGTGGCAAAACCGGCGTCGAGCGCCATCTGGGCAAAATCGAGCTGGGCACTCTCGCGCCAGTGCGGTTCCCCGCCATAAGTTGCCCCGCGGTCGGCTTTCCATGCGGCGAGTTTGTCGAGATCGGCAAAGCGGGTGACATCGCTCATCACCATGTCGCCGCCCGGCTCAAGCACGCGCAGCGCTTCGGCAAAGAGTTTGGCAATGGCATCGGCGGGCATTTCGTGCAGGATGATGAAGCTGGTGACGAGATCGAAGCTGCCATCGGCAAAGCTGGTATCCTCGCCGGCCATCTGATGCAGATCCCAGTCCCAGCCATTGGCATTGGCGACGCGGAAAGCATGGCGCAGCATTTGCGCGGACATATCGATCCCGGTGATCTTGGCATCGGGATAAGTCTCTTCAAGTGCGACCGTATAGTGACCCGAAGAGGTGCCGACTTCCAGAATCCGCTCGTATTTGTCTCGCGGCGCCATGGCGGCCACCGCGCGGCGCTGTTTGAAAATGCCGCCGGGAAACAGTTTGGCGACCATCCGCTTGTGCACGATCTCGCCATGGATCACGCCCTGCATTTCATGGCCCGTCCAGCCATTGGTGGTGCGGTGAAAATTCACTCCCTCCCAATATTCGGGCCATTTGGCATCGGGATTGAGCGTGAGACTGGCGGGGCCATGTTCGGCTGCGGCGACGCTTTCGGCCACATCCGCGGCGATCTCGTCATAAGCCTGGGTGCAGACTTCGCCGTGGCGCCGGCCATGCCAGTCGCCCAGCAAAAGCTGCATGGCATAGGCATCGCTGTCAGCGAGCGCGCTTTCAATGTGGTTGTGCCGCTCACCAAGGTCATCGGGCAGTGTTTCAGGCGTGATTCCAGCCTTGGCAATATCCGCGTTCACCTGCTGCGTGAACGGGCCCATGTGCCGGGCCACTTCGGTCAGGAAATTAACCGAGGCGCGGCCTCTCTGGCGCAGGCGCGGTTCCTGAAAATTTGTCGTCGTCATGACAAGATCTCCTCTTGCTTGCTCGTTTGGCCCCGCAATTCCGCTTCCGAAAGCCTGTATCCCCACAATAACCACAGGGCGATGGCGCCGCATATCGCCGGGATCACCGCCACCGTGGCATAAAGCGCAGTATGCACGCCTTCGCCTTGCGGGACTGTGGCCGGGAGATTGGTATCGAAGCCGCCAATTGAAAGAGCTATCCCGACAATGAACGGTCCCAGAGCGCCGGTCAGCTTCTCCACGAAACTGTAAAGCGCGGTGTAAGCGCCCTCGCGGCGAACACCTGTGCGGCGCGAATCCCATTCGATGATATCGGTCAGCATGGACATCGCCAAAACCACATTGCCGGTGGCCGCAACACCAATAACAGCAGCGCGCGCAGCCAGCGCCCAGTCTGGCTCGCCCGGCCCGGCCAGCACCCAGCTAAGCACGCCAAGAATATAGCACACCGCCGCAACACCATAGGCCTCACGCTTGCCATAGCGCCGCGAAAATTTGACCAGCAAGGGTGCGGCAATGATCGTGGTCGCTGTCAGAACCGAGCCATACAGCACCAGCACCGTGAAGGTCAGCTCGAGCGTCTGGACCAGAAAGAACAGAAACGCGCCGCCTGTCAGCTGCACGCCCAGAAGCTGCGCAAATTTCACTCCGATCAGGCGCAGGAAATGCTTGTTGCCCCAGACAGCGGAAAATTCCTGTGTCAGACTGGTCATGGTGCTGGGCCGCCTGGTGAAGCGCGCGCTTGCTGTCGACAGATAAGCGGTCAGCATCGCAATGAAGATCAAGATGCCCGACCCGATCCCGTAATAGGCATAAGTGCTCCACTCCTCACGCCCGAGCATTTCCAGCAAGGTGCCCGGGATGATCGCCGCAGTCAGGAATGCGCCAACCGATACGAACACGATGCGGAACCCATGGATCGACGAGCGCTCGTGATAATCATCGGTCATCTCGGCGGGCATGGCCAGATAGGGGATGTTGAAGACCGTGAAACCGGCCGCATAAACGCACAGCACCACGAACAGATAGGCAGCGGTGAGATATTCGTTGGCAAAAACCGGCGTGGTAAAGACCAGCGCCATGCTGACCCCGCTCAGAATGCCGCCCCATACCAGAAACGGCCTGCGCCTTCCGCGCGGATCTTCGATGCTGTCGCTCCACCGGCCCACAATCGGATCGGTCACGACATCGAACAGTTTGGACAGCAGGATCACCAACCCCGCCAGCCACGGCGAAATCTGCAGCACTTCGACAGCATAGAACAGGATCAGCGTCGAAATGCCGTTCATCAGCATGGCCACGCCAAACGCGCCCGTGCCCCAGCCCAGCTTGAGCGAAACGGGAAGCTTGCCGACGACCGGCTCGCCCGCAGCGATCCGTGCGCTCATCGTGGTTGCGGCCGCGCTTGGGGTTGGGGCTGGGGCTCAGGCATGGTTGCGCCGGGCGCGCGGTGCGCATCGCGGATCAACATATTGGGCAGGAAGGCATTGTCCCACTCCTTGTTCCGGGGAGGACTATTGCCCATGCGCAAGATGATCATATCAGCGGAAGGGATCATGTAGACGACCTGGTTCGAATTGCCGTCGAACATGTGAATATCGCGGTCGAGATAGGGCTCGCCATGGAAAACCTGCCCGACCTTCTTGTCGGGATGCGCATAGCCGCGCCGCTGCGTGTAGGTATCGGGCAACCACAGGCCGAGGCCATAATAGGGATTGCCCGGCGTGCCGGTGCGCATTTCCTCGACATAGCCTTCGGGCAGCAGGCGTTCGCCTTGCCATACGCCGTCATTCATTACCAGCATGGCCATCCGCACCCAGCTTTGGCCAGGCAGCAGCAGGCAGCAGCCCGAATGCGCCGTTCCGCCCTCGCGGTTGAGCCAGATGTCACCGCCCATTGCACCAATCGGTTCGAGCAGAGCCTTGGTGATATAATCGCCATAGCGCATGCCCGTCGCCCGCTCGATCACCGGGGCGATAAGTTCGGAATTCGAATTGGCATATTCGTAACGGTCACCCGGCTCATGGGTGAGGGGATAGAACCGGATAATCAGCTCATCATGGCGCGGATGCAGATAAGACCGGTTGAGCATATCGACAGGATCCATCGAAAAGCCCTGCGGCAAAAGTCCGGTGCGCATATCGAGCAGGTGACGGATGAGGATCTTCTCGCGGCCTGCATCGCCTTTCCATTCGGTGATGAAATCGGCGACAGGCTGATCGAGGCTCTCGATATGCCCTTGTGCCAGCGCGCGCCCGATCAGCAATGCTGTCACCGGCTTGGCGAGCGACTTTGACACCAGCGGCGTTTCGCGGGCGAATTCGCCATAATAGCTCTCGTGCTCGATCTTGCCCCCGCGCAGGATGATCAGCGCCGATGAATTGCGCTGTGCGGCATAACTTTCCGCCGTTGCAAGCGCCGAAGCAGACAGGGTGTTGGCAGTGGCCACCGGCAGCGGTGCTGCATCAGATGCCCCGGCGACAGGTTCCAGCGGATCATAGGAATCCAGCCCTGCTCCCATCCGCGCGGCTTCGAGAAGCTGATTGAAGCGCGCCGTATAAAGCGCCTCGTCCTCTTCGGAAAAGCCGGCCAACGAGGCGGCTCCTGATTCCATGGCGATATCGCCGGAAGGCAATTGCAGGGCGGTCGCTTGAGGATCCTGCGCCAAGGCCGCGCCTCCCAGCAGCGCACTTGCTGCACATCCGGCAATGAAATGGCGACGCATCAGGTAAACGCTACCGAATAGCCTGAGTGATGATTGCGGTTCATGACATAGGCCCCGCCCATCGAGCCAAAATTGATCCGCATGTCGTCATCGCAAAACACCACGTCGGAATGCAGTTTGGGCGGCTTCATGGCGACATCAAGAGGTGTATCGGCGGCGAGATCGAAGGCTTTGCGCAGGTCATCGTCGCTTTCGCCATTCGCGCCGGTCAAGGCGATGCGGTAAAATTCGACATTGTAGCGCTGCGGATTGTCTTCTTTCACGTCATAGCGGCCATAGACAGTGAAATAGGCCTTCATCCCGCCATCAACAGGCTCGATGATCTGGACATTGTTGTAGTCCTTGCTCTGGTGGTGGATTTCCTGCTCGATATGAACCATCCGCATGGGCTTATCGGGGAATTTCCCGAAGCTGAGCAATTTGAAGCTTGTGACATGCTCAATCGGCTTGCCCGCCGTGTGCTTTGGGCCGAA
>Ga0100391_1003123_pt1 | contig 17055 bp, 16 predicted proteins | sample CryGeymeta201515_FD_81541 | JGI IMG/M metagenome (GOLD analysis project Ga0100391, IMG submission 81541) | Groundwater microbial communities from Crystal Geyser aquifers in Utah, USA - Crystal Geyser metaG 2015-15 | ecosystem: Environmental > Aquatic > Deep subsurface > Groundwater | place: USA...
CTTTCATCGGGCCTGCGGCCCGACCCGCCACCCCCGGGGCTCCGCCCGTTCGCAGCTTGAAAGGTCCACTGGACCTTTCATCGGGCCTGCGGCCCGACCCGCCGCTCACCCCCCCGTATGACTCATGTGGCGGGACATCTGGCCGTCCGCCACCTGCCGGGAATAGTCGAAATCGTGGCCCTTGGGCTTGCGCGAGATCGCGGCGCGGATGGCGTCTTCCAGGGGCGCGTTCCCGTCGCTCGCCCGCAGGGGCGCGCGCAGGTCGGCCATGTCTTCCTGCCCCAGGCACATGTAGAGCTGCCCGGTGCAGGTCAGCCGCACGCGGTTGCAGGATTCGCAGAAATTATGGCTCAGCGGCGTGATGAAGCCGATCTTCTGGCCGGTTTCCTCCAGCCGCACATAGCGCGCGGGGCCGCCGGTGCGTTCGGCCAGATCCACCAGCGTGAACCGTTCGGCCAGCCGCGCGCGCAGGTCCTTGAGGGACCAGTATTGATCCAGCCGGTCCTCGTTGCCCAGATCGCCCATCGGCATGACCTCGATGAAGGTCAGGTCCATGGCGCGGGCGGCGCACCATTCGGCCAGGGTGAACAATTCGTCCTCGTTGAAGCCCTTGAGCGCCACCGCGTTGATCTTGACGCGCAGACCGGCGGCCTGCGCCGCGTCGATCCCGTCAAGCACCTGTTTCAGGCGGCCCCAGCGGGTGATCTGCGCGAATTTCGCCTCGTCCAGCGTATCGAGCGAAACGTTGATGCGCCGCACCCCCGCCGCCGCCAGCGGCTCGGCGAAGCGGGCAAGCTGGCTGCCGTTCGTGGTCAGCGTCATTTCGTCGAGCGTGCCCGCATCCAGATGGCGCTTCATGCCCGCGAAGAAGGTCAGGATATCGCGCCGCACCAGCGGTTCCCCGCCGGTGATGCGCAGCTTGCGCACGCCAAGCCCGATGAAGGTGGAACACATGCGGTCCAGTTCCTCCAGCGTCAGAAGCTCCTTCTTCGGCAAGAACTGCATCGCTTCCGACATGCAATAGACGCAGCGGAAATCGCAGCGGTCGGTGACCGAAACGCGCAGATAGGTGATCGCGCGGGCGAAGGGGTCGACAAGGGGGGCGGCTTTGGTCATGGGGTGAGACTAGGCGCGGGGCAGGGCACACACAAGGGAGCGGTTGATCACGCTTTGGGGCGCGCTTAGGCTTGGTGTCGATACGGGCAGGAAAGGTGCGACGATGCGTTTGGTGACAGGAGCGGGTTTGAGCGTGGCGGTTCTGGCGCTGGCGGGCTGCGCAGGTGGCGGACCGGGCGACCTGTTCGGCGGCAGTTCCGGCGGCCGGTTCAGCGGCAATGGCGCAAGCAGCAGCCCCTTCGCCGCGCGGGGGGGGGACGCGCGGGGGGGGGACGCGCGAGCGGGTGGCGCGGGCGATGCGAGCACCGAACCGGTGGTGGGGGCCGCCGCCGCCGCCGATATCGCCCCCGAGGATGCGGACACCCGCGCGGCCGCCGTGGCGGCGGGGAATACCGCTTCGGGCGGCGCGGTGCGCGGCTTCACGGTGGCGAGCCTTGGCGACGCGACCATCCCCGGCCTGTGGATCGAGACGCCGCTGGTGGATCGGGAACGGGTGGTGACGGTGGTGGCGCCCAACGGCACCACGGTGGAGGTCACGGCGCGCCCGTCGGGCGGCGAACGCGGCTCGGGCTCGCGCCTGTCTCTGGCGGCGTTCCAGGCGCTGGGGCTGGACCTGACCTCGCTTCCGACGGTGACGGTGATTGCCGATTGATCGCCTGATCCCGGCGCTGGCGCCCTGGGCAGAGATGCGGGCGGGGTTTGCATGGAACATCCCCGCGCGCCTGAACCTGGCCGACATCTGCTGCGCGCGGTGGGCCCGCGCGGCGCCGGACCGCCTGGCCGTGCGCCATCTGGGCGAGGTGCCCGAGGACTGGAGCTTCCGGCGATTGCAGGCGGCCTCCGACGCGCTGGCGGCGACGCTGGCGGCGCAGGGTATCGGGCGCGGCGACCGGGTGGCGATCGCGATGGCGCAGAACCCGCGCGTGCTGGTGGCGCATCTGGCGGCGTGGAGGCTGGGCGCGATCTCGCTGCCGCTGTTCACGCTGTTCGGCTCCGACGCGCTGCGCTACCGGCTGGGCGATGCCGGGGCCGCGGCGATCATCGCCGATGGCGCGGTGCTGGACATGGTGCTGGACCTGCACGCCGACCTGCCCGATCTGCGCGTGATCCTGTCCTCCGGCCCCGCCCGTGCGCCGGTCCTGTCGCTCGACGCGGCCATGGCGGGCGGCTCCGTGCCCATGGCGGACACCGGGGCCGAGGATCCGGCGGTGCTGATCTACACCTCCGGCACCACCGGCGATCCCAAGGGCGTGCTGCACGCGCATCGCGTCCTCTACGGCCACCTGCCCTGCATGGAGCTGGCACAGGGCGGCTTCCCGGCGCCCGGCGCCATCGGCTGGACCCCGGCGGACTGGGCCTGGATCGGCGGGCTGATGGACATGGCGGTGCCCTGCCTGTTTCACGGCGTGCCGCTGATCTCTCACCGGTTCGCGAAATTCGATCCCGACGCGGCGCTGGCCCTGATGGCGCGCGAAGGTGTCACCAATGCCTTCATCCCGCCCACGGCCCTGCGCCTGATGCGCCACAGCCGTCCGCCCGCCGGCCTGCGCCTGCGCGCCATCGGTTCGGGCGGCGAGCCACTGGGCCCCGACCTGCTGGACTGGGGCCGCGCGACCCTCGGCTCCCCGATCAACGAATTCTACGGCCAGACCGAGGCCAATCTCGTCGTCGCCGCCTGTGACGGGCTGATGGCGCGTGTTCCCGGCGCCATGGGCCTGCCGGTGCCGGGCCACGATGTCGCGGTGCTCGGCGCGGGCGACGCACCGGTCGGAGCGGGCGCGGTGGGCGAGATCTGCATCCGCGCGCCCGACCCGGTGATGCTGCTGCGCTACTGGAACAAGCCCGAGGCCACCGCGAAAAAGGTCGTCAACGGATGGCTGCGCACCGGCGACCTTGCCGTGCTGCGCGGCGACGGGCAACTGGTCTTCCATGCCCGCGATGACGACGTGATCACCTCCGCCGGCTATCGCATCGGCCCGACCGAGATCGAACAGGCCCTGACAAGCCACCCCGATGTCGTCATGGCCGCCGTGGTCGGCATGCCCGATCCGATCCGGACCGAGATCGTGGTGGCCCATGTCGTGCTGCGCGACGGCGCGGACTGGGCGGGGCTGGAAGATGCCCTCAAGGCCCTCGTCCGCGACAAGGTCTCCGCCCATGTCGTGCCGCGCCGGATCATCCGCGCGCGCAGCCTGCCGATGACCGCCACCGGCAAGATCCTGCGCCGCGCCCTGCGCGACGTGCCGGGCCAGACCTGACACCTGCTTTCATCTTGGCAAGAAACCTCCGGGGGGGGCGCGAAGCGCGGGGGGCTGGCCCCCCTCCGCCGCCTATTTCTCGATCGAACGCCGGATGGATCGGACCACCAGCCAGACCGCCGCCACGACCGGGATCACGGCCAGCGCGCTCAGCAGCGCCTTGTCCACCCCAAGCGGGTCCGCAAAGGGCGCCAGCAGATAGCCGACGAGACTGACGGCATAGTAGCTGATCGCCACGATGGACAGCCCCTCGACCGTCTTCTGCAACCGCAATTGCAGGTCCGAGCGCTTGTCCATCGACTCCAGCAATTGCTGGTTCTGCGCCGAGCGGTCCACATCCACCCGCGTGCGCAGCAGGTCGCCCGCCCGGATCGCGCGGTCGGTCATGCCCTGCAACCGACGCTCCGTCGCCTTGACCGTCCGCATCGCGGGATCGAAGCGGCGCGTCATGAACTCGCCGAAGGTCTGGCGGCCGTCGAAGCGGGTTTCGCGCAGCACGCCGATGCGCTGGTTGACCAGCGCCTCGTAAGCTCCGGTCGCGCCGAAGCGGAACGCGCTTTCGGTCTGCAACTGCTCCAGTTCCGCCGCCGCCTCCAGAAGCTCGTCCAGTGTCGCGACCGGCTGGGCCGTGTCGCTCGTCAGGTTGTTGGTCAGGTGGGTCAGCTTGGCGTCGATCTCACCCATCCGGCGCGAAACCGTGTTGGCGCGCGGCAGGCCCAGCATCGACATGGTCTTGTAGGTCTCGATCTCGCAGATGCGCTGCACCACCCGTCCGATCCTGCGGTCGCCGCTGACGGGATGGGTGAACACCGCGAAACGCATGTGCCCGGCGCTGTCGATGCGGAAATCGCCCGCGATGATCGCGGCATCGTCCAGCACGCTCGACACGGCAAGGCTTTCGGGCACGAACCAGTCGTTCAGCTTCTCCGTGATCTGCTCGGGATCCGCGGGGGCCTCGGAATAGAGGATATGCGCCGAGGTGATGCGCGTGCCGGGGGCCGTGTCCAGCCAATCGTCGGGGAACACCTTCCAGGCGTCGGGATCGAAGGGCTTGTCGATGCCGTTTTCGAGGAACGCGGTATAGGTCACGAACTCGGTATGGCTTTCCCATTTCAGCTGGAAGCGGCCCAGTCGCGCGAAGTAATGTGTGGCGTCGGGGCCGGGGTGCTGCGCCCCGAACCGGTCCAGCAGCGCCAGAAGATGCGCGCGGTCCAGTCCACGGTCGCGCTTGGCTGCCTCGGCCGGGGGCTTGATGGCCAGGTAAACGGCCTGTCCGGGGCAGGAGAGCGCGGCGAACGGGCGGGCGTGCAATTCGTTGGCAAGTTGGTAGCGAAGCGGATGGTCTTCAAGGGGCATGGGCTGCGTGTTCCGTTGGATGCTGGGATGTCACATAACCCCGTTTGCGGAAGAGTAAAACAAAAAGTCCAATGATTTTAGAGGGTTGCTGGGATGCAATGGTATGCCGAAACGTCACCTTGTCCCGCACCCGGCCTCAACCCCCCGAACTGGAACGCAAAATGCCCGCTCAAGCGACCTGCCCCCCCGCGATCTGGATCGCCTGCCCGTTGACGCTGCGCGCCGCGTCCGAGCACAGCCACAGCGCCGCGCCGGTGACTTCATCGGTCTCCAGCAGGCGCTTGTGGCGGTTGCCACGCGCCAGATAGGCGCGCGCCTCGGTTTCGGTGATGCCCTGCCGCGCCGCGATCTGGGCCGCGTTGCGGGTGACGATGGGCGTGTCCACATAGCCGGGGCAGACGGCGTTGAAGGTGACCGGCCCGCCCATGTATTCCTCGCTCAATGCGCGGATCAGGCCGATCACCGCGTGTTTCGAGGCGGTGTAGGCGCTGCCGCCTTTCAGGCCCCGAACCCCGGCAATGGAGGACATGGCGATCATCCGCCCCCAATCCTCGGGGCCGAGCGTGGCCAGCGCCGCCTGAAGCGTCAGGAACACGCCATCGAGATTGGTGGTCATGATCTGGCGCCAATGGGTCAGTGTTTCCTTGTGAAACGGGATGGCTTCGGCGATGCCGGCATTGGCGACGCAGATGGCGATGGGTCCGCGCGCCGCCGCCGTCGCCGCGATGCCCTCTCGGACAGACGCCTCGTCATCGACATTCATACTGAGCGGGTGCAGGCGCGGGGTCGCTTGGGCCACCGTCTCGAGGCGCGCCAGATCGCGACCGGTGATCGTGACCTCGGCCCCGCGTGCCGCCAGCGCGCGCGCGATGTCGAGCCCGATCCCCGTGCCGCCGCCTGTCACCAGCGCGTGTCGTCCTGCGTGTTCCATCCGTTCGCTCCCCTGGCCCTGTTCGCGCAGCCTAGCCATCCTGCGCCGGTCCGCAACTCCGCAAGATTCGCAAAAAGAATACCGTCGCACACGCAATATTTGGCCCATGTCCCCGTTGTCGTTGGGGGCGCCGCTTGCTAAGGGGCTTTGGGACAAGCTTTCACGAGGGGAGACAAGCGGTGAAGATCGGAGCTCCGAAGGAGATCGAAGCAGGCGAGGCGCGGGTGGCGATGACGCCGGAGTCAGCCGTGCAGCTGCAGAAGCTCGGCTATGACTGCGTGATCGAGGCGGGTGCCGGTTCGGCTGCGGGTTTCAGCGATGCCACCTACAAGGCTGCGGGCGTGGAGGTGGTGAAGACGGCCGCCGCGCTCTGGAAGGCCGCCGACGTGGTCGCCAAGGTGCGCCCCCCCGTGGCAGCCGAAACCAAGCGGCTGCGCGAGGGGCAGTTGCTGATCTCGTTCTTCTATCCCGGCCAGAATGCCGAGCTGATGGAGGCCGCGCGCGCCAAGGGTGCCAACGTGATCGCCATGGACATGGTGCCGCGCATCTCCCGCGCGCAGAAGATGGATGCACTGTCCTCGATGGCCAATATCGCGGGTTACCGCGCGGTGATCGAGGCGGGCAACAATTTCGGCCGCTTCTTCACCGGCCAGATCACGGCGGCGGGCAAGGTGCCCCCGGCGAAGGTTCTGGTCGTGGGGGCGGGCGTGGCCGGGCTGGCCGCCATCGGCACGTCCACCTCGCTCGGTGCCATCACCTACGCCTTCGACGTGCGGCCCGAAGTGGCGGAACAGGTCGAATCGATGGGCGCGCAGTTCGTCTTCCTCGATTTCGAGGAGGAACAGCAGGACGGTTCGGCCACGGGCGGCTATGCGTCCGTGTCCAGCCCGGAATTCGCCGCCGCACAATTGGCCAAGTTCCGCGAGCTTGCGCCCGAGATGGACATCGTCATCACCACGGCGCTGATCCCCGGCCGCGATGCGCCGGAATTGTGGACCGAGGACATGGTTGCCGCGATGAAGCCGGGATCGGTCATCGTGGACCTTGCGGCGGAGCGCGGCGGCAACTGCAAGCTGACCGTGAAGGACGAGAAGATCGTCACCGACAACGGCGTCACGATCATCGGCTACACCGATTTTCCGTCGCGCATGGCGGCGCAGTCGTCCACGCTCTATTCCACCAACATTCGCCACATGATGACGGACCTGACGCCTGGCAAGGACGGCACGGTCGTGCACAACATGGAGGATGACGTGATCCGCGGCGCGACCGCAGTGTTCGCGGGCGACATCACCTTCCCGCCGCCGCCGCCCAAGATCGCGGCCATCGCGGCCAAGCCCAAGGCCCCCGCCGCCAAGGAATTGACGCCGGAGGAAAAGCGTGCCGCCGAAGTCACGGCCTTCAAGGCGCAGACCAAGAACCAGGTCACGCTGATCGCCATCGGCGGGGCGTTGGTGCTGGGGGTGGGCCTGATCGCACCGGCCAGCTTCATGCAGCATTTCATCGTGTTCATCCTGTCGGTCTTCATCGGCTTCCAGGTGATCTGGAACGTCGCCCACAGCCTGCACACGCCCCTGATGGCGGTGACCAACGCGATCTCCTCGATCATCATCCTGGGCGCGCTGATCCAGATCGGCTCGGCCTCGGTGCTGATCACGATCCTTGCGGCGCTGGGCATCTTCATGGCCTCGGTGAACATCTTCGGCGGCTTCCTCGTGACACGACGCATGCTTGCCATGTTCCAGAAATCGTAAGGGGGCGGGGATCATGGATTTCGGTTTCACCATTGCGGCCTACGCGGTCGCCGCAGTTCTCTTCATCCTGTCGCTCGGCGGGTTGTCGAACCAGGAAAGCGCCAAGCGCGCGGTCTGGTACGGCATCGTCGGCATGGGCATCGCGGTCCTGGCGACTTTGTTCGGGCCCGGATCGGGCCTGTGGCTCATGTCGGTCATCCTGATCGGCGCGGGGGCCGCGGTCGGCTACCAGCTGGCCACCCGCGTGCAGATGACTCAGATGCCCGAACTGGTCGCGATCATGCATTCGCTGGTCGGTCTTGCGGCGGTGTTCGTGGGCTTCAACGCCCATATCGAGATCGGTCGCGTCGCGGCGATCTTCTTCGATGCCGGGCTGCAATTCCCGCAGCCCGAAGGGCCGCTGCCGGTCGATGCCTATGTGCTGCTGGGCACGCTGTCGAATTTCGCCGAGCTGATCGGCAAGAAGACGGCGGTGGAGATCGGGATCCTGCGGGTCGAACTGGTGCTGGGCATCTGGATCGGCGCGGTGACCTTCACCGGGTCGGTCATCGCCTATGGCAAGCTTGCCGGGCGGGTGGACAGCACCGCGAAGAAGCTGCCGGGCGGGCACCTGCTGAACGCCGGGGCGGCGGGTCTGTCGCTGATCCTGGCGGCGATGTATCTGGGCGGCGCGGGGGGCTGGACGCTGGTTCTGCTGACGCTGCTGGCGCTGTTCATCGGCTACCACCTGATCATGGGCATCGGCGGCGCGGACATGCCGGTCGTGGTCTCCATGCTCAACAGCTACTCGGGCTGGGCGGCGGCGGCGATCGGCTTCAGCCTCGGCAACGACCTGCTGATCGTGGTCGGCGCGCTGGTCGGCTCAAGCGGTGCGATCCTGTCCTACATCATGTGCAAGGCGATGAACCGGTCCTTCGTGTCGGTGATCCTGGGTGGCTTCGGCGGCCCGTCGGGTCCGGCGGCGAAGATCGAGGGCGAGCAGATCGCCATCGACGTGGATGGCGTGGCGACCGCGCTCAACGAAGCCGACAGCATCATCATCATCCCCGGCTACGGCATGGCCGTGGCGCAGGCCCAGCAGGCGGTCAGCGAATTGACCCGCAAGCTGCGCGCCGCCGGCAAGGAGGTGCGCTTCGCCATTCACCCCGTCGCAGGCCGTTTGCCCGGCCACATGAACGTGCTGCTGGCCGAGGCCAAGGTGCCCTATGACATCGTGCTGGAAATGGACGAGATCAACGAGGATTTCCCCAAGACCGACGTGGCCATCGTGATCGGGTCGAACGACATCGTGAACCCGGCCGCGCAGGACGACCCGAACAGCCCCATCGCCGGTATGCCGGTGCTGGAATGCTGGAAAGCCAAGCAGGTCTTCGTGTCCAAGCGCGGGCAGGGCACGGGCTATTCCGGGATCGAGAACCCGCTGTTCTACAAGGAGAACACGCGCATGTTCTACGGCGACGCGAAGGCCTCGCTCGACGGGTTGCTGCCCAAGATCAACTGACGCCAAGGGAGGGCGGCGGCCAAGACAGGACGCGGAGGGGCGCGGCGGTTCGAGCGCACCGCGCGCCGCCGCGTGAGCCTGCGCCGGGTGCGGGCCACCGGGCGTCTTCGCCATCACATGGGGCGCGCGCGATGGGCGGTGTGGTCGGCACCGGTCGGCAGCGGTCGGCAGCGGTCGCCATGGACCGGTCGAGTGCGGTCGGACGCGGGGTGGCTAGCGCGCGTGCGCGCCCCGCCCCGCCGGGCGCGCCGACAGGGTGGCCACGTCCGCCGCGATCTCGGGGCGCACGGGCCCCGGACGGGGCGCATCGCGCAGGGTGGTGAACCAATGCTCCGGCGGGTTGCGGCCCGCGCGCGCGCCGTCCCAGCGCAGGGCGCGCAGCACGGCCTCGGCCTCGGGGGGCAGGCGGTCGGGGATGGGATGACCGTTGAGCGTGGCCCAGATCCCGGTCCACAGGCGGCCCACCGACCACGGGTTGTAGCCGCCGCCGCCCAGCACCAGAAGGCGCGGGCAGTCCAGCCCCATGAGGCCACGCAGCACCGCCCAATGGGCGTTGTTCGACAGGCTCAGGCGGCTCAGCGGGTCTTCCTCCACCGCGTCCGCGCCGCATTGCAGGACAATGGCGTCGGGTGCAAAAGCGGCCACGGCGGGCAGGATCAGGGCATCGCGGATCAGCGCCATTTCGCTGTCGTTGAAGCCGCGCGGCACCGGCAGGTTCAGGCAATTGCCGCCGCCATCGTCGGTCAGCGCGCCGGTGAAGGGCCAGCGTTTCGCCTCGTGGATCGAAATCAGCAGCGTGTCGGGATCGCCCGCAAAGCCCGCTTGCACCCCGTCGGCATGATGCGCGTCGATATCCACATAGGCGATCCGGCGGGCACCGCCCCGGCGCAGCGACAGCATCGCCAGCACCGGGTCGTTGAGGTAGCAGAACCCGCCCGCGCGATCCGGAAAGGCGTGATGGGTGCCGCCGCCGGGGTGGTGGATCGCCCCGCCGTCGCGCAGCAATTCGCCCGCCAGCAGGGATGCGCCCGCCGCCGTGGCGGGGCGGCGGAACATTTCGGGGTAGATCGGGTTGGCGACAGTGTCGAGACCATGGCGGGCGCGCACGGCCTCGCTGACCTGCTGCGCGGTCTCGGCGTGTTGGAGCGCGGCGATGTAGTCGGGCGTATGCCAGATCGTCAGGGCAGAGGGTTTGGCGCGGGGCGAGTTGCGGTATTGCTCCGGCCCCAGCCATGCCATCGCGCGGCTCAGGTCCATCACGGTCGAGACACGCGGCACCCGCAGCGGATGCCAGCGCCCATAGCTGGAGCCGCGATAGATCTCGGAGGCAAGGAAAAGCGGTGTCACGCGGCCAGGTGCGCCTCGATCGCACGGGTGATCTGGCGGCCCATCGGGTCCGGGCCGGAGCCCCAGGTCTCCACCACCCGGCCCGCGCCATCCAGCAGAACCTTGTTGAAGTTCCAGCGCGGCACGAAACCGTGGCCCGTGGCGAGCCACCGGTAGAATGGATGCGCCGCCGGGCCGCGCACATGCTGGATCGTGGTCAGCGGCAGCGTCAGGCCGAATTGCAGGTCGCAGAATTCGGCAACCTCGGCATCGGTCGACAGCTCCTGCGAGAAGTCGTCGGACGGCACGGCAAGCACGACGGCGCGGCCGGCATAGGCCTCGTGCAGGGCCTGCAGGCCGGCATATTGCGGCGTGTAGGCACAGAGCGAGGCGGTATTGACCACCAGCACGGGTCGCCCCCGCCACGCGGCCAGATCGTAGTCGCCGCCATCGATGGAGGGAAACCGGAAAGCCTGCGTGGCATGGCCTGCACGCGCCATGGGCAAGGCGGCGGCAAATGCGGCAAGGAAGAGGCGTCGATCCATGGCAAGGTCTCCTTTGGCTTTGAAGTATCGCATGCGGGCCACAGGTCAATGCGTCGATTCTCAAGCTGGAGATTGCATGCCTGCGGGCAGCATGCAATCACGCGGCCATGGCCGTAAACCTCTCTCCAGTGACCCAGCGCCCCCTGCGCATCAAGGCCGCGTCCAAACGCGACCCGCGCACGCAATTCGCGGGCCTGCCGTTTCGCGTCGCCAAGGGCGGCGGCGGCAAGCGGGTCGAGGTGTTGTTGGTGACATCGCGCGATTCGCGCCGGTGGATCATCCCCAAGGGCTGGCCGATGGACGGCATGACCCCCGCCGCCGCCGCCGCCTGCGAAGTCTGGGAAGAGGCGGGCGCGCGCGGCAAGGTCTTCGAGCTGTGCCTGGGTCTGTATTCCTACCAGAAATGGATGGACGACGCGTTGACGTTGCCGATCATCGTGGCTGTCTTCCCCGTCCAGGTCAGCGAACTGGCCGATGACTTCCCGGAGGCCGGGCTGCGCAAACGCAAGTGGATGAGCCTGAAGAAGGCCTCGGGCAAGGTGGATGAACCGGACCTGCGCCAGTTGATCGCGACATTTTCGCCGGATCGGTTGAAGTGATGCGGCTGGTCCTGCGCGCTCGATCGGTCGTGCACGGGTGACGAACCGCGCTTGAACCTGGCGCGGAAAGGCATAACTCTGCTCCACCATGATCCGATATGCCCTGAAATGTGCCGATGGGCACGCCTTCGACAGCTGGTTCCAATCGACCGAGACGTTTGACGGGCTCATGGCCCGGGGGCATGTGACGTGCGCCATCTGCGGGCAGTCCGATGTGTCGAAGGCGCTGATGGCGCCCAATGTCGCGGTCTCGGCGTCGCCTGCGCGGAAGCCGGGCGAGGCCACCCCGACGCCCCCGACGTCCCTGTCGGCCCCGGTCCACCCCGCCGAGGCGATGCTGCGCGCGATGCGCGAGCATGTGGAAAAGACCTCCACCTATGTCGGCGGCAATTTCGCGCGCGAGGCCCGCGCGATGCATCTGGGCGACCGGCCGGAACAGGCGATCCACGGCGAAGCCGCCCCGGACGAGGCGCGCGCGCTGATCGAGGATGGCATCCCGATCCTGCCGCTGCCCATGCTGCCCAAGCGCAAGGCGAACTGAGCCGCCCGGCACGGGGGACGGCACGGGGGACGGCACGGGGGACGGCACGGGGGACGTCACGGGGCAGGCTGCGGTCCTACCGGGTGGTCTTGGAATGGTGAAGGGGGGCGTTCAGTCCCAGCGTCCGTGGTCCGGGGCTATGCCGCGGGCCAGAAGCTCGGTCGCGTCGGCGCGGTCGCGCAGTGCCTCCAACCGGCTGACGGAGGCGGCGACGGCGCGCGCGATGTCGATCTCCGCGATGCCGCGCGCCTGCATCTCGGCCACCATGGCGCGGCCCTTGGGCGCAAGCGGTTGCCGAAACAGGACATCGTCGAGGCGATCGAAGGGGACGGATTGGCCCCGGGTCAGCGCCGCCATGCGCGCGGCGTAGTCGGGCCGGGCCCGCAGCCGCGCGCGCGCCGCCGCGTGCCAGTCGGTCGCGGCCGCGTGCAGGCGGTGCAGGACCGGGTCGGCAAGGTAGCCCGCGACCCGGGCGCGGGTGGCTTCGGCGTGTCGGGCCAGGCCCGGTTGCCCCGTCTCGTTGCGATCGAAGATGGCGTAGTAGGTGGCGTCGTACTTGTCGGGCTTGGCGTTCACGTTGCCCCGCTCGGCGCGCCGCAGGAAGGCTTCGTGCGACTGGGTGGCGAAATGGGCGATCTCGGCATGGGCGTATCCCAGCGTCGCCAGCGACGACCGCCACATGCCGTCCATGAAGCCCCGCGTCATCGGCTTGGCCGATCCGTTGACCCAGGCGCGGGCGCGCAGGGGGCCGGTGTCCTTGCCGGGCAGGGTCGGGCGGTGAATGCCCAGTTTCATTCCGGGGAAGGGCTTGAACAGCGTCTTCACGCCCCAGCCCTTGCGGAACAGGTCCGGCGCACCGCGCGTGTAGGCCTGCGTCACCGGCGCGTCGGTCCAGGCCCTGTGGCCGTTCGATCCCATCATGCGCCAGGTCAGCACGAAGCCATCGGCCTCGGGCGCGGTGGCCAGCAGGTCGGGCAGGCGGCCCGCGCCGGGCTTGACGTGGATGTATTCGTCCACGTCCATGGCGATCAGCCAGTCGCTGCCCGTCACCGCGTCCAGCTTGCCCGCGCGGCGCAGCGCAAGGGGTTGCGGCTTGCCGCCGGACGGCACCGGGTTGCGGTGGTGAATGACCTCGCCCAGCTGCGCCAGCCGGTCCAGCATGGCGTCCGTGCCGTCGGCGCAATCGTTGGTGAACACGACGATCCGGTCGAACCCGATCAGGCGGTGATGGGCGATCCAGTGCAGCAGGAAGGGCGCTTCGTCCTTCATCATCGTCACGATGGTGTGGGTGGCCGCCATCGGTCTCAGACCGGGCCGTCGCGCAGCAGGCCGCCTTCGGCCTCCAGCGCCTGCGTCTGTGCCTCGGTCAGGCTGTGCAGACGGTCGAACAGGGCGCGGTATCCGGGTTCGGGATCGGGGCTGGCGGCGATCTGTGCCAGCCGGTCCTTGGTGGGCTGGGAAAAGCCATGCGCCCCCGCCCGCCACGCCACCTTGGCGCGCCAGCGGTCGTAACCGGGGGCGGCGTAATGCACCAGGTGCGCGCGGTCGCGCGGGCCGAGCACGGGGCCGGGGGTGCGGGTGCCATCAGGTCCGAGCGCCCAGTGCAGTTTCATCTCCAGACCGGCCTGCCCGGCGCGGTGAAAGCTCTTGCCCTCGGGGTGGTAGACCAGCCCCTTGCGGATGCGCAACAGCTCCGCATCCGCGCCATAGATGCGGTTCACGGCCTTGCGCTCGATCGGGGTGCGGAACCCGTCGCTGCCATCGGGCAACACCACCTGCTCGGCGGACAGCACGCGCAGCGAGTGCGCATCGGGGGGCAGGGTGGCCAGCATGTCGGGAATGGATCGGTCGCGCAGCCACATCAGCTCGTCCGCGTCCAGAACCAGCAGCCAGCCCTCGGGTGTGTCGGCATAGGCGTCGGACAGCACGCGGCGCTGGCGGCGGGTGAACCGGGTGTCGCCATCCATGCCGCGCGCGGCCCAGAAAGCGGGCGTGCAGCGCCGCACCTCCACCCTCGGTTCGCCTTGCAGGCGGGGGATCGACGGATCGTCGGGATCGTCCAGATGCAGGATGATCCGCGCGGCTCCCTGACCCAGGTGCCAGGACACGAAGCGGTTCAGGATCGGCCACGGTTCGCGCGCGATGGTGGCGACGGTGAAGCCCATGGTCTAGAGCGCCCCGTGGAACCGGGCGGGGATCACGACGGGAAGGCCCTGGTCAAGGTTGCGCGGATCGCGGGACGGACGGGGGCGGGGGGCGGGGCTGCCGTCCTCGGGCTCCACCGGGAACTCCCGCAGGCCGATGGCGCGCGCCTCGGCCCAGTCGAGCGGGTCGGACAGCCCGTCATCCGCGATGGCGGCAAGGCGGTCCTCCTGGTGGCCGACGAAGGATTTGTGCTGGTCGGTGCCGCCGCGCGCGGCCATCCGCTCCTGCGCCAGGGTCTGGTCCGCAAGTGCCAGGTGGAACAGCACGAAATGGTGGGACATCTTCACATTGCGGTTCTGCAACCGATGCGCGCCGCCCGCCCAATGGGCCCACCGGCTGATCACGAAGGGCTTGGAATAGCGGTCCGAGATGAAGCCCGCGCGCCGTTGCCCCAGGATCGGCGCGGCGCGGTCCACCGGCACCGTCTCGGACGGCGCTTGCACCACGTCGCACCCCAGCGCGAAGATATAGCCGTCCTCGCCCTGTTCCTCCAAGGCCTGCGGCCAGTCCAGACCGGCCTCCGGGTCGATCACCACGTATTCGTCCACGTCGCCGCGAATGACGTTGTCATAGCGCTTGCGCAGGCGGTTGGCGCGGTTTGACATCTGCCTCGCCATGAACTGGTCGTTCCTGATCCGGCGGCGCGGCGCATCCAGCACGACCTCCACCGTGATGCCGTCCAGGTCCACGGCGGGTTCCCAATCGTCCCCGTCGATCACCACGTGGAGGTTCTCGCGCCCGCCGACGATGGGGGCGTAATGGGCGATCCATTTTTCCAGGAAATAATGTTCGTGCCGGATATGGGTCAGGGCGCAGATCGGGTCCTTGGCCACGGATCAGCCCTCCATCCCGTGATGCACGAGGGCTTGGCCCACGCGGCCCGACATCTCGGCCACGGCGGCGGCGACCTTGGCCTTGGTAGGCGCGGTCCACCTGGTGCCGGTGGGCAGGAAGCCGGCCGCCACCAGCGCCGCACCGACCGCCTCGAGATCCAGAAGGGCATGGGTTTCACGCTTCACCACGCGGCGGCCCTGTTCGAAGTAGAAGCCGGTGACGGCCTCGATCCGGGTGGGCACGTGGCCGTGCCAGCGGGTGAACTGGGCGATGTAGTCGTCGATGTTGTTCGACGGACCCCGGTTGATGATGGCGATCTTCGCATCGGACGGGACAAGCATCGCGGCCAGGTGCAGGGACGAGGCGTCCAGCGACACGATCCGCCGCGCGCCCTTGTAGGTCGCGATCTGGTGCGCGATGTCGTGGTCCTGGGGATGGTAGATCGTGTAACCGGCCGTTTGCATCCGCTCCTCGATCACCGATTCCAGCAGGACGGAGCCGCGCTTGGACGGCAGCCCCGAGCGCGAGATGTAGAGATCATCCGCCGGGCCGGGGGCGATGTCACGGCCCAGATTGGCCTGCATGTAGGCGCGGTATTCGGGGCGACCCTCGATCATGTGCTCGATCCCGAAGCCGGGTTCGGGAATGGCAAGCTGGTCGATGATGACGGGGGCTTGCGGGGCGCGGAAGCGGATCGCCTTTTCGGTCAGGCCCAGGGTCGCGAAGAACGGCAGGTGGTGGCGGAACTGGCGACGTTCATGGGTCAGCCGCTGCTTGGGCAGGAAGACGATGCCCGCGATGGGGCCAAGATGGTCCAGCGCCCAGAGACGCGATGTCGTCTCGCACAGGAACTGGCCGAAATGGCCATAGAAGAGCCCCCCATACAGCCACCGCCCGGTCAGACGCTCGGGCGTGGGGCCCGCCTCCGGGCGGGTCGGCTCCACCGTGATCGGACCGGCGGCGTAGCGATAACAATGCCCCTCGGGCAGGAAGGCGCCCTCGGCATCGAACAGGCCTGCCGCGCGGCGGGCACCCCGGTCGCCTTCGACGCTCCACGGCACGAGGGTGACGTCCCGGTGCCAATGCGGCGTCCGGTCCGTCGGCCGCTCCGGGTCGAAATCCAGTGCCGGTTCGATCGGGGAGGACGCATCCATCGCGGTCACTCCAGCGCGTCCTTGGGGGTGATGCCGACCTCCTTGCACATGCGCCAGGCGTAGGAGTTCTTCAGCGGCGCGTTCTTGCGCCACCAGGGCTTGGTGCCGTTGGTATACAGGTGAACCGACACCGTCTGATCGGTGAACCAGCCCTCCACCCGGCCATGGGGGTCGTAGAAGATATCGTTGAGCTGGAACGGCACCGGGTAGAGCACGTCCGCGGTCATCGCGCGGTCGATATCGCCCGTTGTCCGCGCGAAATGGGTGAAGGCCTGCGGGCCGAAGGCGGTGCGTTCGGTCTTGTAGATGCGCACGGCCAGGGGGTCATTCCCCTTCTGGCGATCCATCCGCTTCTTCTGGCGGTCATTCCACCACGGCGGATAGTCCGGCAGATGGTCGTAATAATCCAGCAGCTGGTCCATCAACGCGCCGGTCTGCGGGATGCCCACGACACCGCAATTCAGCGCGCCGCGCATGCCGTGGCCGGCATAGATATGCGTCCATTCGTCGGGGAAGGGCTTGTGGCAGAACGCGTCGCAATCGATCCAGACGGCCCCGGTCTTCTGGATCATCTTGTAGCGGAACACGTTGGACAGGAAGCTGGCCGAGGTCGCCTCCACGATGTCCATGGGGATATCCATGATCTCGGACGCGGGCTTCACGACCACGCCGTCGGGCGCGTTGGTCACGGTATCGGTGCAGTAGAGCGTCACCGGATGGCCATGGCGCAGGTGCGATTTCAGGCAGAGCTGGTTGAGGTATTGCAACTTCTCGCCGATCCAGAGGGAGGCGACGGGGCGTCGGGTGAGGTCCATGGGGCTGGCCTTGTGCTGCTCGAGGGGCTCGGGACATGGGGCGGATTTGTCCGCTTTTCGTTGGTTGTCGTTGTCCCGCATCTGGCCACGATTGGCAAAGGGTTTCACGGCAGAGCGTTA
>Ga0100391_1003128_pt1 | contig 17041 bp, 12 predicted proteins | sample CryGeymeta201515_FD_81541 | JGI IMG/M metagenome (GOLD analysis project Ga0100391, IMG submission 81541) | Groundwater microbial communities from Crystal Geyser aquifers in Utah, USA - Crystal Geyser metaG 2015-15 | ecosystem: Environmental > Aquatic > Deep subsurface > Groundwater | place: USA...
AGTAGTAGCAGTACTAACTACTACTATTTCAACACCTGTCAACACATTTCAACACCTGTCAACACGTTTCAACACATTTCAACACATTTCAACAAATTTCAACATGACTCAAAGGCGGGACTAAATTTCAACACGGGATTCATTGAGGTATTATTTAGCATATTTAAATTTTATGTAAAATAGTAACGTTACTCTAAATTTAGGATATGAGCTCTAATTGGCGGACCTTCCTGTATTTTTGTAAGAGTCATAAGCAGTACCAGTAGGCTGTAGGTAGTACCTGGTAGTAGTCTACACGAGTACTTGCCTACTAGTCTAGTACCTGGTACACGAGGTAATCCCAGTTGGCGACAACAGAAAATTCATGGGACTAGAATAGTACCACTAGTTCAGTTAGTTAGTCTGGCTGCTAGTAGTAGTACTACCTGGTACTACTCTGGCCAGCGAGACTCCAGAATCTTGGCAGTTGCTGAATTTCAGTAAAATAAGTAAGTAATGATCAAAACTCCTCGCAGGCGGGGGTTCACCGACAACTAAAAATGTAGCAGAACAGCAGCGAATAAAGCTGCGGAACCCTGACTGAAAGTTCCAACGAAGGCCCACAAACAATGAGGATAGACGATCTATGCAGCCACAATAATAATCTAGCTGAGATGACGATGCATCGCTCAGTTGAGTTATGGAATTCTGCTCCTAGTACCACCCGGGCTGTGACAGTCACGTCTTGTCATGGACACATAGGAACTGCGAGAGTTCGGAATCTGAAGGTGGAACAGAACAGCGATAGTTCGGAATCTAAAATGTTGATAATAGGAACCTCTCTGCTCGCTCAAACACTATCTTGCATGAATTCTTTCATTCAAAGAAAACGTTCAAAAACGGGGAAGATTATGATACTACATGACGGGCTCTCGACGATATATCGCACTAGGTAGAAATTAGCATCTAATTGCTGAAAGTCTCAAGCGTACTCAAGCAGTAAAATTAGACCGTACCATTGTGAAATGGACCACATTGCCTCATCTGCTTCTAGCGCCAATCAACAAATGGGGATTGCAGCTCTGTGGGAACCGCTCCCGCTCAAGCGTGCTTACATTGAAGTCGGTCCTTCTCAAGACAGTTTTATTGTTGCTATTTTTTTTTAGCAAAAGTGACCCGCCATCACAAGCATTTGTAATTTCACATTGTCCAGACTTTGATGGGAAAGGAATAGTGTCACGATCCTTACAAGCATCACACGGTAGATGAAACAGTGCATTTCTAAATGAGCACTAAACACGGCCACGACACTGACTTGAACCATGTTCTGAGCAGATCTGCTTGTCTTGGATGGCGAATCTGCACACGGTAGATGAAACAGTGCATTTCTAAATGAGCACTAAACACGGCCACGACACTGACTTGAACCATGTTCTGAGCAGATCTGCTTGTCTTGGATGGCGAATCTGCGACGTCAAGCCATATAGAACTGGCCGTCACCTCTCCTGGAGGTGGATAGATCACTTCCTGGAGGTGGATAGCTTTCTTTGTGATCTGCGCCGACCTGTGTGATCCGTTCTAGCTTTTTGCAGCCCAATCTTCCATGGGCAGCCAGAGCTTTTTAACACATAAGCTTGCATTGAACTCGAAACATTTTTAATCAATATTTCCGAGGGTTTTTTATTTGTGCTCCAATTGACATGAAAAAAAAACACACAGTAGTAGTAGTCTAGTAGCTTTTACATTAGTAGCCAATCGTATTATGAAAAATCTAGCGTAAATTAGACATTATAGTTTTTTAACTGAAAAATCTAGCCTGATGATTTATGAACATAGTTGCTAAAATAGTATGTACAGTACCTACTCATGATGATGGTCTCTCTGGGGAATTACTTGTATCGTCTTTGATGGGATTTAGGGACGGTGTAATCGCCTCGTAAGGTTCTTTCTCTCAGATCGGCATCCAATTTCCAAGCGTTGGATTCGACTCCATTGATATTGTAGATCATGTGTTCCATCCATCGAAAGATTCCCGACTGATCCAATGGTTTGTTCCAAATACCCGAGATGATGCAATAGTTTCCTTCGTAAGGAGCCAAATGATGCATGGCGTGTGGTGTCCGTCCAACCGTCAAACCAACATCTTGCAAGGCATTGACCCATCCGGGACATTGACTCTTGGTCATGTGAGACCACTTGTGGAATTCTTGCGACATGATTTCCACCATGCAAAAGACCACAAAAAACAGCGAGACAAGTGGCCCTGTCAGTGCATTAATCATGGCCATGGGAACAATGCCAAAGGGAATGCACAATTTGTACACATTATTGCAGAATCCGCGTTCGGTTATGGTCCAAGGAGCCGAGTGATGGCCTTGAAAAGCGGCAATAATGGATCCCATCACGGGAGTTTTACCATTTCCGTAATTGTCGACACTCCAGTGTAAGACACCCGAACCCAAATCTGCCAAGGCCCAACCGGCAAACGCCACAAGGACAAATTGAGCACTGGTCAGTGCCACATCTCCTCCATTGTTGTGCAGTAAGTCCATGTAATTGACACCTAAAAATCCAGCATGTCCCAAGAAGGTGGCAGCCACCACGGCACGTTGGTAGGGTTGAGTTTCCAGCGAATCTCCTTCCACGACAATGCTTGCAACCTTTCCTTTGGGACGGTCCAGACCCGATCCTTCCAATCCAAAAACAAATCCATCGTCCAAGTACGTTTTGTTCTTTGTAGTTGTGCTTTCGGTCGCAGCAGCAGTATGATATGATGTATCAGTGGATTGTTTTTCTACTTCTTCTTCTTTGGTAAGAGTTGATTCCAAAACGTTGTCCAACAGTAAATCATCCGACTCCACCATGGCAGCATTCAACTTACTGCTGCTACTACTACGAGATACAGGAAGTCGAGAGACAGACAATAATGCTGCTCTGCTGCTGACATCATGAGATACAATAGTAATAGGACGGCTGGTGGTGGTGGTGCTGGTAGTGGAAAAGGCGTGACTGCATGGAAGCAGCAGTGTCGACGCCAACAACAAGGCGAATGCAATGGACGAATCTTCAGTCTTCATTATTTTATTGTTGGACGGTAGAGAGAATACTCTATAAAGTAATGTTAAATTTTATATACTTGGTTTGACTCTTCTCGTTTTTGTTTTTTAACAATTCATAGTTGAACGTGGCGACTTCCATCGTCAGTGATGAGACAACAGACACAACAGCAACTGTAATTATTTTTAAGGTCTTACTGTACTACTCTATAGTCTGCCGTACTACAGAAATCGCAATATTTGCTACCACTCGTCATCACTGTGTGTGAATGGTCCGGCTCTTATATTTTTATCACAACACAATTCTACTGTGTATGTATAAGAATGAGTCAGATTCTTCGAAATTGCGTGTGTCGCTCTGTCCGCGCGGTGAAATTAGTTTTTCGATGTCCAGGTGTCCGCATTATGTATAGGTTAAGAGCTCAAAATAAATAATGACAAGAATGAAAATAGATTAAGACAGACTATCACACCAGATTACAACTTTCTGCTTTATCGTAGAGACGAGTACATCTTAAAATTATACTAGACCTACTAGTCTACTCGATAGTTCATCTCGCACTCATATAATAAGTAAATGCACGTTCATGGTACGCAGCAGGACAAAGAAATCAACACAAAGTCATTTTGATCCGGACAATACTGTTCAAGAAGACAATGACGACGAAGAGTACGGAGAAAAAGAAAAGATTGTTTCATCGTCCAAGCGATGGAATTGGAAATTATGGGTCATTGTGGTAGGCACAACCGGTACTGTAATAGGATTGGCTCTTTTATTTTTGAATTCGATTCCAAATAATAATTTTATCAGCACAAATAATGGGGATGCTATTGAGTTCGCTTTTGCTGTACAGCAGTCAAAATATAATATATTAAGAAATAATAGTGCCGTGGACGAGAAAGATCCAGCAGCTTCACGTCCGATACAGCCGACAGAAAAGAAACAAGATATTACACCAATGACATTCCAAGCAGAAAATAAACCAAACCAAGACCAACAGCAACAATCACAGCATCCAATCAAACCAAGCAAGGCAGAAACAAGTGTCGACGAGACGTTGCACAATCTGGATTATTACTTCGAATTATCCCGAGAAAATGGACATGACAAGGAACGAATCCTCAAGCTCCTCCTAGAAAATGCAGGAATTCAACAGATTTCTCTCAAAACCTACCACGATCTACCAAACTGGTCGGATGTGTCCGCTATGTACGGACACCATGGTCGTTTGATTGGTCAAAAAAAGCACTGTGAAGCCTTCCTTGGAGATGGGAAGGACGTCAAAACGAAGTGGCTAGCACCGGCAGGTCATTTCAATACAGGTACCAACCTACTATCCGACGCCCTGAACAAGAATTGTGATTTGAAGCATACGCGTTGGCAAGTTCCCTGGGGTAAGCACAATCCTCCAAAGAACAAGGAATTTCGAAACAAGAATCGCATTCCCGCCTATGCTTACATGGATCCCAACCAAACATTGCCAGTGGTAATCATTCGAGATCCCTTTCGATGGCTCCAGAGCATGTGCCACAATAGCTATACCAGTACCTGGCCAAGATTTGCCCGTCCAGATGATACGCAATATCACTGCCCAAATTTGTGGCCAACGAATTTTGAAAAGCGCGAGCTAGAACGACTGGGGTACGAAACATTTATCGATGGAACGCCCATGGAAAAAGAAAAACCTGGAAAATTACTTCATAAACATTTGTTTGACGATAAGGTTACCCGAAAAGCAACCAGAAGAGGCCATCCGGAGTTGGGAACAGAAGCACCCGACATGGAACGTGAACCTGTCTCAACGACGGCCTTGACCCCAGACGAACTCAAGATCCACCACTTTCCCGTTCGTGTTCACTATTGGGGAAAGCAGAGTATAAACGTTACAAGATTCTATTATTCCTTGGTGCATCTGTGGAATGAATGGTACACAGAGTACAATCAGTTGGAAGCATCAGAATTGCCACATCTCATGACGCGCATGGAAGACCTGCTATTTTTTCCTGACGAGGTCGTGCCGGCCATGTGTCACTGTGCGGGAGGACAGATGAAACACCGAAATACAACCACAAACGAGCCGTTACCAGTCCAAATTCCGGTATCCTCCACCAAGGCCAAGGGTCACAATAGTAGACTCACTCCCAGGGGGCAACAGGATCACCAAACAGGATATATCGATGCACTCATAAAGTATGGAAGTCCCGACACTCGCTTGCGGGGCCATACTCCCCAAGATCTGCAGTATGCTGCCCAATATCTGGACAAAGACCTGATGGAGCTGTTCGGGTACAAGTATCCACTAGCTGGTGATTCTCCCATGATTGCAACATCTTACCTGGAGTAATGTCGGAGATTAACGAACGAGTGGCCACACTTTTACACATTCAACAGAGCGTCGCCTGACTTGCCAACCATAAATCTGCATAGTAAATATTTGGTACTTAGGGAAAAGATTTGGCAAGTTCTTTTCTTGCGTCACAATGCTTTTTCGGGAGTCCGGAAAATCAGGTAGCAAGTGGAAACCGATAATCATTAAAAAATGTTGTTGTAATTTTGATTGTTGATAGGCAACGAAAAGCAAAGAAAAACCATATTATAACCAAAAATGAGATCGCGTTCTGCCCTGCATTTAGGTCTCATCGCTCTGCTGTCTACGAGCCACCTGGCAAGGACCCAAGAGACGAACAGTACCATATTGACGAACGAGACCATGGTTTCGGATACAATGAATCCAAATGTGATAGATCCTGCTACGTTACCTTTGGATCCCGACATCGCTGGCACAGATTCCCCTACCGATGGGGCTGCTGTGACCGATATACCAACCGACGATGTTGTTGATACTGACGGACCTACCGATGATGCGGTGGATACTGAAGCACCAACAGAGACAGAATTTCCATTCTACAATCCTGACGATCCTCCTCCTAACCTTGCGACTAGGGCTCCGACGCAGGCTCCTACTGGCATAGCAGACGTGGAGCCCCTGGAAGACACAGTCGCCCCTACACAGGATGCTGAAAATACCACAGAAATTCCTTTCACTGAAGCTCCCGAGTTCACCCAGGCACCCACCATGACACAAGCATCCAATGCGACAGTTGCAACCACCCTGCCAGAGAGAAATGTAACAGTGGCTCCTAACCTTATGCCAATGAACATGACTACCTCTCCGACAGTTGAACCCACAAATGCAACGTTTGCTCCTTCAGTCGCACCAACGAACATAACCGATACACCTACTACGGCTCCCACTTTTTTGAGAACTGCCGTTCCGACCACGGTGGCACAAACTGACGTTGATGGTGACTTTGAGAACATTGCTGGAAATGACACGGATGCCTTGCAGCAGGAAGAAATTCTAGAGGATGAGGAACAAGACGTCTTTGCCACGAGCGATGAAGATGCTCCCACGTTCCCCCCTGTCGCGGCGAACGAATGTGCACTAGAACCGATTGGTAACTCGGATCTGGCATGCTCGGAACTTTTGAAGTTTACCACAGCTGTTTGTGAATGTTCCGTCTTTTGTTCCGGAAAATTGATTGCTTGTCTGAGCTACGGGGAAAGGACTAGCTTTAGTTGCGAAGGAGAGACTGTGGCGGGATGTACCGAATCCCAGCGAGGAGCTATATCTGGTGCATTCGTTCGTGCAACAGTATCTGTTATAGTGACAACACTGTTTTCTGTCGCGACCATGGAATACGTATAGTTGTTTGTTCACACCAACAGAATCAAAGGAGTGTAGAGTCTGACGACACGCTTGGGAAGGTAAAAAGTATAGGATGACTAAAGAATCAGCAAATTTTGATTACAACGCAATTAAAGAACTATTTCATTTTGGATTCACCTTGAAAGAGTTATTTTGCAAGCAGTTCTTCTCTACTAGTATTTGTTAGTTTTCTGATTAGAGCACACTATGCACAAGTGCAAAGCTATTACACGTAGTAATTAGCCCTCATCATTTCTGTCAGTGTTTGTGGTGCCAATGGTTGGTAGCCTTGGCGCCCTGCGAGAAGTCCTGGCCCAACTTAAAAACAAAAATTCAAAAAGGGTGTTGCCAGCGATAGTGGTGAACTCCATTTCAATTCCATTATTAGCTTTCTTAATGGGCTGCTTCTGTCATATTAGACCTCTACCTAGAGTAGTAGTACCGAAGTGGTAGCAGGTACCAGGTACCGGTACCCGGTACCTGGTAGGAGGAGGAGGAGGGTTGCCGAAAAAATACAGTAGGAGTACCAGTAGTATTAACTGTCATTACGACGCAAGTTTGCTCGCTAAAAAAATGTCTCAATTTTTTGGCAATGCGTGCGGCGATCGTTTTTTACACGCAAGTCAGATTTATCACACCTGAGTTCGAGGACCAAAGCCCCACAATTTCCAGGCAAAAAGGTTTTGAATTGCACTGGCTCCTCCAAAGACGTTTCACACTCTTCCACTTCCCCAAAGCCTGTAGCACATCTTGTAAAGAAGCACTCAAGCAAACAGCCAAACACAATTCATTAACAATGACTACATTCACCACTATCCTGGCCTTCATTTTATGGACAGTGAGTCCGATCCTGGGTCAAGAAGACGCGTTCTTTAATTTCTCCAGCTTTAATGGTACAACTGACGCTGATTTCGATGAGGTAGCCGATTTCAATGACGCTGTGGATGAATTTGATATCCCCTCAATGATGGACGACGGTACAAGCTTTCCCGAAATCACCTCGACCGTCCCGACGGAAGTCGCGACAAGTGCCCCACAACTGGTGGTGGAAGGGGAGGTTGTGTTTGACACAGTTGCCACGGAAGTACCAGTAGAGACACCTGTTCCTGTGGAGGGCGAAGGAGAAGGAGAAGTGATTGCAGAGAGCACTGTTGGACCTTCAGAAGTGATAGAGACCAACGTGGCAATGGATGCTACGTTCGTGCCTACCGAAAATGAAGTCCTAGATGCCATAACAACTCCTACTCCTACAACAGAAGCACCTGCCGATGTCGAAGAACAAACTACAGGAGCATCTGTTCCGCTAACGAACGCACCTGCCGAGCTGGACACCACCGGCTTTACCTGCTCAGTAGGAGGCGTCGAGACCGATACAGCCAGATGTACCGAGTACAAAAAGTCCGTCCCTGATGTTTCTTGTGGGTGCTTCTACTTTTGTGAAGGTGGTACTTTGGTAAAATGCATGGATGACACACAAACGTCTGAATTTTCCTGTGGTGGCGAAGATGATATCGTCTACGAATGTTATGAAAGTCCTGCCGACGCAACCTCTTCTGCTGTCGACGGAAAATACGCATTGCAGGCACTTATGACAACTGGCGTGACAGCCTTGGCAGCTCATATTTGTATTGCTTAAATAACGCATACTTCAAGCAACAACAACAAAACACAAAAGCATGGTCAACAAGAAGAGCAACGTGGATGAATTCAAGTATTTATGCCGTCCATTCTCCAATTCCATTGCTCACCTGTACTGTAAAACCGTTAAAATTGAATTTATGCAGAAATAACCTGTAAAGGTTGTTGTTGGTTGGATTCTACTAGTAATCGCGAATACTCTCCATAATCAGGGTGAAAATATTATGAAGGACTTAGGAACCTGGAAAAAGGTCGGTAACCGCTGAACCATCATCGCCCAAGCCAAAGGTTGAAGGTCTCGTATTTCAAAATAGCAGCCAACGTGCACCACAGGAGCGATCAACCTTGCCGTAAGGACGCAGGTAGTCCAGACATTGCAGGTAGGTCTGAGGGTCTGTCCACTCTACAAAAAAAATCCTTTGTTTCATAATAAAGAGGGAGAGGTGTATGCAGACAACGTTTGGTTTACGTAAGATAGTGCTCCAGTAAATAATCATTTAGTAGTTGATCAAATAATATTATTCTTTGTCGATCTGTTCAGAGCGCCTGACAACAACGAAAATACCAGTAGTCTACTCGTACATTCCATTCCAACAAGTATGATTCCTACTACTTGCTTGTAGACTAGCTAGACTACGAGTAGCTATTACTAGTCTAGTAGTAGGAAAAAAATAATGATACCCGAGTATTCAGTTACTACTACTAGAGTCTACTACTCTAGTAGTAGTACAGCGTTACAGCCACAGCTGAGTCTCACGGGATTCGAACAAACAATAAAATTGTGCATTCCAGATACCCAAGCTGAATAATAAGGCCAATAGGTCTAGTAGCGGTCTAGCGCACAGGCCACAGCAACAATGACATTAGTGGTAACAAAACGGTTCAACAGTAGCCAGCCCACAGCCAAACGCAAGGCATATAATATACAGTTGTACAGTTGAAGCATTTTAACAATTAGTGAGCAGAGAATAAAGACCGGATGCAGCGACGGAGCTCTTCCACTGCCACACGCAGCAATGGTAACAAACAACCATCATCATCGATATGGACTGGTGCTGCATACACTTCTTCCAGCAAGGAGAAGAAAGGAGAAGACACCAAGAAGAGAAGACTATCGGCCATTGAAGTTGTTATCTGTATGATTGGTAGTGCGGTCCTTTTCATAGGATTTGTGAATCTAGCGCTCTTTTTGAAGCAGCAGGGGAATTTACCTACAGCCTTGCGAGTGTCTATTAATTTTGGCAAGGATACCGACGAAGCGCAGCTGCAATACACTCTGATGGATAATGTCAAGGTCCAAGAATCAGATAAAGAACGACAATTACTAGACGGTAAAGTTGGATCCCACTTCTTACCGCCTCCGGAGAGTCTCCGTACCAGCCAAGAAACTGCACCTCAAACAAAGTCACCAAACGTGAGTCGCTATCGAGAAGGAGATATTGTTCCCGTCAAAATTATTACCGATGAGGAGCTCTTAGCCATTGAAAAGGAGCAGATAGAAATGGTTCGACGAGAATCTGCAGAGATAAAGTATGCTAAAGAGAAAAGGACGACTCGAAAACGGGAACTTGCTCAAGATTATCTTCCCCAACCGATCACAGAGAAGGCAAAAATCCAGGCCAAGGAACGAGAAAAAGGAAATGCAAGATCGATTCTTTATTTTATGGAACTCAGTAAAAGTAGAGGTCACGATAAGGAACGGCTGTTGCAGCTGATCCAAAAGAATGCAAGGCTCGACTATATTAGCGAAACGACGTACGAGAGTCTGCCCCGGTGGTCACAGGTGACAGACATGATTGGGACCCAACCAAAACTGATTGGCTTGGAACAATGTCAAGCTTTTCAACGGAATGGAGATATTGCTGACAAAATCTTGGCTGTTGCGGGCTGCTTCAATTCTGGGACCAACTTGTTGGCGAAGACTTTGGTACGCAATTGTGTAATGCACAAACGACAGGAAAAGTACGGTACCAAACAGCTAGGCATTCGTTGGCAGGTCCCCTACGGGAAGCATACGCCACCAAAAGATGAAGAATTTAGAAATAGTCACGTGGCACAGAAAAGCGAAAACGTGACGGCTGCTCAAACCTTACCGGCTGTCATGATTCGAGATCCCTTCCGATGGCTACAGTCAATGTGTTCCCATCACTACACAACGCGATGGCCGCGTGTATTCAGACAAGATCATCCCTATTATCACTGCCCCAACCTCTGGCCTACGGAGCCTGAGAAGCATCGCCTCAAGTTACTGCAGAGAGAACCTTTGATAGAAGACCAAGATGTCTTGGTGACGGAAAGCGAAGCCGATTCGCCACGAGATACACCCGAAGCTGGAGAAATAAAGGCGAATGACACCAGTCCGGCAGATGAATCGCAAGACGACGACAAAAGCAGCGTTGAAGAGCAAAACCTGCAGCAACAGAGTCGCGACCGCTCGCAGCTAACTTTGGAAGAGTTGAAGCGTCATTATTTCCCCGTTCGTGTGAAGTACTCAAATTTTACGAGACACCACCGCTCGCTCGTGCATTTTTACAATGAGTGGTATCAAGAATACTTGGATCTTCAAGATTACCCTCATTTGATCATTCGAATGGAAGACCTTTTGTTTTTTCCGGACGAAGTCGTTCCCCAAATTTGCGAATGTGCAGGCGGGAAGCTCAAAGTGACTCGAAAAGCTCACGTCCACATCGTGGCCGAGTCGGCCAAGTTGAAACACTCTACCAAATTCATGGAGGAAGGACAGGAGCACACGGGTTATCTGGATGCCCTGATACGGTATGGTACCTCCAAGACACGATTCAAGGGTATGACACCACAAGACCTCCAGTACGCTTCGCACTATCTGAATCGAACGATAATGGATTTATTTCAGTATGGTTATCCGCTTTGAACGAGAAGAGAAAGAAAGCTGATTGGAGATGCTTGATAGAACTTTTGAAGCTCAAGCAAAGAATGGGAAAGAAAATGAAGAATAATACAGAAAGCAAGTTAATAACGAGCGGATATTACCAATGTATTTGGAATACAAGAAAAAGGGCTTCACCTCAATGCAGTCTGCGGTAGGGACCAGGTTGACGAGATGATTACTTTGGGACGCTCAACATGAAAGTTCGGCGTGGGGTTGTTTCTTAAAGATTCTGCCCAGGTAGCAGGCTTCAGGAACTCTTTAGCAGGCATATTGGCTTTAGTGGAGCCACTAGTTGGACCTGCTACAAACGTGTTCTGCATTTGGGAAGTAGATCCGCATGTAAAACCCAAGGAACGGCTAGCGAGAGGGTGCTGGTGGTAAATGATGAGTTTTGTAGCACCCATCATGTAACATACTAGCTTGAATTGAATCATTAAAGATGTTATAGTGGATTATAGGCACGTAGAAATTGGGGCTATCGGTTTGCAACCTGTCTAGGTGCTAATAGATGTACTGTATGTGACTCTGGACAGCAAGGACGTCAGAGTCTCTGCTACATCATGACCATAGAGAACAGCAAAACGAGACGGAAGACGGGTGATGCTACACGAGACCACAGTGAACAGTAGTAGAATAAGTGCAGCTTTATTCCAAATTGATTATGGTTGAAACCAGCTAAAGTAGCTCTAGGACACGATCGAGTCCGAAGCTTGCATGGAAAGGAACGCGCCAATGGATGAGGCCTGGGTGGCTTCCATCATTGTCGATTGGCTATTTGCGGTACTTGCGTATTCCAAAAGGGCCATGGTACCATCGACGGCTCCCAAGGCTCGTGCAAACCGTCTGGCAGACTGTGAAAGGTATTCCGAGACGGCTCCCAATCCTTCCGACTTGTCGTCGTCTGTGACAATCTTGAGAGTTTTTAGCTCTCGTTGCACAGCCAAGACGCCCTGAATGACTTCCCTGCGTTTCTTGAACCGATGAATTCCCAATCCAGGAATAATCTTCGATTCGAGACCTCGGCTGTCACCATGAGGCAAGCCAAAGACAATCATGCGATCCAGTGGCAGTGTTTCATCTTCCTTTCTGGCAGTACTGCTGCCGCTACTGCTGCACATTTCGCCCAATGCTTCTTCATCCTGATTGCACAAATTGTAGGTTGTTGCTATTGCCTCGGCAAAGTTGACATAGGCATCATGGCTGCGACTCCTCAAAGGATTTGTGGTGGTGCTTTCATCTGTATCGGCTGATGCTTGACAAGTCTTGATGACCTGTTGCACATCTTGAGCGGTAGCACGGCTGTCCGCTTTTTGCATCCAGCACGCACTGCGTTCTTGCTCTGTTATTTGAGAAGTTGCGGAAACATTGGACGGATCTGCAATGCGAGCTCGTTTTACAGGACGAGGAGTGTTGACGGTATCGTTCTCATCGTTGTCTTCAAAGCGAATGGTGCGCTTTCTGACTTGTGTTGAGGACGAGACAGATGATTTCATTGATTTCATTTGACTGCGATCGCAACAGGATGTGTTGGGACTGGATACGAAAGTGTTCATCATGATGATATTGGTAAGCGGGCACATTCTTACTTGTTGTATTTTTGGACCTTGTCAACGTATCGTTGGTGTGAGAACTCTTCTTGAATACTGATGTAATGAGCACTATCGAGAGGAATAATAATAAACGATTTTTTGTCTCTTCTCGATGGTGTGTTGATGGCCTGTTGATAAAATTCAATAATGCTCTTCAGGCTATTACAATTTTTACTACCAGGTAGACTACTTAGTACCAGAAACTTAAGAACTGTTTTGATCCCCAAATTCCTGATGTGGTTCGTCCAGTAATCATAATCTTATGACTGCTTGAAGTTCAAAAGGAACCTGACTCAGTTAAATCTATAAATCTTTTGGAAGCCTCAAAGCTGGACATGATAAACCTCTTAATTAATTCATTCCTTCTCATTTTAACTCCACACTAGTACTACCTGGTACGGTACCAGGGTACCTGGTACCTGGTACGTATCATCCACAGGTGATCAATCCGAAGCAATTCGAAGGAAAGAAGTCTCGCCTTCTGTTACTGTACCAGGTACCATTGACAGTGGCAGCCGGCAAGGAGCCTCCTGGCAGCTCCTTGGAGTACGTTACCTGGTAGTCTACCAGGTACCGAATTTTCGAGCAATACAGGTACTACGTACGTACTGGTACTGGTACCTGGTTGCTAGCAGGCTACTGCAGGTTACCACGAGTGGTAAAATTTAGATGCAACTACTACTAGACAACGGTACTAAGTACCAGTACTGATACCAGCCAGCCAGTAGTGCTCCGAAATACTCGAGTATGGTACCAGGTACTGTAGTAGCTACCGTAGGACCAGGTGTTCGCTACTAGCTAGTAGGGTCTACGTAGTACTGTTAGATTATTTTTCCCCTTTGAAGTTCAAGTAGTCTGGAGGTGCTGGTACAGACACTTCCGGGTTGCAACTCGAGGCGCGGAAGGCAAGAATTTAATTTATGCTTCACGTCTGCGCAAGCTTCTATTTTTGATGTCGCGTTGATCCTTGCTGGTTGTGAAAGGTGGTAGAATTAGTCAAGATGATTGCTAACAGGTACTGGTATCCTGGTACACAGTAATAAAGCTAGTAGTACTAGTAGTACTAGTAGTACCTGGTAGTAGTAGGACCTATTCGTAGCTACCTAGTACTTATCAGGTGTTTGACCAACTCATCAACGGTGATTTCGCTCCTATTCCTTCGCCTGTCTATCCTCGTGGACGGTTCCATTTCCCCACGCAATAATACTTTCTTTTCGCGCTGCGTCTAGCTGCCGGTTGTTACTTTTGCCGGGTTTCTCTCATCATCAAATTTCCCCCTGCCACAACATGAAAGAAACAAAAGAAACCAACTAGTATTTCACATGTAATCAGCGGAACGATGAGCCAAAAAGTTCTTGCGCAAGTCGCTCAGATTCGGTTGGGCGAATCAAGTACCAGTAGTCTAGTGGAATCATCGAAAACGATCGAAAACCAAACTTATTGTTGCTATCAACCTAGGTTTTTAGGATTCTTTTTTCAAGCCCTACCGTACCAGATTTGCGCCGGGTTGCCGTTCTTTGTGCGTGCCTCCCGGTTCGAGCGGTCTACCAATAATAAGGGCAATTTGCAACACCCGGTCCTTATCGCGATATCCGTTTGTATCAAACCTGTTGATGCTGGATTTTAGTGCGAAGAGGAAGGGTATTACTACGTCTGGAGTCATGTTTGATACACTAGCTACTAGTACACCGCATAATAAAACCTGTCCTACTACTAGACTACCAGACCTCCCCAGACCTAGACTACTACTACTAGCTAGTAGGCCCTACTACTACTAGCTAGACTACCCAGTACTACTCCTACTATCGTCTACCAGGAACTACTCTACTACTGGTACTAGTACTAGCTAGTAGTAGTCTACTAATCGTAGTAGCAGAGAGAGGCCCCGTTGAATTCTTCGCACGTACAGTACGACTGAGGTCTCGTGACTGAGGGAATCTGAAAGATAGAGAAGAAAAAATCTCGACTACAACAGTGAGGGGTTGAGATTTGAGATGTGATCATCCTTCGAGCAAAATGCTGAAGAACTATACCATATCAAACCAATAGACGTAGGTCAAGATGACATTCATCGATGCAGCTGCAGTAACACATGGTTGTTTGTCGACTGGGGCTGTCAAAATGCAGCAGCTTGGCCACGACATCTTCGCCTCTACCATGATGGTAGCACAGCAAGCTCTACCTCCCATCCGAACATCTTTCGTTGAGCTACAGTATTTATTCCCGCATGTATCCAATTTTGATACCTCCTCCATCTGCAGTACCATCCCAAGTCTTCCCGTTTTCATTTCGTCGATTCTGCTCGTTACGGCCTCCGATATGGTTCCGTTCGTGCCGTGTCAACCTCTGGCCATGACAATGGGGGCTGCCCTGGGCGTGTGGGCCTACCCTATTTGCATCACAGGACAAACAACCGCTGGTGTTTTAGCATTTCTGGTATCCCGTAAGGCATCTGATTCGACGCAAGTTCAACAAGTCTTGGAAGGACTGGCATCGTCAGAAGCACGGGATAAATTTGAAGAATTCAAACAGTTGGGTACAACTGAGGAAGAAAGCAAGGTCCTCCTGACTTTGATTGGATTGCGACTGGCGCCGTTTTTCCCGTTCTCTGCTGGCAATTATCTGCTGGGCGGAGGTACATCGGTTGGACTTCGACCATTTTTTCTGGCTACATTGTTGGGGTGCCTGTTGAACAACATCTTATCGGTCAGCGTGGGAATTGGAGGATCAGAGCTGCTTCGTGCCCCACTACCAAACACTGGTGAATTTTTGATTAGATGATGCATTCGGCTATGAATGATGTACAATCCACAACCTATGTTCTCCGCTTTTTTAATGTGATTGGTCATTCTAGTTTCGGAAAAAATCGAATGTATTCAATTACTTTGGTTCGCCCATAAAATACTGTATCCAGAAACAATGTTTTGTTTTTAGTTTAAGGGGAACACATACAAATATTGCAGGGCTCCCACATGAGCGACTCCCAGTTCTGTAGACGAGTGGATCATGTGTACAGCACCGTCCAATAAAATCGGCCTCGTCAATAATGTGTTGCGTTATCGGCTGGAAGAAATCATCGAAGCTACTACTAGGAATAGACTAGCAAAAAAAAAGTGGATCCAACACTAAAATAGAAGCGTTCTGAGAACGATAAACTGGTAGTATGAATGTACAACTTGAACGTGCACGTAAAATTATAATGCCTGAGCAGAGAGAGTGCAAGCAACCGTTCTTTCACACGCAAAATTCGTGTGGCTTCAATTTTTCCTTTGCGTCCTTCTCGTTCACATCTAAGGTTTTCCAAAAACCCTGTAATTTTCAGCGTGCAGATCAGCACACAAACGAGGCAAAGGATGCTTTCTTGACCTTTTGTGGGACTTTCAAGTTCGAAGTAAAAGTGGAAATCCAAGCAGATGCACAAAAGTCCTCCTTAAGCATCCAGTAGCTATGCCTTGGAAGGGAACCAGCCCTCAAAACAAAAATAGATGGTATTGGAGAGACGAGGGGCTGCAAACTTTAGTTACCTGCGCACACATGTCGTCCGCTGCGGGTCGCTCCTCTTTTCAGTAGCTTCGGTATCCCAACCTGTTTTGGGGTGCAATTATTTTTATTGGATTTGTTAGTAGTAGACTAGTAGACCTACTACCAAAGACAGAACAGCAGATCCGCGCCCATCTGTCTTTGAAACCTGCAGCGCATGAATGACGCAAGGCAAAAATCGCCTTGTCACACCTCGAATCTCGAATCTACTAGTAGTAGCGTTATTCGTCCAGGAATTCGTCTGGAAATTATAATGACTCATTCTGAACACGACTGAGAATCGTAATGCCACCCACACGGCAACGACCAATAAAACAGCTGAGAAAATCGTCCGGGTGAAGCCATGATGATTGGGCAGATGATGAATGAATCCGAATACAGTACTCGAGAGTAGTTGTCAAGATGAGGTTTTGAAGAAAATATTGATGTCACACAAGTCACAACCAAGGACAACTGTAACAACGACAACAGTCGCATCGTACCTCATACATATCATCAAACTGGAAATCAAGAGAGGTAAGAGAGAGAGAGAGAGAGAGAGAGAGAGAGAGAGAGAGAGAGAGAGAGAGAGAGAGAGAGAGAGAGAGAGAGAGAGAGAGAGAGAGAGAGAGAGAGAGCGAG
>Ga0100391_1003132_pt1 | contig 17027 bp, 14 predicted proteins | sample CryGeymeta201515_FD_81541 | JGI IMG/M metagenome (GOLD analysis project Ga0100391, IMG submission 81541) | Groundwater microbial communities from Crystal Geyser aquifers in Utah, USA - Crystal Geyser metaG 2015-15 | ecosystem: Environmental > Aquatic > Deep subsurface > Groundwater | place: USA...
ACTGTCGCGCCCGCCCCCCAGAAACTGGAAATTCTCCAACACGACCCCCAGCTTGCTGCGCTTCTGTCCCTCGCTGCTTTCCCATTGGTCCAGCTTGAGGCGGCCTTCAACCATTAGCGGGCTGCCTTTGCGCAGATACTTGGTCAATACCTCCGCCTGTTTTCCAAACGCGTCGATATCGATAAAGGTCGTCTCCTCCTTGCGCTCGCCTTCACGGGTCGAAAATACCCGCGACACGGCCAGACCTAACTTGCAAATCGTTAGTCCGTTCGCCGTGACCCGCGTCTCGGGATCTCGGGTCAGGTTGCCAACGAGAATGACTTTGTTGAACGAGGCCATAGTCAGAAATGCAACACCGTCGCAGAATGCTACAGCGACTCGATGAATATGCGGTTGATCCGTCGATCCAGCCGGAGCTTTTCCTTGAGCGTGGCCGGCACCGTGCCGGGTCCACTCAAATAAAACTCAACGTAGTGCCCCTGTTTGAAGCGCTGGTCAGCGGCACGGGCAAAATCCCGCATCCCGAGATCCTCGCTGCTGCTTTCCTCGGCGCCAATCGCACTGAGGACTTCTTTAATGTCAGCCATGACCTTTTGGGTGTCGTCTTCCGACTCACGGAGATCCAGGATGAATGTTGCTTTGTAGTTATTGATGGTGACTGCGCTCATGCGAAGTGGTGATGCGTTGGTTAATAATGTTGAAGGCGCTCTCGATGCCCTTGTCAACGATCAGTCTGATGTGATCGAGGAATTCAGGCATGCGTTCGGTGAAAATTTGCGACTCAGCCGGCTTAAACTGACTGAGCACGTAATCGGCCAGGTCCATCTCTTTGTTGGGCTTACTCCCGATGCCGATGCGGTAACGCGCAAATCCGGGGCCGACCAGCTCCAGCAGATTCGCGATGCCATTGTGGCCGCCGGCACTGCCCTTGACGCTCAACTTGGCACGCCCCAGCTCCAGCGTAAGATCATCGTAAATCACCAGCATGGATTCGGGCCCGAACTTATGGTAACGCAACAGTGCGCCCAGCGAGCGGCCACTGTTGTTCATGTAGGTCAGCGGCTTGGCCAGCAGTAATTTGTTCGCACCAGCCTGAACTGCGGCAACCTCGGCTTCAAAGCGTGCCTCGACGCGCCAGCTGCCGCCCAGGCCGACAGCCAGTCGGTTCACCACATCGAAGCCGATGTTGTGACGGGTGTTGCGGTATTTTAGACCCGGATTACCCAGGCCGGCAATGACCGCGATGGACATTTGGAAAGAACAGTTGGGCCGGCGTGTTGCCAACCACAGGTTAAATTAAAGTGTTAGAAACTCCGGCAGACCTGCCGTGCTTATTCGGGTTTATCTTTGCTGCTGACTTTGGAAGCCGGCAGTTCATCCGCTGAAACAGCACCTGCCTCCGAACTGGACTCAACCGCAACCGTCGGAGCTTGACAGGAAACAATCACCTGCACCGGTTCGCCGAGATATTCGACACCCTCCAGCACTGGTAATTCGCGGATGTGGATGGCGCCACCGACTTCCAGCTTGCGCACATCGACTTCGACATGATCCGGCAGCATGGACGGACGGCAGCGGATCTCCACTTCGTGCATTTTGTGGTCAATCACGCCGCCTTCATTGCGGACGCCAGTGCAATCGGCTTCATTGACCAGATAGACCGGAATACGGGTGGTGAAGTCGTGGCCGCGCTCAATTTCCTGAAAGTCAATGTGATTGATCATGTTTTTGACGGCATCGCGCTGCACATCCTGCACCAGTGAAAGCGAGATGTCTCCCTGCTCATCCTGCAACTCAATCACAGCGGCACCCCCACCGATTTCACGGTTGAGTGTGCGGAAATCGACCGCCGATACGGAAATCGAACGGGAATTACCCTGCCCATACAGCGCGGCAGGGATGCGGCCGGCAGCGCGCAGGCGGCGGGCGAAGCCACGACCGGTATTCTCGCGGCTGGAGAACTTTAAAGTGTAGGTTTGCATAATCGAAACAAAAGAGGAACCAGAGCCAGGCGACTCCGGAAATGAGAAAACCGAGCAAAGTAGAACAGACGAATCGAAAAGCAACCTAAAGTTTGGATTTTTTTTAATACCAGATTATTTACGTGCGGGGTAACAGGGTAGCGCAGGTGCATCCCCGCACCGCACCCACGTCAGTCCGGTTACATTCAACAAGCTTGAATTAACGACCGGAATACTTCATTTTTTAATTCCAATGGCACAAGACCCGACACCTCCTCTTACAATTGACCGATTGCGTGAACTGGCCGAAATCCCGGCCGAATCGGTGGCTTCGCCGGGCTTTGTCGTGCATCTCGACAGTCTGGAGGTCAATTGCAGGCTGCTCGCCGACATCGCGCAGCAATCAGGAGCGCGGATCCTGCTGGCCTTGAAAGGCTTCGCCTGTCATGCGACCTTCCCGCTGATCCGCGAATATCTCGACGGCACCACCTCCAGCGGATTGCATGAGGCGCTGCTGGCCCGCGAGTTCTTCGGGAAGGAAGTTCATGTTTACTGTCCGGCATTCAAAACGGAAGAGCTGGTGGCGCTGCAGGACTTTGCCCATAGCATTGTCTTCAACTCGCCGGGCCAGCTCAGCACCGGCTTGCAAACGCTGAACGAAAGCGGCCGCGCACAGATCGGCCTGCGCGTCAACCCGGAATATTCCGAAGTGGAGACGGCCCTCTACGATCCCTGCGCGCCGGACTCGCGGCTCGGCACCACCCGAGCCGCACTCGATGCCGCGTGCGCCGCGACGCCCGGACTCCTCGACGCACTCGATGGCCTGCACTTCCACGCCCTGTGCGAACAGGATGCGGATACCCTGGAGCGGACGGTGGACCACTTCGCCGCGCGGTTCAGCGACTGCATCCAGCAGGTAAAATGGGTCAATTTTGGCGGTGGCCATCATATTACGCGCCCGGGTTACGATGTGGAACGGCTGATCGCACTGGTCCAGCGCTTCCGGGAACGTCATCAGGTTGACGTTTATCTGGAACCTGGTGAAGGTATCGCGCTGCATACCGGCATCTTCGTTGTCACCGTGCTCGACATTCTCCAGGCGGGCGGCCAAGAGCTGGTGATCCTCGACACCTCGGCCACCTGCCACATGCCCGATGTGCTGGAAATGCCCTACCGTCCGAATATTCTGGGTGCCGGCGCAGCCGGTGAATACCCGCATACGTATCGCCTGGGCGGGCTCTCCTGCCTGGCAGGCGATGTCATTGGTGACTACTCCTTCCAGCAGCCACTCCAGATCGGCCAGCGCATCCGCTTTCTCGATATGTCCCACTATACGATGGTGAAAACCACCACCTTCAACGGTGTGCCCCTGCCGTCCATCAATACCTATTCCCGCCAGGACGGGCTCAGGGAGATTCGCAGATTCGGCTACAGCGACTACCGGGACCGCTTGTCCTGAGCGGGCCAGCCGGCCACAGCTTCTTTCCCGGGCCGCAATACGCGGCTCATCCGATTTACAACCGGCTGCGAGGATCAACGGCGGCGGTTGGAAAAGGCCTTGATTGAAGTCTCTGTTCCGAACACGACCAACTGGTCTGTGGCCTCAAAAGTCCAATCCGGCCGCGGCACCCCCATCACTTTACCTTCACCGTTCTGGGCGGGCCGCTTAACCGTCACCAGGTTGAGCCCGTAAGTCTTGCGCAGATCCAGTTCGCCAAGACTTTTATCGGTCAGGAAATCCGGAGTCTCCAGTTCAACGATGGCAAATTCCTCGCTCAGCGCAAAATGCCGTGTCGCGCCCCGGATGCTCATCCGCTTGGCCAGTTGCCGGGCCGCAAGTGATTCCGCCTGGATGATGTTCTCAATCTTGAGTAAGCGCAAAAGCCGCTCGTGCCGGAGATTCAGCGCCCGGCAATAGAGCCGGGAGATTCCCATCTCCTGCAGCAGGCAAGTGATGTCCAAAGATACGGCAACGTCTTCCCCAATCGTCACCAGCACGCCATCCAGATCGTGAAGTGATAGCTGCTCCATGGCCTTGCGGTCAGTCGCATCAGCAATCACCGCGTGAGCCACGCGGTCGCGTATCTCATCCACGGTCCGTTCCACCTTTTCGACAGCAATGATTTCGTGCCCCTGTTCGGCCAGTTCAATGGCCAACTGGAAGCCGAATTGGCCAAGTCCTATTACAGCAAATTTCATCGTTTATTCTATAATGATGCGTTCACGTGGATACCGCAGGCTTGAGTGATCATTCCTGGCGGTAATAAATGCAAAAAAGAAATTCAAAATTCCGATACGACCGACGATCATGGTCGCAATCAGCACAAGCTTGGAGGGATCGGATAACTCGCCGGTGATCCCGCGTGAGAGTCCAACCGTGGCAAAGGCACTGACTGACTCGAACAAAGTATCAATAAAAGAAAATGAAGGTTGCAGAAAGAGCAGCAACGCGGTGGCACTGAAGATCCACATTACCGACAGCAGCACCACTGCAAAAGCACGGCTGCTGATCGCATCCTCCGCCCGCCGCTCAAAGATCTGCACATCACGTTGACTCAACAGAATGCGTCGCAGGTTCAACAAGGCGATGGTGAAGGTGGTGGTTTTGATGCCCCCGGCGATCCCGCCCGGGCTGCCCCCAATGAACATCAGCAGCAGCAGAATCGCGGTCGATGCATTGGGCAGCAGGCTGATATCTGTGGTATTGAAGCCTGCGGTGCGGGAGGTGACAGAATTAAACGATGCTTCCCAGATCTGATCGGCCAGGGAGGCGGATGGATCCGAGCCACCACCGAGCCACAGCAGAAAAGCCCCGCCCAACAGCAGCACCGCCGTGGAGAGGAGCACCACCCGTGAGTGAATCGACCATAAAGGGCCGCGCAGGTGGCGCCGCTCACCGGTAAGACGTTCGCGCACTTTGCGGCCCGCCTCCAGCAATACGGGAAAACCAATCCCGCCGAGAACGATCAGTAACATATTCACCACCTGCACCCCGCGTACGTGGCTCGCCCGCGCATCCGCCAGACCGTCGGTGAAAATAGAAAATCCGGCGTTGCAGAATGCCGAAACGGAATGAAAAACAGCAATCCACCAGCCCGGGTCGCTCTGCTGTAAATGATCCGTCCACAACGCATGGAGTGCCACCGCCCCAACCGTTTCGAGTATCAGCGTGAGCCCGACAATCACCGTCAGCGTCGAAGAAAGATGCCGCATATTGTCCACATTCAGCAGATCCCGCAGGAAGAAGCGACTGCTCACGCTGAACCCCTGCCCGGATAGCACCGCCAGTAAAAAAGTCAGCGTGACGATGCCGAAAGCACCCAACTGTATCAGTAAAAGGATGATGCCCTGACCCAGCGGCGTAAACGCGGTCGCCGTATCCACCACAATCAGTCCCGTCACACAGACGGCACTGGTGCTGGTAAACAGCGCATCCATCCAGCTGATCCCTCCGGTGGTGGCATTGGGCATCTTCAGCAGTAAACAGCCTGCGACACTCAAAACGCTGAAAGTGAAGACCAAAATCACTCCCGGACTTAAGCGGCTGAGAAAACTGCGCTCTAAATAAGGCAACCAGTCGCCGAAGCGGCTGATTAAAACCAGCAATTGCTGCGCAACCGCCAACCCGATCAGCCAGGCATACACGGAGTGCCCGTTGTCTGGCCAGGTGATGAACCCGCCGAGCTTGTCCTCATACACCGCACTGAGGAAAATAAGCAAAGCCAGGCCCGGACCGAAAAAATAACCGCGCCAGGATTCCCAGTGCGGACCTTCAATCCAGGCCCAACGCGCCCAGACCAAAAAGCCATAGCTGCCCGCCGCCAACCGCGAGGCCGCGATCAGGATGCGGGTCGTTTCCGGCGATTGATCCCAACCGATTATGGCCAGCACCAAGCCCATCCCCACAAATGGAATGAACGTCAGGATTCGATTCAGCCAAATATCCTGCACCGAGCCTTGTACAAGCCGACGCCAGTATGTGCCAGGATTTTTCATCGGGTTGGGTGGTCGGATCAAAAAATTAAGGGGATTGCCGGAAACCTGCCGCGGGGCAGTAATCGCTGCCCCTGGGAGCTGATTTCAAAATGAAAAATTTATTTGAAGCTCCACAATAACGGGACCAGCAGCAGCGCCTCAGCAATATTCCGCAAGTATTGTGCGCAGCTTGCTCTCCCTGGCTTCAATGCTGGCACAGAGCGCAAATTGCACCCGCGCACGGTTCAGATTCTGCACGTCGTAACTGATTTTAAAGTAAACATTGCCCGCCAGATAATCCTTGAAAAAACGCAAGCCCAACTCGAAGGTGATCAGCCGCACCGAGTCATAAAGATATTTTTTTTCGTTATCCGTCAGAAAGCCTCCGGCCTCAGCCAGATAGCCTTGCACCAGCGCGCGGAAAAGATCCACATCCAGTGTGACTTCTTTCAGGTCGGTGGTTTCCTCGCCTGCCGGATTGCAGCCGCTGCGCACCGCATCGCCGAAATCATAGTGGATCAAGCCCGGCTTCACCGTATCCAAATCGACAATACTGGTTCCTTTGCCAGTCACCTTGTCGATCATCACGTTGGTAATCTTCGGATCACCGTGAATCGGGCGCAGTTGAATCTCTCCGCGCTCTCGGGCTGACTCCAGCACATCGACAAAACTGCGGCGGTCCTCGATAAACTGGGTCAGGCGCCTGGCCTCCGCCGAAAGGCTCAGCCGTTGGCTGGCGCAGGGTTGTTGCAGCACCTGATCATATTTAGCCAGATACTGCGGCGTAATATGAAAACCCGGTAAGGTGTCCGCCAACTGGTCAATCGGAAAGTCCGAAATAATACTCTGGAAATGTCCCAGCACACGCCCCGCCTCGCTGGCATGTTCGGGAATGCTGATCTTTTCGTAGCTGGTGGTGCTGGCAATCATCGAGAGGGCCCGCCAGTATTCGCCATCTTCATCCACTAAAAAATCATCCCCGTTTAAGGCTGGTATGACGCGGGGCAGTTGCCAAATCCGGTCGGCATGCTCCGCCTCCGCCAGGATGCGCTGATGCGCATGATCGGTGACCGCCTTCATGTTGGCCATCACCAGTGCCGGATCTTTAAAAACGGATTGATTGATCCGCTGCAGAATATACTGCTCTTCGGAAAAGGTGGTTCGGAGCACAACCCGGTAGGTATCATTCACGTTTCCGGAACCAATCGCCTCCAGTGCCACCAACTGGCCCGGAACCTGAAATCTCGTCGCTAAGGATTCTGCAATCATATCACATAAAATTTACTCCAACACCACCCGCCTAGTGCGCTTTATTCATTCCTGAATGTCAATTTATTGTAACAGTCTTAAAACGTGAATTCGATTGAGGCCGATTCTTACGGCCCAAGTAGCTGGTGTTGCAGCAACGCGATACTTTTCGCCTGCCCGCACTTGTCCACAAAAATATGTGCCGCATTTTCAGTTGCGCTCCAACGTGTCAACACGACTATGTAGAAGCCGAGCCAGCCAAGCTCTTTCGCGTATCCAGGTGCTTCGCGCAATATTCATCATTCTGTGGAAACCATGCAATTGATCACTCGACTCCAGGCAGCTTCAGCCTGTTTATTTCTGCTTTGCCTGACTTCGGCCCAGGCGGCAACGATTGCGCTCGGTATCGACGTGCTGGAGCAGACCGGCTTCCGCGCTGTCGCCGGGAAACGGGTGGGCCTGCTGACCCATCCGGCCGGGGTGAACCGCAATGGACTCAGCAGTATCGATGTGCTGCGGCGCGCGCCGAATGTGCGGCTGGTGGCACTCTTCGGACCCGAGCATGGTATCTACGGCAATGAAAAAGCCAACGTCCCGGTGGAGGACAAAATCGACCCGCGCACCGGGCTGCCGGTTTATTCCCTCTACGGACAATACCGTAAGCCAAGCCCCAGCATGCTACAGGGCCTGGATGCGCTGGTGATTGACCTGCAGGACGTCGGCGTGCGTTCCTATACCTACGTCAGTTGCATGCGCTATGCCATGGAGGCCTGCTTTGAACAAGGTGTCGAAGTCGTTATCCTCGACCGCCCCAACCCACTCGGCGGCCGTAAAGTGGACGGCCCTCCCCTTGATCGCGAGTGGCGCAGCTACGTGGGAGCCTTCCATGTGCCTTACGTGCACGGGCTCACCATTGCTGAACTGGCCCGTATCGCCAAGCACACACCGGGCTGGATGGAAGTGCCCGAGGAGGTGCGCCGTCGCGGCAAGTTGACCATCATCCCAATGCAGGGCTGGCACCGCGACATGCTCTGGCCGGCGACCGGCTTGAAGTGGGTGCCAACGTCTCCCTACGTGCCGGATCTTTCCGCCGTGCTCGGCTACGCCATGACCGGACTCGGCGCGCAGGAAGGCGGCTTCTCGCACGGCATCGGCACGCCCTACCCTTTCCGTCTGCTGCGCCACAAGGACAAATCACCCGCCGAGCTGCGGCACGCCCTGCAGGCCTGCCGGATTCCCGGACTGAGCTATCACATCGTGAAAACGCATTCGGCTGCCGGTGCTCCGGTCGAGGGCGTCTTTGTCAAGGTCAGCGACTGGTCCGTGCTGCGCCCTACTGAGCTCAGCTTCCACATGATGCGGATGACCGCCGCCTGGTCTCCCGGCAACCCCTTTGCGGAGGCCAAAAATACGGCGCTCTTCAATAAACACGTGGGCAGCACCGCCTGGTGGAACGAAATCAGCCAGCGGGGTGAGCACGCCCGGGTCGCGCATTTTGTAGAGGGCTGGGCGGAGCGTGCGCAACGCTTTCAACAGCAAGCCAAACGTTTCTGGATTTACTGAACTGTTATTGCTGCGGGTAAATTAAAATCCGGTCGTGCACCAGCAGCACCAAATCCGGCAAGTCGTCGCCGGTAAAGTCATCGATCAGGATTTCCCGCGGCTCCAGCTTGGCTCCGGTGCGCCCCTGGTAGTGCATATTCTGCTCAAAGACCTGCCAGAACATGCGGCTGCGGAAGGCACCGTCTGCGACCGATACAATATCCACCACGTGCTCGATGCCGTCGAGTGCGACCAGGTCCGGCAGCTGATCCAGATTGAAGTCGCCGACTGCCAGATGTGTGTAGTGAATCTGCTCCAGATCTGTTTCGTAAACCGCATCCACCGACCACGACGCAGCAGCTTTGACATCATTAAAATACCAGCAACGGTCTTCGCCGGCAAACAGATAGGCATCACCCGCTGCACCGTCTGCAGCGGGCAGCACAAAGCAGTTTTGCAACTCGAGCCGACCGACCTTAGCCGAGTCCTGATAGCGGAAAACGCCGTCGCTGCCACGCTGCAGAAACTGCAGCTCCCGCTCCTCGGCAACATAGAGCGCAACACGATTCACACCGGATGCCGTGCGCAGGGGCAACACGGCCCCGATCACATCAGTGCCGGCACGTGCATTGAACTGATCCACCATTTCGAGCTGGTCTTCAACGATCCTGAAGGCCCGGGCGAATCCTGTCCGCGCGACCACCAGCTCGTTGTTTCCATCACCATCAATATCAAAAGTTGCTGTCTCCGCCGGGCGCAGTGCCTTGAAGAGGCTCTCACGGATGCTCGAGTCCCGGGCGACTTCGCGAAAGGCCGGGCCAGTCCCCCCATCCGCCGGCCCCAACAGCACCGGCGGCTCGCGCGGCACATAAACCATCAGGCCCGGACCGCCGGGGCCGAAAACATCCAGCACGCGCATCGCCACCGGTTTGCGGCGCACACCGGCCAACTCCAGCTCGGACAGCACCTCCCATGGGCTATCGCCAGCAGCACGATCTTGCGGTGCCGCGACCAGCAGGCGGTAGTTGCCCTGATCCTGTGTTACCAGCAGCAGTTCGTCATAACCATCCCCGTCCAGGTCGCTCGCGCCGGCCACCACCGGTTGATGACTGCCGATTTTGACTTGCTGCGGAAAACTCAGCCGCCCCCCGCGGTCCAGCTCCGAGCGCCCCATCGTCTGCTCCTCTTCACTCAGGACGATTACACTGGCACGCCCGGACGTGTAAAAACGTCCAACCGCCAAAGACGATATGGCGGAAATGGATGGGAATTCCTGTGCGGACAAAAAACGTCCGTTCTGTTTAAGCAAGAGCAACAGCTTGGCCCCGGCAGGATTGGCCACCACCAGATCGGCTTCGCCATCGCCATCCACATCGCCGATGGCGTAGCTGGCCGGGTCGCGGACTTTTTTGAAGATCGGATAAATTTCCGGCGCACCGGCTTCCAGCGCGGATCGCTCCTGACTGGCAGCATCATTTAGCGCAGCCCAGCGCATAAACTCCAGCGAGCCACTGCGGGAATTCACCAATGCGAGAGCACCCGGCTCAGTCCTGCTGGCCGCCAGCGCGGTCATCATGCGGGCCGGACGCTCCAGCACATGATGCCGCTCCGGACCAAACTGCCCACCCTCGATTTGCTCCCGCATCGCCAACACCTGCTGGCCGTCCGTGCTGAGGTAGAGCAAATCCGCGCGGCCATCACCACTGGCATCCATCACCAGTAAATTAAATGGATTCTCCCCGGAAGTATAGTAAACCTCAGGTTCACTGAGCCTGCCCCCGGCATCATGCCGGAACACCCGCACGGCATCTGCGGACAGCACCAGCAGCTCGACAGAGCCGTCTCCGTCAATATCCCCGGCCTGGATGGATCCCGGCCAGCCGAGCGCCTGCAGGCCGTCGTATTCCAATGCGTCCACCCATTCCCCGTCTTCGCTCTGATAACGGATCGTGAGCGGCACCTGGCCAGAGGTGAAAGCCAGATCCATCCGACCGTCAGCATTCAAGTCCTGCGCCACCAAGTCGTAAACCGGAAAACCGACCGTCAGCGCAGCCGGTTCAAAGCGGGCATCCTCCAGCACCGGCTCCCAGCGGCTGCGGTTGAGCGACTTCTTCTGTTGACGGGCTGCCTCACCCGCGGGCCGCTGATACAACAATTCGATTTTTCCCGCATCATTATTGATCACTGCCAGATCCAGCAGGCCGTCGCCATCGAGATCAACCGGAGTCAGCGCACGGGTGGACCAATCCAGTTTGATCACTTCCGGCGGGCCGAAACCAAAGTTCGCGGCGGGAGTTGTGGCCGTGCTCAAATGACTGAGCGCCAGAATTGAAAGCATACCCGGCAGGCGAGTCAGCGGCTTCATTATTGTCCTTCTTTTCGGGTGAGCATCATGTGACTGAAAAGGCCCTCCCGGGCCGAATACGTTTCAGCCAGAAAATGCCAGGGCAACTCAGGCATTTTGGCCGGCGCGTGCACGGCCGCATTGGCACTGAGTTGGCGGACACTCTCCATGGTTTTGAACAGCGACTCCATCGCTTGCGCCAGATCGGTGTAGGTGCGCGAGACGGCAGCTTTATTGCCGAATTGCTCCACCAGCGGCTGGATGGCTGCGCTTTGCCAGAATCCGGAATCACCGGACTGCATCGCCGTGAGCACCGACTGCAAGGTGCCGACCCGTCCGGCGCAAAGAATCAGATGCGTGCGGGTGACCACATAGCTGAAGCTGTTGGCAGGTGCGGCGGGCATGGCCGGGTTTGCCGGGCTGGTGAAACTATGGATCGTCTCACCGGCAAAATCGCGTGTTTGAATTTGCCCGCGCACACCCGGAATCATATCCTTTAAGGCCTCCAGTGCGCCGCTGAGAGCGGCCGCATCCCGGATCTCCAGCACATAAACCTGCTCTGCCACTATGGGCGCATTTTCCGCAGGCCCCGCTTCCGGCAGGATGGAAAAGCTCACCATCTCTGTCCCGAAATTCCCCAGCAAGGCACGCCGCAAATCCACCCCGGTCCGGGTCTGGATTTGTTGCAACTGTATATTCAGGAGCGCCGGCGCACTCGGACTCGCGGTGCCGAGAATCACCTCCAGTTGAGTGAACATCGCACTCAAATCAAACAAGGAAACCGAGCTGGCAAGTGCACCCGCCGGGACGAATCCGGCCTGTGGCAAGGCCCCTTCGCCATAGGTCAGCAAGCTCAACAGACCGGCCTGCTCCCGGTAAATCAGCGCACTGTGTGCAGCGATGCCCGCCGCTTGCAGCTTAAAATCCAGGCTGAATGCCTGCAGTGCTTCCAGCGCGAGCGCGGTATTCAGGCTATCACCGCTCACCCCGAACATCGCCAGCGGCGCCGGCATGGTTTGCGTCCGCAGCGCCTCACTCAAATCCGGTGCGAAGGCTTCAAAGTTGAGATAAAACCGCGCATCCACCGGTCCGGACGCTTCACGCACCTGCGGATACGCTGCACGCCGCGCCAGCGGTTGCCCGTTCTCCGACTTGATCGATTCGACCGTTGCCCGCAGCCGCTCCGCCGGACTGGCCAGGACAAAGATCCCATCCACCAGCGCATAGCCGTCTTCAATGTAAGTCTTTTCGCCATCAAAGACCTCGTCCAGGTAGAGCGTCTCCCCCATGAACTGCTCTTGAATCAAGTTATGCTCGATGGCCGGGTTGACGGCCTGCTGCGCCTGCGCATTCCGCTCAAACTGGATCTGCATCAGCGCATCCAGCCGCTCAGCTGAGCCGCTGAAATCCGCCAGAATCGCCAGATCCGGGCGCTCGGCTTTTTGCAGCAACATGTCGGATAGATTATACAGCGCCAACCCGGCTTGTCCGGGGAAGAGCTCAAACAGGCCATCCACATCCAGACCGAACTCCTCCAGCACCTGCGTATAGCCTGCATCATCCGCGTCACTGCCCGGCTGGCTGAACAGCGGCCCGAACCACTCCGCCAGCGACAACTGCTCCAGATCGTGCGCGAGTGGATGCTCTTGCCAGGCGGCGCGCAATCCGGAAATGTCCGGCACCGTTAGCAGCGCATCCGCCTCTGCCGTGATAATCTGGTCCAGATCCTTGCCGGTGGCATGCACCGCAAGCGCGGCCAGCAGGGTTAAGATAGAAAGTATGCGTTGCATCATGGTTGTCCGGGTGGGTTGAGCTCTGATTGTAAATTAAACAAAAATAAAATGGTGCTGCCGCTGGCGCATCAGTCCTCGGCAGACTTGGAGATGGCAGGCGGCGTCAAATAGCGGAAGCCGGCGTTCGGATTGCGCGGATCAAAGGCATAGGCCTCCAGATTATCCAGAAACGATTTGAGCGTCCTGGATGAAATGGAGAAGCCGAGCCCCTCCGCGCCCACGGTCGCGATTTTCATGTTATTCACACCCACCACTTCACCTTTGAGGTTGAAGAGCGGGCCACCGGAATTACCCGGATTGATCTGGGTGGTGGTCTGTAAGTAGAGCCGTCCGCCAATCACCCGGTTCGCCACGCTGATAATGCCCTCCGAGACCGTGCGGTCCAGCCCCAGCGGGCTGCCGATAGCAAAGACCGGCTGTCCTTCACGCAGCCCCTGGTCGGCCGCCGCGAGCGAAACCGTTGTAAACCGGGCCGAGTCCGCAGTCTCAATCTTCAGCAACGCCAGATCCAGCTCTGCACTGGTCGCCACGATGCGCACATTGTCGTAACTGACCTTGTTGAGCTCGCGCTCGCCCTGCTGGAAAATCGTAATTGAGATGCGGTGCTCGCCGGTGATTACGTGGTTATTCGTGACCACATAACCGTCCTGCTGGATCACAAAGCCGGAACCCAGCCCGGTCGGAGTCTGCACCAGCGCGACGGCTTCGCCCAGTTCCTGAATCCATTCACGTATCGCCCGATCCTCAGTATGCTGGCCGAGTTGATAGAGGGCATGTTCATCGCTCCCATGGCCAGCTGACTGCCCGGCGGCCGTGGCGGCATCGCGCACTGAATTCACCATGCTCTTCGGCAGCTGGATCAAATCAAAGCCCAGATCGACATAGTAACTGTCAGCCCGCTCCAGAATCAATTCTCCCCGGACAGCCGCGCCATTGCTGAGCTCAAACATTTGAAAGCTCCATAAGCTGCCGCTCAGCAGACCGGTTAAACCAAAAATAAGGCAGAAACGCATATCCGTAGAGAAATCGGAAAATCCCCAACTGGCGAATCAAAACAGCATTTACTGGCCCGGCTTTTCAAAATACAGGCTCAATAAACCGGGATTGACCGATACGGAATGCATCCGGGTCACAGCCACCGTCTGCCCGTCAACCCGATTTTCTACTTCGAAGGCAAAGGGATAACCATCGACCACACGGTAATCGCGGTAAAACGTCTGCATCACCACTGCTCCCTTCGTATCCAGCTGATCCATACGCAGCACCCGTGCATTCTCAGGATGCAGGAAATAGCGGCTGTTCACCCCGCCGGGTTCACGGACCAACAGAACATAGGCATTCAACAGGCCGATCAACTCACGCGCTTCCAGCGTGATGATATACTCCGGCTTATCCCGATGCCGGAAGAGCGGACTCTCGAAGCGGGCTTCGCGTTTAACCGCTGCCAGCGAGGCTCCGGTCAACTCCTCAATGCTGCGCTCTTCAGCGTTACTGACCTGTAGCCAGGCGATCCCGCCATTATATACCGTGGTTAAAGTGGTCCCGTTCCGTTTCAATTGGTAGTGCATCATCGCCGGCCGCTTCTTGCGCAGCAGGAAGTCATACACCTCCTCATTCTGAATGTGCACCCCATCGATACTGATGGAGGCCAGCTGCTCGGCATCACGCAGGAGACCTCCGTAGTTTTGCGTGTAGCGCTCCAGTAACTGCTCCAGGGTCAACGCACTCGCCGCCGACTGAGCCGCCGCCGGGCAGACGAGGCAGATCAAACCGAAAGTGATGAGGAGGAATCGTTGCATGCTGGCCGTTGCGCGTAAAGTTGTAGCGCTTCCATCGTCAGTGCCCTTGGCATGAAGGCAAGTGAAAGATTGTCAATGAAGCGTAAAAGCTCCTGAATACACCGCGATGATTGCTCCATTATTTACCGCATGGCTCGAACAATCGCTGCTCCCGCCGCAGTTGGCCCACTTTGCCGGCTGGGCCATGGCCGCGCTTTGTTTGTTTATACTGGCATTGCTGGCCAACTTTTTGGCCAAACGTTTTATCACCTATGTGATCCACCCCATCATTCTGCGCAGCCCGATCAAATGGGATGATCTGTTAATTGAACACAAGGTCATTACCCGCCTGTCGCACATTGTGCCGGCTCTGATTATCCAGTTATTGTCGCCGGTAGTCCTGGGCAGCGGCGACGCCGCCAGCAGGATGATTGAGCTGACGCTTAAGCTCTACCTGGTGGTGATCTTCCTGTTGGTCGCCGATGCCGGACTCAACTTTCTCAGATCGATCTGGGACCGTGGCACCTTCGGCAAGCGTTTTCCCGCCAAAAGCTTTACCCAGGCATTGAAGCTGGTCATCAACCTGATCGGACTGATCTTTATGATTTCCGTGCTGCTCGGCGAGTCGCCGCTGGTGCTCTTTTCCGGCCTCGGTGCCGTCACCGCGATTCTCCTTTTGATTTTCAAGGATGCGATCCTGGGGCTGGTGGCGGGCTTCCAACTGTCCGTCAACAACATGGTCATGGTGGACGACTGGATCGAGATGCCGGCCCGCGGGGCGGACGGCGATGTCATCGACGTTTCGCTCACCACCGTCAAAGTGCGCAACTGGGACAAGACCATTACCACCATTCCCACCTATGCCCTCATCTCCGACTCCTTTAAAAACTGGCGGGGGATGAGTGAAACCGGCGGACGCCGGATCAAGCGTGCCATTGCAATTGACCTGCGCAGCATCCGGTTTGCCGATGAGGAACTGCTGGAGCGTTTCAAGCGGATCCGCCTGCTGCGCCCTTATCTCGAAGCCAAGCTGGCAGAAATCCAAAAATACAATGCCGACGTAGGCGACGACCTGGCCGAACTCATCAACGGTCGGCGGCTCACCAACATCGGCACCTTTCGGGCCTACTGCCTCGCGTATCTGCGCAATCATCCGAAGACCCGCAAGGATCTCACCCTGCTGGTGCGGCAACTCGCCCCCGACGCGCACGGCTTGCCGATCGAAATCTACGTCTTTTCCAATGACATCGCCTGGGCCAACTACGAAGACATCCAGGCCGACCTGTTCGATCACTTGCTCTCGATCCTGCCCGAATTCAAACTCAGTGCCTACCAGGCTCCCAGCGGTGCCGATCTGGAAAAAGCAGGATCACTTCTTGCGGCCACGCGTGAGCACTGCCGGTCCGGTTCCGTTTGAGCAAAGCACCAGCGATGCGCGACGGGTTCAACTGTACTTGCGGCGGAAACCCGCCAGGGCCAGAACTCCGGTTCCGAGCAGCATCGACCAGGTCGAAGGCTCAGGCACAACAGTCCACGAACCCGAACTGATAAACGTTGCAGGGTCTGTAAGTTGAACCGGCACAAAGCTGTCCGCCAAATATTGGAGAGTTCCAGTGCCGTTACTGAGACTCATGATTTCATTGAAGAAGTCCTGTCCGGCAACTGTCGAATTCGTGAGTAAAACATCACCGACGGCAGTAGCATCGGCGGCGGCAATATCCGTAACTGTGGTCACAAAACGGGTGATGTAACCCGAGGCCCATTCTTCGGGGCCACTGCCGGAGTCATAGAAAAAGACCAGATTCTTGGCTGCCGCTCCTGCCTGAGTATCATAGCGGTAGTCTTCCTTGCCCTCACTGGCCACACCGGGAGAAAATGTTTCAGCACCGACTCCAGTAAAAAGGGTCAATGCAGCCGTTCCGCTCGCGGCCCCCACCACTCCAATCTCCCACGAGAGCTTGGTGATGTCATAGCCCGCTCCCCCGAAAATGGAAAAGCCGACTTGCGCATCCGCCGATGCCCCACTGGGACCATTGGGGCTGCCACCATAGTTATTGATAATATCACGAAACATCCGGGATGTAGTTTCCGCTGGGAAGGGAGGAGTGGGTAAATAGACCCATGGATTACCCGTGACTGAACTTGTGTTACTGACTCCATTAGAGTAGGTAACTGATGCAGCCGAAAAAACATGACTGCTAAGTGAGATACTGGCGATAGTAGCAATTGTGGTAATAGTGTAACATTTCATGGTAGTGAATAGTGGTAGTTAAGGATGGTAGTTCCTCGTAGATGATGTATTGAACCAGACATATTGTAAAACTGATTTCGGCATGCATGTCAAGGCCAAAAAAGGCTGCGTCCCAAGGCTCTGCAGCGGCGGCAC
>Ga0100391_1003134_pt1 | contig 17024 bp, 14 predicted proteins | sample CryGeymeta201515_FD_81541 | JGI IMG/M metagenome (GOLD analysis project Ga0100391, IMG submission 81541) | Groundwater microbial communities from Crystal Geyser aquifers in Utah, USA - Crystal Geyser metaG 2015-15 | ecosystem: Environmental > Aquatic > Deep subsurface > Groundwater | place: USA...
CTCGGCGGGCTCCCAATCGTCCAGCTGGTGATAGCAGATGGCGCGGGCGTAATGAATGAACCAGTAGCGCGGCAGGTCCGCATCCACGAGATCCAGCACCGCCGAATAGGCGGCGATCGCCTCCTCGTACTGCTCGGCCCGACGCAGGATGTCGCCATGGGCGGCCTGGACCGAGGCAAGGTCCGGCCGTGCCGCCACCAACGCCCCGAGGATGCCGATCGCCGCCTCCGTCTGGCCCGCGCGGTCCAGCGCCTCGGCGCGGCCCATCTGCCCCTCCACGTAGTTCGGATCGCCCTCCGGAATGGCGCCATAGGTCTCTGCCGCCAGCCCGAATTGCTCGGAGTCCGCGATCAACTCCCCGGCCAGCAGCGCCGCGTCGGTATGGGACGGACGCACCCCGCGCGCGGCCTGCGCCATCAGCAGCGGCAGCGTCGTGTTGCGCTCGCCCGACAGCAATTGCGCCACGTTGAAAAACACCTCGGCCACGCCGTCCCGGGCACTCAGCAGGAAATCATAGGGCGCATCCGCGCCGGCCCCGATCTCGGCCTGCAAGGCCAGCAGCCCCGGATCGGGCACCGCCTGGGTGTAGCCGTCCAGCAGGTCCAGCGCCTCGGCCCGCTGGCCCAACTGCACCAGCACCAGCGCCCGGGCCCGCACCACGCGTTCCGTATTGGTGATCTGCACGCCGCGCGCGCCCGAGAGGATGGCGTTCGCCGCCTCGAAATCGCCCACCGCCGCGCGCGCCAGCGCCAGATGCAACGCGGCCAGTTCCTCCAGCCCGCGCTGGCTGGCCAGCGCCTCGAACGCCTCCACCGCGCCGGTCATGTCGCCCTGCCCGAAGATCAGCCAGGCGCGCGCCAGTTCGTTGGCCAGCGGCCCCGGCCCGTTGCCCGCCTCGATCAGGTCAAGCGCGCCCTGCAGATCATCCTGCGCCACCTGCCGGACGAACCGCACGAGGTTCACAAGCTCCTGCCCCTCGGCATCCTCGCCCATGTCCGCACTGATCTCGGCCGCACGGTTCCAATTCCCCAGCGAGGCATGGGCGTAGACCGCGTTGGAAATCAGGAAGGCGTTGCCCGGGTCCATCGCAAGCGCGCGGTCGAAATACTCCGCCGCCGCGGCATGATCGCCACTGATCGCCGCCGCGCGGGCCGCCAGGTATGCGCCCGGAAGCCCTTGGGCCGTCGCCGCGACAGGGGCGGCCAGGCCGACCATCACGGCCAATGCAAAAACGGATCGTCTCGTGGCCATCGGGCTCTCCTCAAGGGCGACCCCTCGGGGGGCGGCGATTTCGGGAAGATTAGGGCGCGCATACCGGAAGGGCAATCGCGCGGCCATCACGACTTGGCGAAACTCACATGTTTGGGTAGTTCGGCCCGTCGCCCCCCTGCGGGACCGTCCAGACGATGTTCTGGCTCGGGTCCTTGATGTCGCAGGTCTTGCAATGCACGCAGTTCTGGAAATTGATGACGAAGCGGGGTTCTTTCCCCTCCTCGCGCACGAACTCGTAGACGCCTGCCGGGCAATAGCGTTGCGACGGACCGGCATAGTCGGGCAGGTTCACCGCCACCGGCACGCCGGCATCCTTCAGCTTCAGATGCGCAGGCTGGTTTTCTTCGTGATTGGTGAAGGAAAACGCCACGTTGGTCAGCCGGTCGAAGGACAGCTTGCCATCGGGCTTCGGGTAATCGATCGGGTTCCACCGCGCCGCCTTCTCGGTCGCGGCGGCATCGGTCTTGCCATGCTTGAGCGTCCCGAACAGGCTGAACCCCAGCGTGTTGGTCCACATGTCGAAGCCCCCGAACACCAGCGAGGACGCAAGCCCCTTGCTCGACCACATCGGCTTGACGTTGCGCACCTTCTTCAGGTCCTGACCGATGGCACCGGTCCGCACTTCCGTCTCGTAATCGTTCAACTCGTCCGACGCGCGCCCGGCCTTGATCGCCGCATGGGCCGCCTCCGCCGCCGCCTTGCCCGACAGCATGGCGTTGTGATTGCCCTTGATGCGCGGCACGTTGACCATGCCGACGGAACAGCCCAGCAGTGCCACCCCCGGCGCCACCATCTTCGGCATCGACTGGAAGCCGCCCTCGGTGATCGCGCGCGCGCCGTAAGCCACGCGTTTGCCGCCCTTCAACAGCTCCGCCACCATCGGGTGATGCTTGAAGCGCTGGAATTCCATGTAGGGAAACAAATGCGGGTTGCGGTAGTTCAGATGAACCACGAAGCCCACGTAAACCTGATTGTTCTCGAGATGATAGATGAAGCTGCCGCCGCCCGCGTTCTTGCCCAGCGGCCAGCCCATCGTGTGCGTGACCGATCCTTCGCGATGCTTCTCCGGATCGATCTCCCAGATTTCCTTCATGCCCAGGCCGTATTTCTGCGGCTCGCTGTCGCAGGCCAGGTCGTATCTCGCGATGACCTGTTGCGACAGGCTGCCGCGCACGCCCTCGGACAGGAACACGTATTTGCCCAGCAACTCCATGCCCGGCTCCGTCCCCTCGCCATACGACCCGTCCGGCTCCAGCCCGAAGACGCCCGCGACCACGCCGCGCACCTCGCCGTTGTCGCCGTAGACGATCTCGGAACAGGACATCCCGGGGAAAATCTCGACGCCCAGTTCCTCGGCCTGCTCCGCCATCCAGCGGCAGACATTGCCCATGGACACGATGTAGTTGCCATGGTTCGACATCAGCGGCGGCATCGGCCAGTTCGGAATGCGAATACTGCCCGCCTCGCCCAGCAGGTAGAAATTGTCGTCCTTCACCGGCACGTTCAGCGGCGCGCCGCGTTCCTTCCAGTCCGGGATCAGCGCAGTCAGTCCGACCGGGTCCAGCACCGCGCCCGACAGGATATGCGCGCCCACCTCGGACCCCTTTTCCAGCACGACAACGCTCAGATCCGCGTCCAGCTGCTTCAACCGGATCGCCGCCGACAGGCCTGCAGGCCCCGCGCCCACGATAACCACATCGTATTCCATGCTTTCGCGTTCGATCTCGGCCATCGGTCAGCCTCCCTTTTCTCGATTAACCGGGGGAACAAGACATGGCCCGGCAAAAACGTCCGGCGAGGCGTAGCGCGCAGGTGACGCAGGCGTCAATCGTAACGCGGTGTCATTTTGGCCGCAGGCGCGCCATGGACGGCGCGGCGCTATCGCACTACGTCCACCGGCACCGTTTTCGGAGGTTCCCATGCGTTACGTCTACCTCGCCCTCATCCTCGCCGGCATCTACTATCCGTGGCGGCATTTCTACGCGTGGTTCGAGGAACACGGCTGGGATCTCGGCCCGATGATCGACGCCTGGTATGTGAACGAGGCGACGACAGCCCTGACCTGGGATCTGACCATCGCCGCAATCGCGCTCTGCGTCTGGGTCGCGGTCGAGGTGGTGACACGGCGCGACTGGTGGTGGCTGTCGGTGATCCCCGTCACTTTCGGCATCGGCGTGTCGGCGGGGCTTCCCCTCGCGCTCCTGTTGATGACACTCCGTCGCGGGCAGACAACCTGAATTGATCTACCATTGATATACCTTCAGACCGTCAACACCGTCTGTCCCGTCGTCTTGCGCGCCTCCAGCACGCGATGCGCTTCGGCGACATCCTCCAGCGGGTAACGTTGGTCGATGCGGATCTTCACCGCGCCCGAAGTCACCTTCTCGAACAGGTCGGCGGCCATCTGCTGGCAGGTTTCATGGTCCGCGATATGGGTGAACAGGGTCGGGCGGGTGATCTTCAGGCTGCCCTTCTGGGCCAGAAGCCCGACCGAAAAGGGCGGCACGGGACCCGAAGCCGCGCCGAAAGAAATCATCATTCCCAATGGCTTGAGGCAATCCATGGAACCGTCGAACGTATCTGCACCGACCGCGTCCATTACCACGTCGACGCACTTGCCGCCGGTCAGATCGCGCACGCGGGTCACCCAATCCTCGGTCCGATAGTTGATGCATTCCTCCGCCCCATAGGCCTTGGCAAGCGCGCATTTCTCGTCGGTTCCGGCGGTGCCGATCAGACGGATGCCCTCGCTCGCCGCCCACTGGCACGCCATCAGCCCGACACCGCCCGCCGCGGCATGAAACAGCACTGTATCGCCCTTGGCAATCGGCGTCGTGCGGCGAAAAAGATAGTGCGTTGTCAACCCCTTGAGCATCATCGCTGCCCCTTCCTCGAACGAGATGTCATCCGGCAGGGGGCACACTTGTGCGGCGGGCATCACGCGCAATTCCGCGTAAGCTCCCGGCGGCTGACACGCATAGGCGGCCCGATCGCCCGCTTTCAGGTGGGCAACGCCTGCGCCGACTGCCTCCACCACGCCGGCCGCTTCCATGCCCAAGGCATGGGGCAACAGCATCGGATAGGCACCAGAGCGTTGATAAACATCAATGAAATTCAATCCGCAGGCATGGTGGCGGATGCGGATCTCGCCCGGCGCGGGGTCCCCCACGGGCAGATCCACGATGCGAAACTGCTCCGGCCCGCCATGGGCCTCGATAATCGCCGTTCTTGCCATGATGCTCCCCCTCGATTGGCTTGGACCCACAAGGGATAGATGTTAGGTGGCCGCTTGCAAGATGAAAGAGGCGGCGCGATGGACCATTTTCTGTATCGGAACGGCGCGTTGCATGCCGAAGATGTCGCCATCGCGGACATCGCCGCCAGCGTCGGCACGCCCTTCTACGTCTATTCCACGGCCACCCTGACGCGCCATTTCGACGTCTTCACCGAGGCCTTGGAGGGCCTGCCGCACTTCATCTGCTACGCGATGAAAAGCAACTCGAATCAAGCAGTTATCGCCCATATGGCCAGCCTCGGCGCGGGCATGGACGTGGTGTCGGGCGGTGAATACCGGCGCGCGAAGGCCGCCGGAGTGCCGGGCTGCCGCATCGTGTTTTCCGGCGTCGGCAAGACCGAGGACGAAATGCGCCTCGCCTTGCAGGGCGGCATCCGCCAATTCAACGTCGAGTCAGAGCCGGAGATGAAGCGCCTGTCCCACGTCGCCACATCCCTCGGTCTGCAAGCGCCCATCACCATTCGCGTGAACCCCGACGTGGACGCCAGGACGCACGAGAAAATCGCGACCGGCAAGTCCGAGAACAAGTTCGGCATACCCATTGCCCGCGCGCGGGAGGTCTACGCGCTTGCCGCAAGCCTGCCCGGCCTTCAGGTCGTTGGCATCGACGTGCATATCGGCAGCCAGTTGACCGACCTGGAACCTTTTGAAATCGCTTATACAAAAGTAGCCGAGCTGACCGAGCAACTGCGCGACGACGGCCACAACATCAGCCGTCTCGACCTCGGCGGCGGGCTTGGCATTCCCTATGAGCGCTCCAACACCGCGCCGCCCCTGCCGATGGAATATGGCGCCGTCATCAAGCGCACCGTGGGCCATCTGGGCTGCGAGATCGAGATCGAGCCGGGACGCCTGATTTCCGGCAATGCGGGCCTCCTCGTGGCGTCCACCATCTACGTAAAGCACGGGGAAGGCCGCGATTTCCTGATCCTCGACGCAGCGATGAACGACCTGATCCGCCCCGCCATGTATGGTGCCTGGCACGACATCATCCCGGTCGTCGAACCCGCACCGGGCGTCGCGCAGGTCCCCTACGACATCGTCGGCCCCGTCTGCGAATCCGGCGATACCTTCGCGAAACAACGTCAATTGCCCCCCGTGTCCGAAGGCGATCTGATCGCTTTCCGCTCGGCCGGAGCTTACGGCGCGGTCATGTCTTCGGAATACAACACCCGCCCCCTCGTCCCCGAGGTTCTCGTCAAAGGCGATCAATTCGCCGTCATCCGCGCGCGTCCATCGTTTGACGAGATCATAAACCGCGATATTATTCCTGTGTGGGTATGAACCCGCAGGGCGACGCGCCCATGAAAGGGACCATGTCTGACAAGACCCCGAAGACCAATGCGATCAAACGCCTGATCTGGCCCCTGCGCCTGACGCGGCTTGGCATGGTTGCCGAGCGTGCAGTGCAGTCGTTCTGGCCACTCTGGACACTGGTGTTAACGGTTCTCGCGGCCCTGGCCTTCGGAGCGGCGAGCCTGCTGACTCCGACCGGATATTGGGTCGCGATTTCCCTTTTTTCACTGGCATTACTGGCGCTTATCGTTCTTGGAGTGCGGCGCTTCAGGATGCCCACTTACACCGAGGCGCTGGAACGGTTGGACCGCACCATGCCGGGCCGCCCGATCAGCACGCTGCTGGATACGGCCGCCATCGGCGGCCATGACGCGGCCAGCCGATCCGTCTGGGCCGCCCATGTCGCGCGGATGGCCACCCGCGCCGGTCAGGCCCGCGCGCCGCAGCCCGACCTGCGCGTGTCGCGCAACGATCCCTTCGCCCTGCGATACGTCGCTGCCACAGCCCTTGCCATGGCGCTTTTGTTCGGCGCGGTGGAGGAAGTGGCCGATATCGGCAACATTCCGCTTGGCGCCGGGCCCGCCACGGCCTCGGCCGGTCCAAGCTGGGAAGGCTGGGTGGAACCGCCACTCTACACGGGGTTACCGTCGCTTTATCTCAATGATATCAGGGCAGAAAGTTTCGACGCGCCGCTCGGTTCCGAGGTGACACTGCGGGCCTACGGCGCTCCGGGCGCGATCACGTTGCGCACCGATATCGGCCCCATACCCGAACCCGACCCGAACGCCTATGCGCAGGTCGTACGGATGGAGCGAGGCGGCACACTGGCCGTCGACGGCCCCGGCGGACGGGAATGGCAGGTCTCGGTCCGCCCCGACGCGCCGCCGACCGTCGTGTTGGAAGGCGAGGTCGAGGGCGAGCCGCCCGGCGCCATGCAGTTCCGCTTCACCGCGACGGACGATTATGGCGTCAGTTCCGGCATCGCGACGATCCGCTTGCATACGGCCGCCGTGGATCGCCGTTTCGGCCTTGTTGTCGACCCCGAACCGCGCGAACCGGTCGTGCTTGACCTGCCGATGCCCTTCCGCGGCAACCGCGACGCATTCACCGAGGTCGTGCTGGAAGACCTCAGCCAGCATCTCTTTGCCAACTTGCCCGTCACCCTGACCCTGACCGTGACCGACGATGCAGGCCAGATCGCTACCGTGTCCTATGACGTGGCGCGCTTGCCCGGCCAACGCTTCTTCGACCCGCTGGCAAACGGCCTGATCGAGATGCGCCGCGATCTGCTCTGGAGCCGCGAGAACGCCACCCGCTCCGCCCAGATCCTGCGCGCCCTGACCCACCGGCCCGAACCCGGTTTGAACGAAGGCGTCTATCTCGGGCTGCGTGCGGCCATTCAACGCCTCGAATCCGCTGTCGATCTCATCTCGATCGAAACGCAGGAAGATGTCGCCGAGATCCTCTGGAACGCCGCGCTGGAGTTGGAATTCGGTGCGTTGGACAGCGCATTGGAGCGTCTCCAGCGCGCCCAGGAAAGGCTGGCCGAGGCCATGCGCCAAGGCGCCTCGGACGAGGAAATCGCCCAGTTGATGCAGGAAATGCGCGAGGCGATGGCCGAGTACATGCAGGAACTTGCCAACAACGCCGAGCCAAATGACGGCACCGATCAGCCCGACCAAGGCGGAGAGACCATGGAAATGTCCATGGCCGATCTCGAAGCTATGCTGCAACGCATCCAGGAGCTCATGGAAGAAGGCCGCATGGCCGAGGCGATGGAAATGCTTCAAGCCCTGCAACAGATGCTGGAAAACATGGAAGTCACCCAGGGCGGTGAAGGCGGCGATGGCCCCCAGACCCCCGGGCAGCAGGCCATGGAAGGTCTGCAGGACACGCTCCGCGGCCAGCAGGGCCTGAGCGATGACAGCTTTCAGGAGCTTCAGGACCAGTTCAATCCGAACCGTCCAGGCCAGCAATCCGAACAGCAGGGCGACGCACCACAGGGCAACCAGCCCGGCCAGGACGGGCAGACCCCCGGCCAGGGCCAGGGCGGTGACACCCCCGAGGACGCCGGAACGCTGGCAGAACGGCAGGAGGCGCTTCGCCGCCAGTTGGAAGAACAGGCCAGCCGTCTGCCCGGCACGGGAACCGAAGCGGGGGACGAGGCGCTGGAACAGCTCGACGGGGCGGGCCGCGCCATGGACGAAGCCGCGCAGGCGCTGGAGCGCGGCGATATCGCCGAGGCGCTGGACCTGCAATCCGAAGCGATGGAAGCGCTGCGCGAAGGCATGACGCAACTGGGCGAGGCCTTGGCGCAGGAGCAGGGTGCCCAACCCGGACAGGGACAGACGGAAGGCGACAGGGCCGAAAGCCGTCCGTTGCAGGACCCCCTCGGGCGACAGGCGGGCAATAACGGCGCCTTCGGTTCAGACGAGGGGCTTGAAGGCACCGCGGATGCCCACGAACGGGCGCGCGAATTGCTCGACCTTCTGCGCGAACGCTCCGCCGATCAGGCACGCCCCGAAGTGGAACTGGACTATCTGCGGCGGCTGCTCGACCAGTTCTAGAACGACAGAACCACCCTAACCTTCGTTCCCCTGCGCCACGGACCGTGCCAGATCGTCCAGCCAGAAACGCCCCTGATCGACGATCTGCACATACCGCTCCAACACCGGGCCAACCTGCGGAACGACCGCCGCGATCTGGCCCGAATAGGCGTAGATGCCGGTTCCGATCAACGCGATCAGGATGGCAAGGAAGAACCCCCGCCGCACTTGCCCCCGCCTGCGTGGAACGGAGTCGAGCGTGTCGTAGTCGGTCGCGTCGGCCTCGGCGGCGCTGCGATCATCGGTGGCGCGCAAGGTGGAGTTGATCTCCTCAATATCGGGCAGAAGTTCCCGCCGGGACCCGGCCGTAGCGGTGGCGACGGCTGCGACGATGCCGTCGGTGTCGAAGGCATCCTCGGCGATGGCGTCCAATTCGGCCAGACGCCGGTTTCGGGCTGCGCCTTCCGCGCTTTCAAGCGGCATTTCCTCTTGCGTCTCAACGGGTTCCGGCTGCGCTTCGGCACGGCGGAGGCGGGCTTCCCGATCGGCCTCTTCGCGCAGGATATCGGCTACACCGGGGTCGATCTGGCGGCGTGACGGGCGTTGTCCTGCAGGCTCGCCCTCGGCTGCGGCAGGGGTTTCGACGAACACCTCGGACAGGGATCGGGCAACCTCTGGCGTCGGCGCATCCGTGGTTTCAGGCGCGGCCTCGGGCTCGAAATCGGGCTCTACCTCGGGCGGACGCGGTCCGGGCTGGAACCACGTGGTCGAGCAATTCGAACATTGAACATCCCTGCCACCGACCGGGATCATGCTTTCATCGACTTCGTATCTGGCGCTGCAATTCGGACATGTGAGCCGCATGTGTCCTCGGTCTCTTTCGTGGGCCACGCGTACGGGCCGAGTTGCAACGGGCCTCTTCACGGGGCGGTCAGTCGACTGGCGTATTTGCGGAAGACTAACAATCCCGGTCTTGCTTTCCAATCCCCGTTTCATTCCAACCCTTTGGCCGTTGCATCTGCGCGTCATTCCGGCACCATCCGTGGCCGCGCGATTGCACGAGAGGCCGCGACGGTGCAAGACAGGTCCAGTACCAAGCCGAGGGCCGGAGCGCAGATGATCGAGATGCAGGACGCCGCCTATGGCTATGGAGCCGAGCCGCTGTTGTCGGGTCTGACCCTGACCCTCGCGCCCGGCTCCTTCCACTTCCTCACCGGACCGTCAGGCGCGGGCAAGACCACGTTCCTGAAGCTGTGCTATGCCGAATTGCTGCCCACCGGCGGCACGATCAACCTGTTTGGACACAAGGCCAATGGCCTTGGCCGCGACGATATCGCCGACCTGCGCCAGCGCATCGGCGTCGTGCATCAGGATTGCCAGTTCCTCGATCATCTTCCGCTGTCGCAGAACATCGCCCTGCCGCTGACGGTGACGGGCAAGAGCGGGATACTTGACGAGGCCAATCTGAACGAGCTGATCGGTTGGGTCGGGCTGACCGCCCGGTCCGATGCCACCCCGCCGGAGCTGTCGGGGGGCGAGCGGCAGCGCGCAGCGCTGGCGCGTGCCATCATCATGGACCCGGACCTGATCTTGGCAGACGAACCCACCGGCAACGTCGATTGGGAGATGTCGCTGCGCCTGCTGAACTTGCTGGTGGAGTTGAACAAACTGGGCAAGACAGTCGTGATCGACGCACGATCTTGCGCTGATCCGCGCCGCCAAGCAGCGCGTGCAGGCGCGTGTCCTGCGCATTCAGGGTGGCCAAATCATGTCGGCGGGAGCGGACCTATGAGCATCCGCGATCGGCTTTTGTCGATGTTGACGGGCGACGGACAGGCGGATCGCGTGGTGCCGCGCAGCGGGCAGTCCGCGCGCCTGACGCTGGCGACCTCTGCAGCGATGGCATTCCTTGCCGTCTTCGCCATGGCGCTGTCCATGGCCTCGGGCCGCTTGGCCGACCGCTGGTCCAGCGCGCTGGCACAAACCGCAACCATCCGCATCTCGGCCCCCCCCGCCGAGATGGACACGCAGACCTGGGCCGTGTTGACAGTGCTGGAACAGACCCCTGGTATCCAAAGCGCACGCGCCCTGACCGACGAGGAGCAACAGGCGCTTCTTGCACCCTGGTTCGGGCCCGACCTGCCGCTGGACGACTTGCCGATTCCGCGCCTTGTCGAAGTGCTGGAAACGCCCGAGGGTTATGATTCCGACGGCCTGCGACAACGTCTTGCGGCCGAAGCCCCCGGCGCGGTTCTGGATGATCACGATCGCTGGCGCAGGCCGCTGGCAGAGGCAGCGCACCGGTTGCGCCTTCTGGGATGGATGGCACTGGCCCTGATCCTTGGCGCGACGGCGGCCATGGTGACTTTGGCCGCACAGGCCGCGCTCAGCGCCAATGAGCAAGTCATCCGCGTGTTGCGCCTTGTCGGCGCGCGGGACCGCTACATCGCCCATGCCTTCGTGCGCCGTTTCACCCTGCGCGCCCTGACCGGGGCGCTTGCGGGCACGATCGCGGGGCTGGTGGCGGTGGCGATTCTGCCATCAGCCCGAGATACGGCGGCGGTTCTGACCGGGCTGAGCTTTTCGGGCGCTGGCTGGCTATGGCCGCTGGTCATTCCACCCCTTGCCGCCGCCACGGCGTTCATGGCCACGCGTTTCGCGGCCTTCCGCACGCTCAGGGGCCTGCAATGATCCAGTGGCTGCGATCCTTCCTGTTCATCGTGCAGATGTATGTGGCGATGCTGGTAATCGCCATTCTCTACTTCCCGTGGGCGGCCTTCAGTCCGGCGGGTGCACACGCCGCCTGCCATGCCTATTGCCGCTGGGTGTTCTGGACGATGGCCTGGATGACGGGCTTGCGCGTCGAGATCCGCGGCACGCCCCCGACCGACGAGGTGATGGTCGCCGCCAAGCATCAGAGCTTCCTCGATATCCTGGTCATCTACAACGCCATGCCGCGCGGCAAGTTCATCATGAAGCGCCAGATCATGTTCACGCCGCTGATCGGGCAATATGCCCTGCGGATCGGATGCGTTCCGGTCAATCGGGGAAAACGCGGGGCTGCGATCAAGAAGATGCTCAGCGACGTGAAGAACGGACGCCAGCAGGGCGGGCAACTGATAATCTATCCTCAAGGCACCCGCATCGCGCCGGGCGTCTCCGCGCCCTACAAGGTCGGAACGGGTGCGCTCTACGAGCAACTGGGCCAGCCCTGCGTGCCGGTGGCGACGAATGTGGGCCTCTTCTGGCCCAAACGCGGCATTTTGCGTCAACCGGGCCTCGCCGTGGTCGAGTTCCTGCCCCGGATCGATCCGGGGCTGAAGACCAAGGCCGTCATGGCCCAACTGGAGCATTACATCGAAATGGCCAGCGACGCGCTACTGGCGGAGGCAGGGTTTGTCGGCGGAGGTCACCCATGAGGACGATCACCGATATCGCCACGCTGGAGGCACTCTACGACTCCGTCAATCCGCTTGCGGTCACCAAGGTGTCGGCGGTCATGACCCCGCTTTACCGGCAATGGATCGACGCCGCGCGCTTCGTCGTGCTGACGACCGTTGGACCGGAAGGCACCGACGCCAGCCCGCGCGGGGATGCCGGCCCGGTGGTGCGGATCGTGGATGACCGCACGATCTGGCTACCCGATTGGCGCGGCAACAACCGGCTGGATTCGCTGCGCAACATCGTGCGCGACGGGCGCGTGTCCCTGATGTTCATGGTAACCGGCGAAAACAACGTCGTACGTGTCAATGGCAACGCGGTGCTTTGCGACGATCCTGCCATCACCGCGCAGTTCATCCAAGGCGGACGCCAGCCCCGGACCGTGATCGTGATCCGGTCGGGCGAGGTCTATTTTCAATGTGCCAAAGCGCTGATGCGGTCCGGGCTCTGGAGCCGGGACGCCGTGCAGGGGCTGCCCACGGCGGGCCGGTTCCTGAAGGAAGCCGGACAAGGCTTTGACGCCGACACCTATGACGCGGGCTATGAAGCCTATTCCCGGGACCGGATGTGGTGAAGGCGGTGGCCACCGTGCTGTTTGTCCTCGGCATTGCACTTGGGGTCGTTGCGGGGTTCGTGGTGTATGCCGCGTTCACGGATTGGCGCGGACGCGGCTGCCCGGGTGCGGCTCAATGCGCCGACGCGATGGGGGTGATGGTTCTGACGGGTTGCGCCATGGTCGCGGCGGCGGTGATGGTCTTTGCGGGTGTTGTCCTCGCCCGCAGGTGAGGTCAGGCCGCGAGGCCTTTCGACCCCATGTCGAGAAATTTGCGCCTGCGCTCCGCGACCAGCTTGGCACCGTCCTTGCCGTCGAATTCCGCCAGCATGGCCGCAATTGCATCGCCGACGCCCGCGATCACGGCGGGTTTGTCACGTTGCGCCCCGCCCAAGGGTTCTTCGATGACCCGATCGCAGACGCCAAGCTTGTGCAGATCCTGTGCCGTCAGCCGCAGCGCCTCGGCGGCTTCGCGCATCTTCTCGGCGTCTTTCCACAGGATCGACGCGCAGCCCTCCGGGCTGATGACCGAATAGATCGAATGCTCCAGCATGGCGAGGCGATCCGCCGTGGCGAACGCAACTGCCCCGCCCGAGCCGCCCTCGCCGATGATGACGGAGATCAGCGGCACCTTGATCTGCAGGCATTTCTCTGTGGCACGTGCGATCGCTTCCGATTGGCCACGCTCTTCCGCGCCTTTGCCGGGATATGCGCCGGGGGTGTCGACAAGGGTGATGACAGGCAATTTGAAACGATCGGCGAGGTCCATGAGGCGCACCGCCTTGCGGTAACCTTCGGGCCGAGCCATGCCGAAATTCCGCTCGATCCGGGTCTTGGTGTCCGATCCCTTCTCGTGGCCGATCACGACGATGGCGGTGTCGTTGAACCGCGCCAGCCCGCCCATGACGGCATGGTCATCGGCAAAGTTCCGGTCGCCCGCCAGCGGGGTGTATTCCTTGAACAATGCGTCGATATAGTCGCGGCAATGGGGGCGGTCGGGGTGCCGGGCGACTTGGCACTTTCGCCATGGCGTAAGGTCCTTGTAGAGGTCGCGCAGCATGTCGCCGGCCTTCTTGTCGAGCGCTGCGGCCTGGTCGGCCACATCCATGCCTTCCTCCCGGCGTGCCATCGCGCGCAATTCTTCGGCCTTGCCCTCGATTTCGGCCAAGGGTTTTTCGAAATCGAGATAGTTCATCGCGCGTGTCTCACATCCGGGAACCTGACCCTTGGATATATGGCGGGCAGGGTCGGCGGATGCAACTCGGCAGATGTTCCCGAACCGCGGGCGCGCCTTGTCAGACGTGATTGCGATCCATCAGGAATTCGGCCTTGGCGAACAGGCCTTCATGGATATCGCGGTCGAAGACGCGCGCCCGGCGCACCCGGGATTTCTCGCCCGGGCGCAATGGCGACATGGACTGCGCCGCACAAAAGTGGTTCCATCGCGGCTCCCTCGGTTCCGATGCGGACTCGACCATGCGAAGGAAACGCGCCGGGTCCCGCGCAGGGATGACCTGAAGCTCGAATGGTGTCGACCGGGCCGGGCGCGCCGCGCCCCCCGCCCGAAGCGCCTGGCGCAAGTCGCCGGTTATGCGGTTGGGATTGGCGATTTCCAGATCGCTCAACGGGATGAGGATGGACCCGTCTGCCGCCTGGCAGGCCAACTCACCATGCTCCAGATGTTGCGCCAAGAAGGTTCGGTCCACAAAGGGAACCTCTGCCGCGCGGAATGTGGCGAACAGGTCGCCAACCGGCCCGGAAATGGGGGTGATCCGGACAAAACCGGAAAACGTACCGAATGTGCGGGCGGCGTAGGCATTGGCCATGTCGCGCGCAAAGGCGTCGGGGGGCAGAAGGTGCGGGTCGGATATGGGCCCGCGCGCCGCCGTCATGCGGTGCACATAAGCGATGCGCCGGTTTTCCCGCTCCAGCAACTGACCGATCAATGGCACGGCCATCAGATTGATCAGCAGGATCGGTCCCGCCGCCTCCGTGAAGAAAACCAAGGCCATTTCGCGGGGCAAGGCCAGTGCACCCAGCAGATGCAACGACATCGCCAGGGCCAGCATCACCAGCATGCCCAGGGTTCGACGCTCCACATGGGCCATCTTGCGCGCCCAGATCATGCCCGCAAGACCGGCGATCACCATGCTCCAGACCCCGGCCGCGGTGCCGATCCCGCCAAGATCGATCCGGACCGCCGCGACGATCAGGAGGCAGGGCAGCAATCCGCGCCAGCCCAGGAAGGCCCCGGCAAGGGCGATCGGAATGTTGCGAAGGTCGATGAAAAGGCCGTCATAGGGTTCGACCGGGTTGCGCATCTGCGCCACGGCCATGACGCCGAACAGCACGCCGAGAACCGCCGGAGCCCATGCCGCCCCCACAAAGCGCCGCTGCAGGACACCATAGCTTTGCGCCAGCAACGCGGTGACGGCAAGCGCCGCCGCCATGTCCAAGATCGAAGTCGTCTGCATGTCGCGCCTCCGGTTCCCATCCCGGGGGACGATAACGGTCCGCTCTTTCGGAAGTCCTAACGTGGGGAGAATTAGTCGGCGATCATTGCGGCCTGCTTGACGATGACCTCGGCCTGCTTGATCGACGCGATATCGACAAGTCGACCTTTGTAGACGGTGGCGCCAGCCCCTTCGGCCTTGGCCTTTTCCATCGCGGCGAGAATCTCCTGCGCCTCGGCCACGGCCTCGGCCGATGGGGTGAAAACCTCGTTGGCGAGGGCGATCTGCTTGGGGTGGATCGCCCATTTTCCGACCATCCCCAATGTGGCCGAGCGCCGGGCCTGCGCGCGATACCCGTCGTCATCGGAGAAGTCGCCGAATGGCCCGTCCACCGGCAGGACACCATGGGTGCGGCAGGCGGCGACGATGGCGGCCTGTGCCCAGTGCCACGGGTCGGACCAATGTTTAACCCCTTGGCGCAGCATGTAATAATTTTCCTGCGTGCCGCCGATACCCGTTGTCTGCATGCCCATGGAAGCGGCGAAATCGGCAGCACCGAGGCTCATTGCCTGGAGGCGGGGGGAGGATGTGGCGATTTCATTGACATGGGCGATTCCGGCGGCGGATTCGATGATGACCTCGAATCCGATCGGCCTGGTGCGGCCGCATGCCGCCTCGATCGCCGTGACCAGCGCATCCACCGCGTAGACATCGGCCGCGCAGCCCACTTTCGGGATCATGATGAGGTCGAGCCGCCCGGTATCGGCCTCCAGAATATCCACCACATCGCGATACCAATAGGGTGTGTCGAGGCCGTTGATCCGCACGCTGAGCGTTTTGCTGCTCCAGTCTATCCCATTGATCGCATTGATTATATTTGCACGAGCCTGCACCTTGTCATCGGGCGCGACGCTGTCTTCCAGATCAAGGTTGATCACGTCCGCAGCGGATGCCGCCATCTTTTCGAACAGCTTGGTGTTGGAGCCGGGACCGAACAGCTGGCAGCGGTTGGGGCGGGCGATGGGGGCGGGTTGGGTGCGGAAGCTCATGATGTCCTCACGAAAGGAAATTGCGTAACGATTGCCGTGAGGGGTATGATAGTGCGCCGCCGCGCGCAAGTGCTGCACCGCAGCACGGACCGATGCGCCTGTGACTTCCGTACACATCCTGTACACACCCTGTACATACACCTGCGCATGCAGACGTGGGCGCGATTGCCCGGACGGACGGACAACCGGACGGACCGGAAGAAGGACGGACGGACGAGTGGACGGACGGACGGAGCGTCAGCGATCCCGGCGGTCGCGCTTGCGGCGGTGGGTGGCGTATTCCGTCGGGATCAGGATCAACGCCGCCGCCGAGCCGATGAGCGCATCGATGCCGGGCGACCCGAAGCTGAGTCCGAAGAGCGAGCGGATGAAGAACAGCACCAGCACCGCACCCCATGCGATGAAGACCGAGGGCAGGATGCCGTTATGGGTCCAGCCCCATTTTTCGAACAGGAAGGCCACGACGCCCGCGATCATCAGCGAGCCGAAGAAGGAAAACAGGATCATGCGGTATCTCCAAAGGGCCTGTGCGCGGCCATGTTAGCCCAATATCATTCCGGGCGCGATGCGCGCGCCGCGCAACCAGTCCTCGGCCGCCATGGCGGCCCTGCCTTCGGGCTGCACGCGCGTCAGCGTGACCGCCCCCCCGTCGCCACAGGCCACGGTCAAGCCGTCCAGCACCTCGCCCGGTGCGCCTTGACCGTGGGAAAGCCGGCTGCCCAGGAGCTTCACCCGCTTGCCCTCGGCCAGGGTCCAGGCACCGGGATACGGCGAAAGGCCCCTGATCTGCCTGTCGATATGGGGGGCCGGGGCGGTCCAGTCCAGCCGCGCCTCGGATTTGTCGATCTTCGCGGCATAGGTCACGCCGTCCTGGGGCTGCGGAACCGGCACCAGATGATCGAGCCGGGCCAACGTCTCGACGATCGCTTCCGCCCCCAGCGCGGACAGGGTGTCGTGCAACCCGCCTGCCGTCTCCTCCGGCGCGATGGGCACGACACGGCGCAGCAGGACCGGCCCGGTATCGAGGCCCGCCTCCATCCGCATGATGCAAACGCCCGTCTCGGCATCGCCCGCCATGATCGCCCGCTGGATCGGCGCCGCCCCGCGCCAGCGCGGCAG
>Ga0100391_1003135_pt1 | contig 17021 bp, 4 predicted proteins | sample CryGeymeta201515_FD_81541 | JGI IMG/M metagenome (GOLD analysis project Ga0100391, IMG submission 81541) | Groundwater microbial communities from Crystal Geyser aquifers in Utah, USA - Crystal Geyser metaG 2015-15 | ecosystem: Environmental > Aquatic > Deep subsurface > Groundwater | place: USA...
TATGTGCTAAATCTTATTTATTTGGTAACGTACAACAGTAATAGAAAAGGTGTGTTCTCACAACTTTTTTTGTTTCCAATAAAAAAGACCATTTTGCTCCATGTTACACCTTACGGACCTTCGATTCTTGATGTTATGCCTCGCTATATTGTACTCGAGTTTGAAGATTCGGTCGATCGACGTGACAAGTGGAGTGAATTCATTTCCAAACAGCTATTTCAAGGACCACCGGTCCTGGAAGGATACTGCTACGGAGGTGCGTTTTTTAGTCCTCATCATTTTGCAGAATTGAAGGAGACCTACGACAAGCAGTTGCTTGCGTACGAGAGGGGTTGTAAGGCCATCTGCAAACCACGCACCGGACGAAATCCAAATCCACCAGTGGATCTGGCATCACTCAAAGCTTTCCTTGCGGAAGGAAAGCTTGGCCGGAAACGTCGCAAAAACGAACGCGAACGGCGCGAATTGCAACGCGCCGTTCAAGAGTTAGCACGAGAGCTAAAGGAAATGATGTCCAACAAGCGTACTTGCAATGCTCCTCGGGGTGTCATTCTGTACTTTGAAGGCTTGGATTGTGCTGGTAAGAGTTCTACAGGAGGTTTGGTTGAGCAAGCTCTCCGAGATGCAGGTTACGAGGTCGGGTTGTGTCAATACAACAAACCTCCTACTGCTGCGGAAAGAGCCAGGCCCTGGATGAATCGATTTGAGGTTCCCAAAACCGCAAAGTCTCCCAAGGTTGGCGTTCCAAATGGAGACGACGATGGAGTCGATACCGCGGGCGAGGAGACCAAGAAGCTTCTCCAGCACTGTTCGGACCATAAGCATTCTGCTCTGGTTTGGGACCGCGGTCCCGCGGGCGATTTCGTGTATAATCCCGTTTTCCGGGCCATGCCCGCCCACGACCGTGAAAAGCGACACAAGGAATTTATGGAGTTTGATAAGCACTGCTTCGAGAAAAATATTCTTTTTTTGAAGCTGCTCTTTGTCACCAACCGTGATTCCATTGCCTCAACCTTGGGTAAGCGGCTTGCCCAAAAGAAAATGGCCCGGGATCTACGAACATGGAACCAAGCTTCCCGTGGTGAATCGAGCGACCTTGGGCAAGGCGGTTTTGAAGGGCTCGCCGAGATTGAGCATCACATCGATCCAACAGATTTTATTGGTACGTGCACGTCTTGGTGTTTGCGTAGAATTGAAACAGATAATGCACTTGGATTTATACTAGCATCGTCTCACTCCGCGCTTCTTTCCCCATCTTTTTAACTCGTACGCACGTATGTATTGTAGCATTCAACTCGTACCAGACCAATTTACGTATTTTCACCAACTTTGCTCGGCACACGGACTTGCCCCAGAACAAGTGGATTGTGGTGAATACCAGTGATCGGTACAGCGCTCGCAAGCAGCTGTTGAAAGCCTTTCGTCATAAACTGAATAGTTTCCGTCCCATGCGATGGTGGTCGAGAACTGCTGGCGAAACGTCCGAGCCGACCTACGGCAGTCGACCCGTCGCTATCAGCGAGGAAGACCAAGTTGACCCGGGCTACGACAAGGGCTTGCCCATTCAATTGTTGGTGGCTTTGGCAGGATTACTGCTGCTGGCCTTTTACTACTGCGAGCACACTACCTTTAAAAATCCGTTCAGCGACACAATCATCAAGATTGAAGATTTGTTGCCCAAGGACGAAAACTCGACAGACGACTCGTTTTCGTCCCCGGAGAACGAAAGGGAAATCATGGAGTGGTTGTTTTCTTTCGCGAAACCAGGATTGGCGTCACCCTAGTGTTAGTTAGCGTTTGCGCTTGCGTTCTTTCAAGCGAAACAAACTTGTTTTTACTGGTCTCATACGTAGAAGATTGGATCGGCTATTTTCGTTTAACATCTGGATATGAATCAATGTACTACCGGTTCACGGGAGACATATTGACTTGCATTGTACCATATTGATCACTGCCACTTGACTAAACTATGATATTTTATCTTTAGCCAAATCGGCGCCGCCAACGTTGCCTTTAGATTCCGGATTCGCCTTACTCTTCACTCTTCTTGGTAGGAGGTTTTCTATCTCTGCCCACGGCACCACGACGACCATCTTTGAGAGTAGCTTTGGTAGCCTCTACCAACGGCGTATTGAGCCGAACTTCGATATTCTTTCCGCGCGTTCGGACGTCAAAAACGGCGGCACTGTCAGCGTTCTTGACCGTGGCCATCATTTTTCCAATCACGGGCGGATAGGGGCACCATTCTCCCCGAACTTCTCCACTCTCGAGGGCAAAGGCCGTTCTGTGGAGGGGACACACAATGCAATCTTCGCATCCGTCGTTGGCCAACATGGCCGCAATGTCCGATTCTCCAAATATTTTTGTTTTTGATGATGAAACCGTCGTGGTTCTGGTGCTCTTATCATTATAATTTTTTGTAGCTGTCCGTGCAGGTTTTACGTCGTATCGATTGGGTTCAATGGGTCGTCGTTCCAAGAATCCAATCTCCAGAGGTGTTCCCAGGTGAGGACAAGAATTGACCATGCAATAAATATTCTGCGCATCCTTGGAAGCCACAATGATCAAGTCGAGACCCGCCACTTCTACGGGTACGATCTCTCCGGGCGTGATGCGCGTTTTGGGAAAAACGGGAACCCATTCTTCGTCCCTATTCCTGCTATTGTTGCTGCCGCTGCTGCTGCCCCATTGCAAAGACGATGAAGTAAAGCGATTAGAAGTCGAATCCCACATGTTGGCGAAAAACTTTTGTACCACACTGGTCGGAGACTTTTTGTTCACATTTCGGAGTGGTTGTCCATCTTTGGTGCTGTTATTGTCGCTGTCGTTGTCGTTGTCGCTGTCGTTGTTGCTAAAGATAGATTGGATGCGACCCAAAATGGAGGGCGAATCCTTCTCTTTTCTCTCTTTGTTGTCTTTATTGATATTGTCGCTTGCAATCGAATCGCCTGATCTTTCATCGTCCTGTTGTCTTTGTTTCGTCGTGGTTTGTGACATCTCTTGTTGTGCGTTGGTCCGTTTAACTTTTGTTGTCGGTGGTAGCGGTGGTAGCGGTGGTAGCGGTGGTAGCGGTGGTAGCGGTGGTGGTGATGAATTGTCTTTAATCTTGGATTGTTGCTGAGGATCCTGCAAAGCTGCAATATCCTTTGGTATTGCTCTCGTTTTTGAGTTTATTGGCACCGTTGGTTTCTGAGGTTCTCGTGTGATGGAAATAAATGTGGGTCTCATGTCTATGGGTAGATTAAATGGATTTTTGGATTCTTCAACTTTATTTTGTTCTCCGTCCTGTTCCTGTTGAGAATTTCTTCCACCAAAGCGACTCGTAATACCTTTGAAAAATCCTCCTCCAGTCTCTTTCGAGTTCTCATCTTGATCGCTGTCCTGTTCCTGTTTGTCTTTTTTTGATTTCTTCTTCTGTCTGCGCTGCCTTTGTTTCTTATCAATGTCTTTGTCATCACTTTCCTTATCATCGTTGGAACCGTCCTGTCGATTAAAAATAAAGCCTAATATTCCTCCATCCTTCTTTTCTGTACCTGTCACGTCATCATTATCGTTATTATCATCTTCGTTGGATTTGGAAGAAGACCAAAAATTAAAACTCTGCAGGAGACTGCTGCTGCTGCCTCTTCCTTGTTTGCTGGTGGTGGTGGTGTCGTCTCTAAACTTGGAATCTTTTTCTTTTCCGTCGTCATCGTCATCATCATTTCCACCACCTGGCAAGGGAAGCTTAAATCTGGGTATCTTATTGTTTGTTCCTTTAGCGTTTAGACAGGTACTAGTACGGCCGAGGCTTTTACTACTAATACTGCGGCTGTGGCTGCTACGACTGGTTCTGCTGCCTGTAGTGTAAGATCCTTGTAAAGTGGGTACACGTGTTGTTGTCGTGCATGTGGCTGGAATAATTATGCCATCTAATAATGTTGGCGTTATCATGAGCAGTAATAGGCAGCAGTGAATGTGTTTCCTTCTTGGAAATCTTGTATAGGTATAGTACATTTTTTCCTTCTTTGTTTTTGCTTATAGACTAGTTGATGTGTTGATGTTGATATTGTTGTTGTGCATAGCTTTTTGTCACTCTTTGTCTTGTTGCCAATAATAATTAATAATATAACTGTTTCCAGAGATATCTGTCCTAAGAAGTCCTAACGGCTGATGTGAATAGGCTAGCTACTGCTACGAGTAGTATTGTATGTTGTTGACAGCTACTAGCACTATTCATAGACTCTACTACTAGAGTAATGGTGACTACTGCAGGATTTTTTTTATCAGATGAAATACTTATATTCTAGTATCGTGTGACACAAACGCAAGATGGGATGGTACAGCTACAGTTCACAAACTAAAATAAAAGAACAACAGACCTACTACTAGCTAGTAGTCTAGTATTACAAAATTAACGGATGTCAATTATTTATTTCTTATTGGCAGCTCCTATCGTACTATCGTATCTTGAGGTTTTTCAAGATTTTCTTTTTTGGTAGTAGCTCAAGTCCTTTCGTGTGTGTGACTGGTTTTAATCACCGATAACATGTCACAGAAATCTACTTCTAATACTGGTACTAATTATTGCGCACTAGTCTATCTAGCTACTAGGGTATTAGGGGGGGTCTAGCTAGTAGACTAGCTAGGTCTACTCTAGAGACTCTCTAGTAGTCTAGCTACAGCAGACTACTAGCTAGAGGGTCTACTCTACTACGTAGCTAGTAGAGAGAGCTAGTCTAGCATACTGCAGTACCAAATAAATAAATGCTGCTAGGCTACTAGTAGTAGCTACATGAGACCCACTAGTCTTAAAATAGGTGGAGTAGAGTAGTACGCGCGTACAGATGACGATAGACTTGTGGATTCTACTTCAGCAATCATTTTCTTAGCTACTGCACTCTAAATACCATCCTACAATAGCTAATAGCTATATCTAGTAGTAGTGTGGCACAGAATATAGACAACGATGAATCGGTGTCTTGTCGTTTTCACATGCTGCTTCAGTTTCCGTTAAAATGGGTAGAATGGGTTTTGCACTCCACATTGGACCTTCAGCTCGTTCCATTAGTTTCTCTCGTCGTTCACGGCTACTGCTGCTACTACTACCTCTATCGCTGATGTGGTTGTTGTTGGATAGTGATGTTGATGATGATGATGGTGATAATGATGATAACCAATCTCGGGTACGACGAGTCAAAGTATTGGTGGATGTGGAGGTGGTGGTCATCTCCTCTTCCTCCTCCACCACCTCATTTTTGGCGGATGGTGGTGGTGGTGGTGGTGGTGGTTGCTGTGGTCCAAGTCCAAGACGAGGTACGCGTGCCGTCAGTGCTTCCAATCCAAATTCGTGCGTCAATTGTTGATGAATCCAAATGCTCACGTCTTCACAATTCGATTGGACCAACAACCGTGGACGACGACAGTGACAACCATCACCATGACGACTATCTTCTTCACGACGACAACCACGAAACGTTGAAGCTTTCAACACGGCAACAATCTTTTGCAATATTCGAGGATTGGCCATGAAGGTTTCATCGAAGGGACTTTTGGCAAACTTGCTGTTCCCCCCTTGTCTAGCACTTGTATTACTACTACTAGTTGTAGTAGTAGTAGAAGTATTCGTTGTAGCATCATCGCCATTTCCTCCTCCTCCATGTTTTTGTTTGTCGAGTCGAAAAGGAGTTGGAAATTGCAATAGAATGAGGGCAACATTTTCTGATTGTTGTTGTTGTGATTGTGATGATTGCAATCCATCATCACTACCAGCACCAAGCAGGTAATCCAGTAACGTGTCGGTCGAAACGTGACAAAATTGACACGTATTTTCAATTTGATAATATCGTGCCATGGACGTGGCCCATTTTATAGCCTGAGGACTCAGGTCACCTCCCAAATAATTGTAACAACAGCAACAACAGGTACAAGTACAATTGTTGGTACTGTCATTTTCATGGCACTCCATCATGGTGGTTGTTGCTGTTGCTGTTGCAGTAGCTGTTGCTGCCAAACCCAACAATGACAACCCCAATCCACAACCAAGATCAACAACCAATGGACGTTGTTTCATTTGATTCAACGTGATGGTTGTGTTGAATTGTGGTTGTTGTTGTTGCAATTGTGATTGTGGTTGTCGAAACCACCAATACTGTCTTGTCATTGTTAATTCATTGATATCCATTGCTGATCGAATATGTTTTGGTTCTATTTTATGAAATAAATGTCCCCGTCGCCATAACCACAATAAGGATCGTGGAGACCACAACATCATCATGGATGATAATATCTGTGATGACTGTGATGACTGCAATTCCGCAATGGTTTGAGAAGGCAAATTTTGGTACTGTTTGGATCCTGGAAGAGATTGTATGGCTGCTGCTTGACAGGCAGTAAAGTAGGGATTTCTTGTTGTTCCTCTCGTTTTAATTGTTGCAGTAGCAGTAGCAGTAGTAACAGCAGTAGCAATTAGAGGAGGAGGTTGGTAGGAACATCCTGCGGCTGCCAATTTTTCCAATACCATTAAAATATCAATGGCTCGTCTGGATCCCTTTGTTTGTTTGCGTTGTATTTCCATGGTTGCAATGTGTGTCAACAAGTCCATAATTTCGTATAACAGCAACAACAGTAGCAACAAGTTGTTGTTGTTGTTGTTGCATGATGACAGTATTCCTGCCATGCTGAGAGATAGTGCAATATCAGCAGCAGCTCCATTTTGAATATCGGTTCCCAGTGTCAATTGCAAGTGATACCAAAGTTGTTGCAAAAGTTCGTACAGATTCATTGTATCATTATTGTCATTATTAATATTATTATTGGTGTTGTTGTTGTTGTTGTTGTTGTTGTTGTTGTTGTTGTTGTTGTTGTTGTTGTTGTTATTGTTCATTTGTTGGCAATATTGAACAATGCGATTCACCAAATGTTTTGTAGTAATGATACTAGAGGTAGTTGATGTTGTTGTTGACATACCGGTAGTAATAGGTTTCCAACCATCTGGTATTTGTTTTGATTTGTGTAAGATCTTGTAGTCCTTGGTAGCCTGTGGTACTACTGCTTGTTGTATTTTGTGATGATGATTTTCATTGTCATGATTGTTATGATCATCATTGTTGTTATGAAGAACAACAATACAATGAAAATTTGGTTTCAAGAGATGTTGACAATGTCGCAGCACATGTTCCAATTTGGCAGTTTGTTCTCTGTCGTCGTTGTTGTTGTTGTTGTTGTTGTTGTTATTTCTTGTTGTTGCTGTACTAGCTGCATCAGCTGCATCAGCTGCATCAGCTGCATCAGCTGCATGGTGCTCTAAGATCCAATACGATTGATGTGCTGGTGTTTGCAAACCGTACAAAAACTCGTCCATATCTTTTGATTCTTCAGCATTGATAGACCACGGTGTTTGCTGGTACAGTGTTTCCAATGCCAAGTGAACAGAGTGGTCGTCTGGTGCTTGTTGTTGTGCTGGTGGTGGTGTTGGTGGTGGTGGCATAGTAGTACCATTTAGTAATTATTACTCCGACTATGTTATTATTACTGTATTTATTATGATGTGAAAATGAAAAAAAAATCAATAAAAAATAAAATGATCGGTCGTATGGAAGTTTCGGTCAAATGAATAAATAATAGTAGAGTTCAAGTTTTTGATAATTACGTAAATTACATGCCCAGGCTACTTGGCGTCACTCGAAATCTTAATGACTTTTTATGAATAGCAAATACCAGGTAGCAAATACCAGTAGCAATGGCTTATGACAAAGATATTATTACTCTTATCAATAATAATAATATCTTTTGTAGAGAAAGAAAGATTCAGCCAGATCCTGGTAGTCTAGCATAACGGAGGATCCTAGACTAGCTAGTGTAGTAGGAATCTACGTAGACTGAGTTACCGGTAATACTCGAGTACTGTAATAGAGTAACAACACGCACGCCACACAATAATAATACACCCACCCCACACTACTGGTAGACCCTCTAGCTACTCTACTCGAGGAGTAGCTACTGTAGGTAGTGGCTACTAGTAGTAGGCTCTCACACAGACAAAATAAATACTGTAATAAATACGAGTAGCTAATAGAGAGTATCATAAAAAGTCAGAGTATTTTTTTCATTCTCCACAAACAAATAAATAATAATAAAAAAGCATAGCCACTTATTATTGCTGTATTCAAAACAAATAATCTTAATACTCCTCAAGTATACTACTTCGTATCATCATGTTAGGTCGACGTCTTCAACAAAGGAACCAAGAAAGACGGTTACAAAGGGAAGTAGCGGCAAAGAGTCCTGTAAAATTGGCACACATGATCGTCCAAGAAGAAATACAGGAATGGAAGGAACGTTTACAACGTACCAGAGAAGAAACATGGATGAAACGGACTCATTATCAACAACAAGAACAAGCATTACAACAGCAGTTGCTGCAGGTTCAATCACAGTTACAACATCGACGTTCGACGATACTCACAACGACTAGTTTAATTCCGTATACGCGTGAATTGCGGGAAACATCGCACTTACGGATCCCGGCAGCACTGCTGACACAGCAGGCCAAGCTGTGTTTACACGTGCACTGCTTGTGCGTGCACGAAGAACTCTTGCTGCTCGTGAAGGAACACGAGTGGGATATTATTGCCTGGATGGAAGATGTAACGAAACAGTTGCGTTGGTTGACAACCCATCAAATGATTGCTTTTCAAACCAAGTTGCAAGATCAGGTCAACATGATGAAACAGTTGGTTGGATACGTCAGCATTCCCTTGGAAACATTGGAAATATTGGAAATGGATTTTAATCATGACCACGATGACAGTTATCATGACCATGGTGACAGTGGTAACAATGATGACCAGGATGATGAAATATTCAAGACGATGAAAGATGATTCCATTACGGATATTACTCCTACTTCGAAAGAAATCAAGCAATTGAAACCTTACCAAGCACCAACGACTCTAAAAGAAAAGAACAACAACAACAACAGCACAAGCGAATCATTTACACAGTTCTTGCAAAGTTACCAACAGCGTAAGGAACATCAGCAAAAAGCAGATCAATTGAGATTGGCACAATTTAGAGCCAGAGATAGTCATCAACCCAAAAGGTCATCCTTGGCAAAGCAAGAACAAGGACACAATTCTTCTACTGCATCGACTACAAACAGGTACCGCTTTGGTATAGGAGGAGGAGGCGAAGGCGAAGGAATTGGTGGTGGTGCAACATCAGCAGCAGTATCACTATCGTCTTCTTCTTTCAGAAAGAATCCTTACGCCAGACCAAGAGAGGTTGTAGTACGTAAAGTCAGAGGAATTGCCAAACATCTGTTTGCAACTTCGACAGCTACAACTGCTTCCACAACTGATACCAATTCTCAACATAAGCAAACAATGGATGATGGGAGTGCTCACTTGGATGACAACAGCAGCACCAGTTGGAATAGTAGTAGTATTCATACCACCAACAGTTACCATTGCAATCACGAAACAAATACAACAACAAGTACATTGACTGATGCTGATGATGTTGCTGTTGCTGTTGCTGTTGCTGCTGATACAATTGCTAATATGCATAACAGTGACAGTGCACTGATGACCAACAAAAACAACAACCACAACCACAACAATACTACTATCACGACTAGAAGTACAATGGGATTGATGAAAAGTCGTATCAAACCGAGAAAATGGGTACAAGCTGTTAAAAAACGGTCATCTCTGATATTGAATACTACCACCACCACCAACAACAATAACAACAACAACAATAATGCGAAGGCGCAACCACAGCAAGATGATAATATCGTAATGGTATTACCATCATCATCAGCGCCGTCGTCACCACACGAAGAAGAAGAAGAAGAAGAAGATTTAGCAAAAGAAAAAGACAAAGAACAGCCTGTTTTGCCCAACTCTTCTACATTAAATCACGAAACTGCCATTCAAAGTGCCATGGCACTAACAGAAGGACTCGATGAAAGTGAATCCAATCACAGCTTTTACGACGTTGATGATGATGATGATGATGATGATGCACAGCAACAACACAATGATGATGATGATGATGATGTTTACGAGAAAACAAATCAACAAAAACAATATAAAAGCACAAAAAAGAACAAAGGCAACAACAACAACCATCTAGTTCATCAATCACCATTCAAAATGCAGAATTCCATCATGGTCGTTCTACTTTTCATTTCCGTTTTTTGTTGCACAACAACGATGACTCATGCCGCGCCATGGTTTGGTGGTGGATATACTACTTCCATCACTAGTACCGACGGTGAACAACCACAACAAGAAAAACGATCTCTCGTTAGTCCCATTCTCAATCGAGAATTGGAAACTACCGTCGTGGCACATTCCTGGCCCTCAAATCCGCAATCGGTACTCTGCGAAGCCTACGCCTTTTACCAGGCTACCTACAGTAACGATGGAGCACGACAAAATCTTACAAGTCGAGAACAGGAAGAGGCCGTACAAGTTAATGCTGGATTCTTAAACGCTCTTTCGCGCCAAATACTATTGGAATCATCATCATTTTCGCCGTTGCTGACCTCTCAACAGGCTCGGAACTTGGTCCTTCGTGCAGTACAAGAGCAACAAGAAACACCTACTACTACGACTACTAGTAGTACTAGCACTACTACTCTCTTGCTCAGCTTTGTATTGGCTATGCGCGCCCACAGTCCCCAATGTGAATTGCACCGAGGTTTGGCACGTCAAACCCTTCAACAGAAACGTGCTTTGACTACTTTTGGAACTGCACATTCGGGGGAACAGCAACTCTTTGCCGTTGTTTATCCTGGTGGGATTTTGTTAAAACAGCATGATTTGCTACAGGACGATGAGTCATTGGATTTGACGTCGCTTTTTATTCCTGCACATCAACAAAATGACGTCGTCACCAATACCGAAAACGATGAGATCAAAGAATTGTTGTTGCCCGGCGAAATTCCTTTTGGAAGTGTCAAGAATCATAACATGGTTGTTAACAGTGCGAACAAAACAACATCGACAAAACTGATGATTTTGTATGCCAACCTGGGAACATCCGAGTTTGCCAAGGTGTACCAACGGGTGCGAGACACTACAATGACCAATATTGACTTCCAGTTTGTGGTCCGGCACTTGGGTGCAGTACACTACGAGGAAGAACTGCACGTCGTCGGCAGTTCGTCTCCTACTGTCTTGCAAGGATACGGAGTTCGTTTGGACATTCGCAATGCCGAATACAAAGTTTTTGATGATCGTAAAACTGACGTCACATCTTGTTCCAATGAAGAAGATCTCAGATTTTTGAATTTAACAGCACTGGAACTCGAAAATGCTCTCAAGGTTCCTAACCACCACTTTGTAGCTGGTGTCAACATAACGGCGCTAGGTATCGAGGATAACAACACGTCGCTCAAAGAGCTATGGCAGCAGCATGAAGCCCAGCAGGCAAATTTGATCCCTCCCACGTGGCAACGACGAAAATTGTCGCTGCAGGCAGCTTCGGTCATTGCTGCATCCAAGGATCCACTCATGACGCTCGAAGAGGTGGCGTGCAATCTTCCAAGTGTCGGTTCCACCTTGGTACATCACAAGATTCCGGATAAAATTCAAGAGGTTGTGGAGAAAACGGAAGACGCCATGGACTCTTTCTTCCCGTCTGGAACTGGTGCTCTTTTGATCAATGGAAGAAAGGTCAGCATTGACCGTTCCACGTTTAACATTTTTGAATTGATCAATCTGTTGCGCAAAGAACAGGGCGCTCTCGACCGATTGCAGACTGAGCTGGGTCCTTACCTGTCGCCCTTTCCTGGGACTTTGAAAAAAGTTAAGAATGCGTGGACTATGGGTGAATCATTTCTGACGTCAGCTTTGACCGAGATGGACGAATACGGAAGCATGGTGGAACCGGAGCCAGCAAGCAAATCCTTTCGCATCGACGTTGCTCGCGGTTGGAAGCAGGCCGTGATGTACTTGAACGACGTCGAAAAGGACACCAAGTATGCTCGCTGGCCTCGATCTGTTCGACAAATGTTCATGGCTGTGCAATACGGCATGACACCCAGTGTACGACGAAATTTCTTCAATATTTTGACCGTTCTAAATCCATTGGCGAGTACTCAAAATGTAGGAATGACACTGGCAAAGCAATTAATGCAGAGCAGTTATCCGGCGCGTTTGGGTGTTTTGATCGTAGACGACGAGGATGTCAAAGCTTGTGCTGACTGGGTAGCTGCCCACTCGTCAAGCGAAGCTGGAGAAGCTTGTCCTGTTGCCGAGGGCCCAGTACTTCAGGAAGTGGTTACAGTGGCGGAAAAGGACAAGTTGAAGGAAATCCCCGGAACAACGCGGGCTCTTCATGCGCTCTTTGCCAACTTGTTATCCACGCACACAAATGACGAAGCCGATGCCTACCTTGATTTTGTCATGGCCTTGATCGACCAAGAAAAGGCCGTCTCGGAAGACGGTCTTTCAATGTATGCGATTCTGGACATGCACGTGAAGACTATGAACATGGCTCAAATGGGGACAACCGACAAGTTATGGAAGAATGCCTTGGAACTACTAAGCGAATCTGAGACAGATGACGAGGACGATAGCAAGAAACTTCTCTACAACAAAGCTCTTCGATTTGCGGTGGATAAAGGCTTGACCTCTACTATGAGTTTTATAAATGGCCGGCCACTTCCAATTGGGGATCCCGAAGATGTCCTGGAAAAGGCCGGAAAGATTCTCAACGAAGAAATGAACGAAGTTTTAATGAAAATTCAAGGTGGAGATATCACGGACTCGTCTCCGAAATCTATTTATGCCATGTTTCTTACGGGCAAAGGCGTCTTCAAGAAGGTCCATCCTTTACTCATGGATTCGAGAGACAAGAGTGAATCCTATGTTCGTGCTCCTCATGATTTTGGGGCCGAGTCTTTATTATTTCCTTCCGCAAGCCAGGATGTTAGCCCAGAGGCAGTGTTTGTTATAGAGGCATTTCTGGATATCGGATCCCTGGAAGGCCTTGAAATCGCCAAGTCGTTTATCACTGTCATGACTTCATTCCCTGCAACCATTGCCGGTGGCGGGGAGGACAGTGTCCCCGTGAAGATTGGCTATCGTATCATCCCCAGCAAGGTGACCGACGCTGCCAAGACATGGTGTCCTCTTCTAGCAAATGCCGCAGAGATCGGGGCCGACGGTCTCGCCAAGGTCCTGGATGCAGCGGTCAACAAAGCTGATGGTGCGAACGTCTCGCTTGACGCTTTACCAGAGCTGAGCGACCGGCTCAAACAGAAGATGCAGGCCGATTTAGCCAATGGTGCATGTTCCAAACTTCCAGAATTAACGGATTCTCCAGGGGACAACCTTCTTGTCAGTAATGGTCTCTACTATGCCCTGGAGGGATCGACAATTACAAAGGACGACGTCGAGCTTCTGCTCTCCCTGGATCTCGACAAGTCCAAGGCAGTAACATCGTATTTGAAGGATCATGTATCTAGCGATGATCCCGTTGGTTGTGAAGCCATGTTTCGTTGCATTGCATTCTTGGCCTTGGAAGCTGCCTCGTCGACCGTGGATCGCGTCGGGCTCGACAAAGAAATCTTGGACCTCGAAAAGAAGCTGGAAGTAGACGACAACCCGATGCGATTTTCGTGGAACCAGGACAACAGCGACCAATTGCAGTTGAGCGTTGCGGCCTTTGTGAATCCCACGACAGAAATGGCACAGCGGCTTGCTCCGGTATTGCGTGTCCTCCGAGACTCTCTTGGCCTTCCTCTTTCAATGGTTCTGACTCCCAAGGCCGTCCTAGATGCCGACGAGAAAATTCCGATTACCTCCTTTTATCGATTTGTTGCCGACCCGACGGCGCTCCAGGACTTGTCACCACCCAAAGCCGTCTTCCGCAACCTTCCCCTGGAGCATACTTTCACGGTTCGAATGGACGTTCCTGAACCATGGGATATCCAACAGTCCGCGGTAGTACAAGACACAGATAATCTGCGATGCGATGTCAGTCTCGGATGCAGTGATGAGGCTCACACTGGTTCGGTCGACCAGAGCGTCCCCATTCAAGACCGCGAGCACGTTACGAGGATCGAATATGGACTCAATCATCTCCTTATTTTCGGACAGTGTTATGAAACCACGGGGTCTCCTCCCAACGGACTGCAACTACAGCTGACGAGGAGGACTGACTTGCATCTCAGTTCGTCGGAACCCAATAACGAAATTGAAGTAGGAATGGATGGCACTGTTCTCATGGATCTTTACCATAATATGATTGTCAGTGACGATTACACTACGGATACTCTCGTTATGAAAACGGTAGGCTACTGGCAGCTGCGAGCCAATCCTGGTGTCTGGAATGTTCAAATCGAAAAGTCCTCGAAAGGCGCGGAGATTTTCAACATTATTGACGGCATTGTCCGTCGTGGTAGAATAAAGGTCTTGGGCGAACTACCCGACAATTCCACCAAGCAAGTCGTAATGAAAGACTTTGTGAACCGGGGAGAATTGTTGTTGGTCAAGAGAAATAAAGGATTCGAAAAGGCCAAGCTATTTTCATCGGCCGTTGAGAAGTCGTCAGAGAACAACGACGATGACGACGAGGAAGTTATTCACGTCTTTTCACTGGCCACGGGGCACTTGTACGAACGATTCTTGAAGATTATGATGCTTTCTGTTACGCGACGAACCTCCACAAATGTCAAGTTTTGGTTGTTTGAGAATTTCTTGTCGCCATCGTTCAAGGACTCGGCACGATACATGGCTGATCAAATTGGCTGTGAGGTTGAATTTGTAACGTACAAGTGGCCTGAGTGGCTTCGAGGACAAAGCGAAAAGCAGCGCATCATTTGGGGCTACAAAATTTTGTTTTTAGATGTGTTGTTTCCGTTGAGTGTGAAGAAGATTATATACGTGGATGCGGATCAGGTAATTCGAGGTGACTTGAAGGAGTTGTGGGACATGGATCTCGAAGGAGCACCTTACGGATACACTCCCATGTGTTCTTCACGTGAATCGACGCTTGGATTTCAGTTTTGGAAAGGAGGTTTTTGGGAGACTCACTTACGCGGACGTCCCTACCATATATCTGCGTTGTACGTTGTTGATTTGCAAAAATTCCGCAAAGACTTGGTAGGTGATCAGTTGCGTTCCATTTATCAGCAATTGTCTGCGGACCCCAACAGTCTTGCCAATTTGGACCAAGATCTTCCGAATTATGCGCAACATGCGGTTCCTATATTTTCTCTGCCGCAAGAGTGGTTGTGGTGCGAATCTTGGTGTTCTGACGAGACGAAGGCAACCGCCAAAACGATTGACTTGTGTAACAATCCATTGCACAAGGAAGCCAAAGTAAGTATGGCACGACGTATCATTAGTGGACCGCTCTTTGAAGAGAGCTGGGAAGAATTGGACGAAACGCAAGAAAAGTACAGGCAGGAGTGGCTCGAAACGTTGTCGAACCAGTAGGAGTCTTAAATTGATACTCGATTATTTTATGTTTTATACCGCATGAATTATGAATTGGGATATTTATATTATTTTGAGTGTTGTTTGTGTATTGAGTTCAGACAATCGAGAAATATATTTGTTTCATATGCCACCTAGCTAGATAGTGCTATTTGAAGTCCTATTTTTCTTGTAGTACTCTTCGATGACTGCATTCACTGCAAAAATCAATCAATCAATCATTTGTGCCACACATCAATATCTCTTATTATTAACCACTTCTGTTTGTAATAAAAACTAAATGCCATCCAAAACTGGTTTGAATGGGACCCACAGTTGTTCCTTTGGGTGTTCTGGCATCAAAACAACATTGATCGAATTGTTTGGCCATATCTCCCTTGAAAAACCTTCCCAAGCTACCACCCTTTTTGTTACTGGGACAACCACTGTGTTCGCGGGCGTACTCTTGAAATTTCTTGTAGTCACTGCCAATAATTTTCTTCCATTCTTCCAACTGCTGTTTAGTTTTCGGATCGTGTCCGTGCAGCAGAATATGCGAGGCCTCGCACCAATCGTAGGTTCCCATGGTCATGTACACGTTCAAGGTGAGCATAGTAAGCACGAACAATGTGGTGGGAGACACGGGAAAATTGGGATGGATTTCTCGCAGAAACCACATTTTGCGCATGGTTTCCACATTCTCCATAAAGCTCTTCTTTTGACGGAGTTCGCTTGGAAGTTCGTCCTCCGGTGTGTCTGGGTACGGTTCTGCATTGGTGGTAGTAGCAGCGATGCAGCAGCATAGTTGTAGATAAAGACATAACATCAAGACAGTGAAGCGGCAGCGGCTTAACAGATAAAAATGTGTTGAAGATTGTGGTTGTCTTGCCATGATTCGTGTGCTGTAGATGGATAGATGGATAGATGATGTGTTGGACTGGTAAGTAGGTTTAGTAGTAGTAGTAGTCTACTAGCTAGTACTACTAGCTAGTAGTAGTTCTTCCTGTTTATGTGTTGTGTGGATGTTATTATTAATCTTGCTTGATTCAAAAAATACGTACTGTAAAAAATATCGAATCGAATCACGAGCAAGTCATTCATAAGTTGAATCTAGGGGATTCGCATCGCACAGTTGTCATCAGTTGCCGGCTGAACTTACGGCACTATTTAACCCTTCGTCGACAGAATGAAAATTAGCCGAAGCCGGGAAATTGATAGGAACTTTTTCCGAACTCCGTTAAAACTTACTTAACAATATTAAGTCGTGTTTGATGGGCCCTTAAACGTACCGTAAGAGATAGAAAACTTTGCTAAATAGGGAACTGTCACGCTGTTCTCCAGAAGATCATCTGAGATTTGATTGGCTCATTGGTCTTTTTCTTCAATAAGAAAGTTTAACCTTACTTCTGGTTCGGCTTCGATTGACATCTATGACGTGGTTCTGAGGTAGAACACTCAACTGTGTAGTAGAGTAGTTACTCTAGTCTTTTCCAGCCAAGGGTGCGGGCGCACAGCTGCCCGCCAAGGACCAAAACGTCCGTCCGGTCTCCCACCAAATCGAACAGGAACACGAAAACGAAGAAATCGGATAACATCATTCCCACA
>Ga0100391_1003146_pt1 | contig 16974 bp, 16 predicted proteins | sample CryGeymeta201515_FD_81541 | JGI IMG/M metagenome (GOLD analysis project Ga0100391, IMG submission 81541) | Groundwater microbial communities from Crystal Geyser aquifers in Utah, USA - Crystal Geyser metaG 2015-15 | ecosystem: Environmental > Aquatic > Deep subsurface > Groundwater | place: USA...
AATAAGGGTGAAGTCGTAACAAGGCATCCGTAGCGGAAGCTGTGGATGAATCACCTCCTTTCTAGGGAGATAAAGGTGTACGAATTCTGACTCAAAATCAGGTTCACAACCATTATGGTCGTTTATTACGCTTTATCTGTTAACGTTTCGACGAAGACAGACTTAGTAATAAAACATAATAAAACTAGAGACCTTACGAAAAGGACTAACCGCAAAAGATTATGATATTGTTTTATAATTTGGACGCACTCTACCCCAAGATAAAGGAATTTCTTCAGGTAGTACTGTAAGACATTGAAACCCATCTTATGATGGGTTTTCTTGTTTGAGAGGATTATTTCTTCTTCTAAGAATGATCCAAAAGATCCAAAAAACTATGAATATCGTGAGCGAATACCTGCAATAAATATTGCGGGTTTTTGTTTTATGGAAAGAGCAGAAAACAGGTCAAAAAGTGCCGTAGAAAGAAGTGCGTTCCAGGGAGTAGCCAAGAAATCAGAGAAAAAAATGAGCGAAATGTTACCAGATTTTCTGGAATATGCTCGCTATGAACTCAACTTTTCACCACAGACGATAGTGAAGTATCAGGATTCTTTACGGTGTTTTATTCGTGATGTTGGGGATAAGTTTCCGGAAGAATATGAAGTGCAAGAATTTGTGAAGCTGAAAAGGATTATGATGGAGCGAGGAGTAGGCGAGGCACGAATAGCCAGTGTCGTTTATGCCATACGGAGTTTCCTTATATATTGTAGAGAGTTTCTGAATCTAGAGGTTCTTCATCCAAAACAAATACGCCCACCGAGGCACTTCAAAAGAGAAGTGGTATTTCTCACCAAAGAAGAGATTGCTGCTTTTATTGGTGTGATCAATCTTAAAAAGAGAAATGGTTTACGCTTTCGAACACTTGTGGAAGTTCTACTAGGGACAGGGATGCGAATAGGGGAAGTTCTCTCTCTCAATCGGAGAATGATTGATTGGGAAAAAAGAGAAGCAAAAGTGGTCGGCAAAGGGAACAAAGAACGAACAGTATTCTTTACACAAAGGTCACTCGACTGGATTTCGAAGTATCTCGAAACAAGGAAAGATACGTATGAGGCAGTTTTCGTAACTCAAGCACCTATCAATCGACTTGCCACAGGTGATATATGGAGATTCTTTGCTCAGCATAGGAAGCTTGCGAAGATATATAAGAAACTGACGCCTCATATCCTGAGACATACCGTGGCTACGAATTTGGTGTTCAATGGTTGTCCGATTGTGCACGTGAAAGAGATTCTCGGACACGAACGACTCGATACAACGTGTAAATATTATCTTGGAGTCGATAAGGAAAAAGCGAAACAGGCTCATAAGCAGTATTTGGATTTTGTGAGTTGATGAAAAGAATAAGGGTGATTCTATTTTTCTAGGGTCACCCCTTACTGTTAATTGTACAAGGGCTTGCCAATGAAATAGAAAAATGATAGAATGAAATAAAGGTAGTTGTTTATCAATCAAATAAGAGTCTAGGGATTTGTTTATCGAATAGTAGTATATCCTTTTGATAAGAGACAATCTTTTCAAATTTTTCTTTTGACCGGAGTTAAACAAAAACGTAGACGATTCCTTTTGAGGAACATTATTTTATATACAGATATTCGCATACATACAGAGGGCGGAAAAGAGGGTTGATATCCTCTCTGACGAAAACTCATTCTCTATGAAAAGAGATATGTCAGTCCGATCATTGTAACTGTTGTAGGGCGTGCGGGATAACTTTAAATAAGGCTCAAAGAAATCATTATCAAAAAAGGCAGATTAGCTTCTGCTCTCTTTTGGTGGTTATTTCTTTGAGTTTTTTTTGTTTTTCTACTAAAGAGGGTGAACGGTTAATCTGCTCACCCTCTTTTTTTGTTTATTAATTATTAAGCCAAAAGATATGAAGTCGATAGAACGCAATTTTAATCAAATCACCGAAAAAAATCCAAGGTGGAGTTCTTGGACTTGTTTCGCAAATGCGATTAGTGGTCAAAATTTTACATCATCAATGATGAGAAGATGGTTCTATAAATTGGTTGACGAATATGACTACGACAAGGAGAACAAAAAAGAACTACTACAAGGATTGGAGGAGTTATTAAAAAAACCTCTAGGACGACAAAAAACGAGGGTAAATTGATGATTTGAGGTGCCTAGAATAAAAAGTGATACATCTAACCATATGGACAATATAAAAGCCAAGAGAAGAGGGGTTTACCTCAAAAACTCAAAACAAAAAGAGGAGCTTGAAGAATATGATCCGATAGAAGGAAAGGGTTTGAAATTGCAGTGGCTCAACTTCATTAGTGTGTATATAAAAAATGGTGGGAATGCCACGGATGCATATATAGCGGCGTACCCAGAAGTGAATAAAGAATCTGCAAGACGGAACGGATCACGATTGTTGACACACGCTGACATCCTAGAGGAAATCCAGAATCGCTATGATGAACAGAAAGTTACAGATGCCTGGGTTATTGCTATTGCTATGAGATATGTAATGGCAGGAGTAGAAGAGAACACAAAAGTAGCATTGGCAGGAGTGAAAGCGCTAGAAATTATTGCAAAGAGTAAAGGAATGCTTTCGGATATTCAAAAAATTGGATTTACATCTGAAAATCCAGCAGTCTTTCTTCCATTGATGAGTAAAGAGGAGGCGGCAATTCTGGATGAAATGATAAAGAGTGGACAAAGAATCATAGAATAGATAATTCTTAACAACTAAAAAAATCGAGAGGAATAAAGCAGTTTTTATTTTTAATTAAACTCATATGGACCAAATAAGAGATTTGAGAGACAAATACTTTCAAGTAGACGATGAGTATTTAAATGGCTATGCAAAACTGTGCGGAATCAATGCAACCGGAGTTTACCTTTCTTTGTGTCGCCACGCTAACAAAAAACAGCAATGTTACCCATCAAAAAAGTTAGTGGCTGAAGAACTATCTATCTGCGAAAGAAGTGTTTTTAGTGGAATAAAGACGTTAGAGGAATGGGGGATAATTGAAATAAAAGGGCAAGGAAGAAAAAAAGGTGGCTCTTTTAGGGTTAATCTTTATACTCTCAGAGATAAGAAATTTTGGAAACCTAAGCCGCAGGCATCTGATGCCGTCGGCACTGGGTGCCTACCACTGCAGGCATTTGATACCTCCCACCGTGAGCACGTTGTGCCTAATAAGGAAACACATAGTAAGGAAACACATAGTAAGGAAACACATCCTAGCAAAACTAGTGTTTTGCAAGTGAATGAAGTTCTTCCTCTCTTTGAATTGATAAATCCATCTATCGACAAATACTATGGTAATAAAACACAACGAAAAGCTTGCGAACGACTTTTAGGCAAATGGTCAATAGAGCAGATAAAGATAATGGTTGATGTTTTACCGGAGTTGAACGCAGATAAATTTGCTAAGGGGAAGAGTATTACTCCGTGGGAATTAGAAAAGAACCTTGGGTACATAAAATCATATATAGAACAAAAAAAGAATAACAAGCCGACTAATCTATTAAAACCAGAAATTGGTAAATATGAAAACTATAAATGAATTAATAAAGGAAAGAATTCAGAAAACTATAGCCTTTATTGAGGAAGATAAAAAAACTGGACATCCACGTAACTTTTCTATTTCTACTGAAGAGGAGATTCTTAACCGTATAAATAGCAGTATCCCAATCCGTTATAAAGAATCTCAAATATCAGATGAATATAGTGAAAAAATTATTTCTTCGTTAGAAAACGAAAAAGGAATCTATTTCTATGGTTCAGTAGGTACCGGTAAGACATATCTCCTCTATGCTCTTTTGAGATTTATAAGAATTTCTCGTAATGATATGTATTGTGCAAATCTATGGAATGTTCCGGATATGCTTTCAAATTTTAAAAAATCTTTTAGCGACGGAGGTGGAGGAGAAAAAGAAATAGACGGCGAACTTAAGTATAACGGATTTCTATTATTGGATGATTTTGGTGCCGAGAAAGTCACAGAGTGGAACACGGAAATAATGTACAGATTGATAAACCATAGATATGAAAATCAGCTACTTACTTTTTTTGCCTCGAATCTCTCTCTTGACGAGATCTCGAATCGAGGCGCAGATCGAATAGCATCAAGAATCGCAGAAATGTGTAATGTGATAAAAGTTGCCGGGAAAGATCGGAGGTTGACTAGCACCGAGATAAAACCATAGATGTAATGAATCAAGATAATCTCGATAAAATCGAAGAGTGTTTCCGGGACGCCAGAATTACTGGTGAGCTTTCAGATTCTTCTATTGAGAAATATCAAGATTCTATTAAGAAGTTTTTCTCTGTTGTAGGAAAAGATATTGAACAGTTAGATCTCAGGGACTTCGGGGACTTTATTCTTGCGATGAGAGATGGCGGAGCGAGTAATTCTCGGATAGCAAACGTCATTTCAGCGGTGAAGTGGTTAATTAGAAATCTTCAGGCGGGGAGAAAAATTCCAGAAACACTTGATCTAGAAAAAGTGAAAAAGCCAAGAATCAAACAAAAAGACGTCCTGTATTTAACGGAAGATGAAATTAGAAGGTTCCTGGGTTGTATTGAGGAGGATATTGAGAAGTATGAAGCGATTCGCAAAACACGGATGATGGCACTGGTTATTTTTCTGCTAGAGAGTGGGGCAAGAATAGGCGAAATACTTTCTATCAAAACCGAAAGCGTTGACTGGGAGAATAAAGAAGTGCCAATCATTGGCAAGGGAGGGCGACCACGAACACTGTTCTTTAGAGAGCGAACAAGTATATGGCTCAAGCGATATTTGAAAACGAGAAAAAGCACTAGTGACCAATTATTTGTGACGCTTGATGGTGAATCCAAGTGGTCTCAGACGGATGTAGGAAGGTCATTCAGACGGTATAAAAGGCTCTCTGGTATAAGTAAGAAATTTACCCTTCATACTCTACGACATTGTACAGCCACTCATTTAGCATCGAAAGGAGTTGCTTTTAATAAGATTCAGAAGATACTTGGACACGCTCGATTAGAAACCACTACGAGGTATTATATTGGTGCTGTAGAGAAGGCGGACATCAAGAGAGTTATGCAAGATAGTTATTATGACTTTATACCCGAATCAGCGTTGAGAACGGATGAATGAGTGAAAATGAGATTTATATAGATAACTGAGAAACGGGCTCAATAGCCTGTTTTTCTTTACTTTCGGCTTGTTCAGAGCTATTATTCATTTATATTAAGATTAAAAATTTATGAATAAAGAAGCATCGGCACGTATAAAAATAAACAAAATGCTTGAAGAATCAGGCTGGCGTTTTGAAGATGATAAAAATGGCAAAGCTAATATCCGACTTGAACCAGGCGTAAAATATTCAGAACTTGGAGATGATTTTGAAAAAGAGGTGCACGGTTTCATTGATTTTCTTTTATTAGATACAGATGGACGAGCTCTTGTAGTTGTTGAGGCAAAAAGAGAATCCATTGATCCCCTTTCTGCTAAAGAGCAGGCGAGGAACTATGCACGCAATGTTGATGCTCGTTTTGTAATACTTTCAAATGGTAATATTCATTATTTTTGGGATACCAAGCACGGAAATCCTGACACTATTTCACGTTTTCCAACCCAAGATTCTATTACTCAATTTGAAACATACACCCCTGATCCCAAGGAATTAGCTGAAACTTTTGTTGATGAAAATTATATTATTGAATCTCAAATGCTTGGATTTGAAAAAGATCCAAGCTTTCAAGATGAATCAAAAAGATCAGAATATTTGAGAAACAATAATCTCAAACAGATGAGGCCTTATCAGGTTGAGGCTATTAAGCACTTACAGGCAGCTGCCCTTGAAAACAAAAACCGTTTTCTTTTTGAAATGGCAACTGGGACAGGAAAAACTTTAATATCAGCAGCGGTCATAAAACTTTTTCTAAAATCAGGAAATGCCAGAAGAATATTGTTCTTGGTGGATCGGTTGGAGCTTGAAGATCAGGCGCAAAAGGCCTTTAAGAATTATTTAGGAAAGGATTACACTAGCGTTATTTATAAAAATAATCGTGATTCTTGGCAAAATGCACAGGTAGTTGTTTCCACAATTCAAACATTTCTTGCTGGTGACAGATATAAAAAGGAATTTTCACCTACCGATTTTGAAATGGTTATTTCTGATGAAGCCCACCGCTCTATTGGTGGAAATAGCAGGGCTGTTTTTGAGTATTTCGTTGGGTATAAGCTTGGGCTAACTGCAACACCAAAAAATTATCTGAAAGGTATTGATGGCGAAGATGAAAATACTCAAAGAGAATTTGAGCGCAGACAACTCTTGGACACTTACAAGACCTTTGGTTGCAAGCCAGGAGAACCAACATTCAGCTATGACCTGCTCAAAGGTGTTGCTGATGGATTTTTGATCAATCCGGTCATCGTTGATGCAAGAACAGACATCACAACCGATCTGCTTTCCGATAAAGGCTACGCAGTTTATTCAATGACCAACGAGGGAGAAGTTGTTAATGAGGTCTTTTATGAAAAACATTACGAGAAAAAATTCTTCAATGAAGAAACCAACATAGCAATGTGCAAAGCATTTATTGATAATGGGTATTTTGATCCAATAGCCAAGCAATATGGAACTGAATTGTTTGGTAAATCAATAGTTTTCTGTGTTTCTCAAAAACACGCTGCCAGAATCACAAACATTTTAAACAGACTAGCTTTTGAAAAATGGCCTGATCAATATGGCGAATCTGATTTTGCAGTTCAGGTCACATCATTGGTTCAAGGGGCGCAACAAATGACGATCAACTTTTCCAATAATATGTTGAATGGAAAAGCTAAAAAACCAGAGGGATATGACACAAGCAAGACAAGAATCGCAGTTACGGTTGGGATGATGACAACTGGTTATGACTGTCAGGATATTTTGAATCTAGCATTGATGCGACCAGTTTTCAGCCCATCAGAATTTGTGCAGATAAAAGGACGAGGAACCAGGAAATATCTTTTTGATTATACGGACTACACATCAAAGGAAACAATTACCGCTCCCAAGGAGCATTTCAAATTCTTTGATTTTTTTGCTACCTGTGAATACTTTGAAAATGAATTTCCTTATGATGAAAAAATAAAACTACCTCAAATCAAAAAGGTGGAGATGGAAAATGCAACCAAGGGAACAGAAAATACCCAAAGCGAGTTTGTTGATGAAAATGGTAAGAAAATTTTCAAAGGCATTATTGATTTGGCTACCCAAGATGAAATTGCTTCTGTTTCAGAAACGGAAGTTGGGACAGAGGGTATGAGAATAGATCGTGAGGGATTCAGACGTGCTGTTGCTGATGATATTTTAGGAAATGAAACTTTGAAAAATCTTTGGGAAAATGGTGACATAACAGGTGCCGAGAATTATACGAAAACACAAATCTTTGATAAGCCCCAGCACTTTATTAACCTGCAAAAAATCAGAAAGATTTTTAATGTTGATCGCCGAGTTTCAGTTCGTGAATTTTTGGAAGTTGCCTTTGGGGAGAAAAATAAATTTGAAAGCAAGGATGAGCTATTAGAATCAGAGTGGAGTAAGTTTATGGAAATAAATGAGGTTGATCAGGAACACTATGCTCCTGCTAAAAGTTTCTTCAAAGCCTATATTGTAGACAAGGAAGTGCGCGAAATTGTTGAAAACAAACAACTTGCTCAATTGAACTTTTGTCACTCATTTGATTTTGAGGAATATCAAAAACTAAACGGCTTTAAAACTGCTATTCCGACATATGTGAAAGATTATGTGTCGGTCAATACTTTTATGAATTAAATTTATGAACCCAGAAACAAAACGTCATATTGATGCTGCTCGCCAAGTTCTTGTTGGAGTGGTTCCTAATCCAACTTCTCAAATTGATCAGATCACAAATGCCTTGATCTATAAATTTATGGACGATATGGATCAAGCTGCTATCAAAGCTGGCGGTGAGCCGTCTTTTTTTGTTGGAGATTTGAAAAATTATGCCTGGACAAGACTTATGGATTCCCGCATTGGAAATCAGGACAGAATGAATCTTTATGGGGAGGCACTTGTGAAATTTTCTGAATCCAATCAGCTGCCACAACTCTTTCGGGATATTTTCAAATCCGCTTTCTTGCCATATAGAAGCCCGGAAGTATTGGGGCTATTCCTCAAAGAAATAGATTATTTTGACTATTCTCACCCAGAAGATCTTGGTGATGCTTATGAATATCTGCTTTCTGTTATGTCCAGTCAAGGTGATGCTGGTCAATTTCGCACCCCGCGTCACATTATTGATTTCATAGTTGATGCTGTTAATCCAACCAAGGACGACAAGGTCTTGGATCCTGCTTGTGGAACAGGAGGCTTCTTGGTTAGTGCTTACAGGCAAATATTAGAACAACACGATGGAAAAAATGATCCAGACAAGAAAGAAAAACCACTTACCCCTGATGAGAAAAAAACTTTAATGAATAACTTTGAGGGATACGATATTGATCCTGGGATGGTTAGGATCGCCCAAGTGAATATGTATCTTCATCAGTTTAAGAATCCAAAGATTTTTCAATACGACTCACTTTCAATGGATGAAAGATGGGGAGACAAGTTTGATGTAATTCTTGCTAACCCGCCATTTATGAGTCCAAAAGGTGGCGTTAGCACCCACAGCAAGTTTAGTATTAAATCTAGTCGCAGCGAGGTGTTGTTTGTGGACTATATTATGAATCACTTGCGTCCCAAGGGGAGAGCAGGCATCATTGTCCCAGAGGGCATCATATTTCAATCAGGAGGCGCTCATAAACAATTAAGGAAGAGCCTTGTTGAAGATGGTCTCTATGCGGTTGTAAGTCTTCCTGGGGGCGTATTTCAACCATATGCAGGAGTAAAGACGAGCATACTTCTTTTTGATAATGAAATTGCAAAACAGAGAACAGAAATGCTTTTTGTAAAAATTGAAAATGATGGCTTTGATTTGGGTGCAAACAAGAGACCTATTGATAAAAATGATCTTCCGGAAGCTCTTTCTATTTTGAACGCTTGGCATAAAGGAAATAAGATTGAAAGCAAAAAAGCAACTTACGTTGAAAAACAAAAAATTGTGGAAAATGGCGATTATAATCTTTCTGGTGATCGTTATGGTGCGGCTATTGATTATACAAATGCCAAATGGCCAATGGTTAAAATTGGAAAAATTGCAGAGTTTATTGATGATGGTGATTGGATAGAATCAAAAGATCAATCTAATAGCGGGATTAGATTAGTTCAGACAGGTAATATAGGCATTGGAAGTTATAGGAATAAATCTGGAAAAGAAAGGTTCATTTCTGACGAAACATTTAGTAGATTGAAATGCACGGAAATTTTTCCAGGAGATGTCTTATTGTCTCGCTTGCCTGATCCCGTTGGACGAGCTTGTGTTTTACCAAAACTAGGAGAAAGAGCAATTACATCAGTAGACTGCACAATTTTTAGATTCAAAAACTCAACTACGGCCAGATATTTTATTTATTTAACAATGTCTAATGAATATCAAAAAGGGATTAATTCATTATTATCGGGTGCTACAAGACAAAGAATCAGTAAGGGCAATCTTCTCAACATTGAAATTCCCCTTGCCCCAATCAAAATTCAGGAATTATATGTTAAAGAATTAGATGGTTATCAAGGAGTCATAACTGGCGCCAATCAAATTATTCAAAATTGGAAACCAGAAATTAAAATTGATCCGGAATGGAAGAAAGTAATGTTAGGTGAAGTTTGCGAAACTACATCAGGAGGAACACCTCTAAAATCAAAGCCGGAATATTATGAAAATGGAGATATTCCTTGGTTAAGAAGTGGCGAAGTTGCACAGGGATTCGTTAAAGAATCAAAATTATTCATAACAAAAGAGGGGTTGAAGAAATCTTCGGCAAAATTGTTCCCAATTAATACTGTTCTTGTTGCTATGTATGGAGCAACGGCTGGTCAGGTTGGCATTCTTAAATTTGAAAGTGCAACAAATCAAGCTGTTTGCGGGGTGTTACCAAATGACAAATTTGTTCCAGAATTTCTGTTTCAGGTATTAAAAGATCAAAAGGAAAAAATGATAAGCCTTGCTGGTGGAGGCGCACAACCAAATATTTCACAGGGAATTGTCTGTGGTCTTGAAGTGCCACTTCCTTCAATTAAAATTCAAAAGCAAATAGTTGAAGAAATTGAAGCCGAGCGAATCCTCGTTGAATCTTCCAAAAAACTTATTGAAATTTACGAACAAAAAACCAAAGAGGCTATCGCCAAGCTTTGGAGTGAATAAGCTGGCGACTTGTTTGTATGGGTTTAAAGTTTGTGATCACGAGAATGATTCTTAATTATAGATCTTAAATAAATGGGATTACTTTTTCTGGATATTACGCCAAAAGGCATAATAATGGGTAGTGATAGCAATGATGTTATTATTTATAATAATAGATTAAGAGTTCCCAAAAAACACCAGAACAAAGAAAAGATTGTAAAGATTAAAATAGCCAAATTCAAAGGCTTGTTGGGCTATGTTGGAACTGAAAAAATTGGAAAAACAGAGATGAGGGGTTGGCTGGAAGCATTTGGACACAGAAACAAGGGTCTTAAACTTGTAGATTATTGTGAGAAGTTAGCAATTGAACTTTCAAATGAGTGGGATAAACACAGGTTGAAATCTGGGCTTTGGATTTTTATCGCTGGCTATGAGGACATAGAAGAAAGATTCTATTATATAAATAATATTGGTCACCTGGATACTAGCACGGGCTTATATAGCCAAATAAGTAAAAACTTCAAGGCCGTTGACGATTTAGATAGAAATTATATAAATCCAATGTTAGTAAATGGATTGACCAAAAAAGATGTTATAAAAGGAACTATTTTTAATTTTAGAAACGGGGCGATAGTTCCATTTGCACAGATTTACGGCAAATTTGATGAAATCCTGAAAATTCTCATAAGCACAGGAGATGTTGGATTCAAGAAAATAAATAAACTTGAAAAATATTCTTTCATTGCACGGCAAAGGTTGGAGTTTATTAAGAGATTATATTCAAAAAAACACGGAATATACAGAAAAGAAGATTCAGCTATTGGCAAGGAAGTATCCGTGTATTCCATAGATAAAAAAGGCACTATTTATAAATGTTCAAAAAATAGTTACAAGAAAGACAATTAGATCTTGTTTTTAATATGACAAATATAGAACTAGCAATTATAAAAAAAGTATTCAGGAATGCAGATGATGTGCAGGATTTTTTTGATGATATGCTTAAAGCTACATTAACCTATAAATTTAAGGAAACACACGGGGATAGTTCAAAAGTATTGATAAATGGAAAAGACTTAACGGAGGCAATTTTTAAGCTAACAGTTAAGGATAAAATTGAAATCTATGGTCAGACGATCAGTGGATTAAGATTGAAAGAGCTTTTTATATCAACAATTTATTTGAGGTATCTTGTAGCTACTTTGGAAAAAGAATTTATTTTGGCAGCGTTTCCTTTTCAGGAAGAATACTATGACATTGCTTTTTTTACAGTGAAAGAAGCTAGATATACCATTTTGGATAACAAATTTCATATCCCAGTAGGATCAACGGCTCACTATATTCAAATTAAAGAAAATTTTAACTATGAAGAATATGATAAATTTAACGAAGAAGATGAGCCTAAAAAATTTGATTCTAAAAAAATTGAAGCTACGGCTTTAAAATATGAGAATGTTTTGATCCTTTTTTTCAGCCGAAATTATTCCTTATTTGAATCCGGAAACATTAAATCCTTTTTAGAAAACAATAAAAATGTGGGAATTATCATAATGCCATCGCTGGCTAATCCAGAGATTGAATTATTGGAGAAACAGGATGGCGGGAAAACAATTCCGCTAGATAAGGACAAGTATAACTTCTTATTAGAAACTGGCGGAAAGACGGTTCACATAAAATTCAAAGTCCCTAAATTCTTGATAAAAGCGAATTAAAATATAAGGTTTCAATTATTATGGAAAAAGATACAGAAAAGGAGGAATTACTAAAAAAATTATTGCAAGAAATTGATCAAGCAATGAAGCTTTCAAGTCAGGATCTTTTAAAATCAAATGAATTAAATGATCTTGAAGACGGAACGCGCGCTCTTTTGGATGCAGTTAGAGGTGCTTTTGAAGATATTCAAAATAGAAAAATAGAAAAGGCACTTTCTGGAACACACTGGAAAACAATACCGCGCCCAGGTAGCTACGCTGGTATGGGAGAAGTTGTTCAAAGGCTAGCGCCACTGAAAAATTTATTAGAAGAATTATTGGAGGTTGAAACAGGAATAAAACCAATAAATATTCCCTCAATTGATACCAGCAGTAGCCCATCATTGAGAGAGGCTATAAAGGATGCTCAATTACTTTTTAATACAAATGGAGCTCCAAATGCTGTTGATCGCTTTCACACCCTACTGCATTCCTATCTAGTTGATCAATGCTTGAAAGTTGGGATACAACACGATTCTGATGCAAGTATAAATATACTATTGAAACTTCTGAAAGAAAAACACCCAATTTTAGTTAATATTCAAGGCACGCAGCCGGAATCAGTAGCAATATTAAGAGGTATGGGTAATACTCTTGATAAGATTTCAACCTTGCGAAATAATAAGAGCCTCGCCCACCCAAATGAACTGCTGCCATTAGATGAAGCAAATTTTGTTATTGATTCAGTCAACACTATTTTAAAATACCTTTCTTCTAAATTAGGAGCATAATGACAAATCTGGTATGTAAGATATGTTCCTATTTAGCATAAAATAAGTTCTAACTTCCTCCACAGTCCGGCTCTCTGTGGAGCACTTTGGAGAATGATGTGCATATCGTATCGAATTGAGCTTTTTAGCTCAAATGGGTTATGTATTTACTATCCTGCTCTCAAAAGGGGCGATGGATTTAGAATTCACTGGTACAATATAGCCTTGCTCTAAAGCCCATAAAGATGTAAATTAGAGGTGGACTCACATTTACATATTTACCTTAAGAGCAGGGCTTTTTGCCTATTTTTATATATCCCACTTGTGTCTTGTAGCGGACGTCTCCGGTGCACATAAGTGGGAAAGCTTTAGGGTAATCCTGTGAGTGTGAGTCCCGCCGGGGCGTCCACTTTAGGTAAACCTACTAGTTCGCTTCGACGACTTAATTCATTTTAAGTCGTTTTTATGTTCAAAAAAATAGTAATTGTTTCTTTATTCTTATTAATACCACATTTTGCATTTGGTGCCGCAAATAGACTTGAAGAGGGTCTTGATGAATGGAAAGCAAAGAATGCTGTTGTTAGCCCTACACCTATTCAGACTAATCAGAACAACGAGGAACTCACATTGTATAGGAACGATGAATATCACTTTCGAATTAAATTTCCTACTGGCTGGGAAATAAAAGATGGTGATGGTGAGCACGTGGTTAAGAAAGCTGTAAAGGATGGCAGTACCGTATTCATCTTGGTAAGAGAATTTTCCAGTTTCTTGTCAGAAACAGATAAAAAAGCTCTGTCAGATAAAGACAAACAAGATCTTCAATCTGCAGAGTTAAGTAATTTTTCTGAGGAAGAATCGAATTTATTTTTAGAAACAATAGTAGCGGGACAATTAGAATCATTTCCTGGTAGTACAATTTTGGAAAAAGGCATCCGTTATGTAGATAACAGGAAGGCTATTTATTTTAAAATGAATCAAGTATATAGAGTGCAAGATAGACAGATAGAAGGTATTTCTATAAATTATTTTACTCTTCATAGAGGGAAATTATACCAACTTGGAGGTGCGTACCCAATGATTCCAATAAGCGATAAAGATAAGGAGCCAATTATCAACTCATCGTTATCAACATTCGTTTTTGAAGATTGGTCTGTTCAGGGTATAAAAGAAACAAATCCAAGTGTTGGTTCTGTAAATTCTAGTGAAAATATTGTTGAATTAAAAATACAAGCTAAGAATGAGATATTAGATAGACTTTTCCGGTCTTTTGTAGTAGGGTTGTTTCTCCTTGGTCTTGTTGTGGTCACACTCTTGTTTTCTTGGTTATATTCAAAAATTACTGGAAAGAAAATTCGAGATGAAAAAGCAGAGAATGGGATATTGGTAGCTTCGAGAGCGATAAGACTTGCAAACTTTGCTCTTGACTTCTTTATTTTCATCAACTGCATTTTTTATTTCATTACGTATTTAGCTATACAACAAGAATGGTATTGGGTTCTTCTTCGTCCGTGGTCTTTTAGTATAGGGGGCATTGTGTTGTATTATGTTTTTTTTGAATGGTTATTCGGTCGCACTCCAGGTAAATTTATTACAAGAACAAAGGTTATAACAAAATATGAGACTAAGCCAAATTTTGCTCAAATTATAGGAAGAACATTAACTCGACTTATTCCGTTTGAAGCCTTATCTTTTCTAGGAGCTTATTATTCGGGCTGGCACGATACTTGGTCAAATACGCTTGTTGTTCCATCTACTTTCAAGTTGGCAGATAAAATAATTTCTGTTGATACTAAATATTGTAAAGAATGTGGGGATCAAATTGATGTGTTGGCTGCGATCTGCAATAGATGTTCTACCCAAAAAACCAAAAAAAGACGGAAAGAATTACTGTTAGCAATTTCAGCCATTATTTTTGTGACACTGCTTATATCGTTCGTAGCTATATTGTTTAGTTAAAAAATTATAAAAACAATAAAAATATGATTTGCAAAAAATGTCAAAAAGAAATAGATAATGATAGTAAATTTTGTGAGTTTTGTGGAAGTGGTATACGGGTTGATAGCGTCACCTCAACACCTATTCCAGAGGACAACGGAAGGGTACAAATATCAGAACTCTTCAAAAAAACGTATATGGAAATATACGGAACGAAAGCACCTGAACTTAATACGCTGGAAGAAGAAAAGATAGTACCCCTTGCTACATCAAAAAATAAAAGTAAATTTACTCACCTTTTTACAAAAGAAGGAAGCGAAACGGTGAAACTGTTACGATTAGAACTTATACTATCTGGTGCGGCTATAGCACTTTTTATCTTTGCCATACTATTTTTAGATAGTAGTCTAACTTATCCAATTTCTCCGTGGTCTGATGAAGGAATGCTTGCTTCGTCTGCTGGACATAACAAGCCCGTATTGAACGAGGGGTATAGAAGCTTCTATTCTTTTCTGCGTATTTTTATTTTTACTATATCGTCTTATTTTATATTTATAAATTACAGGAATAGAAAAATGATGATGGTTTTTGTTTTTCTTATCATTGGTGTTATTTTCAATCCGATACTTCCTTTGTCACTTGATGTCAATTCTTGGAGAACAACAGATTTTTTCTCTAGTTTGTTTTTCGCATATTATATGTTCCTAACATATAAGTTGTGTAAAAATATCAATTAACACGCAACCCTATGTTTCAGAAACTAGACCCAAAGCAATACCCAACACTCGCAACATACAACCAGAAACAAATCTGGGACGCAGTAGCGAAGCTCCAAGAGAAATATCCTGATATGACTGAGAATCAGTGTTTGATCAATCTGGAGATGGATTTAGGGCAAATACAACAGCAACTAATGGGTTAAAGACACTAATCTTCCATATTCATCATTATGACCACATTTTTCATCGTCATCGTTGCTCTCATAGTTGGTTTTATTCTTTTCGGAATATCACTGATGGCTTGGGATGAACGAGTATGGAAGCCAATAAAGAAACGAGTTTGTAGTGAATATCTTCTTTGTGAGAAGCACGGTATACCCATAATGGACTATGAAACGGGATGTGTGAATAGAAGCTGTAAAATTTGTGAAGAGAGGAAGATGGAATGGAAGAGAGGACTTCTGAAAAACCTCGGTCTTCCCAATGCCAATATCGATAGTAGGAAACTCCATATAGGGAGTGTTTTCTATTGGAAACACGAAGGATGGGGAGATTCGGATGTGATGGATGGGGTGAGAGAAATATTTGGTTGGTTACGAGAGAGGAAGCTGAGCAGTAAAGAAGGCAAATCGGAAGATGGTTGTTTCCAATATTTTCGAATTATCAAACAAGGGGAGTTCAGTATTAGGTTCAATGTTTTACTTGATAGTGAAACATTCTTCCCGAAGAGACTCTCGTTTCATATGGTTCTTGTAGAAAAGGAAGGCACGATGGAATTGGTACGTTATGAAGAATCAAAGACAATATCGAGCACGGAAGATTTCAGTGATACCTTTAATAGTTTTTGTGCTCAAACGAAAAAAATCATACTCGATCGAAGTATACCTGGTACTGGATGGATAAATGGAGGAGACTCTACTGCTCTCTGGTTGAAGGATTTACATTCTGAGACGAATGCTATAAGACTCGATCGAAGTATATCTGGTACTGGCTGGATAGATGGAGATAGAGATGAAGATGAAACAGTATATCTTCCGTAACATTCGATAGATATTTAGTATTAGAACAAAAAAAGAGCAGGAGAGTCGCTATTAATACACTCAATAAGTCCAAATACTATGTTGTTACCTGGCTATCTACGACTCAAAAAAGAACAGCCTCCTAAACTTACACAAGAAGAAGAATTTCAATCTTTCCACGATCGTGGTGGTTCATATCGTATAGAAAAGAAGCTTGGGGGATTTTATTGGTTCAGTGTAGCTCGCTTTGAAACAGTGGAGGATATTGTGGCGTATATGATAAAGAACAATATCAAATACTCAGAAGAACTCAGACAAGGAATTGACGCTGGAATAGGTTTATCAGATGGGGGTAGGATTATGCAGGAGGTTGAAGGATGGGTAGAGAAACCGGCAGACGTGTATTATAGATTGAAATCAATCGGACAGCAGGTAAGGGCAAAGAGAGAATATAATATTGAATGTCCTTAGTTGTAAGAATTAACAGCGTTGTTTACAAAAATTGATTGAGCGGTTACGCTCAAAAGTAACAATTTTTGGAAACAATATGGTAATCCACAAGAAAAC
>Ga0100391_1003148_pt1 | contig 16968 bp, 13 predicted proteins | sample CryGeymeta201515_FD_81541 | JGI IMG/M metagenome (GOLD analysis project Ga0100391, IMG submission 81541) | Groundwater microbial communities from Crystal Geyser aquifers in Utah, USA - Crystal Geyser metaG 2015-15 | ecosystem: Environmental > Aquatic > Deep subsurface > Groundwater | place: USA...
CAGCCCAGCGCCGCCTCCGACAGATCGCCGGTGCCCAGCACCAGCGCGCCGTGATGATTCGCCGCGCGGAACAGGAACGCGGTGCGCGCGCCCGCCTGCACGTTCTCGAACGCGATGTCGTAGTGCGGCGCGCCGTCCGCCGCCGGGTGGCCGATGTCGGCGAGCATCTGGCGGCAGGCGGGGGTCATGTCCACCTCCGCCGCCGTCACGCCCAGCGCGCGCATCAGCGCCCAGGCGCTGGACTTGGTCTGCGCCGAGGTGGCGAAGGCGGGCAGGGTGAAGGCGAGAATGTCGCTGCGCGGCCGCCCCAGCCTTTCCATCGCCTGCGCCGCCACCAGCAGCGCCTGCGTCGAATCGAGCCCGCCCGAGACGCCGATCACCACCTTGCCGACGCCCGACGCCTCCAGCCGCTGGCGCAGGCCGTCGGTCTGGATCGCGTAGGCCTCGTAGCAGCGCTCATCCAGCCGCGCGGGGTCGTCGGGGACGAAGGGAAAGCGCGGCGTCTCGCGCATCAGGCCGATGTCGCCCGCGCGCGGCGGGTCGAGGCGAAACGCGACGCGGCGCAGCGGCGCGGGGGGCGGGTTGGCGCGCGCACAGGCGGAGAAGCTGCCCAGCCGCATCCGCTCCGCCTGCAGCCGCTCCAGATCGACATCGGCGAGGATCAACTGCGCGTCGTCGGAAAACCGCGCCGCCTCGGCCAGCATCTCGCCGTTCTCGTAGATCACCGCCTGACCGTCCCACGCCAGATCGGTGGTCGATTCGCCCTTGCCCGCCGCCGAGAACAGATAGCCGCAGACCTGCCGGGCGGAGGTGACGCGGCACAGCGCATGGCGATAGTCCGCCTTGCCGACCACGGCGTTGGAGGCGGAGAGGTTGGCGACCACCGTCGCCCCGGCCATCGCCGCGCGGGCGGAGGGCGGGATCGGCGTCCAGACGTCCTCGCAGACCTCCAGCGCCAGCACGAAATCGGGCAGGTCTTCGGCGGCGAACAGCAGATCGGTTCCGAACGGCGCCATGCGGCCGGCGATGCGGATCGCGTCCGCCACGGCGTCGGCGGCGGGGGCGAAGTGGCGCGGCTCGTAGAACTCGCGGTAGTTGGGCAGATAGCTTTTCGGAACCACGCCCAGCACCGCGCCCCGGTGCAGCGCGACGCCGCAGTTGTGCAGCCGTCCCGCCAGCCGCAGCGGCGCGCCGACCACGATCAGCGGGCGCAGCGCGGCGGTCTCCTCCGCCAGCCGCGCGATCGCCGCCTCCACCGCGTCGAGCAGCGCGCCCTGATGCAGCAGATCGTCGATGGCGTAGCCGCTGAGGCCGAGTTCCGGCGTCAGCAGCACGGCGGCGCCTGCGTCATGCGCCCGGCGCGCCAGCGCCGCGATGCGGCCCGCGTTGCGCGCCGGATCGGCCAGCCGCACCAGGGGCGCGGCGACCGCGCAGCGCGCGAAGCCCTGCGCATAGGCGTTGAAGAACTGCGGCGGCGGCGTCAGGGTCATGCGCAAGGCGTCCTGCAAGGCCCGGCGCGGGCGCGGGCGACGCCAGCTAACCCCGATGCGCCGCCGCCCGCAACCGGCGCAGATTGACAGCGCCGCCGCGCGCGGCGAAACCGCTTTGCGCCCAAAGACCGGAGACCCGCCCAGATGCGCCACCGCGCGCCGCTCCTGCCCCCGCTCGCGCTCACGCTGCTCGGCGCGGCGGCGTTCGGCTGGGCCGCGTCGGGCGCGATCGAGCACCGCGCCTTCGCCCGGCTGGCGCGCATGGCCGAGGCTGACGGGCATGACTGGCTCAGGATCGAGGTTGACGGGCTCGCCGCGCGCCTGAGCGGCGCGGCGCCCGATGCGGCGACGGCGGCGGCGGCGCTGGCCGCCGCGCGCGCCGCCGCGCCGCTGGCCACGATCGACGCGGCGATCACCGTGACGGCGACGACCGCGCCCGCCGCCGCACCGGACGACCCGCCGCAGGCCGCGCCAGAGATCGCCCTCGAGATCGCCCTCGAAATCCTGCGCGCCGCAGATGGCGCGACGCTGCGCGGCGTGGCCCCCAACGCCGCCGCGCGCGACCGGCTGGCGACGGCGCTCGCCGGGGCGCTGGGCGACGCGGCGCCGACCGACAGCGCCGCGCAAGCCGCGTCGCAGGCTGGCGATCCGCCGAACTGGCGCGCGCTGGAGGCGGCGGCGGTCTCCGCCGCGGCGCATCTGGCGCAGGGCCGGGTCAGGCTGGCGCCGGGGGCCTTCGCCGTCTCGGGTCAGCCTGCGTCGGAGACCGCCCGGATCGCGATCGAGCGGTCGGCGCGCGCGCTGCGGGCGGGCGGCGCGACGGTGACGCTCGACCTCGCCGCGCCGGTGGCGGAGGCGGGCGCGCCGGTGTTCGACGTCGCGTTGCGCGCGGGCGCCGCCGATCTGCGCGCCTGCGCCGCGCCGGACGCGGACGGCGCCGCGAAGCTGACGCAGGCGCTGGCGCCGTTCAACCCGACGGGCGGGCCATGCGCGGCGCTCGACGGCGCCGCGTCCGCAGACGCCGCATCTGGCGCGCGCTGGACCCAGGCGGCGCTGGCCGGGCTCGCCGCGCTGGATCAGGCGCGGGGCGGGCGGTTTCGGCTGGAGGGCGCCCGCGCCAGCTTCGCCGCCGCCGACGCGCAGGCGGGCGCCGCCCGGCCCGGCGGCGCGGATGCGGCGGTCGCGCGGCTGGCGGGCGCGCTGCCGGAGGGTTTCACGCTCAGCAGCGAGGGCGTCGGCCCGGCGCCGCCCGCCCCTGTCGCCGCCGAAGGCGCGCTGTGGCTGCGCGCGCGCGCGACGCCCGAACTGGTGCTGCTGACCGGCGCCGCGCCCGACGTCGCCACCCGCGCGGCGATGGTGTCCTACGCCGCCGCCGCCTTCGGCGCCGGGCGCGTGCACGAGGGCATGGCGGTCGCGCAGGCGCATGGCGCCGAGGGATGGCGCACGGCGGCGCTGGGCGCGCTCGACGCGCTGGCGCAGCTCGATTCGGGCGCCGTGGAGGTGGCGGACGGCCGCGTGTCGCTGACCGGCGTCACCCACGACCCCGCCGCCGTGCGCGCCAGCCACGACGCGCTGGCCGCATCGGCGCTGAAGGGCTGGCGCGGCGAGACGCGGATCACCGTCGATCTGCCCGCCCGCGCCGCCGCGTCGCGCCTCGACCCCGACGCCTGCGCGGCGCGGCTGTCGGCGCATAGCGCCGAAGACCCGATCCTGTTCGGCGCGGGCAGCGCGGAGATCGAGGCGACGAGCGTCGCCGCCCTCGACACGCTGGCCGCGACGCTCAGGCGCTGCGCGGCGGGCGCCATCGAAGTCGGCGGCCACACCGACAGCCAGGGGTCTGCGGGCTATAACCTTTCGCTTAGCCAGGCGCGGGCGGAGGCGGTGCGCGCCGCCCTGATCGCACGCGGCGCGCCTTCCGCCACATTGGTCGCGCGCGGCTATGGCGAGGACGCGCCCATCGCCGACAACGCCGACGAGGCGGGCCGCGCGCGCAACCGCCGCATCGCCTTCACCGCCCTGCCGCAAGAAGACGCGACCGGGGGAGCGCCGCCAGAGCAGGAGACCACGCCATGACCCGCCTGACGCTCGCCGTCTCGATCATGGCGCTGCTGCTGCTGGCGGCGGCGCTCGGCGCGCTGTTTCACTGGCTGTGGCTGCGGCTCTCCCGCGATCCGGGGGCGGAGGCGCTGCGCCTCGGCGCGCTGACCGCGCAGCTTCACGCCGCCGAGGCCGCCGCGCGCGAGGCGCGCCGCCGCGCCGAAACCGCCGAGACGGCGCTGGAGGCCGAGCGCGCCGACGCGGAGAGGCGCATCGCCGCCGCGCTGGCGGAGACCCGCGCCGAGCGCGACTCCGCCATGGAGGCGATCGGCGACGCGCGGCGTGAGGCCGCCGAGTGGCGCGCGGCGCTGGAGGCGCGCATCGCCGAGGCTCCCGACGCCTGAAGCGCCGTCTGTCGCGCCGCCTGCGCGGCGCGCGGCCGAAACGAAAAGGCCCCGGCGTGGCGCCGGAGCCTTGCGTTGCGCGGAGTCGCGGATCAGCAGGTGGCGTAGGACGGCTTCAGCGTCGTGCCGGTCAGCTTGAAGCACGAATGCTGCTTGCTGAGATCGCTCCCCTTCAGATTCAGCGGCGTGCGCAGCTTGTCCCACGCCAGCCCGGTGTAGTTCTGGCCGACGATCGAGATCTTCTTGGCGTCGCCGGGGATGTAGATGCGGCCGCTGGCGTAGGGGCTGGTCTTGTCGCCCGAGAACCACGCCTTCGGCTGGACGATCCCGTTCGGGCCGCTCGGCTCGATCCAGGTCACGGCGAACTTCGAGACGAACCAGCCGGAGCTTTTCAGCTCGACCGAGCGGTTGGGAAACTCCTGACAATCGGATTTCACATAGGTCGTGGTGGCGTTCATCAGCCGCTGCACCCGGTCGAGCGACGCCACGGTGTAGGCGATGGGCTGAGCGGGGTTGTCCGCCGAGAACACGAAGCCCGCCTTGATCGCCGCGCGAAACTTCGACAAGTCGCCCGAGAACAGCTCGATGGCGTCGTCTTGCCGCGCGCCGCCGCCGATGGCGATCACCCTGTACTGGGCGCTCTCGGCGGCGTTCTTGATGTTGGCGCTGACGTTGCCCTTCACCGTCGCGGACGAGGCGTATTCCATCGCCGCCTCCGCGTCGATCTCCGACATCGCCTTGTCCACCTGCATCTGCGCGACGATCAGGCGGCCATAATCGACGCTGCGCACATAGGTCGGCGGCGCGTCATTGGAGACGTCGTTGGCGGTCAGCGTGTAATCGGGCGCGAAGAACGAGCCCGCCGCGCCCGCCTCCTCGATATCGACGGAATAGTAGATCTGTTTGAACGACTTCATCGTGACGGTCGATTCGCTGCTGCTCTGCGCCTTCATCGCCGCCGAGGCGCTGCCGCTCTTCCATTGCGCGCTGAACCCCATGTCCACCGCGATCTGGCTTTGGGAATAGGACTTCTGCGACTGCGAGAACGCCCGCAGCACCGGGGTGAAACCCTTGGCCTTTGTCTTGAGCCACAGGTTGACCACCTCGCTTACCGCGTTGTTGACACTGACGTTGGTGGGGTTGGCGACGGTGCGGGCGCCCTGCGCGCCCAGGCCGGGCAGGTTGACCCGGATGGTCACCGGCGCGCGTGGCACGATCAGCGGCGTCGGCGCGCCCTGCGCCAGCGCGCGGTCGCCCACCAGAAGCGCGCCGGGCCAGACCGTCGTGGAGCCGGGGTTGAGGATCGCGCCCTCCGACACCCACTGGTCAAGCCCTGCGGTGACCTTCTCGCTGGTGCAGATCACCACCTTGGCGCTGTCCACGACGCGACCATCCTTGACGACCGGCTGCGAGGTGGGCGTCAGCGAGACGCTGAGAAGCTGGCTCCAGTTGGGCTTGAGGCCCTTGATCAGGGCGGTGTTCGCCGCCGTCGCATCGGCCTGCGCGAGGCCCGGGGCGGCGAACTGCGCCGCGACGAACGCCGCCATGGCGGTTCGCGACGAAAGGAATCGAAGATGGTTCATGACGCTCCTCCTGAAGCTGTCTCGGGGTGGATCAGATTTCTTCGCCGTTGGCGGGTTCGCTGTTTTCCCGCCGCACCGTGCGCGCCCCATGGCCGGTGCGCGCCTTGATCGCCGCCTTGAAGGCGGTTTCCTCCGCGTCGGAGTACTTCTTGACGAAACGATAGTATCTGACGCCGTCTTCGCCGTTGGCGCACAGATAGCAGGAACCGTGTCCGGACATGTCGCTCTCCCCGGTCGCAGGCGGCCCGGAGCGGGCCGCGTGAGAGCACCCTGCCGCAGCGGCGCGCGGCGCTTCTGTGAACGTGGTCACATCAGCGACAGTTTCCGGTTTTTTCGTCGCGGGCGCCTTCGATGGCGGGCGATGCGCGCGCTGCGAGACCGCGATGGCGCCGCTTCAGCCGCCCCGCCCTGCGCTCACCGAAGCGGTGGCGCGCGCCACAGGCGGCGCTGCGCCTGCTTCTCCGCCTCCGCCAGCGCCAGCAGCGCGATCCCGACGCCGGCGATCACTGCGAACCCCCCGGCCGGCGGCGGCGCCGTGTCGAAGGCCGCCTGCAGCGGCGCCGCCCAGGTCAGCGCCGCCTGCGCCGCCAGCACCACCGCGACGCCGATCCACACCGCCGGGTTGGAGAAGGCGCCGCGCAGGCTGAGCGGGCGGTCGTGGCCGCCCTGCACGCTGAACAGATAGAAGATCTCCATGGCGACCAGCGTGTTGACGACCATGGTGCGGGCGGCCTCGATCGCGCAGCCCTGCGACAGCGCCCAGAACCACGCGCCGAACCCGCCCGCCACGAACAGCGCCGAGACATAGGCGATGCGCCACAACAGCACGCCCGACAGGATCGCGCGATCGGCGGGGCGCGGCGGGCGGCGCATGGCGTCGGCTTCGGTCGGCTCGAACGCCAGCGTCAGGCCCAGCGCGACGGCGGTGATCATGTTCACCCACAGAATCTGCAGCGGCGTGATCGGCAGCGCGAGGCCGAGCGCGATGGCGGCGAGAATGATCAGCGCCTCGCCGCCGCTGGTGGGCAGCGTCCAGGCGATCACCTTCATCAGGTTGTCGTGCACCGTGCGCCCCTCGCGCACCGCCGCCGCGATCGAGGCGAAATTGTCGTCGGCCAGCACCATGTCCGCCGCCTCCTTGGCGGCCTCCGACCCCTTCACCCCCATCGCCACGCCCACGTCGGCGCGCTTGAGCGCGGGCGCGTCGTTCACGCCGTCGCCGGTCATCGCCACGATCAGGCCGCGCGCCTGCAGCGCCTCGACAAGCCGCAGCTTGTGCCCGGGCGCGGTGCGGGCGAACACCGTAACCTCCGCCGCCGCCGCGCGCAGATCCGCGTCGTCGAGCGCGTCGAGGTCGGCGCCGCTCAGCGCCGCCGGGTCGTCGGCGAGGCCGAGCTGGCGGGCGATTTCACGCGCCGTGCTGACGTGGTCGCCGGTGATCATCACCACCCGCACCCCCGCCGCGCGGCAAGCCTCGATGGCGTCCGCCGCCTCGGCGCGCGGCGGGTCGATGAAGCCGATCAGGCCCAGCAGCGTCGCGCCGTCCTCCAGCGCGCCGTCCGCCAGCGCGCCGGCGTCAAGCGCGTCGCCGCCGCCGTCCTTGCGGGCGAAGGCCAGCACGCGGCGGCCCTGCGCCGCCAGCGCCTCGGCCCGCGCGGCCCAGGCGCCCGCGTCGAAGGCGCCGCCGCCCTCCAGCCGGTCGCACATGGCGATCACCCGCTCTGGCGCGCCCTTGATGAACACCGCGCCGTCCTCGTGCAGCGTGGCCATGAAGCGGCGGCGCGCGTCGAACGGCGCCTCGTCCACGCGGGGCCGCGCGGCGCGGGCGGCGTCGGGGTCCAGCCCCGCCTTGATCGCCAGCGCCACCAGCGCGGCCTCCATCGGGTCGCCCTCGGGGCGCCAGCCGTCCGGCCCGTCGCGCAAGCCCGCGTCGTTGCACAACAGCGCCGCCTCGATCAGCGCCGCGCGCGCCGGGCCGTCGGCGCCGTCGATCCCGCCCTCGGGGGCGTAGCCCTCGCCCGCCGCCGCGCTGTCGCCGTCGGCGCTGACCAGATCGCGCGCGATCATCTCGTTGCGGGTCAGGGTGCCGGTCTTGTCGGTGCAGATCACCGAGACGGCGCCCAGCGTCTCGACCGCCGGCAGCCTGCGGATCAGCGCGTTGCGCGCCGCCATGCGCTGCACGCCGATCGCCAGCGTGATGGTCATGATCGCGGGCAGCCCCTCGGGGATCGCCGCCACCGCAAGCCCGACCACCGCCATGAACGCCTCGGCGGCGGGATAGCCGCGCGCCAGCGTCGCCAGCGCGAAGGTCAGCGCCGACAAGCCCAGAATTGCGACCGTCAGGCGGCGCGCGAAGCCGTCCATCTGACGCAACAGCGGCGTGCGCAGCGTCTCCACCCCGCTCAGCATCGCGCCGACGCGGCCCAGTTCGGTGTCGGCGCCGGCGCCGACCACCACGCCCGCGCCGCTTCCCGCCGCCACGAAGGCGCCGCTGAACGCCATCGAGGCGCGGTCGCCCAGGGCGGCGTCAGGGGCGACCGCGTCGGGCAGCTTGTCCGCCGCCACCGATTCGCCGGTCAGCGCCGCCTCGTCCATCTTCAGGCCGTGCGCGCGCAGCAGGCGCAGGTCGGCGGGAACCCGGTCGCCCGCCTCCAGCAGAACCACGTCGCCGGGAACCAGACTTTCGGCGGGAACGCGCGCGCGGCGCCCGTCGCGCAGCACGGCGGCGGCCGGGGCGACCATGTCGCGGATCGCCGCCAGCGCGCGCTCCGCCCTGCCCTCCTGCAAAAACCCGATCAGCGCGTTCAGCAGCACCACGGCCAGAATCACCACGGCGTCGCGCGCGTGATCCAGCGCCAGCGACAGCGCCGCCGCCGCCAGCAGCACATAGATCAGCAGATTGTCGAACTGCGCCAGCAGGCGGCGCAGCGGCCCGCGCACCGGGCCCTGCGGCAGGCGGTTCGGACCGGCCCGCTCAAGCCGCGCGGCGGCCTCCTGCGCCGAAAGGCCGGTGCGCGGCGCGTCGAGCAGGTCGAGAGCCTCGGCGGCGCTCAGCGCATGCCACGGCGTCGGGGTCTGGCTGGTCACGGACAATCTCCGGCGCGGAATCCTGGGCGATCCATCTCATATCGCGTTATATCGCACTGCGGCGCTGCGGTTGTTGACCGCGATCAAGGACTTTGCCGACTGCGCCCGGCATTCATGTTGCAACGCAGTATTCCCTCCGATAAGGAACACCCCGTGACAGTTCGCAATCTTGACGCGCTTCTGGCGCCAAAATCGGTCGCGCTGATCGGGGCCAGCGCGCGGCCCGGCTCCATTGGCGCCACCGTGATGAAACGGCTGCTGGGCGGCGGTTTCAACGGCGCCGTCCATCTGGTCAACCCGCGCCACAGCGAGATCGAGGGCCATCCCTGCCACGCCAGCGTCGCCGATCTGCCGAGCCCGCCCGACCTCGGCGTGATCGTCACGCCGCCGCCGAGCGTGCCGGGGCTGATCGGCGCGCTGGGCGAGGCGGGCGCGCGGGCGGCGGTGGTGATCACCGCCGGGCTGACGCGCGAGAGCGGCCTGCGCCAGGCGATGCTCGACGCGGCCAGGCCGCACCTTTTGCGGGTGCTGGGGCCGAACTGCATCGGGCTTCAGGCGCCCTATGTCGGGCTGGACGCGAGTTTCGCCCATATCGCCGCCGCGCCGGGCGATCTGGCGCTGCTGTCGCAATCGGGCGCGATCGTCACCGCGATGCTTGACTGGGCGGCGCCGCGCGGCGTCGGCTTTTCCGTGGTCGCCTCGATGGGCGACATGGCCGACGTGGACGTGGGCGACCTGCTCGACCACTACGCCGCCGACCGCGCCACCCATGCGGTGGTGATGTATCTGGAGCAGGTGACCGACGCGCGAAAGTTCATGTCCGCCGCCCGCTCCTGCGCGCGCGTCAAGCCGGTGATCGTGGTCAAGGCCGGGCGCTCGGCGGCCGCGGCCAAGGCGGCGGCGTCGCATACCGGGGCGCTGGCGGGGTCGGACGCGGTCTATGACGCGGCGTTCCGAAGGGCGGGCGTGCTGCGGGTCGAGACGCTGGAGGACCTGTTCGCCGCCGCCGAGACGCTGGCGCGGCTGCCGCCGCTGCGCTCCGACCGGCTGGGCATCGTCACCAACGGCGGCGGCGCCGGGGTGCTGGCGGTGGACGCGCTGGCGCGGCGCGGCATCCGGCTGGCGGCTCTGTCGGACGCGAGCATGGCGACGCTCGACGCCGCTCTGCCGCCGACCTGGTCGCACGCCAACCCGGTGGACGTGATCGGCGACGCTGACGCCGACCGCTATGAAGCCGCGATCACCGCGCTGCTGGACGATCCGCAGGTCGATGCGGTGCTGGCGATGAACTGCCCCACCGCGCTGGCGCCGTCCGGCGTGATCGCCGAGCGGGTGATTGCGCTGGCGGCGGCGCGCAGCGCGATCCCCGGCCAGCGGCGGCGCAAGCCGATCCTGACCAACTGGCTGGGCGAGGCGACCGCCGATGCGGCGCGCAAGCGGTTCGCCGCCGCCGACCTGCCGACCTATGACACGCCCGCCGACGCCGTGCGCGGCTTCGCCTATCTCGCCGATCACCACAAGGCGCAGACCGCGCTGATGCGCGTGCCGCCCAGCCTGCCGCCCGACTTCAGCGCCGACTACGAGGCCGCGCAGGCGGCGATGGCCCCCGCGCTGGCCGAGGGGCGCGAGACGCTGACCGAGCCGGAGGCGAAGGCGGTGCTGCGCGCCTATGGCGTGCCCACGGTCGAGACCGAAACCGCCGCGACGCCGCAGGAGGCGGGCGAGATCGCCGCGCGGATGCTGGCGGCGGGCGCGACCGCGCTGGCGATCAAGATCCTGTCGCGCGACATCACCCACAAGTCCGACGTCGGCGGCGTGCGGCTGAACCTGCATACGGCCGACGAGGCCACCGCCGCCGCCGAGGGGATACTGGCGGCGGCGCGCAAGGCCCGGCCCGACGCGCGCATCGACGGTCTGGCGGTGCAGCCGATGATCCGCCGCCGCGACGCGCTGGAGCTGATCCTCGGCGTCACCGACGATCCCACTTTCGGCCCGGTGATGCTGTTCGGCGCCGGCGGCGTGTCGGTGGAGGTGGTGGCGGACAAGGCGCTGGCGCTGCCGCCGCTCGACCTGACGCTGGCGCGCGACATGATCGGCCAGACCCGCGTCGGCAAGCTGATGGCGGGCTTTCGCGACCGCCCGGCGACGGACATCGGCGCGGTGGCGCTGACGCTGGTGCGGCTGGCCCGGCTGGCGGCGGATTTCCCGCAGATCGTCGAGATGGACGTCAACCCGCTGCTGGCCGACGCTGGCGGCGTGATCGCGCTCGACGCGCGCATCGTCGCGCGGCCCGCGCAAGAGGCCGCGCGCGGCGCCAACCCGCGCTTTGCGCTGCGCCCCTACCCCGCGCAATGGGACCGGCCCGAGACCCTGCCGGACGGCTCGACGGTGCGGGTGCGCCCGGTGCTGCCGCAGGACGCCGCGCTCTACGAGGCGTTCTTCGCGCGGCTGACCGCGCAGGACCGGCGTTTCCGCTTCATGAGCGCGATCAACCAGTTGTCGCAGGATCAGATCGCGCGGTTCACCCAGATCGACTACGCCCGCGCCATGGCCTTCGTGGCGATCGACCCTGAGGACGACTCGCTGATGGGCGTGTCGCGGATCGCCGCCGATCCCGACGGCGAGCGCGCCGAATACGCGGTGATCGCGCGCAGCGATCTCAAGGGCAAGGGGCTCGGCCGCGCGCTGATGCGCCGCCTGCTCGACTACGCCGCCGCCGAGGGGATCGGCGAGGTCTGGGGCTATGTGGACGCGCACAACGACGCGATGCAGGGCCTGTGCGCAAGGCTCGGCTTCACCCAGCGCCCCGACCTGGAGGACCGCGAACAGGTGATCGTCTCGATCCGCCCCGCGCGCGTGTCCGGCGCGAAGGAAGGTCCCGCATGAGCCAGCGCATCGACCGCCACGCCGCAGGCCTCTATGCGATCGCGGCGACGCCGTTCGACGCCGACGGCGCGCTCGACCTCGACAGCGCCGACCGGCTGACCGACTTCTACCTCGGCTGCGGCGTGTCGGGCATGACCATTCTCGGCGTGATGGGCGAGGCGCCGAAACTGTCGGGCGATGAGGCGCGCGCCTTCGCGGCGCGGGTGCTGGCGCGGGTGGCTGGCCGGATTCCGGTGATCGTCGGCGTCTCGGCGCCCGGCGTCGCCAACCTCGCCGCGCTGGCGCGCTTCGCCATCGACAACGGCGCGGCGGGGGTGATGGTCGCGCCTGCGGCGGGGCTGGCGACCGAGGAGAAGGTCGCCGACTATATCGCGCAGGTCTGCGCGGCGCTGGGACCGGACGTCCCCGTCTGCTTTCAGGATTATCCGCAGGCGACCGGCGTGCAGGTCTCGGCGGCGGCGGTGCTGCGGCTGGCCGCCGATCACGCGCAGATCGTGATGTTCAAGCATGAGGACCGCCCCGGCCTCAACAAGCTCAGCCGCCTGCGCGCGGGCTGCCGCGACGCGCCGCGCCTGTCGATCCTGTGCGGCGCGGGCGGGCTGCATCTGCCGCAGGAGCTGGCGCGCGGCGCCGACGGCGCCATGACCGGCTTCGCCTGGCCCGAGGTGCTGGCGGAAGTGATCCGCCGCCACCGCGCGGGCGACGCCGACGGCGCGGAGGACCTTTTCGACGCCTGGCTGCCGCTGATCCGCCACGAACAGCAGCCCGGCGTCGGGCTGGCGCTGCGCAAGGAGGCGCTGCGTCGGCGCGGCGCCATCGCCTGCGCGGCGACCCGCGCCCCCGGCCCCAGCCTCAGCCGTCTCGACCACGACGACCTCACCCGCCTGATCGCCCGCGTCGCCGCGCGCCCGCAGGCGGCGATCTGAAGCGCGCGCGGGCCGGAAAGCGCGGCTGGAGCCGCCGCCGCAAGCCGCCGCGCCGCGCGGGATGAAGCGCCGCCTGCGCTGGTCGCAGGCGCCCGCCGCGACGCACGCCGCCGCCGGTCGCGCCCGGCGCAAACCGCTATCGCGCGCCGCCGCGCAAACCGCCCGGCGCAAACCGCTATCGCGCGCCGCCGCGCAAACCGCCCGGCGCGCCGTCCGCCGGGTCGAGCAGACGGCGCAGCCGCAGCGCCGAGGCGCGCGCCAGCCGCAGGGTCAGCGCCCGGCGCCGGGCGGCGCCGAGCCGACGCGGCGCGGCGGGGCGCAGGGCTTCGGCGCCGAAAGCGTCGGCGATCAGCACGCCATGATCCGGCGGCAGAAGCCCGGACGGAAAATCCGGGCCGACCGCGAAAAAGAAGGCGTCGCACCAGTCGAGATAGCCGGTCCACTTGGCGTCGGCGCGGAAATCGGCGACCGAGGCCTTGCATTCGACCACCGTCACCGCGCCGTCCGGCCCCAGCGCGATCACATCGACGCGCAGGCCGGGGGCGGGCGCGAACTCGGTCAGCGGCGCCGCGCCCGCGTCGGTCAGCCAGCGGCAGACGCCGCGCGCCAGCCGCGCGCCGGGGGTCGCGTCAAAGGCGCGCGGGGGGGAGTCGCCAAAGGCGCGCGAGGGGGAGTCGCCCAAGGCGCGCGGGCGGAAGTCGCCGCAGGCGCGGGAAGTGTCGCCGCCGCTCAGCGTCGCAACTCCGGCGCCGCCTCGGCGAGACCGAGGTCCAGCACATCAGCGAGGCAGCGCGCCAGCAGCGCCGCCCAGGCCCGCTGTCCCTCCGCATCGGCGATCAGGTCGTTGCGCACCTCGATCAGCACATGCTCCAGCCCGCGCGACAGGCCGTGGCGCCACATGGTGTCGCCCTCCAGCGCGCCCTGATAGGGCTCGTTGTCGCCGACCACCAGCTCATCCTCGGCGCGCAGCCGCGCCAGCAGGGGCGCCGCCAGCCGGTCGTCGCCCGCCCACAGCACGCCCACATGCCACGGGCGCGGCGCGCGGCCGCGCAGTTGCGGCGTGAAGGAATGGACCGACACCAGGCGCGGCGCCGCGCCCCGCGCCTGCGCGGCGTCGATCGCGGCGGCGATCGCCGCGTGATAGGGGCGGTGGAAGGCGTCGAGCCGCCGCGCCAGCTCCGCCGCGTCCACCGCGCGGTTGCCGGGGATCAGCGACCCGTCATAGAGCCGCATCACCAGCGTCGGATCGTCCTCGCCGCGATTGGGGTCGATCACCAGCCGCGAACAGCCGCTGAGCACCGCAGGCGCGTCGAGCGCGTCGGCCAGCGCCAGCGTGACCTCCCGCGCGCCCACGTCATAGGCGATGTGGCGCGCCAGATCGACGGCGGACAGGCCGAGGTCGCCCATTTCGGGCGGGATCGCGTTGCGGGCGTGGTCGCACAGCAGCAGCAGCGACGGGTCGCCGTCGGGCCGCACATGCTCGAAAGGCCGGAAAATGTTCATCGTCAAGGCCTAGCCGCCCCGGCGCGCGCGCTCAAGGCCCCGCCGCGCCGCAGACGGCGCCCGACGCCGCTCACGCCGTCATGACGCGGCGCACAAAAGAATGTGCGCGCCACAATCATTGTTTCTGCGCCGTAACGGCGCAATTATCTTACTCGCGATTTTCGCGCAACACAGGAGCCGCTCCATGCGCGCCGCCACCGCCAGTCCGCTTCGCCTGACCGCCGCCGCCTTGCTGACGGCGGGCCTGTTGGCCCAGCCCGCGCTGGCTGCGGAAAAGTGGGTGATCGACCCCGGACACGCCAGCATCACCTTCAAGGCCGACCATCTGGGCTATTCGGTGGCGCACGGGCGGTTCCACAAGTTCGACGCCGACATCCTGTTCGACCCGGAGGATCTGTCGGCGACCGAACTGACGGTGACCATCGACTCGGCGAGCGTGGACACCGCCTGGCCCGCCCGCGACACGCACATCCGCTCGCGCGATTTCCTGAACGCGGAGGCCTATCCCAAGATCAGCTTCGTCTCCAGAAGCGTGCGCAAGACCAGCGACGACACCGCCGACATCACCGGCGACCTGACCATGATCGGCCAGACCCGCGAAGTGACGTTTACCGCCGCCCTCAACCGCCTTGCGCCCTCGCCGTTCAACCCCAGCCAGATCATCGCCGGGTTCAAGGTGGAGGGAGTGATCGAGCGCGCGCTCTGGGGCATGACCTTCGGCGGCGCCGCGTTCGCCGAGTTCGTGCCGGTGCGCATCGACATCGAGATCAGCCCGGCGCCGTGACGCGATAACGTGATGGCGGCAATCCGGCCCAGGGGCGCTAGATAGGGATGTGCGGGCAGAGTCGCCCGCGCAGCCTGGAACCGCCCTCATGCGCGCCATCGTGATCCTGACGCTCGCCTTGCTGACCCTCGGACCGGCGCAGAGCCGCGCCGCGCCGATGCTTTGGCGGGTGGCGCCCGAACAGTCGGTGATCGCGTTCGACTACGCCGAGAACGACAATCCCGCCTCCGGCGTGTTCGCGAACGTAACGGGCGAGGGCCTGTTCGATCCGCAAAACCTTGCGGCGACGCGGCTGGAGCTGCTGATCGACGTCGCCAGCCTCGACCTCGGCGACCCGCTGGAGAGCGCCTTCGCGCAGAGCGCCGAGTGGTTCGACGCCGCCAGCCATCCGGTCGCGCGCTATCGGCTCGCGGCGCTGACCGCGCTGGGCGACGGGCGGTTCGAGGCGCTGGGCGATCTGACCATCAAGGGGCGGCTGAAGGTGCTGCGCACGCCGATCGCGCTGACGATCTCCGGCGACCGGGCGACGGCGAGCGGCGAACTGACCTTCGACCGGCGCGATTTCGACGTCGGCGCCGGGCCGTCTTCGCTGTTCATTTCGGTGGGAACTGCGCTATCGGTGCGGTTCGATCTGGTCGCGGAGGCGGCCGCCGCCGGGGGCGCTTTGTGACATGACGCTGCGCAACGATGCGACACGCTGGGGCTGGGCCGCGCGTCTGCTGCACTGGACCATGGCGGCGATCATGCTGTTCATGCTGGGCCTTGGCCTTTACATGACCCGGCTCGACGACGTGTTCGAGCGCTTCGCGCTGACCCAGATTCACAAGAGCTGGGGCTTTGCGGTGTTCGCGCTGGCCATTGTCCGCGTGATCTGGCGGCTGGCCAACCGCGAGGCGCCGCGCGACCCGCCGGGCATGAAGCCGTGGGAGCGGCTCGCCGCGCGGGTCTCGCACCTGGGGTTCTATCTGCTGATGTTCGCGCTTCCGTTGTCGGGGTGGCTGATGGCCTCGGCCTCGCCGCTGCAGGACAGCTATGGGATCAGGAACATGGCGTTCGGGCTGTTCGAGATGCCCGATCCCTTCGTTCCCGGCGACAAGGCGCTGGAGACGGTGTTCAGGCAAATACACAACGCCGCCGCGCTGGCGCTTGGGGCGCTGCTGGTCGTGCATGTCGGCGCGGCGCTGAAGCATCATTTCGTGATGCGCGACGACGTGCTGAAGCGGATGACCTGGGGCCGCTGAGCGCGCTATTCGGCGGCGATGGCGGCGTCGATCAGCGCGCGGGCGGCGGGGCCGTCCCACGCCGCCTCGCCGGTGTAGCGGGCGATCTCGCGGCCCTGACGGTCGAGCAGCAGCGTGGTCGGCTGGCCGATCAGCGCCGCCGCCCGCGCCACCGCGAAGCGCGGGTCGTGGTGCAGCGCCAGCGCCGTTATGCCGTTCTCCGCCATCCAGCGGCGCGGTTTGCCGATGTCGCCCCGGTCGGTCGAGATCGCCAGCACCACGAAATCGTCGCTCTGCGCCGAGGCCGCCAGCCGGTCGATGGACGGCAGCTCCTTGAGGCACGGCGGGCACCACGTCGCCCAGAAATTCACCAGAACCACCTTGCCCGCCCAGTCGGAAAAGCGCCGCTCGGCGCCGTCGCCATCGACGAAGGGCGCGTCCACCGCGTCGCGCGGCGCATCGTGGACCACCATGCGCGCCATGTCGCCGTCGCGCGCCGCCATCACCGCCGCGCGCCCGTCCGCGTTCAGCGCAAGCGCGGGGGTGGCGCCGAGCAAAACGGCGGTGTAGAGGCGAATGAGCGCGTGACGCATGGTTTTCTCCGGTCGGATCGGGACGTTTCTCATGCCGCAACATAACGCGGGAACCAGAAAGGGCGAAGGGGCGAACGCCATGTGGGGCGGGCGGTTCACGGCGTCTCCCGACGAAGTGATGACCGCGATCAACGCCTCGATCGGCTTCGACCGCCGCCTTGCGACCCAGGACATCGCCGCCAGCCGCGCCCACGCCGCGATGCTGGCCGCGCAGGGGATCGTGACGCCGCAGGACGCCGAAGCGATCGACGCGGGTCTGGCGCAGATCCTCGCCGAGATCGAGGCGGGCCAGTTCGCGTTCTCCGCCGCGCTCGAAGACATCCACATGAACGTCGAGGCGCGGCTGGCGGAACTGATCGGCGCCCCCGCCGGGCGGCTGCACACCGCGCGCTCGCGCAACGATCAGGTGGCGACCGATTTCCGCCTGTGGGTGCGCGACGCCTGCGACGGCGCCG
>Ga0100391_1003153_pt1 | contig 16954 bp, 11 predicted proteins | sample CryGeymeta201515_FD_81541 | JGI IMG/M metagenome (GOLD analysis project Ga0100391, IMG submission 81541) | Groundwater microbial communities from Crystal Geyser aquifers in Utah, USA - Crystal Geyser metaG 2015-15 | ecosystem: Environmental > Aquatic > Deep subsurface > Groundwater | place: USA...
ATATTTACAATAAGTATATTATAATAATCATGGTGGTCTTCCGTACAGCCGTAAATACTGTTGCCAAAAGAGCAGCTATTGCTGCCTCTTCACAGGTAAGAAATTGGAAGTTATGATAGTTGGTTGTAAAGATCGTCGAGCAAAAGCAAAGGACGGCGGTGGGCGGTGGTCATCGGCACTTTTGGGTTGCAGTGCAGTGCAGCAGTGCTTGAGACCAAAGTGATATCCGGTTAAGCTGGAACGATATGAGCTCAACAGGGATCTCCTGAAGGAGCTAGCTTAGTCGTGTGATGTCTAGGTTAGCGACGGCTCCTTTCGGTTCATGGTCGTAGGAATACCTTGCTTTGTGCAGGCGACGATCCTTTGCAGCGCGTGAAGCTCATATCCTACAAGATTTTCCCGGAAATTCCAGATTCCGTCCTTTTGCACGCGTACTTGTATTGATGGAAGGAATTCCAAAAATCATTATCAACCCCCTTTTTCCTACCCTTTTTTGTTAACCTTAATCTCACCTTGTGAAATCGCCATTCTAATTAACACCCGCCTTTTAATGAAACAACAAACAACTATGCAAATCAACTCATTAACAAATTTGAACATAATAGGTCGCTCGTCGTGCCCCAGGAGTCATCTCCCGTGGCATGGCTAGTCAAACCCTGGAGCTTTCTACGTACCTGGAGAGCAAGATTGGAGCTTTGGCCGGAGCCGAAGATACGTCTGTCAAATACGCCGAAACTGGATCTGTTATTTCCGTAGGAGATGGTATCGCTCGTGTCTACGGTCTTTCCAACGTCCAGGCCGGAGAGATGGTTGTCTTTGCCTGCGGACTCCGTGGTATGGCTTTGAACTTGGAAGAGGACAATGTTGGTGTGGTCATTTTCGGCGACGATCGTGATATTCTGGAAGGTGATACCGTCAAGCGTACCGGAGCTATTGTCGATGTTCCCGTCGGAAACGAGCTTCTTGGACGCGTCGTTGATGGTATTGGACAGCCCATTGATGGCGGCGCTTCCCTCGACAACTGCAAGCGCTCTCGTGCTGAGGTTAAGGCCCCCGGAATTATTCCCCGCGAGTCTGTGTCGGAGCCCATGCTTACCGGACTCAAGGCCGTCGATGCCTTGATCCCCATCGGACGTGGACAGCGTGAATTGATCATTGGTGATCGTCAAACTGGAAAGACGGCCATTGCCATTGATACCATCATTAACCAAAAGACCAAGAAGGATCCCCTTGCTTGTATCTACGTTGGTGTTGGTCAGAAGCGATCCACTATTGCCCAGCTAGTTGGACAGTTGGACGAGCGTGGGGCCATGGATAACTGTATCATTGTTGCTGCTACTGCTTCCGACGCTGCTCCTCTGCAGTTCCTTGCCCCCTACACTGGATGTGCGATGGGAGAATTTTTCCGTGACAATGGAAAGCATGCTGTCATCTTTTACGATGACTTGTCCAAACAGGCTGTTGCCTACCGTCAAATGTCCCTGTTGCTTCGTCGTCCTCCTGGTCGCGAGGCCTATCCCGGTGATGTTTTCTACTTGCATTCTCGTCTTTTGGAACGTGCTGCCAAGATGCACAGGAACAACGGAGGAGGTTCTTTGACTGCCCTCCCAGTCATCGAGACCCAAGCTGGAGATGTATCCGCTTACATTCCCACCAATGTTATTTCCATTACTGATGGGCAAATTTTCTTGGAATCCGAATTGTTCTACCAAGGTCAACGTCCCGCTATTTCTGTCGGTCTTTCGGTCTCCCGAGTCGGATCTGCTGCCCAATACAAGGCTACAAAGGCTGTTGCCGGTACAATGAAGCTCGAACTTGCTCAGTACCGTGAGGTCGCTGCCTTTGCCAAGTTCGGTTCTGATTTGGATCCCGCTACTCAGCAACAGTTGAACCGTGGAATTCGTCTTTACGAACTCCTAAAGCAAGGACAGTACGAGCCTTATGAGCCCGAGGAGGTCGTTGCCTCCCTTTTCATTGGTGTCAAAGGATACTGCGATCGTATTGACGTTGAGCACGTCCAAGCTTTTGAGGAGGCTTTCTTGAAGCACGTCAAGGGTGCCCACTCCAAGGTCCTCCAAGAAATTGTTGATTCTGGATACGCCCTTTCTGAAGGTGTTGAGAAGCAACTTCACGATATTGCCGAGACCTTTACCTCTGGATTCTCTCCTTAAAGCAGTCATGAGCCATTTGGTATTTTGTGACTCGTATAATATAACTGGTTGGAATTACGATATTGATCATAGCTTGAACTCAAAAATAAAATTCGATACAATTACATGCGCTTGAGATTACATTTGTGAAACATTAGTGGGCACCGGATGGTGCATCATGAAGAGTTCCTGTCGGAACACAGGTTCGAACTGAGGAGAGGGTGCAAAATGAGAGAAATCTCCAGGCAACCATTTTAACGCAGCCTGATCTGTAAGCCTTATGCACTCCTCAGTAGACAAATCAAAATATTATGTTTAGTTGTACCACTAGCTCAGTGGATGGATGTGAAAGAATGAACACTAAATAAAGATGAATCGCTTTATAGATTATGGGTGATGGTACAACATGTCTGGGTCTTGCTCAAGTCATGCAAACTATTTTTCTATCTCCTCCACTCTCACTTCATTTTCGTTCGTCAACGTCGTTTTACGGCAGGTCCGGTCGTACACTTAACTACGAGAAGGTATAAACTTCTAAAATAAAGCGCCAACAAAAACTCAAACGTGACCGGGCAGAGCATACGGAAACACTTTCTCTCGGCATAGTAGAGAGAGAGCAAGACAAAGATAGTTTGTGATGATTGTGGATATCGATTCCTCGCGCCCAAAGATTCACGGATTTGCTGTGTAGAGTAGTACTACATGAGTCACTTTATGCGCGTTCCCCTTCTGGCATTACATATTCGGCATTGTAAAACTGTTCTTCGTCGTATCTTCGTGGCGGTCGAGCAGCTGAATCGTGATGCTCTGCCATGTTGCTAAACAGCTTAATTCTTCGGTTGAGTGCACCCTTTAGTGGATGGTTCTTCGTTTCCGCCTTGCGCCTTCGGACAACAACACCGGCAATGGCGGCTCCTACAATGGCTGCCGAAGCCAACGCAATGGCTGCACTCGTTTTGGCGGGAGTTTCTCGTCCTCCGCGAATGAATCCACTGGCATTCTTACTGTTATTGTTTTAAGAGAAAGGCACAGGGTTAGTGGATAGCATGAAGTACAAACGGGCGCTACAGAATTCACAGAACAATCCCCTTACCTGCCTCCGCCGCCTGATCCACCTCCACCAGAGCCACCACCGCCTCCTCCACCACCACCACCAGAACTTGATCCGCTACCACCAGAGCCACCACCGCCTCCTCCACCAGAGCCGCCACCACCACCACCAGAACTTGATCCGCTACCACCAGAGCCGCCGCCGCCTCCACCAGAAGATGATCCACCTCCGCCGCCTCCGGAACCACCTCCTCCAGAACCACCTCCACCGGATCCACCACCAGAGCCGCCGCCGCTGCAAATAAAGTTTTTTAAAAAGACCAGTGTAAGACATGGAATTTTGCAGCAAAAAAAATTGACAACAGTAGAATTTTCCCACGGGAAAAGAAACTTTTGCTTGCACAACTTACCCTCCGCCGCTACCGCCGCCGCCACCACCACTTGGGTTAGAAGGTGGTGGCTTGTGTGGTTCTGCCGAAGTATAAACGGGCTCACTCACACTTTCCGCGTCTACAAACGACAATCAACATGGTGGAAAAACAGGTTTTTGCAGGTCAGACGAGATAAGTGTGAGAGACGGTCAACTAGACTTGACAAACAATACTGTCCACATGCATGATACAGACATCCACAGTAGGCAGGTATCATACTGTAGTAGCTAGAGCTAGAGTGTCCACGCCTCGACGAAAATCAATCATCAAATCTCCAGCCTTCGGCAATGCACAAGATATTGATTGACTTACATAGTTCTCGTCGAGAGACCTGAATTTGCTCTTCTGCACCCACAGAAGCGAGGATCAGAGCCAGTGTCAGAGTTGTTGCAAATTGTAGTAGTTTCATCGTGTTGCTGATAATTCTGTTGCTGTTTACTGCTGTGCTACTAAATACGCCAAAAAGTACTCTTGCTATTATTTGTGATCTAAGCTAACTGCTACTGCTGCTGTTGCTGCTGTTGCTACTTCTCGGTTGGTATCGTCGTGGCTTGTTTTCAAGTTTTCAAGTATTCGCTGTGGCTCTTGTTGGTGGCAATTAATAATATTATATACTCGTAGTTTTATCTGCTTCCTTGCTGTGTAGTAGTCTAGTCTTGATAAACACAGACCTAACGGAGACGATTGGATTCAATAATATTTGATTCTTGTGAATTCCAAAAACGAGGGGCACATGAGCAAGTGCAAGTAGTCCCGCTCGAAATCCGATGGAAAATCCCATACAAATAGCTTCAGAGTGAGGCAAAATCGCGCCCCGTCTAAATTTCAAACAGTACAAATTCCGATTTAATTAAAAATTCGATTGGCGACGAATCGTCCAGTCCAACGGAAACGGAAGGGTAGTCCTAACTCTAATACGGAAAGCAAGAATGAAAAGATCGTTCAATCGCATGATTTATTCTTAAGTAGACAAACCTTGGGCGAATTTTGCGGCGCACCTCGGTCTCCATCAAGCACCCTTTTTGATCGTAATAGACTACTACTTCTACTAGTAATAGAGGAGTACTGGTACTAGACTACTCGGAGTACTTATTAGTCACTAGCTAGTAGTAGGCAATACGAATATCTCCCACTACTAGACCTACTCTTTTATTAGAGAGCTCAAGTTGTGCTCTAGCTACTACTACTACTAGTAGTAGTAGTATTTATTCTAATAGCTCTGAACGGTAATTGGACGGTTTTACCTTGTCAGTGCGACTTCAGAATAGAGACTCTTAGAAAAAAGAGTTGACTTGTAGAATACTTCTTGACACTTCACAACATGATTCATTGCCGTTCTGGTTTTCACTATTATGACAATTTTTGGTGTGACGAGTAGACTAGTAGTACAGAAGAGATCCGATGCCATACTACTACTAGCTACCTGGTAGTAGTACCAGGTAGGTACACACCCCCGCCGCATTTAGAAGCACTGTTGGTCCGAAATTGTTGTCCCACGTACCCGGTACCTAAGAGTGATCTTCGTTTATAATAATTGATATTTCAGTGTTCTGGTTTTCTGTCACAGGTGTGGCAGTGATGAATTTGGAGAGAGCAGCTCGGCACGTTCCTACTACTAGCTAGTAGTAGAAAGGTTCCGCTCCTCCTTTTTACCATTAGTGAGTCAGTTTGTTTTTAACGGGGATTGCAGTGATCTGCAGACAGGATTCGCGCAGTGTTTGTGCGAACAGCGCAACCACCTACCAGTACTTTAGTGGGATCTAGCTGAGGCCTAAGAAATGCTCTCTACTAGTAGTAGGAGGTTAGGCTAGCTACAATTCGCACAGGCAGCGACTTCGACGCCCGTTTTACCCGCGTTCCATAATGGACGGCATGCCACTGTGTACCTCACCATTTCCTCCTACATAAATTTTTAGTGCACTTGCATAAGGTATCTTTGCGTAACTACTAGTGAGTCTGAAAGGAAATCCCTCACCAGCCAGGTCAGGTCATTCTGAGGCAAGTCCAGCTTCCATATATTTCTATATTAGGTAAATTCTCTCTGCTGCCTTCATTTCCCGTACCACTACCTGGTACGAGCTAAAAGTATCTTGTGTGTCTTTACTTACTTCATGTTTTTGGCAACCTAGCTGGTGCACAGGCAACGCTGCTAAAAGACGAAGGCACCAGAACGATCTTTTATCCTTTACCAAACTCAGGTTCCATCCGTGCATTTTTCACTATGGCGCACCTCAAGCGCGACTAAAGCTCAACGCCACTAAGGCGCAGCTCCTGTTCTAAATAAATCAAATTATTTGCGCACCTGGAATAAATGCAAACCAAGCCGGTAAGAGCAGCTCAATAGGTATGCTCGAGGCAAGCTATTAAGCAATCAACATAAATCTTCACTCGAGAACGTTCTGATTTGCTTTCAACAAGTGGCAAACTTTAACAAAACAATCAACAATTCACACCATGGCCATGAAATTATTGACTAAGGCACTCTCTCTGGCTGTATTCGTCGTGGCTGTAGCTCAGTGCAGTGCTCAAGCGGAAGAAATGGCCACCATGACAGAGCTTGGAGGAGAAACTTTGGAGTATCGAGATTTCTCTTTGCGAAGGGGTGGAGCCCAGGGCCAGAGACGATTATTCTACTTTGGTAATCTTCTTTGTAAGTGATAGATACGCTCGATGTTGGTGCTTACTCTCGAAATTAGTTATTAGAGGGACTTGCGTCTTGAATTCTGCACCTATTATTGGATTTCTCACACGTTTGGTTTTATCATGTATCATAATAGACAAGCTCCACATTTGCCAAGATTCCTCCGGCTGGTGCCCTGAACCCCACTGCCACGGTCCCTTGGCCCCACCAAGTTGTCATTCCAGAAGCGGGTCTAGCAGTGGTGGAAGTAGTTCGTCCAGTGGAGGCAGCTCCGGCACTTCGACTAGTGCAAGCAGCAGTTCCACCAGTGACGTAACCTATGCTGACGCTCAAGATGCCGTCGACTATGATAACAATGGAGAAGCGATCTACGCTGATTACCAAGAGGACTCGGGCAACTTTGCCACAGTAGTCGATGGAACTCAAGGACAAAGAAACGGAGGAGACAGCCAAGTTCACCACAATCAATTGTATGCCTTCCTCGCAGCAGCAACTGTCGCAGGTGTAGTAGGCGCCATCCTAATGAAAAAGAACGTAAGTCAATGAAACGATACTAAAATTATGTTCTAAACAATCCGCGTGTTCAAATTTTCTGACGAAAGCTTGAACTCTTGTCATATTCGCAGAAGAGCAAGTCTGAGGATGACCTGGATCACCAGCTCTCTCAGAGCGTTTCCAGGCGTCTCGAGAACCTCTTGGCAGGTAAGCATGTGCATCCTGTGCACGATGGCGCTGCAGTAGGTCCTGCTTTTGTCAAGTCCGCATCTGATGGTCCACTGGTCCCGCCATCCCTGCCAAGCGACCAAAATATGTACGATGAGCCTGATCAAGAGGCTATTGAAATAAAACTTAACAATTCGGAGTCGGATTATGTCAAGATGGGCGCGTAATAGGACCTGTCGTCAAGTCTGCAGCAGCAAGCATGACGCAGTTCTGTGTGCTCTTTCCTGCCAAGTGGCGACGAGTTTCAGAAATCTATCAAACGAGTATGTATCAGCATGCATGACGCATTTCTGCGTGGTCTTTCCCGCCAAGTGGCGGCGAGTTTCAGAAAACTACTAAAATAGAATGTTGGATAAAGGTAGACAGAGGCTTCGTAGATTTTGGTTTCTCTGCCGGTATCTGTAGCCCAAGTGAAGAAATGCTTGTCATTCCTAGCTGCCGACAGCAAATATGTGGTTGGATCTTTTTCAGTTCCCCTCACCTGAAATCCTCCCATGTGGAATAGAGTACTCCGGTTGCTTCTATTAGCTACTATTAGCTAGACAAGGTGCAAAACGATTGAAATGGAGACCCCCCCCCCAAGTTATCAACCCTAATTGTGAAAGTTCCTAACTCTAGCGAACTGATGTTTTCTAAAACGCAAGAATTATGTACTACTCAGAAAAGTTGACAGTGACACATTCACACAATAATGTTTGCAAGTGCAGAGCCTTCATTGAACTCGCTCAGACTCACGGCAGGTTGGCTGTAGATTCGGCTGCCTGGGTGCAATGAATAGATCGTACTACCACTGCGTTTCGTTGACAAGAAAACACTGAACTTGACAGGACAATTTGGAAGTCTGCAAGGATTGAGTACCAGAACAGCCCCGTTTCATACCTAATTTGCACGTGCTTAGTTCATGATGACATGCTGCTAGTCTACTAGTACCTCACTCTGGTGGTGCGGCGCTGATATCAGATTGCCGTGATGGTGAAAATTGCGGGGGCAGACGGTAGGAATCGTTGCTACTATTGGTAGAATCTGATGCATCGAAGAAGTTGCTCCACAAATTCAATTCTATTACCGTAGGTATCTAGAATTTTTCAAGTAGTCTAGTCTCTACTACCACTTGGTACCTGGTACCTGGTACTCGAGTACTAGACTAGTACCCTGGTTAGTCAATTCGAACAAAACCTCAAAAAAAATGACAAATAATGTTACCAGGTACTCCAGGTACTACTAGTACCAGGTATGTTACTCCGATTTTTTATTTGGTCATAAATACTTCGATCTTATGAGGATGCCGATGACTCGTCATAAAGAACGATGCAATCCTGGATTGATTACGATTAAAGCCGCGGTGTCAATAAATCTTTATTGTGTGCGAAAGGTAACGTTAATATTTGAGGTGTCACCACTCGGTAATTGCTACTCTAGTAGCGGTTAGTACCAGTACCAGTAGTACGTAGTAGTAGTTGTAGAGGCAAATTAAAGATCCAAAATAATTATTCCAAGATCCTCAAAATTTCACTTCTTCTATTATTAATTTCATAAATTGTGTTACGTGAATTTCTATTCATACTTTTTTCAACTCAACAGTCGATCATGAAATTTTCCTTTTCTCTGGCTCTCCTCTCTTTTGCCGGCCTTTCGAAGGCGCAAGATGATTCATGCGGTGTCGTGGTTAGTCATTTCGTTTGTACTATTGGATGTGTATAGCACTCCGACCTCGTTTACTCAAATCACCGACTGACACACTAACTCTCTATTCATCATTCTACAAGAATGCAAATTACGGCACCGGCAACGCTGTGGATGATCAACGTGGCAACAGTGCTATCCGTGTCGAGAAAGGCAATTCAGCTTCCTGCAAAGTTCTGTGTGACAGCGCCGATAACATTGAGTTTTATATTGGATATTCTGTACCAGGTATGTTGGTGAAATATTGGTTCAGTTGGCTATGTGATGTTCCTTGAGTGTGCCATTCTAACCTTTATCCTATATCGTAGGTGCACTTACGAAGCAAAATGCTGATGGCCAAAACACCGATATGCAATGTGGTGGACAATTGCAGGCCACCAATGACGAGGGTGACAATGGATTCTCCTATATCATCGTTGCCAGCAATTTTGTGAATTTGCGTGTGGATTGTGGTTGTCCTACGAACGATCAAAATGGTGGTGGGTGTTTTTCGGCTACTGATACGGTTCAGGTTTTGGGAGAAACACAACCAGTGCCCATGAAGAACTTGCAAATCGGTGACCGAGTCTTGACTTCCTTCCAGACATACGAACCGGTTTACAGCTTTGGACATGCTCATTCTACCATTGAAAGTGAATTTGTTAAGATTCAAACATCTACCAAGCAAACGGTTACCTTGACCCCCAATCATTTGATCTCTGTTTCTGATGTGACTCCTGTCCGTGCTGATCAAGTCCAGGTTGGAGACTCCCTTAATGTTGTGTCTAATGACAACATGAGTGAGGCCAAGGTCAGCAAGGTCTCGTTCGTTACCAAACAGGGCATGTTTATGCCATTGACTCCTTCTGGGAAAATCATTGTCAATGACATTGAAGCATCTGCCTACGTCTCTATGTCGGACTATGCTCCAATTCAAGAGCATCCCTTGTTGAACTTCTGGTTGTCCGAAAACTTTTTAGTTCACCTTTGGTTGGCACCCTACCGCATGTACTGCATGGGAATTGCTTCCGACCAGTGCGCCGATCATGTCCCCAAGGATGTGGATGGAGTTGACGGCATCTTACCTTATTTGAAATTGGGAAAGACCGTCGCAGAAGTTGCATTGGACAGCAACATTTTGGTCCAAATCTTGATGGGAGTTCCAGTCTTTGGTGCTTTGTTGCTTATTTATGGTTTGGAGCTAGTTACAGGACCTGCGTTGGGACCTCTTGTTATGCTTATTGCCATTTCTATTTTCGTGGAGCGTCGTCGCAAGAGCGCTGCAGGTGGAAAGATTAAGTCGGTCTAAGGAATGCTGCAGTACGTCTAGTTACCATTTGACATTATGAAGTAAATAATCATTATTATTCTCCTCTACTAGTAGACTAGTAGTAGTATTACTAATAATACTGGTCTGGTGCTTGTACTAGTACTAGTAGAGTACAATTCTGCCATAGTAGTAGCGGATAACAGCATCCACTACTACTACTACAGTAGTAGGACTGTAGAGTAGTTGGCGTGCGTGTGCGTCCTTGCCTGCCCCGTGGAGTCGAATTCAAACCGAGAGGGCTAAATTTCACGATGAGGTCTCTACTACGACTACGACTACTAGACTAGTAGTAATAGCTAGTACTACTCTAGCTAGCTACTACTAGCTGCTACTCTAGTAGCTAGCTACTGTAGCTAGTAGTAGTAGCTAGTACTCTAGTAGAATAGACTACTATCAGTCGTCGCAACGTAAGACTACCCACCACTGAACAGTCTTACTTTTCTAAAATTTAACCCTAGTAGTAGTACAGCCAGTTGTGAGTAGAGAGTAGACCAACGGAGCAGACAGCAAAAGATAGCAACAAACTTATAATTTCAGTCGCTTCATCTCTCATAGCAGTTTTATCAAAGGAATAAGACAGAAAATATTTATTAATCAAGAGAGCAATTCAAAATGGAGAACGTTCAGTCTTTACCAGCGCACCAGCAGCAGCAATTCATGACGTATCTTGAGCAGATGCAAATGAAGGACAGCCTCACGTGAGTGATTCCATCTGCTGCTATCAAATTTATAAAGTGGCTTTGTTGTGTGTGACATGGCTGTTCTCAACTCGCTTCTTCCTTTCCTATCGTTTCAGAATGTACAATAGCTTGGTGGAACGTTGCTTCGAGTCCTGTGCATACTCTTTTCGCTCCAAGTCCCTTGACAGCAGTGAAACCAAGTGCATGGAAAATTGTGCTTCGAGATACATCAAGATGGCACAGAGAGTCGGTCTAAGATTCCAGGAACACCAAGCCTTGCAGCAGCAACAGAAATAATTGCCGATAAGCTTCGTCTTGGCGAAAATAAGCTGGATACCGTAGGCTCATTCCACGAGTCGCTGAATGGTTATCTACACTAAAGAAATATGAATCGATTTTTTGCGAAGTATTCACTAAAGTAGAATATCCATCTCTTAGCTAGCACCTTTCCTGTACACCCCCCTGTCGAGCCGCCCCTGCTTTAGTAATGAGATTGTGTCGAGATTTTGTGCATCGTCTGCTGGTACTCTGCCATCGAAATCTCCGGCTTTCGGGTCGACCGAAATTTCTGTGAGCAGCCAGCGACAGGTTGAATGGTGTCCGTTTGCGGCAGCTACGTGAAGGGCGGATCTTCCATTTGCATTTCGCGCCAAGCCTATAGCTGCTGGGTATTTGAGAGATAACTTTCGAAGCTCGGATGTTGCTCCCATAGCAGAAAAGTTGATGATATCAGAGTACACGTCTTCGTCAAATGATGCATCTTCCGAATCTTCTAGTTCACCGATTCCCAGTTCTTCGATCACAAGTTTAATTGAGGCGTCTAAATCAGCAGACAGCTCTGCTGCAACATTCCGATCTGCCAGAATTCTCAAGAGGCGGTCAACAGAACCTTGTTGGACTCCAGAAAAATGGCAGGAAGAATCCTCGTCAAAAGAACCTGGACTGGGAATGCATTTTGATGAATGCCAAAATACAGCCGCTTCACGAGAGGCCTGGACAACTTTATTCGTCCGTTGCACTGCTTCTCTCCATATTCCCCGAACTGCCGCATCTAGACTTGCCCGTTGCAACCACTCCACAATCAAAGGACCATCGAGTAATGCATTGTTGGCGCCCTGACCCTTGAAGGGGCTCATTGCATGCAGTGCATCACCTATACAAACTATGCGAGAATGGAAGCGAAATGCTTCTTGCAACGATTTGGGTGATCGGTCCATCAAAAGACTGGTTGAATGTAAGGTGTAAAAGTACAATACTTAGTTGAAAAATTGTGAAACCTGACACCGTGACGATAAAATCTACACAAAATGACTACTTACGTTCCCCAAATGGTATCGATTGGAGTCGCCTGTACCATAGAAAGCACCGGCTTCATCCATTGAGAGCATTTCTGGATCACAAAGTCCCGCAAAAAGGCAGGATCTCGGTATTCGTTTTCGGATAGACCATCATCGTCTTCAGAACGATACGAGAGTTGCCACATAATGCGTCGAGTGGCTGTGTAAGTATCGCCCTGATAGGGCATGGTAAACAAGCGATGGTGGCCGTCAATGACATAGAATCCCCGTTCTGTTAAGAGTGGATGCTGAAAGTTGTCGGTAATTCCCAAAATAATCATCACATTGAGTGGCCGTGGTTGGCATTGGGGCGCCAAGGACTCGACAATGGATGAACGAACACCATCGGCAGCAATCACCAACTCAAATTCTTTGGAAATGATAACGGGATCCACATGTACTTCGTCAGTATCCGTAGTTGTTACGACTGCTGTCTTTGTGAATTGCAACTGCACGTAGTTTTTGTCGTCGCTCGCTGTTGGAACTTCAATCTTCGACAGTGTGTATCCCCAGTGTATACAGGACGAACACGAACTTCTTTGCTCAACTATCATCGACAACAACAGCTCTTGTAATCTGTTTGTCATGATTTCTTGCAGTCGTCGTCGAGGACACCGCATATTGCCTCTCTGTCCAAATCCTCGTCGTCCTTTTCGAAAGAAATTACCATAATATCCTAGTACTTTCCCGTTAGGAGCAAAAATGTAATGCGATCGAGATGGACAATCTTCTTGTGCTACTTGTTCCAGGATACCTAAATATTCCAAGGGACCCTTGGGATTGTATGTTAACGTCAAACCAAATCCTTCTCGACGACTGCCAGGACACACGTCTCGTTCAAAAATGCTTACGTTGGAATATCCAGCCAGTGTCAACGAAATTGCAGCGGATAGACCAGCAATTCCGCAACCAATAATGGCGATAGGAGCATCCTTGCTCAGTCGAGTCTTCTTTGTGTGTTTTGTCATGCAAATTTAATGGTTAAGTCTTTTTTTTTTACTTCGGATGTAGTGTAACTCCTCAGTAGTTTGAGGTTTGAGTGTGCTTGCTTGTCGCCAGACTTGTTGCTGAATTGTTTTGTTCTCTTAAATTTTTGTGGCAAATTCTTCGGATTCAGTGTGCGTTCGAATTTAGAGGAAATGTACTGGTATCATTTTACTAGCTAGATTATTATTCAGTAGAGTAGACTAGCCTAACAATACTAGTACTGTAGCTAGTAGTAGTAGTAGTAGAACCTACTTGTATTTTTTATTATTTTGGATCACGTACGATGTCTGTCCCTCCCTCCGTGATCTGAGAAGATACGTGTATGCATGGAAGAAAATAATCGGAAGAGAATTTTGCATCTCAGAAGTTGTAGGAAAACGTTGGTCTGTTGCCCCAAAAGAGGTTCTGTTATTATTATTTGTTCAATTAAGGTTACTATTTGTCTATCAAGCTAACCAGCATCCAAGGTAAGAGAACATTCATCATGATGGCCTGACGAGGATATGGCGTGTGGAAAATTTCGTGCCGCGGAAAATACTGGAGAGAATATCCATTCTGAATATCGGCATCGGTATTAGGTATTAGGACCTGCAGAAAACTCCAAATGTTCCACGAAAGCGTTACCGACCAATATAATCTCATGTGCTTTTTTCCCTCTGGTTCACTGCAAAGATGTCCAGCAATTTAAATGAATTCGAAAATGCCTCGGTCGGTATGGTGGTAGGTATCATTGAAGTGCTGATCTTGCAGCCCTTCAACTATTGTAAAAATATGGTGCAGCAGCAACGTCCCATTATTTTCAGCCCGGCCGTCATGTATCGTGGTGTCGGTGCCAATTGTATCAATATGGGATCTTGTACCATGACCCAGTTCGCCATTGGAGGAAAGCTGAAAGGCTTGGTCCTGGGTGAGGACAAGCGACATTTGACACTGGCAGAAGAAATGTCTTGTGGTGTCGTCGCCGGTGCGTTCAGTGGTCTAATTGGCAGTCCTTTGGAATTAATCATGATTCAGCAACAACGCAAAGGCGGCAGTACCGCCGAAACTTTGAAAAATATTTTCAAGAATCCACCGGATATTTACCGTGGTTTCGTAGGAGCCGCCATTCGCGAAGCCTTGTGGACCTGTGGATATTTGAGCATTCCTCCTGTCGTAAGGAGAACGTTGATGGAAAAGTATCCTGAAACCTTTACGAGCAACGACAAGGCTCGTGTGCCGGCTGCTTTGTTGGGGGGACTCTTTGCCTGCTACTTGACACAATGGGCCGATACCATCAAAACATGCATGCAAGGCGACATTGAACGGGCAACCTACAAAACCTTTTCCAACACAGCAAGCACGATTTATGCTCAATCCGGTATTCCAGGTTTCTACAGAGGAGCCACCTTTCGTTACGGACGCATGGCCTGTGCTGTCTTCATCATGGACATGTCGGCTGAGTTCTTTGCGAAAGCCCTGTATCCAACCAAATTTGCATAAGAGACAAGAAATCGATCCGAGCAAAGAAGACGAACGTGGGCGAAACGCGATAATTCATACCAATCCTAAAACAATTCGTGCTTTGTTTAGACATTTTATGTGCACTTCTGTTTGTGTATGGGAGTAACTGTTTGCTGCGTGCAGTTTAGGTGCTTGCGTGATTTCCTTGTTGAGTAGACTTGTTGAACACTGCACCATCTTTCGCCTCGAACCTTCATTATTCTTTTCATTCATTATTAAGACTCAAAAGCTTCGAGGATAGCTTCACCAGTTGGCATCGTTTCGTCTGCCAAAATTGGAATGTAAATTTCTCCTCCGTCGTTTGCAAGATCGCGCCTTTGGTGAGCCACCCACTGTTCTGTCGGACGAAGCTTGGTAATGCTGCCTAGAATAGGAAAGTAGGAAGTTCCACTAACGTAAATGTTTTGAAAATGATAAATGGATTTGAAACTTTCCGCAAATTCAATGCGTTCTTTTCGTCCCCGAACACTCTGCTGTCCCTGCGAGCTCACTTTATCTACTAGATCCGGATTGACGAGAATGACAGGTCGGTCACCAGCAGCTTCCACCATGTCAGCCAATGGCCCCATTATGGATGATTCAACTCCCACCATACTTTGCGGAGCAATCAGAATAAAGACGTCGTCTTGTTCGATCTTTTCGCCATCCGGGCCTGTTTGGGCATCGACAACGTGTTCTTTCCCAATGTTACCAAAATTGACGTAGTCGCCAACCATTCCTTCATTCTGCTCTCCTTTTTCGCTTTCCCAATCCATCATTTGAAGGAGCTTGAAGACGCCATTTAAAGATTTGGGTACTCCCGTAAAGATTCCTAGTAGTAAGCAGAGAAAACGGAGCATTGTGAGGTTGTTGGTTTGGAAGTGAACGGGCGTTGGAAAACGATACAGCCGGGCAACACGTCACAATACGTACCAACTCCCATGGACCCTTGCACACAGATCCGTACTCGCAAATTCTGTTCAGCCAGGCGAATAGCAATGACCCGTACCATCTCCAATATAGTGCCAATACTAGAATAGAGAAGGAGAACTGGATGCGTGAGGTTCATCGGATGGTTATGGACTAGGCTCAATTTCATTGTAACAGAGTACTGCAAATAACACACCGATAAGAATCCATGGAAGAGTTCATCTCTGGAAACATAGATATAATCTTCATGCGATTGGAAATCTGTCCTTGCGAACACAAAACACAAGCTTCGAGTGTGGCATCTGCTGCGCCCTCGTAGAAATGTTTTCGAACGTAACGATTGTGTGGGACTCTACAATAAAGATATGTAAAAGTTGCAAAAACTGTGAGTATGCCATACGTACATGAGAGAAACCGACATCAAATGTCGTTTAAGTATGGACGACAGTACCGGCTACTCACTGATTGAGGTACATGTTCTCGGGGACTTTGCCAACCCCGTCACCGCCTAATTGGATGGCCAACTGAATCAATTTCCCCGTCACGCTGGGACTTTGGACCATCCAGCAAAGTCGACATAGTTTTCGTACGACCAAATCGATAGCAGCTAGTTCCACACCTTTGTAACTGGGTACAAGAGGTCGCGACCTATACCGTCGTTGTCGTTCGGGAATCACATCCGCATCTAAATCGACCGTGACGATTTCCATCTTGGGCTTGTCATTGCCTCGAATCTGTATCGTCACTTGCAGTTCCAACAATTGTGTCGAAATGGATGTTATTTCACACTTGTCAATAATATAACTTCCTCCACTCCACGCATTTTGTTTTGCCATTTCCGTGCCGACCGAACTGAAGGCCTTGGCAAACTCGGCGAGCAAATCTGAATGATGTTTGTTTAAATAACCCAAAACGAACTCGGTTTGTTTCTCGTTTAATTCTTTGGATTTACTGCTGCTACTGCTATTGCTGCTACTGCTACTGCTGTCGACACTTGCTGTCGACTTTTGACTTGCGAGCAGTGCTGAGGTTGATGGCATGGAAGTCGATGTCACAGAACTTGCAAGAAATTCTTGTTTCGTGAGAATAATATTATTATTATTATTTTGGATGCGCCAGAACAATGCAGAGAAGGGCACGAATCCCAGCGTCGGCGATAGCAGCAGTGCTGCGATATTGATTAAGCTGATACTTCTCATGGCGACGGTTTATTTGTGTTCGATCGAAAGGAGGAGAGGAGAGATTTCGTTTTGTCATAATATTATGCAACGCGTACATCTTGTTGATGAGAAGGATAGAAGATGATATCAACAATCGAACAGACACAGTACAACGAGTGATGAGAGCTTCTTGCTATTCGTCACACAATAGATTTGATCATGATGACGTCACTCACTAATCATAAGGGTTAAGGGTCTACTCCCGAGGGAGTCGAGCGAACGCTACCGCGTTCTCTCGACTATGCCAGCTCTCTAGGGCTACGTTTGACTAGGTAGGGTGGTTTGGAGAAACTCGGCAATTTACTAGGGCCGACCTTTTCTCCGTTCCGAGGCG